>Ga0068862_100000419_pt1 | contig 46007 bp, 37 predicted proteins | sample KBSSwiS52_FD_66598 | JGI IMG/M metagenome (GOLD analysis project Ga0068862, IMG submission 66598) | Switchgrass rhizosphere microbial communities from Kellogg Biological Station, Michigan, USA - KBS Switchgrass S5-2 | ecosystem: Host-associated > Plants > Roots > Rhizosphere > Soil ...
CCCAGAGCGAGGACCTGCCCCTGGAGCGCAACCGGATCGAGCTCGACGCCGCCGGTCGCATCCATCTGAACTGGAAGCCGACCGGGCTGAAAGCCCACGGCGAGCTGGTCCAGAAGACGAAGCGGGCGCTGCGTCGCGCCGGCTACCCCTTCGTCTTCACGCAGAGCCTCGGGATCGTCGCCACCTCGCACCAATGTGGGACCGCGCGGATGGGCGAGGACCCCGCCGCCAGCGTCGTCGACGCGAACCTGCGCAGCCACGATCTCGAGAACCTCTGGATCGTCGACAGCTCGGTCTTCCCGGCTTCGGGGGCGGTCAACCCGGCGCTGACGATCGCGGCACTGGCGCTGCGTGCCGGCGACCGCGGCGGACTCGTCTAACTGGCGCTTTCTTCATCCCGGACATGAAAAAAGCGCCAACTACACCGTCACCAGGGTGCCGGTGACGTATGAGTTGTCGGGGTCGAGGAGCCAGAGGGCGGCGCGGGCGACGTCGTCGGGCTCGCCGAGCATGCGGCCGGCGGCGAGAGGCGAGGCGGCGATCGCTTCCAGCTCATCCGCGCTGAGCTCACTGCGGATCGCGCCGGGCAGGATCGCGTTGACCGTGATTCGCTCGGGGGCGAGTTCGGCCGCCGCCGCGGTGACCAAACCGCGCAGCCCCGCCTCGGCGACCTCCCTGCCGGCGCCGCGGCGCACCCCCGGCGCGTTCGCCGTGGCGACCAGGACGATGCGTCCGCCGGCCCCGCCCGCTCGCATCAGCCGCCCCGCCTGCTGGACGCAGAGGAAGGAGGCGTCGAGCTCGGCGGCCATGGTGCGTCGGTAGTCGTCGAAGGAGATCTCGAGCAGCGGACCGGCCGGTGGCCGGCGCCGCTGGGCGCAGACGAGGACGTCGAGGCGCCCGAACCGCTCCTTCAGTGCCGTGAACGCCTCGACGATCCCGGCCGGGCTTGCGAAGTCGCACTCGAAGGTCGCGAAGGCCGAGCGCACCCGCATCCGCTCCAGCGCGTCGCGGTCGCCGTCGGCGAGCATCACCTCGGCGCCGGCCGAGCCGAGCCACTCGGCGATCGCCGCGCCAAGCCCGTGGGCGCCGCCGGTGACCAGCGCGACCCGGCCCTCGAGGTCGACCCCGGGCAGACCGCCCATCGGGCTAGCCGGCCGAATCCGCCGTCGCGGTGGGCTCACCAGGCTCGAGGGTCGGGAGGTCCTCGAGCAGCTGGCGGGTGTAGGGGTGCTGCGGGTCGTCGAGCACGCGGTCGACCGGGCCCGCCTCGACGATCGAGCCGGTCTGCAGGACGATCACGTTCTGGGCGATGCTTCGCACCACGGCCAGATTGTGGGTGATGAAGACCATCGTCAGCCCCCGCTGCAACTGCAGGTCGCGCAGCTGCTCGACCAGGAGCGCCTGGACCGAGACGTCGAGCGCCGAGGTGATCTCATCGCAGACGAGGACTTCGGGGTCGACCACCAGCGCCCGGCCGACCGCGACCCGCTGGCGCTCGCCGCCGGAGATCCGGTTCGGCAAGACGTCGGCGAACTCCTGTCCGAGGTGGACGGTCTCGAGGATGCCGAGGGCGCGCTGGCGGCGCTCGCTGCGCGAGAGGCTCTCGAAGTGGCGCAGCGGCTCTTCGATGTTTTCGGTCACCGTCATCGTCGGGTTCAGCGAGCCGAAGGGGTTCTGGAAGATGTACTGCATCCGCTGCAGCTGGTTGCGATCGCGTTCGGCGGCGGCGCGGCGCAGCTCCTCCCCCTCGAAGCGGATCGCCCCTTGCCAGCTGGAGTGGAGGCCGACCAGGCAGCGGGCCAGAGTCGTCTTGCCCGAACCCGACTCGCCGACGATCGCCGTGCACTCACCGCGCGGCACCGCGAAGCCGATCTCCCGCAGGACGCCCTTGCCGCTGTAGTCGGCGAACAGGGCCTCGACCTGCAGCGCGGTCGAATCGAGCCGCTGCGGCGTCGGCGCCGCGGTGACCTGGATCGCGCCTCCCGCGGCAGCGGGGATCGGGTGCAGGCAGCGCGCAAGCGAGCCGCCGTCGAGCGGCCGCAGCTCGGGCATTGCCCGCAGGCAGTCGTCCTGGACCCGCGGGCAGCGCGGCGCGTAGGCGCAACCTTGCGGCCAGTGGCCGGGGCGCGGTGGCCGTCCCTCGATCCCGACCAGCCGGTTCGCCTCCGCCGCCGACGGCGCGGCGTGCAGGAGGCCGGCGCTGTAGGGGTGGCGCGGCTCGTTGAACAGCTTCTTCGTCGCGGCGACCTCGACGATCCGGCCCGCGTACATCACCGCGGTCTTGCTCGCCACCTCGGCCACCGCCGGCAGGTCGTGGCTGACGTAGACGGCGCTCGCCCGGTAGTCGCGGGCGAGCTCGTTGATCGTTTCGAGGATGCGGCGCTGGGTGGTGACGTCGAGGCCGGTGGTCGGCTCGTCGAGGACGATCAGCCGGGGCCGGCAGGCGAAGGCGATCGCGATCGCCACCCGCTGCTGCTGGCCGCCCGAAAGTTGGTGCGGGTAGCTGCGCAGGAACTGCTTGCTGTCCGGGAGATTGACGCCCGCGAGCAAATCCGACACTCGTTCGGCGAGCTCGCCCTTGCCGAGCTTCTCGTGGACGCTGAACGCCTCGCGCACCTGGGTGCCGATCCGGTGCGCCGGATTGAGCCCGGCCGCCGGATCCTGCGGCACGTAGGAGACGAGCCGGCCGCGCGCCTTGCGGATCTCGTCGCCCTTCAGCGTCAGCATGTCGACGTCGCCGACGCGGACGCTGCCGGCGGAGATCTCGAGGCCGCGGCGGGCGAAGCCGAGCAGGGCGACGCCGACGGTGCTCTTGCCCGAGCCCGACTCGCCGACCAGGCCGATCGTCTGCTGCTCGTCGACCGTGAACGAGACGCCGGAGACAATCGGGACCTTGGAGGAGATCATCTGCACCGTCAGGTCCTTGACCTCGACGGCGGGCCCGGCGGTGCCGTTCAACTCGCTCATTTCGGCACTTCCTCCAGCGGCTGCGCGTCTTTCGGGTCGGCGGACGCGGTGACGAAGAGGTCGAGTGAGGGATCGCCGGTGCGGCCGCCGGCCAGGTTGGCGCGGGCCACCGCGTCGGAGAACATGTTGGTGCCGACGGCGAGCGCGGCGAGCAGGATCGACGGCGCCAGCACCCCCCACGGGTTGGCAGCGATGCCGACCCGGTTTTCGTTGATCATCAGGCCCCAGTCGGCGGTCGGCGGCTGAGTGCCGAGCCCGAGAAAGGCGAGGCCGGCGACGAGGATGATCGAGAAGCTGAGCCGCAGCGCGCTCTCGACCATCAGCGGGCTGATCAGGCTGGGGACGACGTGGCGGCGGATCACCGTGCGCGGCGGCACACCCCAGGCGGCGACCGCCTTGACGTAGTCGCGCTCGGAGACGTCCTGGGCGGCGGCGCGCAGGACGCGCGCCACCTGCGGGGCCTGTGATAGCCCGACGGAGAGGATCACGAGCCAGGTCTTGGCACCGATCACGCTCAGCAGCATCAGCACGAAGACCAGCTGCGGGATGCCGAGCAGGACGTCGACCGAGCGCATGATCAGGCTGTCGACCTTGCCGCCGCGGTAGGCGGAGACGACGCCGGCGGCGGTGCCGAAGATGATGGCCAGGATCGTCGCCGCGCCGGCGATCAGCAGGATCCGCCAGCCGCCGTCGAGCACCCGGGCGAGAACGTCACGGCCGAGCGCATCGCCGCCGAGCGTTCCGGCGGCGCCGCCGGGCGCTTCGAAGGGCGCACCCTCGAGGGCCAGCGACGAGGGCCCGACGAACGGCCCGATGAAGGCGATCGCGGCGACGATCAGGGTCAGAGCGAGACCTACCTTGCCGCGCCAGGTGCCGAGCGCGTCGCCGACGACCCGCCGGACGCGGCCGCCGAGCGCCGGGCCCTGGCGCGGCGCCGGCCGGTCCGCCTGGGTGATCGTCCCGGCCTCCACTAGCGGGGGTACCTCCGGCGCGGGGTGACGAGCAGGACGAGGACGTCGGTGACGATGTTGAGCGCCACGTAGAAGACCGCGAGCAGGATCACGATGTACTGGATCGTCGGCACGTCGCGTCCGTTTATCGCTTCGACCAGCAGCAGCCCGATCCCGGGGAAAGTGAAGATCGCTTCGACCAGGACGATGCCGCCGGCGAGGAAGAGCAGGTTGAGGCCAACGACCTGGATGATCGGCGGCAGCGCGTTGGGCAGTGCGTGGCGGAAGGCGATCTGCGTCGTCGAAGCGCCCTTCATCCGCGCGAACTCGACGTAGTCGCTGTCCAAGGCCTCGATCATGGCCCCCCGGGTCATCCGGAACATGTACGGGGTTACGACGATCACCAGAGCTAACACCGGCAGCACGAGCTTTTCCGGTTCGCTCAGAATCGAGGCGCCGGGCGCGAGCACGGATATCGCCGGGAACCAAGTGAAGACGCTCGTCGCGAATAAGAGGACGCAGAAGATCGCGACGACGAATTCGGGCAGCGCGCTGGCGACGAGTGAGATCACCGAGCCAACGGTGTCGAAGAAGCCGTCGCGTCGGTAGGCGGCGTAGACGCCGGTGATCAGACCGAGGATCGTCGAGATGATCGCCGCCGCAGCCACCAGCACGACCGAGTTGCCGATCCGTTCGCCAACGAGGGCGGTCACGGGGGTGCTTTCGGCAGTCTGCCCGACCTGGGTCTGAGCAACGCCGCCGGAGAGCGAGTTGCCAAAGTCGAGCTGGATCGCGTCGGTCGCCCAGTTCCAGAATCTGGTCAGGACCGGTTCGTCGAGACCGAGTTCGGCGCGGAGCTTTTCGACTCGGCCGGGGGTGGCCGTGTTCCCGAGGATCGCGGTGGCCGCATCACCCGGGATCACCGTGGTGGCGGCGTAGACGATGATCGCGATCATCACGATCGTCAGCAGGCCGAGCAGCGACCGGCGCACGATCATCGCCGTGATCGGCCGCTCGGCCAGCGCCCGTGAGAACCCTCCGCGGCCACTGGCCTTGGGCTCGAGTCCGGGTGAGATCTGGCCGGCCTCCACGGTTCAGGTCATCCAGAAGTTCTGGAACTGGAAGTTGCTCAGCGCCTGACCCAACACGGAGGGGACGATGCCGTGAACGTTATCCGCCCACGAATCGATCACCGGGTAGTTCATCGGAATGATGTTCCCGCCTTCTTTCCAGTCGATTTCGACCATTTTGTGGATCAGTTCAGTGCGGAGGTTTTCGTCCAGCGTCTGGGTCGCTTCGTCGTAGTACTTGTCGTACGTTGGATCGCTGAAGAGCGTCGCACTGAACACCGCGTCGGTGACGGTGGCCTGGCCGGCCGTGACGAGGTAGGGCTCGTAGGCCCACCAGTCCATCGCGAACGGCACCTTCAGGTAGCTGCGCGCGAAGAATTCGGTGGTCGGCTGCTTGATCACTTCGACGTTGATCCCACCGTCCTGGGCCTGGGTGCCGAAGACCTGCGCGGTCTGGATCTCGCCCGGAGCGATTTCGGTGGTGTAGAGCTGGAACTTGGTGTCGGCATGGCCCGCTGCTTTGAGCAGCGACTTGGCTTTTTCCAGATCCTGTTCGTGCTGCGGGAGATTGGCGCTTTCGACCGCTGGCGTATACCTGCCGAAATGGTCGTTGGCGACGTTGCCGTTGCCTGAGAACACGCTCTGCAGCATCGTCGGGCGGTCGATCACGAGCTTCATCGCTTCGCGCACCCGGACGTCCGTAAACGGTTCCAGATCACAGCGCATGGTGATCGGCGCCCAGCCGCCGGTTTCGTTGATGCTGACGGTGAAGCCCGCGGCTTCGAGAGTCGAGACCGAGGCGGTGGTGATGTTGTTGATCACATCGACCTGGCCAGACTGAAGGGCGCTGACCTGGGCGGTTTCTTCGTTGATGTTGATCGTGTGGAGTTCGTCGACGTAGGGCTTGGGAGCGTCCCAGTATTCGTCGAACTTGACCGTGACGCTTTCGCGGCCCGGGGTGAAGCTCTTCAGTTTGAACGGGCCGGTACCCACAGGCTTCTTCGGGTTGTAGCCCGGAGGAACGATGTAGAGGTATTCGTAGCGACCCGCGAGCGCTTCATACAAAATCGCGTACGGTTTCGAATAAGCCAGCTGGACGGTCAGGTCGTCGAGAGCCTTGCTTTTCTTCAGATCGAGCGGACCGAGCACCGACACCGCGGGGAATTCGCCGGTGATGATGCGGTTGAAGGTATAGAGCACGGCTTTCGCCGTAAGCGGCGTACCGTCATGGAATTTGACGCCTTTTTTCAGTTTGATCGTCCACTGAGTCGCGTCCTTGTTCGGTTCGACCGATTCCGCTAGGACTTTTTCTGGCTGCCCTTTCGTGTTGAGGCGCACGAGTGGGTCGTAGAGCTGGGCGGTCCGAGCGTAATCCGTGTTGCTGAGGACGTTGTGGGCATCGAGGCTGTCGGTGTTCGAGCCGCCCTGGGCGCCGACGCGCAGCACGCCGCCGGGGACCGGCTTCCCTTCTTCGGCGACGGTGCTCGCTCCCGTCGCGGCACCACCGCCGGTGCTGGAGCCGCCTCCACCGCAGGCCGCCAGCAGCCCGCCACCACCGACGACGAGCATCCCCGCGCCGGCTCCCTTCAACAGCTTGCGGCGCGACACCTCCCCCGAGAGGTTTAGATCCAGCGGATTACGATCAGACACGACGACTCCTTCCAGGACGTGGCAACCTTTGCCAGACCCTAGGCCGGGGCTTCGATGTGCGACAAGTGACAACATGCGCCGTTTTCAGGCCAGCGGTTGCACACTGCGTGCAGCCTCAAAATCCCCGGCTCGCGACGTAGTCCTCGCGCGTCTCGCCGAGGTAGGCCGGGACGGTGATGTCCCACCACCCGGTCGGGTGCATCAGGCTGTAGGGGATCTCGCGGCAGCTCATCGCCTCGATCACGGTCGGGCCCTGGTTCGCCTCGAGCGCCCGCTTCACGGCCCCAGCCAGCTCCTCCGGGTCCTCGATCCGCTCCGCCGCGCAACCGAGGCCGCGGGCGATCCCGGCGACGTCGGCGAAGTAGGGCTCGCCTTTGCGCTGCCAGTCGGTGCTGACCGTGCGGTCCTCGCCGAAGAGCCGGATCTGCAGGTCTTTGATCGCCTCCCAGCCGCCGTTGTTGAGGACGACGGTGACCAAGGGCAGGTCGAGCATCGCCGCGACCGCGAGCTCGGTGCCGGTCTGCAGGAAGCTGCCGTCGCCGACCAGGCAGACCATCGGTTTGTCCGGAGCAGCGAGCTGGGCGCCGATCGCCGCAGGGATCCCGAAGCCGATCCCCGACATGCCGCCGGCGACGATGTTGCATTTCGGTCCGTAGGTCGGGAACTCGTTGAAGGCCTGGTTGGCCGGGTTGCTCGAGTCGACGATCAGCACCGCCTCGCGCGGCATCGCCGCCCGCAACTCGACCAGGGCCCGCGAGTTGGTCATCGGCCGGTAGTCGGTCTCGCGCATCGGCCGCAGATGCTCCAGCCACTGCCCTTTGAGATCCTGCAGCTCGGCGAAGTACTCGGTGGATTCGAAGCCGGGCCGCGTGCCGTAGGCGTCGAGCGCCGAGGAGAGCTGCGCCAGGGAGAGCTTGGCGTCGCCGACGATGCCCACCTCGACCGGGTAGTTGCGGCCGATCTCGAAGCCGTCGAGGTCAATGTGGATCAGCTTGGTCGGCGGGATGTCGAAGGTGACGCCGGGCCGGTAGGAGGACGTAATGCGGTCGCTGAAGCGGGTGCCGATCGCGAGGATGACGTCGGCGCTGCGGGTCATCGCGTTGCCGGAGATCGAGCCCATGTCGCCGCAAGGCCAGGCGTAAAGCGGGTGGTCAGCGGGCATCGCGCCGTCGCCCATGAAGGTGTTGGTGACCGGGGCGCCGAGCGCCTCGGCGAGGGCGATCAGCTCCGCCGTCGCCTCTGAGGAGACGACGCCGCCGCCGGCAAGGATCACCGGTCGCTTGGCGACCGCCAGCAGCTCCGCCGCAGCGGCGATCTGCTCGGGGTCGGGGGCGATCCGGCCGCCGGGCCGGCGCCGGCCCGGCGGCGGCGCCTCGACCTCGGCGTACTCGGCCTGCAGGTCCTGCGGGAAGTCGATCAGGACCGGGCCGCGGCGACCCTCGAGCATCGCGTTGAAGGCCTGGTCGAGGACCGTCTGCAGTTGGTCGATCCGGCTCGGCTGCCACCAGCGCTTGACCACCGGCTCGGCCATTCGCGGGAAGTTGCCGCCGTGCGGGCGATCGATCTCCTGCAGCACGCCGCGGTTCTCCATGTAGGTGTGCACGCCGCCGGTGATCAGCAGGAACGGCATCGAGTCGGCGAAGGCGGTGGTCAGGCCGGTCAGCGTGTTGGTCGCGCCGGGGCCGATCGAGGTGCAGGCGACGGCGAGCTTGCCCGAGGCCCGGTAGTAGCCGTCGGCCATGTGGGCGGCGCCCTGCTCGTGCATCGCGGGCACGACGTCGATCTCGGCGCGATCGGCGAAGGCGTCGAGCAGGGCGGTGTTGCCGTGGCCGGGAACGGCGAAGACCTTCTCGATCCCTTCGCGGATCAGGTGCTCGACGACGATCTCGCCGCCGGTCAAGCGCTGGCGATCGGGCATGGCAGTTTCCTTTCGCACGGGGAGCTCCTAGGATTTGACGATGAAGCCGGCGTCGATGACCATCGTCGACGCAGTGATGTAGCGGCCCGACTCCGACGCCAGGTAGAGGATCGCCTTGCTGACGTCGCTCGGCTCGATCCACGGCACCGGCAGGATGTGGGTCCCCGCGAAGGAGTCGACGACGTCCTCCCGGGTCGGCTGCTCGAGATCGGGACGGAACAGCTTGTAGACGAACGGGTTGTTGATCATGTCCGTGTCGACGCAGGTGGGATTGACCGAGTTGACGCGGATCCCGTACTCCCCCAGCTCGCGCGCCAGGGAGGTCATCAGCCCGGTGACCCCGTGCTTGCTGGCCGCGTAGGACGAGATGTTCTCGGCGCCCTTGAGCGCCTCGGTCGAGCCGATGAAGGTGATCGCGCCACCGGAGTTCTGCTCGATCATCTGCGGGACCGCCGCCTTGACCGTGTGCCAGACGCCGGTCAGGTTGACGTCGATCATCTCCCGCCAGGCGTCCTCGCTGATCTCCCACGTCTTCGCGCCCGCGCAGAGGCCAGCGTTGGGTATGACGATGTCGACGCGCCCGAACTTCTCGATTCCGCGGTCGAAGATCGCTTTCACCTGGTCGTAGTCCCTGACGTCGCCCGGCTCGGCGACGATCTCCCGGCCGGTCTCTTCGACCAGCCGGCAGGTCTCGCGCAGATCGTCCTCCGAGGTCCCCTCGTACGCCGTCGAGTCGAGCTTCGCGCAGATGTCGAGACCGATGATGTCGGCACCCTCGCGGGCCAGGGTCACGGCGTGCGAGCGGCCCTGGCCACGGCCAATGCCGGTGATGAACGCGACCTGACCGTCAAGCTGTCCCATGAAATCTCTCCGTACGTTTGAGCAATTGTTTCGGGCCTGCAGCCTCCGCTGAGGGGCCAAGCATCGAGGATCTCGGCCGTCCGTACAACGAGCAGAGCGCGCAATCGGACGAGTCGAGGTTGCACACCGATACTCTTGTCTGGCGCCGCGCGGACTCCTAGGTTGACCGCGATGCAGGCATCCGGATGCAAGCTGCTGGACAGCAAGGTGGCATTGGTCTCCGGCTCGGCGCGGGGCCAGGGCGCCGCCCATGCGCGCCTGCTGGCCGCGAACGGCGCGGCGGTGATCGTCAGCGACATCCTCGACCAGCAGGGCGAGGATGTCGCCGCCGAGATCAACACAGCCGGCGGCCGCGCCCTCTACACCCATCTCGACGTCCGCAGCAACGGCGACTGGGACGCGGCGGTCTCGCTCGCCGAGCGTGAGCTCGGCCGGCTCGACATCCTCTGCAACAACGCAGGCATCGTGCGGATGGAGGGCGTCGGCGAGTGCCCCGACGAGGAGTGGGACGAGGTCCTCGCCGTCAACCAGAGCGGCGTTTTCCGCGGCACTCGCGCCGCGATTCCGGCCCTGCGACGCGCCGGCGGCGGCTCGATCGTCAACACCTCCTCGACCCTGGGGCTGAAAGGCGCCTGGGGCTACGCGGCCTACACCGCCAGCAAGCACGCGGTGATCGGCCTGACGAAATCGACCGCGGTCCAGTACGGGCCGGACAACATCCGCGCCAACGCGATCTGCCCCTCGTCGGTCGACACGCCAATGCACGCCGGCGAGATGGAGCACTTCAGGGAGAACCCCTACTTCGACTTCGAGAAGTGGCTCAACGACAACCACGCGATCCCGCGGCTTGCCGAGCCGAGCGAGATCTCGCACATGGTCCTCTACCTGGTCTCGCCGATGGCCAAGTGGGTGACTGGCGCCGCCCTCTCGATCGACGGCGGCTTCATGGCGGGCTGACGCCCGCCCCGCCGCCCGGGGCTCAGCGCGCCGCCCACTCCATGCCCTGGCGGACCAGGCGGGTCATCTCCGGGCGTTCCATCTCCTCGAGCTCGTGGCCGCCCATCGCGAAGAAGACGCGGCCGGCGCCGAACTGCTTGACGTAGACGGCGGGCATCTCGACCCCAGCCATCCACGGCACGTCGGGCTCGCCGTCGAAGGTGGTCGTCGCCAGCACGTGGATCGCCGGATCGACGTGGAGGTAGTACTGCTCGGAGGCGACCCGGTAGTCCTCCACTCCCTCGGTGACCGGGTGGTCGCGGTCGACGATCTTGACCTCGAACGGGACGCGCACCGCCTCGCCACCGGGGTGTTCGACGAAATCGGCGCCGACGATCCAGGAGTAGGGAAGGCTGGCTCGAAACGAGGCGACCATCCCGTGCCAGCCGGCGAAGCCGGTGCCCGCGCGGGCGGCTTCCATCAGCCGTGCCTCGGCCCGGTCGGTGAGGTCCTCGGTGGTCTGCGATTGGGTCCAGCCGAGGACGATCAGGTCGTAGGCGGTGAGGTCGCGCTCGAGCAGGTGCGGGTCCTGGATCTCCTCGACGTCGTAGTCGAGCTCGTCCATGATTCGCCGCGCCCACTGCGCGACCTCGTAGGGCTGGTGGCCCGGGAAGCCGCCGTAAAGGAAGAGCACTTTCTTCACAGCCGGCACCCTATGCTCGGCGGCGTAGCCGCGCCAACGTGCACGCTGCGCAAATTTTCTCCCCCCGCCTGCGCACATTGGGCCTTGCCGCACGCCGCTCCCATAACCAGTCTGGGGGAAACGTCCGCGTCGAAGAGAGGGAGCCAATGCCAGAGCTGACCGGCGGCGAGATCGTCGCCCGCACCTTGACCAACTACGGCGTCGAGTACGGCGCGGGAATCCCGGGTCACGGGGTCTGGGCCCTCCTCGACGGCTTCATGCAGGACGGGGCGAAGGTCGACGTCCTGCAGGTCTTCCACGAGCAGAGCGCCGTCCACCTCGCCGACGGCTACTACCGGGCCGGCGGCAAGCCGATGGTCGCCCTCACTTCGGTCGGACCCGGCGCCGCCAACACCCTGATGGGGCTCGCCACCGCCTACGCCGACTCGGCCTCGTTGCTGACGATCACCGGGGCGCCGCCGCTGCACATGCAGGGCCACGGCACGATGCAGGAGCTGGAGCGCCACCGCGACAACGACTTCTCCCGCGCGGTCGAGCCGGTGACCAAGCGCCAGTGGACGATCAACACGGTCGCCGAGCTGCCCTTCGTCCTCCACCGCGCCTTCAACGCGATGCTGACCGGCCGTCCCGGACCCGTCCACATCGAGGTGCCGATGGACATCCAGGCGGCGGCCGCCGAGGTCAACCTGCACGAGCTCGGGAACAGGCTGCCGAGCGGCCGCATCCACCCCGACCCCGAGGCGATCGAGGCCGCCGCGGCTGTCCTCCGCAACGCCAAGCGGCCGGTGATCGCGGTCGGCGGCGGCGCCATCACCGCCGAGGCGAGCGCCGAGCTGCGCGCGCTCGCCGAGGCGTTGGGAGCCGCGGTCGTCGTCACCTGGAGCGGCAAGGGCGCCTTCCCCGAGGACCACCGGCTCTTCGCCGGCCCGATCGGCCAGACCGGGACCACCACCGGCAACGCGATCGCCGCCGGCGCCGACGTCGTCCTCGCCGTCGGCTGTCGCTTCACCGACTGGTCCGCCTCGAGCTACCGCAAGGGCGTCACCTTCTCGCTGCCCCCAGGCAAGTTGATCCAGATCGATCTCGAGGCGCACGAGATCGGCAAGAACTACCCGGTCGAGGTCGGGATCCAGGCCGATGCCAAGCCGGCGCTCGCCGGCCTGCTGGCGGCGCTCGAGGGCGACGCCGCCGACCGCTCCGAGTTCCTCGCCGAGCTCTCCTCGGCCAAAGCCGAGTGGGAGCAGCAGGAGGCGACCCGGTCGGGCTCCGAGCAGACCCCGTTCACCTCGCAGCGGCCGCTGCGCGACCTGCGGCGGGCAATGGCGCGCGACGGCATCGTCGTCGCCGGCTCGGGCAACACTCAGGGCGCGGTGAAGCAGTCCTTCCCGGTCTACGAGCCGCGCACCCACATGACCTCGGGCGGCTATTCGTCGATGGGCTGGGCGGTGCCGGCGTCGATCGGTGCCAAGCTCGCCCGGCCCGACCGCCAGGTCGCCTGCGTGGTCGGCGACGGCGACTTCCTGCAGACCGGCCAGGAGCTCGGCGTCTGCGCCCAGCACGGGATCCCGGTCGTCTTCGTCGTCCAGAACAACGGCGGCTACATGTCGATCCGCGGCGGCCAGCGGAAGATCATGGACCGCCACCTGCTGAGCGAGTTCACCGCCTTCAGCCGCAACGGCGGCGACGACGCCTACAGCGTCGACATCGCTGCCTACGGCCGCAGCTTCGGGGTCGAGTCGACGAAGGTCGAGTCGAGCGAGGAGCTGCAGCCGGCGCTCGAGCGGGCGCTGGCTAGCGAAGGTCCCGCTGTGGTCGAGGTCCCCACCTCGCGCGACGCCGCGGGGCCGTGGGTGCCGGGCTGGTGGGACTTCCCGGTCCCGGCCTACGTCAAGGACGAGCGCCAGGACGAGTACTGGGCCGAGCGGGCCGAGGAGCAGCACCAGTAGGAGCCGATCGGCTCAGAGGCGGCGGGCGACGCTCGCCGCCTCGAGCACCGCGTCCTGCAGTTTGCGCGGGACGACGCAGTCGCCGAGCGCGAAGACTTCGGGTGCCGCTCCGTCGCCGCGGCTGAGCTCGTCGCCGAGCGACGGGTTCGGCTCGAGCACTGGGACGACGATCACCGTCGAGGCCGGCAGGCGGGCGTGGCTGTCGCCGGCGGCCGACCAGATCGCGACCTCGCCGTCGCCGATCTCCTCGACGGTGGTGCTGAGGTGGGCGTCGAGGTCCGGGTGAGCCGCCAGCCGTTCGAGCATCGGGACCGCGGGGTGCGGGCTGAAGTCGTGGGCGAGCCTCTCGCGCGTCTCGACGATCGCGACCCTGCGGCCGGCGTCGAGCAGGACGCTGGCGACACAGCAGCCGATCCAGTTGCCGCCGACCACCACCACGGGCGCCGCGTCCGCGTCCGCGCCGAGGCCGGCGGAGGCCGGGTCTCGCTCGACGCGGGAGAGGTACTCGAGGGCATCGAGGACGTGGGCGCGGTCGACGCCGGGAATCCGGCGCGACTCCGGTCTCCGGGCCCCGGTCGCCAGCAGGACGACGTCGGGGCCGAGCTCGGCGATCAGCTCGGCGCTGACCTCGGTCCCGAGCGAGACGGGGACGTCGAGCCGCTCGAGCTCGCGGCTGAGGAAGCGGATCGGCTCGCCGAAGTCGCCGCGCCCCGGCGCCAGAGCGCCCTGGCGGACGCGGCCGCCGACCTGGCCGTCGCGCTCGAAGACCCGGACCCGGTGGCCGCGCAGACGAGCGACCCGGGCGGCTTCCATGCCCGCCGGGCCGGCGCCGACGACGAGCACGTCGCGCGGCGCGGCGGCCGGCTCGAGCTCGGCGAACTCGGCCTCGCGGATCGCCGCCGGGTTGATCGCGCAGTAGGCGGGGGAGTCGAGGCTGAGCAGGGCGACGCACTCGGCACAGGCAATGCAACGCCGCGCCTCGTCGATCCGGCCCGACTTCGCCTTGGTGAGCAGCTCGTGGTCGGCGTGCAGGCCGCGGGCGATGCTTACGAAGTCGACCAGCCCCCGGGCGACCGCGTCCTCGGCGACCTCGAGGCTGCCGAGCCGGCCGGTGGTCGCCACCGGGATCCCGACCGCCGCCTTGATCGCGGCGCCGAGGTCGAGCAGGTTGCCCGGCGCCACCTCCATCCCCGGCTGGGTCGACTGGATCGACTCGTAGGTCCCGGCGGCGGCGTCGATCATCGCGATCCCAGCGCGCTCGAGCTCCTGGGCGAACGGCGCCGTGTCCTCGCGGGTCAGACCGCCCGGGACGAACTCTTCGGCGTCGAGCCGGTAGGTGACCGGGGTCGAGGGCGAGACCGCGCCGCGGATCGCCGCGACCACCTCGAGCGGAAAGCGCATCCGGTTCTGCGGCGAGCCACCGTACTCGTCCTCGCGCACGTTGGTGTACGGGGAGAGGAAGGCGTTAAGCAGGTAGCCGCTGGCGCCGTGGATCTCAACCGCGTCGACTCCGGCCTTCTCGATCCGCGCCGCCGCCGCCGCGAAGCGCTCGACGATCGCGGCGATCTCGGTCACCGTCAGCTCCCGCGGCATGTAGCCGCCGCTCGCCGCGCAGGGCACCGGCGAGGGCGCCACCGGCTGGCAGCCGCTGACCAGCGAGCTCGACTGCCGCCCGCAGTGGGCGAGCTCGAGCGAGACCAGCCCGCCAGCCGCGTGAATCGCCGCGACCATCCGCTCCAGCTCGGGCAGCACGTGGTCGGCGTGGGCCCCGAGCTGGAACGGCCGCCCCTTCCCGACCTGGTCGACGAACGTCGCCTCGACCCGCAGCAGGCCGACCTCGTTGCGCGCCCGGGCGACCAGATAGTCGATGTAGCGCTGGGTGACGACCCCGTCGGAGGTGCAGAGGTTCTTCTCCATCGGCGCCGCCAACACGCGGCTGCGCAGCTCCAGTCCGCCGATGAAGCCGGGCTGGAACAGGGCGGTGAAGGAGGCGGCCATCCGTCGCCTCAGTCTCGGGCGGCCGCAAGCGCCACTCAAGACACAGCCTGCGCACCCTCGCCGGCCGACGGTGCACGCCGTGTGAACACCTCGACGAGGCCCTAAGGGTCGTGCGGCGGCGCTTCGGACGTCCGCAGGGCGCCGGCGCTGGCGCCGACGACAAGGGCGATCGCCACGACTTCGATCGCCTCGAGTCCCTGCGAGAGGGCGATCAGGCCGACCACGGCGGCGACCGCCGGCTCGAGGCTCATCAGGACGCCGAAGACGCCGCTCGGCAAACGCCGGAGCGCCTCGATCTCGAGGCTGTAGGGGATCACCGAGCTGGCGATGCCGACGGCGAGGCCGATCGCCAGCGTCGCCGGGGCGAGCAGATCGAGCCCGCCTTCGGCGATGCCGAGCGGAGCGACGAGCACGGCCGAGACGGCGATCGCCACGGCCAGCGCGCCGAGCCCGGGGTGGGCCGCACCGACCCGGGCGCTGAGCACGATGTAGGCGCCCCAGGAGCAGCCGGCGAGCAGCGCCAGGACCGCGCCGAGGCTGAAGATCCCGTCCGCCCCGAGCCCGTCGGAGAGCAGCGCGATCCCGGCCGCCGCGAGGAACGCCCAGAGCAGGTCGAGCCGGCGCCGCGAGCCGGCGATCGCGACGGCGAGCGGCCCGACGAACTCGAGCGTCACCGCGGCGCCCAGCGGGATCCGGTCGATCGCCGCGTAGAAGCAGGTGTTCATGCCGAGGAAGGTGAGGGCGAAGAGGAACACGTCCCGCACGCCGACCTCGCGAACAAGCCGGATCCCCGGCCGGCTGATGGCGAGCAGGATCGCCGCGGCGAACACGGTGCGGAGGAAGACCGCGCCCTGGGAGCCGATGTTGTCGAAGAGCCCGGTCGCGAGCGCCGCCCCGCATTGCACGGAGACGATCGCGCCGAGGACGAGGACGACGGCCCGGCCGGTGTGTTGGTTGTTCGACCGCGCCGCGACTTCCGGACCCTAGTTCTTAACAGCGGCCGCTCGCGAAGTGAGAGGATCGGCCGGTCTCGTCCCGTCCCGGCCGCCGAACTGGTTCACTCGACGAAGGAGTGCTCAGATGAGCGACCTACCGCACGTTGTCCTCGTCCACGGAGCCTGGGCGGACGGCTCCTGCTGGACCGCAGTGATCGAGTCCCTGCAGGCCAAGGGCTATGCCGTCACCGCTCCGCAGTTCCCCGAGACCTCGACCGAGGACGACGTCGCCCGCCTGCGACAGGCGCTCGACCGCATCGACGGCCCTGTCGTTCTCGCCGGCCATTCCTACGGCGGCCAGATCATCACCGCCCTCGGGCCGCACGAGAAGGTCGTCGCGCTCGTCTACGTCGCCGCCTTCGGCATCGATGAGGGCGAGTCCTTGGGGCAGCTGCTCGGCAGCGGACCGCCGACCCCGGCGCTCGCCCACCTGAGCACCGACGAGCAGGGGTTCGGGTGGCTGCCCGAGGAGGACTTCGTCAGTCACTTCGCCGCCGACCTCGACCCGGCCCAGGCCAGGGTCCTCTACGCCGTCCAGCAGCCGATCTCGCTCAGCACCTTCGAGTACACGATGGGCCAGCCGGGTTGGAAGTCCGTGCCTTCTTGGTACGTGGTCGCCGCGAACGACGAGGCGATCCCGCCCGACGCCGAGCGGCAGTTCGCCGAGCGAATGGGTGCGACGACGGTCGAGCTCGACGCCGGGCACCTGGTGATGGTCACCCATCCCGACACCGTCGTCGAGTTGGTAGAGCAGGCGGCGAAGGCAACCGCCGCGGGCACGTAGCTCGAGGGCCCCGGGGCGCAAACCCCGGGGCCCTCGATTCCGATCTCGAGCTACGGCTGCAGCGAGACCGCTGCCAGCGTCGGGTTGGTGATGTTCCCCCCTTCCCAGCTGGTGCTCGTCTGGCAGCTGAGCGTCGCGCTGCCGGGCGAGTCGAGCGTGGCGATCACGAAGGCGTCGAACTCCTCGCGATCCCCGGCTTTGGCATTCGCGCCCAGGGCGCCGAAGCCGATCGTCTGCGAGACCGTGCCGGCGGCGACGGTGCAGGTCTGCCCGGCGCTGGATTCGGCGGCGCCGTTGTTGTTGAGACCGCCGCGAGCGATCACCAGGTAGGTGCCGGCGGGCAGCGCCAGCGTCTTGACCTGGGTCGTGGTGTTGGTCGACAGGGCTACCGCGCCCGAGTTTCCGGTGCCGCCGAACCCCTTCGATTCGAAGGCCTGCGGCTGCTTGCCGGCGAGGTTGGCCGCGTCCGGGACCGTGCCCAGCGTCGACTCGTTCACCTTGGCCCCGGTCACCGCCTCGTCGACGATCTTTTCGGTGTTGACGGCGTTGGCGGACAGTTTCAGACCGTTGACCGCCCCGGCGCGGATCTTGCTTGGGACGACGGCGTTGGCGTGCAGCTTTTTCTTCGTCACCACGCCGTTTTCCAGGTCGCTGGTTCCGATCGTTCCCACCGCCGCGTAGGAGACGCCGCCAAGCGCCACGAAGAGGGCGATCAAGGCGATCGGAGAGGCGGGGCTGATCCTGATCTTGTGCTTGCGAAACATCGGGTGACCTCCTTGGTCGAACGTTGGATTGCGGCGTTCCAACCAGCGAGGACGGCCCGAATTACGCGGCGCCCGTAATTTCTTCCCGGCGGCGCCGTTTGGCCCCCAGATGACTTGGCCGTACGCGATAGGAACCGTTCCCGAGGGCGGCGCGCCGGTTGGCGAATCGACCCGGCGACTCTCGCCTTCAGGGGGTACCGTGGGATCGATGGCCGATACGGCCGCATCCGGCGACGTCGCGCTTGCCGCCGAAGAGGCGCAGCTCGCTCGCGCCGCGGCGGCCGGCGATGGCGCCGCCTTCGCCGAGCTCTACGAGCGCTACGCCCGACGTGCCTACAACCTCGCCTACCGCATCTCCGGCTCCGACGAGGATGCTGCCGACGCGGTGCAGGAGGCATTCGTCAACGTGCTGCGCCGGCTGCCCGAGCTCGGCGACCGCGAGCTGGCCTTCGGCTCCTACCTCTTCACCGCGACGCGGAACGCCACCTACGACCTGATCCGCAACCAGCAGCGGACCCGGCCCAGCGACTCGATCCCCGAGTCCGCCGTGCCGGTCGGAGCCGGTGCCGGGGGCTTCGGCCTCGACCCAGGCGACCCCGAGGAGGATCCCGACCGCAGGTTGATGCTCGCCAGCCAGCAGGAGGAGATCCGCGAGGCCAACAGCCGCCTGCCGGAGCGCCAACGCGAGGCCCTCGCCCTGCGCGAGCTCGAGGATCTCTCCTACGACGAGATCGCCGAGCTGATGGAGATGAACCGAAATTCGGTCGCCCAGCTGATCTCCCGCGCCCGGATCAACCTTCGTGCCGAGCTGCGCGGGAGCGCCCTGACCTCGGTCGTCGCATCCTCCCCAGAGTGTGAGCGCGCCCTGCCGTTGATCGCGATGCGCGACGACCGCCAGCTCGACGAGGCCTCGGAGGACGCCGCCTGGCTCGCGGCTCACCTGCACGGCTGCGAGCGCTGCCAGGTCGCGACCGAGGCGATGCAGGAGGCGGGCGTCTCCTACCGAGCCTGGGTGCCGGTGGCGATCGCCCCATGGCTCTTCAAGGCGACGATGTCGAAGGCAGCGGAGCTGACTGGAGCCGATTGGAGCGAGGAGATTTCGACCCACCTGGCCGCGCCACCCACCGGCGCGCCCCCGGGCATGCCGCCCGCCTACCGGGCCAGCGGTACGAGCGGCGGCCGACCGAGTCGCAGGGTGGTGCTGGCAGCGGCGATTGCGACCCTGGTTCTGGGGCTGGGCGCGGCCGCCGTCTTCGCAGACGGCGACGACGGCTCAGCGCCGCCGCGCTCCCAATCGGGCCTCGAAACGCCTGCAGCCGCTCACAACGAGGCACCCAAGGGGGAACCGGTGCGGCAGCAAGCCGACCACGACGCACCGAAGCAAGGCGCTCGAGACCGGGAGGAGGCGAAAGCCACCCACCCGGGCGCCACCGTCGAGGCGACGATCGACTCGCCGGCACCGCAGCCGATACCGAGCAGCGACCCCTCCCCGCCCCAGCCCGCGAACGATCCGGGTACCGCCGAGCTCCACACGACGAAGCCGGCATCCAAGCAGCCACCCGAATCACGGCCGCCCGAACCCGCGCCCGAATCCAAGCCGACTCCATCCCCCGAAACGCCGACCGAAGAACCGCCGGCTCCGCCCGCGGTCGAGGAACCGCCCGAAGAACCGCCGATCACCGAACCCCCTGCCGAAGAACCGCCGGAAGAACGACCGGAACGGCCGCCGCCGGGAAAGCCTCCCAGGTGATCGCCGGCTAGCCGGCGCCCTAAGGGGGGATCAGCGGTTGTCGCCTAGTTCCAGGTCGTTGCCCGGGCCGCCGGAGACCTGGTTCGGCCCGGGCCCGCCGTAAAGCCGGTCGTTGCCGGGGCCGCCGTAGAGGAAGTCGCTGTTGAAATGGGGGTTGGGTCCGCCGCGGAGGATGTCGTTGCCCTTGCCGCCGTAGAGCTCGTCGCCCCCCTTGCTGCCGACCAGCAGGTCGTTGCCGCCGCCGCCGAAGGCCTTGCCCAGCTCGGGGCCGAGGACAATGGTGTCGTCGCTGGGGCCGCCGGCGACGAGATCGAAGCCGCCGCCTTCGCCGTTGTTGCCGGCCTCGATCACGTCGCGGCCCGGACCGCCGCAGATGGTGTCGCCGTTCGAGTAGGTGCGGACGCGGTCGTCGCCGCCCATCGCGATCACGACGTCCTTCCGCGACGTCCCCTCGAGGCGGTCGGGGTCGGGGGTGCCGATCAAGGTCGCGGTCCGCCCCTTGCACTTCGGCAACTGCGCCTCCTCGGCGTAGACCACGCTGCGCCGGAACACGTTGCGAGGAACGACCGTGGCGCCGCTGAGATTTTCGGCGCGCGACCCGAAGGCGACATAGCGGCCGTCGGCGGAGATCGAGGCCGCCTCGGAGGGGCCGTCAGCCGGCAGACCGAGCTTGCCGGATTGGCGCGAGACGGTGACCGTGATCCCCGCGGTCATGTCGCGGACGAATACGTCGGCCCGGCCCTCGGCATCGACGGCGCTGATCTCGTTGCCGCGCGACTCGAAGGCGACGTAACGGCCGTCGGCGGAGATCGAAGGGTCGCGGCGGGCGTCGCCGGCCCTTCCCTCGTCGCCAACCGAGACCAGCTTCGTGGTGCCGGCGGCGATGTCGCGGACGAAGACGTTGCGTTCATAGCCGCGCTGCCCGGTCAGCTTGGCGTCGGAGGAGAAGGCGACGTGGAGGCCGTCGGCGGAGATCACCGGTTCCTGCGAGACCACATCGCTTGGCGCCCCGCTGGCACCGCTCTTACGCGAAACGAGGATCGTCGTCGCGGTGGCGCGGTCGCGGACGAAGACGTCCTGGCGGAAGGCGCTGTCTGCGTCGAAGTCATCGGGGGCGAGGTCGGCCCTCGAAGAGAAGGCGACGTAACGCCCGTCGGCGGAGATCGAGGGCTCCTGGGAATAGTCGCTGGCGCCGGTGCTCGAACCGCTCGGTCGCGAAACCAGTTCGGTCACCGCGCTGTCGAGGTCGCGAACGAAGACCGCGCTTTCGGCGGTCGAGGGATCGGCGGTGAGGTTTTTGGAGGAAGAGGCGAAGGCGACGTGCCTGCCGTCGGCGGAGATCGCCGCCGCCGAGGACTCGCTATCCCCGGCAGCGCCCGATGCCCCTGAAGCTCGCGAGACGAGCGTCGTCGTTCCCGCCACCAGGTCGCGGACATAGACGTCGTTGAAGGCGACGTCGTCGGGGCTGAGGTTGCGGGCGGAAGAGCGGAACGCGACATACCGCCCGTCAGCGGAGATCGATGGCTCGAACGAATGGCCGTCACCGACCGCCCCGGCCGCACCGTCGGCCCGCGAGACCAAGGTCACCGTCCCCGTCTGCATGTCCTTGACGAAGATCTGGATCAGGTCGCTTTTGGCCTCAGGAACCAGGTTCGTCCCCCGCGACTCGAAGGCGACGTAGCGGCCGTCGGCGGAGATTGCGGGCTGCATCGAGTTGGCGTTGGCGGCTGCGCCGTGGAGGCCAACCCTCGAGACGAGCGTCGTGGTCGGCTCTTCGCTCCCGCTTGCCCCGGCGAGCGCGACGATCGCCGCGGCGAACACCGACACCACCAGCGCGAGGCTGAGAACCGCGAACCGTCTCCCCATTGGCCGATCCTCTCATCGCACGGGCCGGGATCAACCCCAGGACGGACTAACGTGCGACGTGAAATGAGCCCAGGACGAGTGGACGGGAAGTCGGTGATCATCACCGGCGCCGCCAAGGGGATTGGCCGAGCGTGCGCCGAGGCGTTTGCCCGCGAGGGCGCGCGACTGGTTCTCAACGACGTCGACGAGGCCGGCCTCCAGCAGGCTGCCGAGAGCCTCGGTGAAGAGGTCGAGGTCGTAACTGTCGTCGCCGATGTCTCGGTCGAGGAGGATGCCCGCCGAATCGTCGCCACCGCGCTCGAGGCCTTCGGCGCCGTCGATTCGCTCGTCGCCAACGCCGGGATCATCCCGCTCAGCGGCATCGAGGAGGCCGACGCCGAGGAATGGGAGGCGGTGATGGCGATCGACGGCCGGGGAATGTTCCTCACCTGCAAGTTCGCGATCGAGGCAATGGGTGCGGAGGGTGGGTCGATCGTCTGCCTCTCCTCGATATCCGGGATCGCCGGCCAGTCCCGCCAAGCCGTCTACGGCCCCGCCAAGTTCGTCGCCTCGGGCCTGACCAAGCACCTGGCGGTCGAACTGGCGCCGCGAAACATCCGCGTCAACGCGGTCGCCCCGGGAACGATTCGAACCGAGGCCGTCGCGGCGATCCCCGACGACTACGTCGAGCCGATGCGAGCGGCCCACCCGATCGGCAGACTGGGCGAGCCCAGTGAGGTGGCAGAGGCGATCTGCTTCCTCGCCTCCGACGCCGCCTCCTTCATCACCGGCGTGATCCTTCCCGTCGACGGCGGCTACCTGGCTCAGTAGAGCTCCGCGAACGAGCGGAGGGCGATGCCGAGGTCGGAAGGCGCGGCGCGGACGGAGGGGTCGCGGAGGGTGGCGAGCTCGATGCTGCGCTCGCGGTCGTAGGAGCTGGGGACGGGACCCGCAGCGGGGTGGCAGCCGATCTCGGTCCAACCGGGTGGAAGCCCGTGGATCAAACGAATCAGGCTGGCCGGCGAGATCGAGTCGTGGTAGGGCTCGCCCTTTCCGTCCTGGCCGTAGAAGCCGCCCTCGTAGCGGATCCCGCGGCCGCGCAGGGGCACGTCGAGCTCGGCAGCGAGGGCGGCGGCGACGGTGGCGACCGGCTCGGAGTCGTGGACGTGCTGGTGCGAGTCGAGGTGGGTGGGGTCGCGGCCGAGGAGCGAGCGGAAGAGGTCGAGCTGGGCGCGGCACTCGGCCTCGACGCCGGCGGCACTCTCGAGATCGCAGCGGCCGTAGGCCTGGATCCATTCGCCGCCGGTGTAATCCCATTGACCGAGGTCGAGGTGGAGGCCGATCGCGAGGCGGGGGTGGTCGGCGGCGGCACGCGCCGCCGCGGGCGCCGCCGCCTGCCGCACCATCAGGCTGGCGCTGGTGACGATGCCGCCCTCGTGGGCAGCGAAGATGCCCTCGTTGACGGTCTCGCAGAGGCCGAGGTCGTCGGCGTTGACGACGAGGACGCGCTCCATCAGAGCTCCAAGGCCTCCGCGATCTCGATCGCCTCGGCGCCCCAGTCGCGGCGTTGGTCTGCCGGCGGCTCCCACTCCGGCGGCGCCCAGCCGAGCCACTGGATCGCCACCTGGAGGCGGGCGAGCTCGAGGTCGCGGCCGGGAAGCGGCTCGCCGAGGGCTCGCTCGTAGGCGTCGCGCATCGCCTCGCGATCGTCCGCCGGCCAGCCGCTGACCAGCGCCGCCAGGTCGAGCGCCCCCGGTCCGGGACCGGCGAGCTCCCAGTCGAGCGCCGCCACCCTGGGCCGCGGCGAGCCCGCGGCGATCAGCACGTTGGCGGCGTAGAACTCGCCGTGGAGCAGGGTCTGTGGCATCGCCAGCAGCGCCTCGACGACGGCCCCATGCCGCTCGGCCAGCCACTCCAAGGCCGACCGGCGCTCGGCCGGTGCGCCCTGGCCGAACTCGAGCGCCCGCTCGATCCAGCGGTGGTAGAACTCGGCGTCGCGCTCGACCAGAGGACACCGCACCGCCAGTCCGCGCGGGTCGCCGGCGAAGGCCGCATGGAAGCGGCCAAGCCAGCCGGCCGCTTGCTCCCAGAGCTCGCGCTCGCCGACCTCGAAGAGGGGACGGCCATCGATGTGCTCGACGAAGAGCCAGCTGCGACCGTCTTCGAGCGCCGTGCCGAAGAACCGCGGCGGCCCCGCCGGGCCGCGCGGCAGCAGCCGCTGGTAGACGCATGCCTCCCGCTCGGGGTCGTGGAGAAAGCGCGGCTTCGCCAGCCGGGCGCTCGGGTCGAGCTCATCCCAGTTGGGCCGCTTGCACATGATCGTTGCCCGCCCCGGCCCGAGCCGTTCGACCTCGAGCAGCTCGATCGGGAAGCTCGTTCGGTACTCGCAGGGCGCGCGGTGCACCACCTCGAGGTCGCCGAGCCCACTCGCCACCAGCGCCCGTTCCAGCGGCTCCCACCCTGCCGCCGCGGTCATCGCGGCGCTCCGCTCGGCTCGGGGACGGCCAGCCTGTCGAGCAGGACCGGGAGGATGCGCGCCGCGTCGAGGTGCTCGACCGCGAGCTCGCGGGCGGCGCGACGGTGAGCCGCGAGGCTTCCCTCCACGGCCTCGACCGCGGCCGCGGCACCGTCGACGTCGTCGTAGGCGAGCAGCCCGACACCGGTCGGCAGCGCCGCACCGAAGCCGGTGTCCTGGGCGACCACCGGCCGCCCGCTCGCCAGGTAGCAGGCGCTGCGATCGCTGAACCAGCCGCTGCTGCTTGCCACGTAGCCCTGCTTGGCGATGCCCAGCTCCCCGCGCGAGCCGCGGACGAACTCGGCGTAGGCCTCGGGCGTGCCGGCGACCGCCGCCGGGTCGACCAGGTGCCAGCCGTTCGCCGCCAGCAGCTCGAGGTCGGCGGTCTCATCGGGGTGGATCGCCAGAGCCAGCTCGAACCCCGCGGCGCTGCGGCGGGGCAGCACGGCCAGGTCGCGCAACGAGTGGGCGCGCTGGCCGTAGCGCAGCCCGGCGTGGGTCGGTGAGCCGTAGCTGCGCCAGTTGCCGACGCTGGTCCAGGCCCGACCCGGCCCCTCGGCGAGCGGCCAGTGGGCCAGGGCGACCGGCGGCAGGGTTGGAATCCACTCGCGCCCCAGCGTCGGGATCGGGCAGTCGGCGGCGCCGATCCGGGTGCCAACAGAGACGCAGTGGGTGTGCCGGTCGAGCCCAAGGTCGAACCCCTGCTCGCCCCAGACCTGGTTGAAGCCGGGGTCGAGGTCGACGAAGGCCCGGACCGGGACCGCCGCGAGTAGCCGCTCGTCGCGGAGAAGCCCCGAGAGGTTGAGCAAGAGGTCGGCCTCGCGGGCGAAGTCGAGGAGCCGGCCGTAGGGCAGGCCGAGGGTCTCCTCACCGCCGCGGGAAAGCAGCGCCGAGCGCCCGGCAAGCAACCGCAGCGAACGGAAGTAGGCGGCGACGGCGCCGCCTGGCGCCAGCGCCTCGGGTGCGACCGGCTCGATCACGAGGACCTCGTGGCCGAGCGCCGACAGCCCCTCGGCGTACTGCAGCACCGCCCAGGTCGCGCCGCCCTGGCGAGGGTCGCCGGCGACCATGCCGGCGACGACGATCTTCAGCCGTTCGCCGCTCACGACTAGGCGGCCACCCCGACCGTTTCCAACAGGCAGCCGAGGACGAGGTCCGAGTCGAGGTGGGCGCGGGCGAGCTCGGCGGCGGCCGCTGCGTGCCCGGCCGGGTCGGCGACGATCCGCTGCGCCCCCTCTTCCGCCTCGGTCAGGTCGGAGAACGAGAGCAGCCCCTCGCCGACCGGCAGGACCGTGTCGAAGCCGGTGTCCTGCACCAGCGCCGGCCGGCCGCTCGCCAGGTAGGCGGCGGTGCGGTCGCTGAACCAGCCGCAGCGCGAGGCGACGTAGGCGCCCTGGGCGGCGGAGAGCTCGGCGCCGGAGCCGCGCAGGTAGGCGCCGAAGTCCGACGGGGTCGCGGCGACTGCCCCCGGCGCCACCAGTCCCCAGCCGCTCGCCCGCAGCGCCTCGCGGTCGGCCGCATCGCCGGGGTGGATCTCGAGCGCCAACTCGAAGTCGGCGCCATCGACCCGCGGCGGTAACGGCAGCAGGCGCCGGAACTCGTGGTGCTTGCCGCCGGCGAGACCCCCGGCGAGCGGGAGCTGCCCGTAGGGGCCGCGCCAGGCGCCGACGGTGGTGAACCGCAGCGGCTCGCCGGCCGGCGGCGGGGCCACGGGCCAGCGCTCGAGAACCACCGGCGGCAGGGTCGGAGTCCACGCGACGCCGCCGTTCGGCAGCGGGCAATCGCCGCGGCCGACGTTGAGACCCACGGTGACGTAGCTGTCGTGGCCGGCGAGCGAGAAGGCGAGGCTCGGGTCATCGCTCCAGACCTGGGTGTAGGCGGGGTCGAGGTCGACGTAGACGCGGTGTCGCGGAGCCTCCCGCAGAGGCCCCTCCCCCAGGTGGCCGCTGTGGTTGAAGAGCACCTCCGCCTCCCCTGCCACCTCCTCGATCTCAGACCGGCCAAGCCCGGCGATACTCTCGCCGCGCTCGTCCAGCAGCGCCCACCGGTCGCCGAGCCCGTGCGCCGCCATTGCCGCTTCGAGGTGGCGATGGCCGACCGGGTCGGCCGGCATGTTCAGCCGCTCGACGAAGTAGGCGTCGAAGCCGAGTCGGCGCAGACCCAGCAGCCAGTTAAGCCGCACCCACGCCTCGCCGCCGTTCAGCGGCTTGTTCGCGACGGCGCCGGCTAGGAGTGCGAGCGGCACAGGATCCACCCGAGCGGCTCGCGGCTTTCGTCCTCGAGCACCGCGTAGAGGTCGAGTTGGCTCTCCCCCTGACCGTCCGCGGCCAGCTCGAGCCGGAACCCCGAGGTCGACGCCTCGGGAGCGTCGGGGAACTTCTCGGCGACGTCGGGCCGGTCGACCGCAAGCTGCGCCGAGCCCGCCTCGTCTCCGTCGGCGACGACGACCACCTCGGTCGCGGCGATCCCCTGACCGAGCGCCCAGCCGACGATCTCGAGTCGGCCGCCGTCGCGGTCGCGGGCCTGGAAGTGGGCCCACACCCGCTCGCCCGGGTCGGGGGTCACCTCGATGATCTCGAGGCCATCGGCGGCCACCCGCGGATTGTAAGGAGAGATCATCGAGCCCCCAGTCGATCGAGCAGGCGGCCGAGCACCAGCCGCGCGTCGAGGTGCTCCTCGGCCAGCGCCCGCGCCGCCCGCGCCTGCTCGCGGGGCTGGGCGAGGACCAGCTCTACCGCCGCCGCGGCCCCGTCGGAGTCCTCGAAGCTGAGCAGGCCGGAGCCGGTAGGCAGCGCAGCACCGAAGCCGGTGTCCTGGGCGATCACCGGCTTGCCGCTCGCCAGGTAAGCGGCACTGCGGTCGCTGAACCAACCGCCCCTGGTGCCGACGTATAGGCCCTTGGCGATCGCGATCTCCGCCGCCGACCCCCGCAGGTAGGCGCCGTAGGAGTCGAAGTCGGCGAGCTCGCGCAGCGGGTCGCGCAGGCGCCACCCGCCCCGGTGCAGCAGCTCGCGGTCGGCGGCGTCGGCGGTGTCGATGTCGAGGGCGATCTCGAGCGGCGCCGCGACCCGGCGGGGCAGCTCGGCGAAGCGGCGGAACTCGTGCACGCGGAGCCCCAGCGTCCTCCCCTGGTGCTCGAGCGGACCGAACGGACCCCGCCAGCTGCCGACGCTGGTGAAGCGCTCGCCCGTCGCAGCGACCGGCCAGCGCTCGAGCGGAACCGGCGGCAGCGTCGCGATCCACTCGCGGCCAAGCAACGGCACGGTGCAGCCGGGGCCGCCTAGGTTCGTCCCGACGCTGACGAAGTGGTCGTGGCCGGCGAAGGTGTCGGCGAGCCCCTGCTCCGCCCAGATCTGCCCGAAGCCCGGGTCGATGTCGAGGTAGACGCGGCACGGCGGCGCCGCCAGCAGCTCGGGGTCGGCGAGGAAGCCGTTGACGTTGAGCAGCAGGTCGGCTCCGCGCAGCTCCGCGAGCAGCCGCCGCCGCGGCAGCCCGACCGCGTTGAGCTCGCCGCGGAGCGCCCCCCAGCGATCCTCCAGCCCGCCCCACGCCATCGCCTGCGCCAGCCATCTCGGGTCGTCCTCCGAGCCGAGCCGGTCGACGAACAGCACCTCGTAGCCGAGCGCTCGGAAGCCGAGCAGGTAGGAGAGGAAGACCCAGGCGTGACCCGGCCGCCCCGGCCGCTGCGCAATCGATCCGGCGACGGCGATCGTCGGCATCAGGCGTAGCCGAACTCCTCCAGCACCGGTGCCAGCAGCTGGTTCGACTCATCGGCGAGGTCAGGGGGCAGGTCGCGACGCCAGCGGCCGATCGTCTGCACCGGGTCGCTTACCGTGCGGTGCATGTCGAGCAGTTCGGTCGGCTGGTTGGCGAGCTCGAGCACCGCGGCAACAGCCGCCGTGTCGGCCTCTACCTCGAGGTACTCGAAGACCCGGCCCAGCGTCGCCTCGGGCTCGAGGATCAGGTCCTCGTAGCGGACCAGCAGCGCCGCGTCGCTGCGCCGGTGCCAGCGGTCGATCAGCTCCTCGGCGTCGACCCGCACCCGCTCGACCAGGTATTCGGCCTTGCTCATCTCCGCCTCGTGGCCGAAGCCGTGATCGCCGCGCTTCTCGTTCCAGGCGAAGACCGAGCTGAGGCGGTCGCGGAAGTCACGCACCAGGATCAGCTCCTTGGCCCCGGGAAAGACTTCGGTCGTGAGGTCGAGTAAGACCGGGTCGAGCAGGAACTTCTCGGCGAAGTACCGGACTCCGTCCGCTTCGCCGCCGCGGCGGGCGACCTCGCGGTAATAGGCCTCGATCCGCTCCTGGCAGATTGCCGCCAGCTGCCGCACCGACTCGTTGCCGAGCCACTCGGCCATCCCCAGGTCGACCGGCGCCGGCAGGCCGACGGCACCGTCGCCGAGGAACCAGCGTGGCTGGTCCCAACGCTCGGTGTGGATCTGGCGCAGGTAGCTCTTCGGCGCGCTGAGCTCGCGCAGCACGGTCATCCAGTAGGTGGCGACGCGCGGCTCGAAGACCAGCGGCTGGAAGGCGAGCACTGCCGGATGGCAGCTGAGGAGTCGCGCCAGCCACTTCGAGCCGCTGCGGCCGATCGTCGTGATCATCGCCGGGTCGAGCTGCGGCTGGCGCGGAACCGCCAGGGGCTGGCGAGCGCCGGCGATGCCGGCGAGCGGCCGCATGCTGCCATCGCCGAGCACGGCGACGACCTCGACCGCGAAGCGCGGCGCCAACTCGATCGCCCGCACCAGAACCTCGAAGCCGACCGCGCCCTCGGCCCCCTCGCCCTCCGGCGCCGGCCGGTTCGGCGGAACCTCGGCGCTGACCCGCTCACCGTCGAGCACCCGGATCGCGACGATCTCCTCGCCCTCCGGCGCCGCCGCCCAACCACGCACGTTGAAGCAGAAGACCTCGGAGCCGTCCCCCGCCGCCGGGCCGAGCAAGCTGCCGGCCAGTCCGCCCTCCGCCCGCCCACTCACCTGCTCGATCGTCACCACGGTCATCGTTCCGCCCTCCTCATGCCGCGACCGCCGCGACATGGGGGTCGAAGCGCTCCATGGTCGCGGTGATCGTCTCGCCCCACAGCTCGGCGTGGAGCCACATGTTGTAGTCGCTAAGGCTGCGCCGGGCCTCGGCGAGGTAGGACTGCCCCTCGAGGTGGTACAGCTCGGCCGCCGGCAGGTACCAGTTCTCGTACCCCGCGTCGGCCAGCCGCAGGCAGAGCTCCGAGTCCTCGTAGTCGCCCTGGACGTAGTGCAGCGGCATCCCGCCGACCTCCTCGTAGCGCTCGCGGTCGACCAGCGCGCACGCCGCGGTCACCGCCGGCACAGGCTGGGCGACGGCGGCGGCCGGGAAGCTCCGGTGCAGGCCCTTGAAGCGATGGGCGTTCTCCCAGACCTCGGTCCCCGGCAGGCGGTGGAAATAGAGCCCGGCGTGCTGGAGCGAGTCGTCCTCGTAGAGCAGCTTCGCCCCCAGCGCGCCGATCCGCTCACCGGCGTCGTAGAACCGGCACATCTCCCCCAGCCAGCCGGGCCGGTCGGGGATCACGTCGGAGTTCAGCAGTAGCAGCTTGCGGCCGCTCGCGACCGCGACCCCATGCCGGTTGGCGCCGGCATAGCCGCTGCCGGCGGTCGGGTTGACGACCTTGAACGGCAGCTGGTAGAGGGCGAACAGTTCCCGTGCCCGGCTCGCCAGCTCCTCGCGCTGCTCGACCGAGTCGAGCACGTAGACGAGCTCGGCCTCGGCCAGCTCGGGGTCGGTGGAGAAGTGGAGGAGCTGGTGCTCGAGGAAGTCGAGCCGGCGGTAGAGCGGCACGATCACCGAGACCTCCGGCGCCTCCGGCGGCTCGCCGTAGACGTCGACCGAGTCGATCTCCGCTTCGCCGACGATTCGCTCCTGCAGTCGGCTCAGCGCGTGCCGGCCGTGCTCGGCGGCGAGCGGGCCCGACAGCGGCCCGTGATTGTCGAGCTCGCCGAGGATCGTCGCCCGGATCGTCTGCGGATCGGTATTGGCGGGAGGGCACTGGACCTCGACCGCGGCGCCGCCGGCGGCATGCAGCTCGACCACCCAGCCGCTCGCGAGCCGGCTCGCCGCCGGCAGCTCGAAGAAGGCGGTGAAGCCGTGCTCGCGGTCCCCCGCCCTGCCCAGCCCGGCGTAGAACTGGACGACGTCGGAGCGTTCGTAGCGGAAGGCGCGCTCGCCCAGCTCGACGCGGCAGCCCTCGGGGGAGACGACTGCGATCTTGCCGCCGCCCTCCTCGTCGCGGGCCCAGCCGTTGATCCAGAACGAGCGCTCGTCGATCGCGAGGATCGCTTCGACCGCGAGCCCGATCGGCTGGCGCTCGTCGACCACGCAGATCGGCAGCCTCTCGCGCAGTACCTCGCGGACGCCGAAGAGCCGCGCGCTCAGCCCCGGCGAGCCGCCTTTGCGGCTGCCCGCCGATTTCGCCAGCCGCTGCAGCAGTTCGGCACGCTGTTCGGCCTCCAGGCCGGCGAACTCGTCGCGCAGCAGCGCCTTCAGCTCGTTCTCGTCGGCATCGAGCGCTTTCCGCAGCCGTTTCTCCGCAACCGTCGTCCTAGGCACTGACCGCCACCGCCTTCCTACTGTCGATCGTCTCCGTGTACAGCTCGAGCAGCCGCTCGACGTGGTCGTCCATCGCATACGGCTCGCGGATCCCGTCGCGCAGCTTCTGCCAGAGGCGCGCGGATCCCGTCGCCCGCTCGATCGTCCGCGCCAGGCTCCATGCGTCACCGGCCCGGAAGTGGATCCCGTCGATGCCGTCGCGAACTTTCTCGGCCATCCCGCCGACGTCGCTGCAGATGATCGGGCGGCGGTGGAAGAACGCCTCCTGGATCACCAGCGGCGAGTTCTCCCACCAGATCGAGGGGATGATCGCCCAGTGCAGGTCCTCCATCAGCCGTGGCAGCTCGTCGTGGTCGTAGGGCCCGCGGAAAGTGACCCGGTCGCGCAGCTCGGCGCTGCGGGCGGCGAACTCCTCCTGGAACTCCTCCGTCTGCAGCTCGAGATTGGCGCCGTGCAGCCAGAGGTGGGCGTCCGTCTCGGGCTCGAGCATCGCCATCGCGTCGAGCATCACTTCGGCCCCCTTGAAGCGGCTGAGCTGGCCGAAGAAGCCGATGTTGGTCGGCGAGCGGGTCTGGGCGGGGGCGCCGGCCCGTTGCGCCGGCGCCAACCTCCCGTACTCCTCGACTTCGATTCGGTCCTCCGCGATCCCCCAGCGCACGTACTTTTCCATCAGCTGGGCGCTCGGGGCGAGGAAGCGGTCGACGTTGGCGAAGTGGCCCTTGACGAAGCGTTCGCGCAGGAAGAAGGCCTGCGGGCTGAGCTCCGGGAAGCATTCGTTGCAGCGGCGCGGCGAGGCTTCGGCGCAGAGCTCATCTCCGGAGGTCCGCAGCATCTGGCCGTCGCGGTGACAGATCGGCAGGAACTCGTGCAGCGTGTAGACGATCGCCGCCTCAGGCAGCACCCGCCGGATCTGGCTCAGCAGGTCGACGCCGATGAAGTGGGTGTGCTGGAGGTGGACGACGTCGGGGCGGTGGGCGAGCAGGAAGTCGGTCAGGTGGCGCGAGTAGAGCGCCTTGTCGCGGGAGGTGAGCGTGAAGAAGTCGAAGTGCTCGGTCTCGGTGAAGACGAAGTGCTGGCCGGGGTCGCCGTTGACGGCGCTGAACGGCGTGCCGGGGTGGCCGACGCGGCGACGCGCGACGTTCGAGCCGATCCGGGCCAGCAGCACCGGCTCGATGCCGGCCTCGTCCCGCATCGCCTCGTAGAGCTCGAGCGCGTAGGCCTCGGCTCCGCCGGGGTGCAGCGTCGGGTGGTTATGGGCGACGTACAGCACCCGCAGGTCGCTCATCTCTCTCCTCTCTCTTTGATCGCGTAGACGCGGCCCAGGTGGCGCTGGTCCGCGACCTTCCTCAGGTCCTCTTCGAGCACGGCGTCGACCGCGGCGTGGTCGCAAAGCCAGCGGTCGACGGCGCGCGGCACCACCACGTACTCGACGCCAGCTCGGCCGCGCTCGTGCAGCTCGACGATCGCGCTGGTGGCGTCGTGGCCGGCGAGCGGCAGCGCCGTCGCCCGCAAAGGCGCCAGCGCTGCGGCGATCGCCCCGTCGTGCTCTTCGAGCACGACCAGCTCCGCCTCCGCCGGCAGCAGCAGAGCGAGGTACTCGCGCAGCTGCTCGAGCGAGGCTTGCGGCGGGCCGAGCGGGGTCAGCAGCAACGGCGGCGGCGGCTCCGGGCCGAGGCTGAAGATCGAGCAGACTCCGGGAGCGTCGGCGACGAGCCGGCCGTGGCCGCCGAGGTGGGCGCCGAGCCCCTCGTAGTAGTCGAACCACCACTGGGTCGTCGCCGGAACCACCAGGTATTCGGCGCCACGGCGGCGCAGCTCCTCGAGCTCGCCGATCACCGCGGCGCCGTCGCGCGGGTGGTGGCCTGCATAGCCGCCGCTCTCCGACTGCGGAAAGTGGTCGGCTCTCAGGTTGGGGAGCTCGACCAGCGCCGCGTCGCCTTTGCTGGCGACGAGGACCGAAGCGCCGGCGGGAACGTGCGAGAGCACCGCCGCCTGGACGCGGCTGACCAGCTCGGCGTACTCGACCTCGCCTAGCCGGGCGCTCACGAGGTGCTCCCAGCGAGCTCGAAGATCGTGCAGGCGTCGCGGTCGGCCGCCGGATAGCGGCCGCGCAGGTGGGCGGCGAAGCCGCGGTAGTGGTCGAGCCACCAGTAGGCGGTCGCCGGCAGCACCAGGTAGCCGGCGCCGTCCTCGCGCAGCCGCTCGAGCTGGGCGATCGCGTCCTCGCTGTCGCGCGGGTGGTGGCCGAGGTAAGCGCCGCCGCGGTCCTGCGGGAAGTGACCGGCGGCGCGGGCGCCAAGCGCGACCAGCTCGCGGTCGCCACGGCTGACGACGAGAACCGCGGCGTCGTCGGGGACGGTCTCCTCGACCGCGGCGCGGATCTGCTCGACCAGGTACCGGTAGCCGAGCGTGGTGCTTGGCGCGGCCAGGAAGCGCTCCTGCAGCGCCCGCGCCTCCGCTTCCAGCCGGCTCGCCTCGTCCAGCAGACCACGGTGGTCGACCTCTGCCCCGACGGCCGGCGCGCTGCGAACGGCACCGCCCTCGCCGGCGATCGCGGTCAGTCGGACAACCTCGGCGAGCAGGTCTGAGACCTGCCGTGCGTAAGCCTCGAGCAGCAGCTCGAGCTCGTCGCGGCGGCCGTCGTCGACGCTGGCGAGCCGCGGCGAGACAGATAGCCGCAGCGGGTAGGTCGCCGCGTACTCGAGCTCGATCAGGCCGTCCTCCGTGTAGACCTCGAGGTCGTCGCGGCGGACCGTGTCGCGCCAGCGCTCCCGCCACAGCGCGACGCTCCGCTCGAAGCGCTCGCCGCGCCCGCGCGAGGCCGACTCGAGGTGGACGACGACCGCCTGGTGGCAGTAGTGGACCTCGCCCCCGCGCGCGCCGGCGCGCAGGCATAGGTCGACGTCCTCGAGCGAGTTGAGGTAGCCGCGGTCGAAGCCGCCGAGCGCCTCGAACGCCGCCCGCCGCACCAGCATGCAGGCGCCGGTGACCGCCTGCAGGCGGCGCGAGCGGTTGACCTCGGGCCGGTCCTCGGTGAGGCCGGCGTAGAGGTTGTGCGGATAGCCGTCCTGGCCGATCACGACGCCGGCGTGCTGGACGGCTCCGGTCGGGAAGACGAGCTTGGCGCCGACGACGTCGGCGCGCGGGTGCCGCACGGCGTAGGAGAGCAGCGCCTCGAGCCAGCCCGGCCGCGGCTGGGTGTCGTTGTTGAGGAAGACCAGCGTCTCTCCGCCCGCCGCCGCTGCGCCGGCGTTGCAGGCCCCCGCGAAGCCCTCGTTCTCGATAAGCGAGACGACCCGGATTCGCTCCCCGTATCCGCCCAGCAGCTCGGGAGTCGAGTCGGGCGAGGCGTCGTCGACGACGATCACCTCGCAGTCGGCGGGCAGGTCGGCGAGCAGGGCGTCGAGGCAGCGCCGGGTCAGCGCTGCGTGGCCGTGCGCCGGCACGATCACCGAAGCACGGATCACGCGACGGCCTCCTCGAGCAGGTAGATGTCGCCGCCGCGCTCGTCCGAGTGGACCGACCGGTAGTGCGACTCGAGGTGCGCGTGGAAGACGTCGTAGTGGCGCAGCCACCAGCGGTAGGTCGGCGGGACCACGAGGTAGCGGGCGCCGTCCTCGCGCAGCCGCTCGAGGTGGCCGATCGCCTCGGCGGAATCCGCGGGGTGGTGGCCGGCCCAGCCGCCGTCGGGGCTCTGCGGAAAGTGGCGGGCGCGGCGGCCGTCGAGCTCCAGCAGCGCCTCGTCGCCGCGGCTGACGACCAGCACCACCTCGCCGTCGGGCACGGTCGCCAGGACCGCCTCGCGCAGGTGCTCGGCCTCGCGCTCATAGCGCGGGTTGCGCCGCCGCCCGTAGGGCTCCCACTCGCGGCCCCACTTCTCGGCGTACCGCGCCTGGTTGCGCCGCAGGATGCGCCCGTACTCGCCGTCGGCGACGAGCCGCCCGAACGAGGCCTCGCCGAAGTGGTGGACGACCACGTCCTCGACGCAGCGCTGCCGGTAGCCCGCGGCGCGGGCGCGGTCGGCGTAGTCGTCGTCCTCGAGCAGGCCGACCTCGTAGCGCTCGTCGAGCGGGCCCAGTCGCAGGAAGGTCTCGCGCCGTAGCGCCAGGCAGAACATCGCCGGCGAGCGCAGCTCGAGCCAGTTGCCGGCGAACTCGTGGGCGCGCCGGGCGGCGAAGTCGAGGAATTCGCCCCAGCGCCGGTAGTCGGTCTCGATCTCGGCCTCGTTGCCGATCCGGTTCGTCACCGGCCCGACCAGGCCGACCTCGGGGTTCCGCAGGTGGGCGATCAGCCGTGGCAGCCACCCCGGCGGCACCATCGTGTCGTTGTTGAGGAGGACCAGGTGCTCGCCGCCCGCGAGTCCCAGGCCCTGGTTGCAGGCGGTGGCGAAGCCCGCGTTGCGGCCGTTCAGCAGCACTCGCACCCGGGCGTCGGCCTCGGCCAGGCCGGTCAGGTAGCGCGGCGTGCCGTCGCTCGAGCCGTTGTCGACGACCACCAGCTCGAGGTCGACGTCGCCGCTGTGGGCGAGCAGGGTCTCAAGGCAGAGGCGGCTGAACGGGAGGCCGTCATAGGTGACGATGACGACGCTGGCGGAGCCGGGGCCGAGCCGCGGGGGGTCGCTCCAGCGCGGCGCCGGCGGCTGGCGAGCAGCGAGCTGAACGGTCTCGACCGGCAGCTTGGTCGGCCGCCGCGAGACCGGTTCGAGGACCATGTCGCGGGGGAACACCGTGTCCGGGCGATGCGGGCGAGGCACGCCGGGTCGGATCCCCACGAAGTCCAGCAGCGGCCCCAGCACCGCGGCGTGGTCGAAGTGCTCCCGGGCCAGCTCGCGCGCCGCCCAGGCGTGGATCGAGTAGTCGGCGTCGACCCGTTCGATCGCCTCCGCCGCCCCCTCCGACGAGTCGAAGGCGAGCAGCCCGGCGCCGGTCGGCAGCGCCACTCCGAAGCCGGTGTCCTGGGTGACGACGGGCCGCCCCGAGGCGAGGTAGGTGGCGCTGCGGTCGCTGAACCAGCCGGTCCGCAGCCGCACGTTCTGGTCCTTGGCGACGGTGAACTCGCCGCGCGAGGAGCCGACGTAGTCGCGGTAGGAGTCGATCCCACGCGAGACCTCCAGCCCGTCGCGCACTCCCCAGCCATGCTCGGCGAGCAGCGCCCGCTCGTCCGCCTCGCAGCTGCTCAGTGCCAGCTCGAAAGAGGCGCCGGTGCGCTGCGGCAGGTCGAGGTGCTTGAGGAACTCGTGGTGCTTGCTCCAGGTGTAGCGCTCGCCGCCGTAGGTGACGTCGCGCCAGTCCTGGCGCCAGTTGCCGATCGTCGTGAAGAGGTCGGCGGGCTGCGCGGTGCGGTCCGGCCAGAGGTCGGTCAGGACTGGCTGCCGGGTCGGCTGGAAGGGGAACCGTTTCTGGTCCGGCAGCCCACAGTCGGGCTGGCCCCAGTTCTCGGCGAAGGTGAAGAAGGCGGAGTGGGGCTCGAGGAACTCGATCGTCTCGGCCACCCCGTGGTGGAGCTCGAGCTGCAGCTGCACCGGGTCGGTCTCGAGGTAGACGAGGCGGCCGGTCGCGGCCAGCTCAGGCAGCGGCTGAGTGCCGCCGTGCAGGTTGAGCAGCAGGTCGGCCGAGTCATAGAGGCGCTCCAGCTCGAGCTGGCTCATCCCGAAGCAGCTGCCGTCGTCGTGCAGGGCGCGGAAGGCCCAGCGATCGGCGAGCCCGAAGCGGCGCATGATCGCGGCGATGTACTCGGCCGCCAGAGCCGAGCTGTCGTCGCCACGGTGCGACATCAGCATCGAGGGCGTGCGAGCGTGGGTCTCGACGTAGTAGGCGTCGCAGCCGAGCCGCTCGAAACCGAGCAGGTAATGCAGGTTCTGCCAGACGACGCCGGCGACCGGCATCTTGCTCATCATCCCCAGCACGACGACCTTGGGCCGGCTAGACATAAATTTCGCGCTCCCTTCCCGGCGCGAAGAACCAGAGATGCACGCTTGGTCGGTCCGCGCTCATCGTCCCTCCCCCACCTGGGTCCAGGTGATGCCGCCGCCGTTGGCCGCGGCCAGCTCGCGTGGGGCGCGCTGCGGCCGCCGCCGCTCGCGCGTCTGCGCGTCGTGCAGCTGCCGGTAGGCACCGCCTTCGGCGACCAGCTTCTCGTGGGTGCCCCGTTCGACGATGCGGCCGGCGTCGACGACGAGGATCTGGTCGGCGTGGCGGACGGTCGAGAGCCGGTGGGCGATCACGAACGAGGTCCGCCCCTCCATCAGCGTGTCGAGCGAGTCGAGCACCACGGCCTCGGTCTTCGAGTCGATCGAGGAGGTGGGCTCGTCGAGGATCAGGATCGGCGCGTCCTTGAGGAAGGCGCGGGCGACGCAGAGCCGCTGGCGCTCGCCGCCGGAGAGCTGGGCGCCGCGCTCGCCGAGCTCGGTCTCGTAGCCGTCCGGCAGGCCGCGGATGAACTCATCGGCGTTGGCTGCGCGGGTCGCCGCCTCGATCTCCTCCTCGCTGGCGTCGAGGCGGCCGTAGGCGATGTTGTCGCGGATCGTCCCTGAAAACAGCAGCGGCTCCTGCAGGACGATGCTGATCTGGTCGCGCAACGAGTGCAGCGTGAGGTCACGGATGTCGGTCCCGTCGATCTCGATCCGGCCCCGGCGCGGGTCGTAGAAGCGGACCAGCAGGCTCATCAGCGTGCTCTTGCCGGCGCCGGTCCTGCCGACGACGGCGACCCGTTCGCCGGGCAGGGCGTCGAAGGAGATGTCGTCGAGGGTGCGCGAGCGGCCGGGATAGGCGAAAGAGACGCCGCGCGCGGTGACCCGGCCGCGGGCCCGCTCGATCGCGACCGCGCCCGGCCTGTCGGTGACCACCGGCTTGGTGTCGAGGAGCTTCAGCGAAGAGGCGAACTGGACCAGTTGCTCGTGGATCGTGCCGACCGTGGTGCTGATCTGTTCGAGCGGCTGGTAGACCGAGGTGATGTAGGTGATGAGGACGATCAGCTCGCCGATCGAGATCTTGCCCTGGATCACGTGCCAGGCGCCGAGGCCCATCACGATCGAGATGCCGAGGGCCGAGGCGGTCTGGACGCCGAGCGTGTAGAGGCTCTGACTGACGGTCAGCTTCACCCGTTCGTCGACCGCCGTCTGGCCCTGTTCGCGGAAGCGCCGGTGTTCGTGGTCCTCGCGGCCGAAGGAGACGATCACGCGGAGCATCGCCATCGCCTCGTTGACGATCGAGAGGCTGTCCCACTCGAGCTTCTGGACCCGCTGCAGGCGCGGCACGATGCGGCGCCCGTAGAGGTTGAAGGACCAGAACAGCAGCGGCAGGATCACCAGCGCTACGAGGGCGATTTCCCAATCGATCAGGACCGAGATCACCAGCATCCCGATCAGCGTCAGGAGCGCCTCGGCAATCGGCGGGACGACCATCACGATCGTCCCCACGGCCGAGGCCTGGAGGTTGATCTGGCTCATCAGGGCGCCGGTCTGGCGGCGGTCGTGAAAGGTGAAGGAGAGCCGCTGCGCGTGCGCGAAGAGGTCGCTGCGCAGGTCGAGGACCATGTTCTGTTCGGTCTTCGCCCCGAGGTAGTGGTTCAGCACCGTGACCCCATTGCCGAGCACGATCAGCAGGAAGCGGGCCGAGACCATGCTGATCAGGACGACCCAGGTGGTCGGGTCGGAGCCGAAGATCGTGCGGACGATCCCGCTCGGTTCGGCGTCGCGCAGGACCTCGTTGAGGATCACCGCCAGCGGCCAAGGCTCGGCGAGACCGAAGAGCGCCGCAGCAATGGTGAGGAAAAGGATGAAGTAGAGGCGCTTGCGGTAGGGCCGCAGGTAGGGCCGGACCCGCGGCAGGCTCTTCCACAGGTCCCAGGCGCCGGGCTTGCCGCCGTCCTCGGACTTACGCGAAGCGCGTCTGAAGCGGCTGCGCATCCGTACCGGTCCCATCGCCGGGCTCATCCCTGCTCCTCGCTCTCGAGCGGCCGGCCGGCGAGCTGGCGGGGCGGACGCTCGGGGCGCTCGATTGCCGATCGCCGCAGGCGGGCGGTGAGGCTGCGCCGGAAGCGGGCGCCGCGGGGAGCATCCCCGCCGCGCGTCCGCTCGCCGAGGTCGGTCGCCGCTGCCACCGCCAGCCGCGTCGCCGTCGCCGTGCCCTCGAGGCCAAGCGCGACCGTGCAGGCGATCAGCACCCCGATCGCGATCGCGACGCCGATCCGGCCCTGGTAAACGGCGAAGGCGGCGAGCAGGGCAAGGACGGCGAGGGCCGTCCGCCCCGCCAGGGTCGCCCGTGGCCAGACCCTCACCCGGAAGAGCTGCTGCCCGTGGCCGTGCTCCTCGACCACCGTGCGGATCTTCACCCCACCCAGGGCGCCGGCGCGCAGGTCGAGGTCCCAGCGGTCGAAGGGCCCGCCGCTATGGACGAAGCCGCCATGGGCGGCGAGGCTGTCCTGCAGCCGCTCGACCCAGGTCTGCGGCGAGGCCCACCGCTCGCTCCAGATCGCGACCGTGCGCGGTCGCGGCAGGCTTGGGCGGGTGCGGGCCCGCCGACGCCACGGCGAGAGGCCTTTGCGCAAGCGGCCGGCGAGGCGCGCGGCCGGCTGCAGCAGAAAGAGCAGTGCAGTGAGGTCGCGGCGGCGCAGGATCTCCCAGCGCGAGCGTCCGGGCCGGGCGGGATGAGCGCGCCAGCCGCTGACGATCGCGTCCGCGACGATCCATGCACAGGCAACGAGGAAGGCGGGCGCGGCCACGAACAGGGGCTCCCAGACCAGCCCGAGCGCGGCGACGGCACCGAGCGCGGCGAGCAGCAGCAGCCCCTCAGGGGCACCGAAGATCCCCGGCAGCGAGCGCGGCGAGTCGTAGACCGACTGGAAGAGCCCGGTGCCCCAGGTCCCGTACCGGACCTGGGGCTGGCGCACCGCCGCCGAGGTCGCCTGCGGCTCGTAGATCCGGCCCGACCAGCGTGAGGAGCCGACCCGGTTGTAGCGGCTCGGCCACTTGCGCTCGAGCAGCGCCTCGGCTTTGCCGTAGCCGTACTGCTGGCGCAGATAGCGGCGGATCGAGTCGCGGCGGCGGTGCATGACGACGGCGCCGGCGCTGAACCCGATCCGGTGATCTGCCTTCTGCAGCCGCCAGCAGAGGTCGACGTCATCGCCCGCCACCCGGAAGCGCTCATCGAAGCCGCCCACCTCTTCGAGCACCTCTTTGCGGAAGGCCATGTTGCAGCCGGGGACGTGCTCGGCCTCGCGGTCGGAGAAGAGCACGTGGATCGGCCCTCCCGGAGCCGATGCGACGCATTCGGCGACGAAGCCGTCGTCCTCGGGCGGGATGTTCGGCCCGCCGACGCCGGCGTAGTCGCCGCCCCGGATCCGGTCGGCGACGTAGCGCAGCCAGTCCGGGTCGGGGAAGGCGTCGTCGTCGAGGAAGGCGACGATCTCGCCGCGCGCGATCTCGATCCCGACGTTGCGGGCGTGGCCGAGCCCGCCGCGGCGGGTCTCCTCGATGCGGGCGCCGTGGGCGCGGGCGATCTCGGCGCACTCGTCGCTGCAGCCGTCGAGGACGACGATCAGCTCGAATGCGGGGTAGTCGAGCGCGTTCACCCGCGCCAGGCACTCGCCGAGCGTGGCGGCGCCGTTGTGCGTGCAGACGACCACGCTGACCAGCGGCCAGGAACCCTCCGCGGCGAAGGGCGCGGCGGCGAAGGCGCGGCTAACCGCTGCCAGCGCCGGCTTCGGCCGGCGCTCGCGGTCGACGACGCCGAAGTCCCAGTCACGGACCTCGTGGCCGCCACGGTGCCACTCGTCGGTCCAGGCGAAGACGAAGGCGCCAGCGGCGCCGGCGGCGAAGCTGTGGCGCAGCTGCCAGTCGAGCACCCGCGCCTGCTCGCGCTCGCCGTTGCGGCGACTGTCGATCCCGATCTCGGTGAGGAGCAGCGGCCGGTCGCCGGAGAGGTTCTGCAGCCGGTCGAGGTAGCCGGCGTAGGTCCGCTCGTCCTCGAGGTAGACGTTGAAGGCCACGAGGTCGAGGAAGGGCAGCTCGAGGTACTCGGTCGAGGGGTAGTTGACGTAGGTGACGAGGCCCTCGGGGTCGGCCTCTTTGGCTTCCCAGAAGAGCCGCTCGAGGAAGCGCTCGACCGAGCGCTTGCCGTGCCAGCGCACGATCGCGGCGGGGATCTCGTTGCCGATCGAGTAGCAGAGGATGGCCGGGTGGGCGGCGCACTCTTCGACCTCGGCCCGCACCCGGCGGGCGATCTCCCGCGAGCGCACGCCATCGTCGAGGAAGGTCAGATGCTGCTCCCAGGCGATCCCGACCATCACCCGCAACCCATGGTCCATGGCATCGTCGAGCAGCCACCGCGGCGGCCGCTCGTAGGTGCGGATCGAGTTCGCGCCCATCGTCGCGATCGCGGCGAAGTCGTCGCGAACGCGAGCCCGGTCCGGGAACGAGATCCCGTCGGTCGCCGCGAAGGTGCCATAGGTCACGCCACGGACGTGGCACTTCCCGGCGCCGAGCTGGAGCGAGCGGCCGCAGGTCCGGAACCGCGGTGACCGCACCTGCGTCTCTGTCTTTGAAATGGGAACGGTGAAGCGCTCCTGTCTGCGAAGGGTCAGGAGTAAGGCGGCATGAGCCGCTCTAACCGGGATTTACTTGGTGTGCCTGACCGCGGGGGGAACGGTCGAGCGAAGGGCACCTTAACCACGCTTCCTTATGGACTGGACATCTGTTCCAATCGGAATGGGGGGTTTGTGCGAACTCGCTTGTGGGTCTCGCCGATTGCCCCTAGGGTCGCCGGCCCATGAGATGCCTCGTTACCGGCGGCGCCGGTTTCATCGGTTCGAACCTGGTGGACGCGCTGCTCGCGCGGGGCGATGAGGTGACGATCGTCGATGACCTCTCGACCGGGCGTCGGGAGAACCTGACGGCGGCGCTGGCGGCGGGCGCCGAGCTGCTCGAGCTCGATATCCGCGATCGCGGACCGCTCGAAGCCGCGGTCGAGCGCGCTGCCCCCGACGTCCTCTTCCACCTCGCCGCCCAGATCGACGTCCGCAAGTCCGTAGCCGACCCCGCTTTCGACGCCTCGATCAACGTCGGCGGCACCGCCAACGTGCTCGAGGCGGTGCGACACGCCGGCACGCCGCGGCTCGTCTTCGCCTCGACCGGCGGCGCGATCTACGGCGAGGGCGAGGGCCGCGACCTGCCCCTCCCCGAGACCGCTTCCGTCGCGCCGCTCTCGCCCTACGGCCAGAGCAAGGAGGCCGCCGAGCTCTACATGTCGATGTACGAGCGGCTCTACGGCATCTCGTCGGTCCGCCTGCGACTCGGCAACGTCTACGGACCGCGCCAGGACCCCCTCGGCGAGGCGGGTGTGATCGCGATCTTCTGCGGACTGCTCCGCGAGGGGGGTCGCCCGACCATCTTCGGCGATGGCCGCCAGACCCGCGACTACATCTTCGTCGGCGACGTCGTCACCGCGATGCTCGCCGCCGGCGACTCGACCGCAAAAGGCGCCTTCAACGTCGGCACCGGCGTCGAGACCGACGTCCTCGCCCTGGTCGATGACCTCGCCGACCTCGACGGCGGCTCCTTCGAGCCCGAATTTGCCCAACCACGCACCGGCGAGGTGCAGCGGATCACGATCGACCCTTCCCGGGCGGAAGCGGAGCTCGGCTGGCGGCCGGAGATCTCGCTTACCGAGGGCCTCGAAATCACCCTCCGCTCGCTCTCGGCGAGCCCCGCCCAGCCGGCCGCCTGACGGCGACCAGATAGAAGTCCCTTACAAAACGGGCTCTGGCCCGTTTACGGTCACGTGACCGTTGCCGCTTCCATCCTGATCCTCATCGTCGGGGCGATCCTCTACCTCGCCTCCGACCTCGAGCTCGCGGGCGTCGACCTCGACGCGGTCGGCCAGATCCTGATCATCGCCGGCGCCCTCGGTGTCGTCTTCGGACTGATCCAGCATGCAATCTGGGCTCGCAACGGGCGCCGCGAGACCAAGTGAGGCTCGGGTCTGACTCTGCGCGAGCGGTTAGCCTTGAGCAATGACTGGAGCGCGAGGCACGAGCGCGGTTGCCCCCGGCAACGAGGAGGCGGTGCGGGCCTGGGACACCGTGCTCTACGAACGTTGGAAGAAGAATCGGCAGGTATTCGTCGGGGCGCTCGACGAGGTCACTCGGGATCTGTTCGACCGCTTTCCGCCACCGCGGGATGGAAGCTGCATCGACATCGGCTGCGGGTTCGGTGAGACCACGCAACAGCTGGCCAACCTCGTCGGCCCAAAGGGGTTGGCGCTCGGCACCGACTCCTCCCCTCGGTTCATCGAAGATGCCCGTCGCGAGGCAAGCGAAGCGGGAGTCGAGAACGTCGAATTCGAGACGGCCGACGCGCAAACGGCGGAATGGGATCCGGTCCACGACTACGCCTTCTCTCGCATGGGGACTCAATTCTTCGCCGCGCCCGTCCCGGCGATGCTGGCAATCAGGGGAGCTCTGAAGCCGGGCGGCGGGCTTCGCAAGATCTGTTGGCGACGCAAGCAGGAGAGCCCGTTCTGGGCCGAGACCGAGCAGGTGGTCGAACGCTTCCTCTCACGCCCGGACGAGTACGAGGCCGACACCTGCGGCCCCGGCCCGTTCTCCCTCGGCAATCCGGAAACCCTCCAGGGCATCCTCGAGGCTGCCGGCTTCGCGGCGATCGAGCTGCACCGGCGTGACTTCGACTACTTCATGGGTAGGGACATGGCCGAGGCGGTCGAATCCCTGCTCGCGATCGGCCCCGGCGCCGAGCTGATCCGCCTCAACGGAGAGCGCGGCGAGAGCAGTCGGGCGGAGATAGCCGGAGCGCTGGCCGACCACTACGCCGCCTGGCAGCGAGCTGACGGATCGATCGTCGGCCGCGGGTCGGTCTGGCTGGTCGCGGCGACAAATCCCGGGTAGCGAGCGATGCCCGGTGGATCTGAGCATGCAACCGCGACCTCACCGGAACGTCGAGCGGGCGGCGTGTTTAAAGATCAGAAGTCCATGAACGACGGAAGGACGACATGACCCACGCCACCACTCGGCCGGTCGCCCTCCGGATGATCATCGGGTCGGCAGTCGCGATCGCTGCGCTGCTGGCCATCGTCCCCGCTGCCTCAGCGAACCGGGACCCGATCTCCGGAGGCACCACCGACCTGCACCTGAAGAAGGGCTTTCTGAAGAAGCTGACCAACCTCGGCGTCGGCCTGGCCGGCGTTGGCACCGGCCAGGTCAACGGCGGAGCAATCAGCCTGCCGGTCAGCGAAGGGATGTTCGACCCGACCAACGCTCAAGGCCACATCACCAGCCCGGGCGGCTTTCAGCTCGTCAGAGGCGCCCGCTCGGTGCCGATTACCGGCGTCGAAGCGAACACGGTTCACGGCTACGTCCGCGCGACGATCGCCGGCGCCCGTATGCAGCTCGGCACCTTCGCCAACCCGACCACCGGACGCGAAGGGTTCGGCGCCCGGGTCAAGGCCAGCCAGCTGACGTTGACCCAGAATGCCGCCAACCGGATCTCGAACAGACTCGGCCTGCAAGGAGGCCAGCGGATCAACCAGCGGGTGATGAGCAATGAGTTCAACATCACCGTCCCGCAGACCGTGACGATCCTCGGCCAGGGCGAAGCGACGTTGGAAGGCGCCAGCGCAGCGTTCAAAAAGCTCGGCGAAAAGGGTGTCTCCGCGTCAAGCGGGATCAAACCGATCCCGCCGGCCAAAAACTCGAAAGTGACCCAGTTCAGCTTCCCGATCACGGGTGGGACCGTGACGCCGAACGCCAGCTCCGGCTCGGTAACGACCACCGGCGGCGTCGAAATCCTGAAGAAAGGGAAAACCCTCTCGCCGCAGATGAAGATCACCAACCTCCAGATCGAATTCACCCCGAAAACGGCCACCGTCGAAATCGAAGTCCTGCCGAACCCGCCCTTCCCGGGGCAGACCGGCCGGTCCTCGTTCTTCGAACTCGTTTTCCCGGCGAACGCGATCCAGAGCAACCCGACGACGCGGCAGATCACCATCCAGGGGACGGAAGCGAAGCTGCAGGCGGCCGCCGCAGCGACGCTCAACTCGGTGTTCAACCAGGGCGGCGAAAAAGCACCCCCGGCGAGCAGCGAATTCGCCGCCGGTGAACTGTTCGGCACCCTCTCGATGACGCTCCAGGCTCAGTAGGGCGACGAAGTGCCAATCAGGCGGCGGTGCACGGGTTGAACCGGCACCGCCGCCTACGGTCTAGAGCCGATTTCGCGGAATCGAGATCGGCTGAGATCTGTGGGGCACCTTGCCCCATTTCTTGCCGTCGGATTTCTCTTCCCGTGGGACGGGAAGATTTCGAGCCAAGCGGGGCGGCATATTTCTGCGAAGGAACCTATCGCCGCCGCGGATGATGCGGTCGATCTCGAAGTCCTCGAACCTACCTGGGAGCGTCAGGCTCGGCCCCGGCCGCTTCGATCGCGGCGATCGCCCCGTCGAGGCTGTCGTAGACCAGACCGTTCTCCGAGAGCCCGGTGATGTCAAGCACCCGCTCGACCTGATCCTCCGGGCAGCAGACGACTAGGTGCCGTTCCTGGTCGCCGAGGCGCTGGTGGGCGCGCAGGATCACCGCGATACCGCTGGAGTCGATGAACTCGCACTGGGCCAGCCCGATGACGATGCCGGCGTGCTCCTTTGCGGCGGCGTCAATCGCTTCTTCGAGGCGCTCCGCTACCGCGAGGTCGAGCTCTCCCCGGACGACGATCTCGCAGTGGCCGCCGCCAATGTCGCGCTGCTCGAGATTGAGGATCGCCACGGGCGGATTATCTCTCAATGCGCGCTCTCCGTTCCGTTGAACTCTTGCTCGTCTTGTGAGCCGCAGTACCGCCGCTCGCTCCCTTCTCGGGACGTGCGCGCCCTCAGACTCTGATCGTTCGGCGAGATCGAAGGCCCAGGACGTGAAGGGGGCAAACACTGCATCCTCCACATGGCAGCTGGGACAGACCAAGGCCGACGTGGCCGCAGCAGCGCTGAAGCGGGCTCCGCAGCGCGCGCAATAGAACATCCTTTCCTCCACTGAACCGGCGCCGCGGAGTGGCCGCAATGCCCCCAGAGGCCGTAGCTCGGTTCAACCAGTGACTACCCGTAAAGATGAGCTTGGCAAACCGCATGAGCTAGGAGACGGCTCCCATCGGGATGCATATCTCCAGCTCGGTCCCCCGGCCTCGCCTCGTGGTGAGTCGGAACTCCTCGGAGAGGGCGCCGATGATCGGCAGGCCCATGTTGAGGCTTGGAACGTCGCGCTCAGGCCGGGGAAAGAGGCCGGCACCGAAGTCGCGGACGGTGAGACAGAGGACGTCCTCCCTCGCCTCCAGGGTTATCGCGATCTTGCCCTCGTTCTCCTCCTCGTAGGCGTAGAGCACAGCGTTGGTGAAGGCCTCGCTGACGACGGTGCGAAGGTCGCCCAGTTGCGAAGAGGGCATGCCGAGGCGGTCGGCGTGCGAGACCACGGTCTCGCGGGCTACGGCGATGCTCTTGGGATTGGCCGGAAGCTCAATGTCCAGCTGGGACTCGCTCATTCTCTGCGGGTACCCGGAGCCGAAAGCGGGCAAAACTGGCTCGAGCTTCGATGCCGAGGCGCCACGACGTTGCCGTGTTGCCACTCCGGGTACTTCGCCGGACCGGCGCGAACCGCTCGGATTCCGTTTCGCAGAGCGATTCCCAACAGAAAACAGCGAACGCGCCAGACAGGATTCGAACCTGTGACCTTCGGTTTCGTAGACCGACGCTCTATCCGGCTGAGCTACTGGCGCTAGTGGGGGCTGAA
>Ga0068862_100000423_pt1 | contig 45922 bp, 34 predicted proteins | sample KBSSwiS52_FD_66598 | JGI IMG/M metagenome (GOLD analysis project Ga0068862, IMG submission 66598) | Switchgrass rhizosphere microbial communities from Kellogg Biological Station, Michigan, USA - KBS Switchgrass S5-2 | ecosystem: Host-associated > Plants > Roots > Rhizosphere > Soil ...
GAGCGCGGCCGAGACGCCGTTGCGCTCGGCGTTGTCGCGGCTCGCATCGAGCGCCTGCGGATCGTTGTCGACCGCGATCACGCGTGCCGCGCCGAGCTTCAACGCCGCGATCGCGAGCACGCCCGAGCCGCAGCCGTAATCGATCACGGTCTTGCCGGCGAGGTCGATGCCGTCCAGCCATTCCAGGCAAAGCGCCGTCGTCGGATGCGTGCCGGTGCCGAACGCGAGCCCGGGATCGAGCCGTACGACGATCGCATCCGCTGCATCGGCCGGCGGCTCGATGTTCCAGGGATAGATCCAGAGCCGACGCCCGAAGCGCATCGGCTGAAACTGATCCATCCACGCGCGCGTCCAGTCCTGATCCTCGACCAGGCGCCAGGTGATGCGCTCGGGCGCAAGATCAGGCACGAGATCGGCCAAGACGTGCGTCAGCCCGGCGCGATCGCTCGCCGAGTCGAACAGTGCCGACATCGCGATCTGCGGCCACAGCGGAGTTTCTCCCGGGGCAGGTTCAAAGATCGGGTGATCCTCGGCATCGAGCAAAGTCACCGCGAGCGCGCCGAGATCTTCCAGCGCAGCTTCAATCTCGCTCTGATGATCGGCGCCGACGACGAGGGAAAGTTCGAGCCAGGGCATCGTCGGCGAATGATCAGCGGCAGTCTTCGACGCTGCCGATTTCCGACGAAGCGAGATCCGAATGCACCTCGCGCATCGCGCCGTTCAAGGATCGCGTCCACACCGGAATGCCCAGGCCCATGCCGAGCAGCAGCACGCACGCGGCGCCTTTGCGCTGGCGCGAGGTCTCCAGCACGATGCGCGGCGGACGTTCGTGCGCGAGCGAGTCTTCAAGCTCTGCAAACGACAGCGTGCGGCCTTCCGCGGCATAATTCTTGTTGGCCTTCGGCGTGATGTGTACGCCTTTGTCGGCGGTGACCGGTGCCGACGCGCAGGCGGCCAGTGTCGTGGTCAACGCAGTGCCTGCGAGAACGCGCAGGCGTCGAAACGAAATCGTCGTCATGGATCAGCCGAGCCCGATCGCCTTCTCGCGCTGCTCGGCGATGCGGCGCTCGAGATAGTGGATGTTCTGTCCGCCGGCCTGGAATCCGCCGTCGGCGAGGATGCGCTGCTGCAGCGGCACGTTGGTCTTGATGCCTTCGACGACCATCTCCGAGAGCGCGATGCGTGCGCGCGCGATCGCGGTGGCGCGATCGCGGCCGTGCACGATGAGCTTGCCGATCATCGAATCGTAGTTCGGCGGAATGCGGTAGCCGTCGTAGAGATGCGTGTCGACGCGCACGCCGGGACCGCCGGGCGATTCGAAGCGCTTGACCGTGCCGGGGCTCGGCATGAACGTGTCGGGATCCTCGGCGTTGATGCGGCACTCGATCGCGTGGCCGGTGAGCTTGATGTCTTCCTGGCGCAGCGAGAGTTTTTCGCCGGATGCGATCAAGAGCTGCTCGCGCACGAGGTCGGTGCCGGTGACGAGCTCGGTGACCGGATGCTCGACCTGGATGCGCGTGTTCATTTCGATGAAGTAGAAGCGGCCGTTCTCGTAAAGGAACTCGAACGTGCCGGCGCCGCGATAGCCGATGCGAAGGCAGGCTTCGACGCACACGTTGCCGATTTCCGCGCGTTGTTCCGGCGTGATGCCCGGCGCCGGCGCTTCCTCGACGACCTTCTGATGGCGGCGCTGCATCGAGCAGTCGCGCTCGCCGAGATGGATCGCGTTGCCTTGTCCGTCGGCGAGCACCTGGATTTCGATATGGCGCGGGTTCTCGAGGAACTTCTCCATGTAGACCTGATCGTTGCCGAACGCGGCCTTGGCTTCGGTGCGCGTCATCGTGATCGCGTTGTGCAGATGCGCTTCGGTGTGCACGACGCGCATGCCGCGTCCGCCGCCGCCGCCGGATGCCTTGATGATCACGGGATAGCCGATCTCGCGCGCGATCTTCGCGTTGGAAACGGTGTCGTCGCCGAGCGGTCCGTCGGAACCCGGCACGCACGGCACGCCGGCCGCCTTCATCGCCTTGATCGCCTGCACCTTGTCGCCCATCAAACGGATCACGTCCGCGGTCGGGCCGATGAAGATGAAGCCGGATTTCTCGACGCGCTCGGCGAAGTCGGCGTTCTCGGAAAGAAAACCGTAGCCGGGATGGATCGCCTGCGCGTCGGTGACTTCCGCTGCGGCAATGATCGCCGGCACGTTGAGATAACTTTCCGCGGCCGGCGCGGGACCGATGCAAACCGACTCGTCGGCCATGCCGACGTGCTTCAAGTTGCGATCGACCGTCGAATGCACGGCGACCGTGCGGATGCCCAGAGCGTGGCACGCGCGCAGCACGCGCAATGCGATCTCGCCGCGGTTGGCTATCACCACTTTATCGAGCATGCGCGTCAGCCGATCACGAACAGCGGCTCGTCGAACTCGACGGGCTGGCCATTGCCGACCAGCACCGCGACGACGGTGCCGCTGACGTCGGATTCGATCTGGTTGAACATCTTCATCGCTTCGATGATGCCGATCGTGTCGCCGGCCTTGACCTTCTGGCCGACCTTGACGAACGGCGCTGACTCGGGATTGGACGAGGCGTAAAACGTGCCGACCATCGGCGCGGTGACGACGTGGCCTTCAGGCAAGGTCTTTTCGTCCGAGGCGGCAGGCGCCGGCGCTGCGGATTGCGCAGGCGCTTCGACGCGCGGCTGATGATGCACGGGAGCCGGCGCCGCCAGCGTCGTGACGGTGCCCTTGGGAATCCTCGACAGGCGAACCGTTTCCTCGCCTTCCTTGATCTCGAGCTCGGCGAGATTCGATTCTTCCAGGAGATCAATCAATTTCTTGATCTTGCGGAGGTCCATGAGGACTCCTTCTTCAATACGAAATGGGAAAGAAAAGTCAGACTGCGAGACGTTTCAACGCGGCCGTCAGCGCAAGCCGGTAACTGTCGGGGCCGAAGCCGGTAATCACGCCGACCGCGAGGTCCGAAAGGTACGAGCGATGCCGGAACGGCTCGCGCGCGTGCACGTTAGAAAGGTGCACCTCGATAAACGGGATCGCGACCGCGGCGAGCGCATCGCGCAGCGCGATGCTGGTATGAGTGAGCGCGCCCGGATTGATCACGATGAAGACGGTTCCATCCTTCGCGGCGGCCTGGATCCGGTCGATCAGAGCACCTTCGGAGTTCGATTGGAAATCGGCGAGATCGTGACCGGATGACCGCGCGATCGATGCAAGATCGGCGTTGATGTCAGCCAGAGTCGCGGAACCATAGATCTTCGGCTCGCGCGTGCCCAGCAAATTCAGGTTTGGCCCGTGCACTACCAGGATCTTGGCCAATGCGGCACCCTCGGCCGAAAAGGGGCGCTAGTCTCGCCGAGGTGGCGTGTTCTGTCCAGTTCGGCGACGTTCGGGCGCTTTTGGCCGAGATTCGGCTTACATATGTGTCGCGAGCCAATCGTTGAGCGAGCGTTCCGTGAAGTTGCCCGCGCGCTGCGCAAGGATTCGCCCATCGCGGCCGACCAGCACCGTATAGGGCAGCACGCCGCGGCCGTTGCCGAGTTGCGCGCCGAGGTCTTCGCCCTTGTCCGGATCGTCGATCAGGATCGGGTATTGCACCGGCACGTTCTTGAGGAAATCGGTCGTCGCGCCGAGGTTGTCGTAGGCGACGCCGACGATCTGGAGGCCCTTGTCGGCGAGGCGCTTCTGCGTCGCGTCGAGCAACGGCATTTCCTCGCGGCACGGGCCGCACCAGCTTGCCCAGAAGTTGACCAGCAGCAGCTTGCCGTTCCATTCGCCGAGCGAGCGTTGCTTGCCGCTGGTGTCGGGACGCTGCGCCGCCGGAATCGCGTCGCCGACCTTGAGGCCGTGCTGTCCGGGACGCTCCGGCGGCAAAGGACGCAGCCAGCCGCCGGCGAAGAATCCGCCGATCGCGCCGGCGAGCGCGATCAGGACGATCAGGAGATTGGTGCGATTGAACATTGCTCAGCGCACCTTGCCGGCGCGCGTCACGAACGCCTCGGATTTCTCGAAGCCGATCAGGCGGAGCGCGCGTTTCTCCTCGCCGCTCGAAAAGAAAATCGTCGCCGGCGGACCGAACAGCGAGAAGCGTTTCAGCAAGGCCTGGTCGAGATCGTCGTTCGCGGTGACGTCGGCCTTGAGCAACACGAAACCTGAGAGCGCCTGCTGCACGGCGGGTTGCGAGAACGTGAACTTCTCCATTTCCTTGCAGCTGACGCACCAGTCGGCATAGAAGTCGAGCATCGCGGGCTTGCCGGCTTCCTTCGCGGAAGCAATCTCGCGATCGAGATCGGCGACCGATTTGACCGTGCGGAACGAAAGCTCGTTCGCACCCGATTCCTTGCCGCCGCCGGCGATGATGCCGGCGAGAGGCTGCGTCACGTCGCGTCCGCCCGCGGCGGCGCCGAGCAGCTCGGCAGCGCCTGCGATAAGCAATACGATTCCGAGGGCTTTCCACAAGCGTCGCCAACCCGATGCGCCTTCGGGCAAGCGCTCGAGCGCACCGAGATAGACCGCCGATGCGACGAGCAGCACGCCGCTCATCAGCATGATCCAGAGGCCGTCGAGGATGCGCGAGAGCATCCAGATCGCAAGGCCGAGGAAGAGCACGCCGAACACGGCTTTGACCGCGTCCATCCATGCGCCGGCGCGCGGCAGGAATTTTCCGGCGGCAGTGCCGAACACGACCAGCGGCGCGCCCATGCCGAGACTCAGCACGAACAACGCGAGTCCTCCGAACACCGGATCCCGCGTCTGGCTGATGTAGAGCACGGCCGCGGCGAGCGGCGGCGCGACGCACGGACCGACGATCAGCGCGGACAGAAGTCCCATGATCGCGACGCCGATCAGCGAGCCGCCTTTCTGGCGATTGCTGATGTCGGCGATCTTCGTCTGCATCGCGCTCGGCAGCTGCAATTCGTAAAAGCCGAACATGCTGAGCGAGAGCAGTACGAACAGGATCGCGAAACTCCACAGGATCCACGGTTTCTGGAACGCCGCCTGCAGGTTCGCGCCGGCGAGTCCCGCGATGACGCCGGCGATCGTGAACACGACACAGGTCGCCAGCACGTAGACGACCGACAGCACGAATGCGCGCCGCGTCGTCACGTTCTCGCCCGAGCCCGCGATGATGCCGGAGAGGATCGGAATCATCGGAAACACGCACGGCGTGAACGCGAGCAGCAAGCCGAATCCGAAGAAGCTCAACAACGCCAGCAGCCGGTTGCTGGACAGATTCGCGGCCAGCGCCTGTTCCTCTGACTGCTCGCCGATATCCCCTCTCCCGCTCGCGGGAGAGGGAGGCGCGGCAGCGCCGGGTGAGGTCGGCGCCGCGGACACGAACGACGCCTTCGCAGCCGCCAGCTCCGCCTCGCTCGCCGCCGGCATCTCCACATTCACCGTCTTCGTCATCACCGGATAGCAGATGCCGTTGTCCTGGCATCCCTGATATTCGGCATTGAGTGAAATCGTCTGCGCCGCTCCGCGCTCGCGCTTCAGCGCAACCGGAAGCTCGACCTGATCGAAATACACCACGACCGTTCCGAAATGCTCGTCGGTGTGATCGACGCCCTTGGGCCATTGCGGCGCACCGAGCGCAACGCCGTCGCCGTTCGCGAGCGCAACCGAGCTCTTGTCGCGATAGAGGTAATAGCCTTTCGGCATCGTCCAGCGCGCGAGGATCGAGGTCGGGCTCGCGGCGATCGCCTCGAACACGAACGCTTGCTCGGGAGGCAGCGGTTCGTTGTCCGTTGCGGCGCCGAGCGGCGGTGCGCTGCCGAGCTTGAGTCCGAGCCCTGAGCTCGACGCATCGGTGCTTTGCGCAGGCGTCGATGCCTGCGACGCAGGCACATCGAGCGTCAGCGGCGTCGGATGCGGCGGATAGCAGATCTTCGGATCGACCTCGTGGCAGCCTTGCACCGCGATCGTGACCGCGATCGATTTCGTTGCAACATCGGCCAGCGTGTACGGCAGCGTCGCGTCGACCGCGTGGTGATAGACCTCGACGTCGCCGAGGAACTCGTCGTGCTTCTTCTCGCCGGCCGGAAGATCGAGATCGGCCAGCGTCACGTTCGTATCGCTCGTCTTCGCCTTGATGCGCGTGCGATAGAGGTAATAGTCCGGCGCGATGTCCCAGTGCAGCGCGATCTTGCCGGGCTCGGCGATCTTCGCGCTCAGCTTGAACGCCTGCTCGACCGGCAGGAGATCATCGTCGGATTGCGCGTGCGCCAGCGGCGCAAAAGCGGCCGCAGCGGCGACGAAGGCAAACACAGCGCGCAACAACTTACGCGTCATCGGCAAAGCTCCAGATTTCTTCGGCGCGCCGGCCAAGCCGCCGGCGTTCCCCATGAGACCGAACATAGACACCGGACCTCGCACTCGGGTTCATGCCGGATGCGTTTCCCGGTCGAGCCACGCGAGATACGGCGCCGAGCCCGCGACCGGCTCGACCGCGAGGACCTCCGGCACTTCGTAAGGATGCAGCTCGGTCAGCCGCGCCTCTAGGGCTTCGTATTGGTCCGAGGTCGTCTTGATCAAGAGCAGGACCTCGTCGTCGACCTCGATCTTGTCCTGCCAGCGATAGGTCGACACGACGCCGCCGATCGCGTTGACGCAGGCCGCGAGGCGTTCCTCGACGAGCGTACGAGCGAGGCGCGTGGCGGTTTCGCGGTCCGGGCAGGTGCAGAAGATGACGAGGGCGGCCAAGCGGGCGACTCCAAAACGGAAAGTTTAGCGGCGCCGGCCGGATACCGTCGTCCCGGCGAAAGCCGGGACCCATTTGCTGTCGGCGGCCGACTCAGGCTGCAAACCCCAATGGATCTCGGCTTTCGCCGGGATGACGGCGGCGGCTTTACCGCCTCCTCCGGGCTTCCGCCCTTGAATGCCAACCGACCAGCCTCACCTGCCCAGTCACCCAGTCACTTCCAACGGGAACACTTCGCCGTTAAACTTGGCACTCATTCGCTGCGAGTGCTAGCAACGCGCGAATTCCCTTTTTGAATCAACCCCTTTCAATTAACCCATCGAGGAATACCACATGGCACTGCGCCCCCTGCACGATCGCGTGATCATCAAACGCCTGGAGGAAGAGAAGATCTCCGCCGGCGGCATCGTGATTCCGGACACCGCGGCCGAGAAGCCGATTCGCGGCGAAGTCGTCGCCGCCGGCAACGGCAAGATTCTCGAGGACGGCAAGGTCCGTCCGATCGCCGTCAAGAAGGGCGACAAGGTGCTGTTCGGCAAGTACAGCGGCACCGAAGTCAAAGTCGATGGCCAGGAGCTCCTGGTCATGCGCGAAGAAGACATCCTGGCGGTCATCGAGTAAGCGCGCGCTTCGCGCCGCCTCGTTCGCCGTAACCCCTCAAGCATTCAAGGAATCGATCCAATGGCTGCCAAAGAAATCCGTTTTTCCGAAGACGCGCGCAATCGCATGCTGCGCGGCGTGAACACCTTGGCCAACGCGGTCAAGGCGACGCTTGGCCCGAAAGGCCGCAATGTCGTGCTCGAGAAGAGCTTCGGCGCTCCGACGATCACCAAGGACGGCGTGTCCGTCGCCAAGGAGATCGAGCTCGCCGACAAGTTCGAGAACATGGGCGCGCAGATGGTCAAGGAAGTCGCCTCCAAGACTTCCGACGTCGCCGGTGACGGCACCACCACCGCGACCGTTCTCGCCCAGGCGCTGATCCGCGAAGGCCTCAAGGCCGTCGCCGCGGGCATGAACCCGATGGATCTGAAGCGCGGCATCGACAAGGCCGTCACCGGCGCCGTCGACGAGCTGCGCAAGCTGTCCAAGCCGTCGGCCGATTCCAAGTCGATCGCACAGGTCGGCACCGTCTCGGCCAACGGCGACGAGCTGATCGGCAAGCTCATCGCCGAGGCGATGGACAAGGTCGGCAAGGAAGGCGTGATCACGGTCGAGGAAGGTTCGGGCCTGGACAACGAGCTCGATGTCGTCGAAGGCATGCAGTTCGATCGCGGCTACCTCTCGCCGTACTTCATCAACAACCAGCAGAGCCAGCAGGTTGAGCTGGAAGATCCCTACATTCTTCTGTACGACAAGAAGATCTCGAACGTGCGCGAGCTCCTGCCCGTGCTCGAAGGCGTCGCCAAGGCCGGCAAGCCGCTCCTGATCGTCGCCGAAGACGTCGAGGGCGAAGCGCTCGCCACGCTCGTGGTCAACACGATCCGCGGCATCGTCAAGGTCGCCGCCGTCAAGGCGCCGGGCTTCGGCGATCGTCGCAAGGCGATGCTGGAAGACATGGCCATCCTCACCGGCGGCCAGGTGATCTCCGAAGAGGTCGGCCTGCAGCTCGAGAAGGCGACGCTGAAAGATCTCGGCCGCGCCAAGAAGATCGTGATCACGAAGGAAAACACCACGCTGATCGACGGTGCGGGCGAAGCTGCCAACATTCAGTCGCGCATCAAGCAGATCAAAGCGCAGATCGAGGAGACCTCCTCGGACTACGACCGCGAGAAGCTGCAGGAGCGTGTGGCGAAGCTCGCCGGCGGCGTTGCGGTGATCAAGGTCGGCGCCGCGACCGAAGTCGAAATGAAAGAGAAGAAGGCCCGCGTCGAAGACGCCCTGCACGCCACGCGTGCGGCGGTCGAGGAAGGCGTCGTCCCGGGCGGCGGCGTCGCGCTGATTCGCGCGCTCGCCGGTCTGACCAAGCTCAAGGGCGACAACGAAGACCAGAACCACGGCATCGTGATCGCCAAGCGCGCGATGGAAGCGCCGCTGCGCGAGATCGTGACGAACTCGGGCGAAGAGCCCAGCGTCGTCCTCAACAAGGTCGCCGACGGCAAGGGCAACTTCGGCTACAACGCCGCGACCGGCGACTACGGCGACATGATCGAGTTCGGCATCCTGGATCCGACCAAGGTCACGCGCACCGCGCTGCAGAACGCAGCGTCGATCGCCGGCCTCATGATCACCACCGAGGCGATGGTCGCCGAAGCGCCGAAGAAGGACGAGCCGCACAACCACGGCGGCGGCGGCGGAATGGGCGGCATGGGCGGCGGCATGGATTTCTGATCGCTTCGCGATCGAGAAAGTCCGCCAAGGCAATTCCCCTCTCCCGCTTGCGGGAGAGGGCAGGGTGAGGGAAACCTCGCTCGACGTTCCAAGAAAAAGCCCCGCAGCGATGCGGGGCTTTTTTGTTCTCTACGCCGTCACGCCACTTTCTTGGGCGTCGCAAGCACGTTGCGTGTCGCGCAGTCGCGCACTTCCGTGACGCACAGACCGTCGTCCTTGTCGACGAATTGACTGAAGGAAGGGACGCGCGACGCCGACGAATGGCACGCGTGCGCTGATGAGTCGCACGCGCTAGGCTTGGCCCGGGGCCGTTCGCGGCCAGCCGTCTTTGGGGAAAGTCGGGCGAGGGGAGACGCATGGCTCGGACACCGCTGGTGGACGTGTTGCGGCGCGCCGCCGCGATCGCGCGGCACGCGCGTTTGTCGGGCGAGCCGATCGACGAGGCGATCGCGCGCGATCGCGAGTTGCGCATCGATGCTTCGCGACGGCGCTTCCTGCGCCAGTCGGCTGCCGTGTCCGCCGCGCTGATGCTGCCGGCGTGCATGCAGGTTCCGCCGCGCAAGACGAGCGGTGATGATGTCGTCATCGTCGGCGCCGGCATCGCCGGGCTCACGTGCGCATGGCGATTGCGCCAGCAGGGCGTCGGCGTGCGCGTGTATGAAGCGCAAGAACGCGTCGGCGGACGTATGTTCAGCCTGCGCGGCCACTTCGCCGATGGGCAGGTCTGCGAGCTCGGCGGCGAGCTGATCGACACGGGTCACGTGCGCATGCAGGCGCTCGCGGGCGAGCTCGGGCTCGTCCTCGACGATCTCTCCGCCGATCCGACTGCTTCGTTCGGCGACATCTGGTTCCACGGCGGTCGCCGCTACGACGAAGCGGACATCCTGCGCGAGTTCGCGCCGCTCGCCGCCGCGATCGCGCGCGACGCCGAAACGATTCCGGACACGGAAATCACGTACGCAACGCCGGGCGGCGTCGAAGCGCTCGACCGCGAAACGATGACGCAATGGCTCGACCGCAACGGCGCGTCCGGCTGGCTGCGCAAGCTGATCGAAGTCGCGTACACGACCGAGATGGGCCTGGAATGCGACGATCAGTCGGCGCTCAATTTCCTGACGTTCATCGATCCCGGCACCGAGCGTTTCAAGATCTTCGGCGAAAGCGACGAGCGCTTCCACGTACGCGGCGGCAACGATCTCGTCGTGCAGGGTTTAGGCGCGAAGCTCAACGATGCGATCACGACCGGCTGCGTGCTCGAATCGCTGAAGCAGAATGCGGACGGCGCCTACGTGCTCGCGTTCAAGCGCGGCAGCGGCGCGATGGAAGTGCGTGCGCGTCGCGTCGTACTGGCGATGCCGTTCACGACGTTGCGCCGCGTTTCGATCGCGGTCGATCTTCCGGAACCCAAGCGCCGCGCGATCGCCGAATTGCGTTACGGCACCAATGCGAAGCTGATGATCGGTTTCAGCGAGCGCGTCTGGAGCACGCGGCATGCGAGCGGCGCCAGCACGTACAGCGATCTGCCGCTGCAGACGACGTGGGAAACGAGCCGCATGCAGAACGGCGCCGCCGGCATCCTGACCAATTTCGTCGGCGGCCGTCATGGCATCGACATCGGCGAAGGCACGCCGCGCGATCAGGCCGATATCGCCGCGCGCCAGCTCGATGCGATCTTTCCCGGCATTTCCGCCGCGCGCGAAGGCGCACGCGAAGCGCGCTTCCATTGGCCGAGCCATCCGTGGACGCTCGGCAGCTACGCCTGCTACACGCCGGGACAGTGGACGACGATTCGCGGTGCCATTGGCGAAAGCGTCGGCCAATTGCATTTCGCCGGCGAGCACTGCGCGTTCGACAACCAGGGCTTCATGGAAGGCGGCGCCGAAACCGGCGAATGGGCCGCGGCGGCGATCACCGGACAAGCGGTGCCGGCGCGCGCGGCTTGATGGTGCGCGTCAAATCTCGTTGTCGAAGCCGTCGGTGAAGATCCGGTCCGGCGCGCCGGTTTCGAACGCGCCGATGTCGGGACCCAGACCAACCGAACGCTCGAACAGCACGCTTTCCGCCGTCTCCAGGCGCTGATCGCAGCAAATGTCGATGACGTTGTTGCCCGCGTCGATGACCGGACTTCCGGGCAGCGGCGCTTGCGTCAGCGTGTAGCCGCCGTTGTTCTGCAGCGGTCCCAGCATCGGATCGAGCGTGATCGTGTCGGACGGCGTCGGCAGCGTCGAAGCCATGATGAGGTTGTTCGCGCCGCTCAGCGTGATCGTCGATACGCCGGCGATATCGGTGAGATTGAGGCCGTCGCCCGATGTATTGTTGGCGACGATGGTGCTTTCGAGCTCGGTGTTGCTGGCGAGATAGAGCCCGGCACCGAACGGAAATCCGGACGTGTTCGACGTGATGGTGCTGTTCGCGATCTGCAGCGGACGATATTTCGAGTACACGCCGCCGGCGGCGCCGCTGGCGCGATTGCCAGTGATCGTGCAGTCCTGGATTTCCATCGTGTATTCGGCCGCGCCGAGCAGAAATACGCCGGCGCCGGTTTCGGCTTCGTTGTCGGAGATCGTCGAGTACTTGATCGTGACGTCGCCGAGCGCGAAGAGCCCGCCGCCGCGCGAGTAATGGCTGCCGTCGCCGGACACGGTGTTGCCGCTGATCGTGCTGCCGGCTGTCTGAATTTCCTTGGCCCATACGCCGCCGCCGGCGCTGTTCGCCGATTGCGCGTGCGCAGTGCTCGCCGTCACGTTCGAGAGGCCGAGCAGCACGGAGTCGCGCGCGTAGATCGCGCCGCCGTAAGCCTTGTTGGTGCCTGAGCTCGACAACGAGCAATCGGTGACGGCGGCGAGCTCGAGCAGGACGCTGCCGTACGAATAGATGCAGCCGCCTCCGTAAGAGCCCCCGCTGTAGCTTCCGCCGGCGATCGTGAGGCCGATGAGCTCGAGCTGTCCGCTGCCGTTGTGCACCAGCACGCGGCCGTTGTGGTTGCCATGGATCGTCAGCGCGTATTTGCCGGGTCCCTCCAGCATCACTTGTGTGGCGGACGGCGAATTGGTCAACGCGCCGCTGGTCAGCGTGATCGTGCTGCAGGTCAGCTGAGTGAGATCGATGGTGTCGCCGTCGACGGCGTTGAAGTACGCATCGCGCAAGCTTCCGGGGCCGCTGTCGTCGCAGTTCTGCACGACGATGGGCGCGTTGCCGCTCGGTCTTGGCGTCGCGAGCGACATGAAGTCGTGTTGGCCGACATGCGCGATCGCCGACGGTTCGGTTGTGGCGAATGCAATGGCGAGCGCGGCGGCGAGGGCGCGGCGGCGCGGATGGTTCAGGAATTGAAAGTTCACGGTGTTTTTCCCCAGATCGCTCATGACGTAGAACGCCATAGCGTCGGGAATCGCGACACGCTTCCCGACGTCTCCGCGCAACGGAGACGTCGAGAACGGGCGCTGCGTTTATTCCGGCCCTTCGCTCGGAATCTGGAACAGCGCCGACAGCGCGATGCTGCCGTGTTGCGAGGGATCCTGCGGATTGGGACTGCCCGGATTTCCGGGATTCAAGTTCGACGCCGTATCGTCCGGCGGGAACAGGATCAGCGTCTGCAGGAACTCGATGATCTTCTGCCGATCATCGTCGCCGAGCGCGACGAACGCGTCCGTCGATGTCTGCGCTTCGCCGCCGTGGCGCAGGATGACTTCTTCGAGCGTCGTGCTGCGCCCGTCGTGGCCGTAGGGCGCCTTGGTGCCGATGCCCCACAGCGGCGTCGTCATGAACTGCGTGTGCAGCGTGCCGTCGTAATTGCGCTCGTAGAACGCGGGCCCGAGATCGTGGCGCTTGAAGTCGGTGTAAAGATTGGTGACGGTGAACGGCTGGCGCTTGGGCACGAGCTTGGGATACGGATCGCCGTCGTCGACGACATCGACCAGCGTCGCCGCCGTCGCATAGAGATGATTGAAGATGCCGCGCGCCGGGTCGTAGCGCGTATCGACATCGGCGACGCGCCGGTCGCGCGTGATGCGGAACGTCTCGATGTGGCAGCTCAAGCACCGGCTCGATTCCATCAGCTCGCGGCCTTGCTCGGTGCGCGCCGTCGTCTTGCCGATGCCGGGCTTGAAGTAGTTGAGAAGATAGATTTCCGCATAGTCGAGCACTGCGGGATCGATCTCGTCGACGACGCCGTCATGATCGGCATCGTCGGTTGGATCGCAGGTCTGTGGACGCTTGATCGTATCCAGCGCAGGATCGAACACCATTCCCGCCGGGCTCGTCGTCAGCACCGGATTGACCGGATCGGTCGCCGCGCACAGCACGGGATCGGGCGATTGCAGACCCATCTCGTCGTTGAACGCGCCGGCCTCGAACGCGCGCAGCGAATACTCGCGGCCTTCCGCGAAGAACGGCCGCACGCGAAGGTCCGCATTGACGCCGACGACGTGCGAGGTATCGAACGTGCCGTCCGGCAGCGCCGTGATCGAGCCGAAGTTCACGCCTTTCGCGGTCAGGATCATGTTCGCGTTCGCATTCGTCGACGCGGCTTGCTGTGCGGCGCGCGTGCGGATCGTGCGCAAGGTCGTAGTCATCTCGTCCGCGATCATCTCGCGCAGGCCAATGCCGAAAAGATGCGGTGCGTTGCGACTGTCCGGACGCGTCACGACGTCGCCGCCGAAACCCGCCGATCCGCGCGGCCGGCCATGACACGAAGCGCAGCTGTCGCTCAAGCCCGCGCCGAGAGCGGGATTCGCCATGATGTCGCCGCCGGCGACGAAATCGACGCGAGGCCCAAGCCCCTGCGCCTCGGTGAACTTGCGCTGGAACAGCTGGCGTCCGCGCCGGATCGCCCGGGCGGGATCACGCGCGATGATGTATTCCGAGGAGCCGGGCGTGTGCTCGTCGCCGCGGCCGGCGCCGACCTCCTGCTCCAGCGATTTGGCAATCGCGCCGCCGGGAACGCTCGGCGTGGTTTGGGTCATGTCGGTAAGCTGGGCCAGCGCGGCGGGCGATGCGAGCCACAGCATCAGCCCGCACGCGCGCGCCGCGAAGCCTTGACGTCGCGTTTTCATCGTCTTCCCTCCCACGCGGGTCTCCGCGCATGGACGGAAAACGATGAATCGGGACGAAACGTGACATGGCCGGCGGCGAATTTACATTGGTGCACCGCGGGACCGGCCGGACCGCTCAATCGAAGCCGTTGATGAAGACCGCGTCGGCGACCGATCCGGCCTCGTAGGCACCGAAATCATACGGCGTCGTCGTCGAATTGAAGACGTGCGGGCGAAGCGCACCGTCGAGATCCAGCGTTGGCGCTGGATCATCCGGATCGCTGCCGGTCGCAGCCCAGCGATCGACTGCGGACGACGTCGTGCGGATATGAAAATCACCGGACGCCGCATCGACGAACGGATCGGTCAAGAACTGCACGTTGTTGCCGGGATCGGTCGGCAGGCCCGTCACATTCTCGGCGCCGACGTCGTGCACCGTGACCGGTATGCTCGTTCCGACCAGATACGCGTCGACCGGATCGTTCGGCTGCGCGAGAAGGCTGTGCAGGATCTCGACCGTCGACGGTACCAGCGCTGCGGTGAATATCTGGCCCGCGCCGAAGAGATTGTGCGCGACCGTGCTGTTGGCGAAATGCAGGTCGCCCGATACGACCGCCATCATGTCGCCGTCGAGCGTGTTCTCGGCGAAGAGACTGCCGTCGACGTAGACGCGCCCCTCGCCGCCGAAGACGAGACCGCCGCCGCCTCCGACGACGGAGTTGTCGAGCATGCGTGCGCGCAATAGCTCGATCGACGATGTTCCGGTCGGTCCGCCGCCGGCCGCCTCGACGATATAGCCCGCGTACGCGAGGTTGTTCTCCAGCGAATTGCAGCGCAGACCCGTGGCGCACGGCGGCGCCGCGTCGCCCACGCGCGACTGATAAAAACGAACGCCCGTCGACACCGAGAACGCATTGCCGATGGATGCGATCTGCACGGCGGCGCCATCGTTCGCGGTGTTCTCGCGCCAGATCGAATTGCCGAACGCGGCGAACGAGAGAATCTGCGAATCCGCCGAGTACGAATCCATGTAGAGCCCGCCGCCCGCGACCGCGGCGTTCTGCGAGATCTCGATCGGATTCAGCGGATCGTCGTTGGACAAGAGCAGCTCGTACGCACCGCCCACGCGCGTCGCGTAGAAGATGCCGCCGCCGTTGCGGTGCGCGATGTTGCTGCCGACGAACGGAAAGCCGGGTACGCCGTGCGTGCGGCCGACGATGTTCGCGTCGTACGCGTAGATGCCGCCGCCGTCGCCGGTGTCGGTGAAGTTGCCGTTGGCGAAGTTGCCGAGGAAATACGTCGGACCTCCGCTGTCGATGGTCACGTCGGCATCGCGCACGTAGAGACCGCCGCCGCTGCCGCGCGCAGCGTTGCTGTTGAACTGCACGCCGATGAACGTCACCGGCTTGTGCGGTCCGTTGCCGCCGATGAACATGCCGCCGCCGTAGTCGGCGTTGTTGTTGTAGAGCATCACGTCGCTCAAGGTCAGCGCGCCGCTGCCTTCGGAGTCGACGCCGCCGCCGGCTCCGGCATCGCCGTGCGTCAGCACGAGATGGCGCAAGGTCAGATGTCCCGCGCCGAAGTGCGCGAACAGCGAGCCGTGATTCGCCGCGCCGTCGGCGTCGAGCGTCGAGTTCGCCGTCGAGATGCCCGCGCTGCAGTTGAGATAGCCGCCCTCGACGATGAGATCGTCGCTGCTGTTGACGAACATCGTCGAGACGCCGGTGTACGTGCCGGTTGCGACGGCGACGAGATCGACGCCCGGCGACTGATCCGCCGCGGCGATCGCCGATCCGAGATCGTGATACTGGCAGGCCGCATCGGGTCCGACGGTGATCATCGCGCCCGCTGCACCGGTCCACGCTGCGAGAACGAGCGCGAAGACGGATGCTGCGTAGCGGACGATCGCGCGCTTCGCGCGCGTCGGCGAAATCCTGGACATGGCGTTCTCCCTGTTGCCTCCGCAGCGGAGGCTTGGCTCAGTGAACGCCGGGTCGTCGCGGAATGAGACATCCGCGACGCGAGTGCCTCTAGCCCGCGCGCAGGCGCACTCGAAGCGCCGCCGCGCGAACCCGCAGCGGATGATTTTCAGGCAGCTCGACGAAAGCGGCCTCGGCCGCGTCGAGCTCTTTCGCGGCCGCCGCGGCATCGGTTTTCGCGATCGTCTCGGCCAGCGCGAGATGCAGATCGCCGAGCTCGAAATGCGACGCCGGAAGTTCCGACGCAGCGCGTCCGATCGTGTCGCGCAGCAAGGTCGCCGCGGCATCGCTTTCGCCGTGCGCGGCTTCATAACGAGCGAGATCGGCGACGAGCGGCAGCGTCATCGGATCGACGTGATCCGTCGGCAGCGCAGCGACGGCCGCTTTCCATGTCGCCGCCGCGGCGGCGTCGTTGCCGAGCGCAGCTTGTGCAAGGCCCAGCGCATAACGCGCTTCGGGTTCGGTGCGCGAGCGGAACTGGGCAAGATTCTCCGGATGATCGACGATCGCTTGCGCGACGCGCGCCAGCGCAGCCGCCGTCGAGGAATCGCGCAGGAACGCAACGCGCGCCGCCTGGAACTCGAGCACGCGCGTGCGCGCGTGTTCTTCGCCGACGACTTTGACCGCTGTGCGCTTCGCCTCGTCGAGCAACGTAGCCGCGCCGTCGAGATCGCCTTGTGCTTCGTGCACGCGCGCGAGATTGCCGACTACGAACGTCTGGCCGAGCGATTCGTCGAGTCCCGCGGCGCGATTGCGCTCGCGGCCTTCTTCGAGCGTCGTGCGCGCTGCGCCCAGTTTTCCGAGCGCAAGATCGAGACTGCCGAGATTGTTGAGACCGTTGACGACGTCCGGGCTTCCCGGCGGATACAGCTCGCGCTCGATCGCGACTGCGCGCTCGGTCAGCGCCGCGGCTTCTGCGTAATGGCGCAGCATGCCTTGGCTCATCGCGACGTTCTTGAGATAGTGCGCCGTCTTGACGTGGCGCTCGCCGAACTTCGCCTGCGCGCCGTCGGCCGCTTTGCGCAACAGCTCCGCGCCTTCGGCGATGCGTCCCGCACGCACATACGCGTTGCCGAGCGCGTCGTAGCTGTTGAGGATCTCGGCATCGTCCTCGGGCAGCTGCTTCCTGCGGATCGCAAGCGCGGATTCGTAGTCGGCGATCGCCTTATCGTGCTTTCCGGTCTGGCTTTCGCCGAGCGCGCGGCGATCGAGCGTCAACGCCAGCGCGAGCGAATTCTCATCGACGCGCGACTGCAGCGCCGCCGCTTCGTCGAGCCGCGCGATCGCATCGTCGAAATGATTCTGCGAAAGATCCGCCTCGCCGCGCTCGCTGAGCGCCGCGCCGAGTAGCGCAGGATCCGGCGGCTCGACGCGCCGCGCCGCGGCAACGGCGGCATCGACGAGCGGCACGCCCTTGTCCGGCTGCGCGAGATGATCGTAGACGCGCGCGAGCGCGACGAGAAGCTCGCTTTGCACCGCCGGCGTCTCGGCGAGATCGCTCGTCGCGCGCTCGGCGCCGCGCGCGAGAAGCTCGGCCGTTCCGGGCGTCTCATCTTTCGGGCGACTCGGAATCTCGGCGTCGAAGAGATCGACGAGAAGATCGCGCACCGCTTCGGCGCGCTGCGCGTGATCGCGAGCCAGGCGCGCCTGCTCGCGCGCGATCTCGGCCTGCCACAGCGCGATGCCGAGCGAGGCGAGGACCGCCAGCAGGAAAGCGGCCGTCGTCGCGACGCCGCCGCGATGGCGCGCGACGAACTTGCTCGCGCGATACCAGTGTGAAGGCGGATGCGCGATGACGGGCTGGCCTTCGCGATGACGCTCGATGTCGTCGGCGAACGCGCCCGCCGAAGCGTAGCGGCGCTCGGGATCGACGTCGGTCGCCTTCAGCACGATGTTGTCGAGATCGCCGCGCAGCTGCCGGCGGATGCTGCGCGGCGGCGCCGGCAGCACGGCGGGATCGGTGTCCTCGCTGATCGTCGACGACGGCGTGCGCGTATCGCCGTGCTCGCGGCGCGTTCCGGTCATGAGCTCGGCGAGCAGCACGCCGAGCGCATAGACGTCGGTCGCGGTGGTGATCTGGCCGTGTGCGAACTGCTCGGGCGCGGCATACGCGGGCGTCATCGCCTGGTGCAGCGTGCGCGTTTCGTCACCTTCATTGTCGGCGTCGAGCAGTTTTGCGATGCCGAAATCGAGTAGCTTCACTTCGCCCTCGCGCGTCACCAGCACGTTCGAAGGCTTGAGATCGCGATGCACGATCAGCGCGCGATGCGCCGCTTCGACCGCGCGGCACACGTCGATGAACAGCGCGAGACGCGCGTCGAGCGAAAGCTGACGGTTGCGCGCGTACACCGTGATCGGCTCGCCGTCGACGAGCTCGAGCGCGATGTACGGCACGCCGGTGTCGGTGACGCCGCCTTCGATCAGGCGCGCGATGCCGTGATGGCGCAGTTGCGAGAGCGCCTGGCGCTCGCTGCGGAAACGGCGCTGATCCTCCGCCGTATAGATGCCGCGACGCAGGAGCTTGAGCGCGACCGTCTGGCTGACGCCTTCCTGCGCGCGCTCGGCGCGAAAGACGACCGACGAGCCGCCTTCGCCGAGCTTGTCGATCAGCGTGAAAGGCCCGATGCCGAGGCCGGCGGGAAACGTGACGGCGTCGGCTTCGAGATCGCCGACGCTGACCAGCAGATCGTCGAACGGCTGGTCGAGCACGCGCGCGCCGCCTTCCTCGTCGGCTTCGAGCAGGCGTTCGACGGCGGCGCGTTGCGCGGCGTCCCGGCAATGCGTGTCCAGATACGCGGTGCGTTCGTCGGCGGGAAGCGCCAGCGTCGCCTCGAACAGCTCGCGCAGCGTCGGCATCGGATCGGTCATCGCGCGAATGTCAGGCGTTCCGCGGCGCAACGCCAGCGTGCGCATCCGGCATCGAGCGTGTGCGCGCGGCACGATCCGCGGCGCGCTCATTGTGCGCGGACGCGAGCTGGCCACGTCGATTCGCGAACGCGCTCATGGCGACGGCCGCGGCGAACCAGGCCCGGCATTCGGCATCGTCGAATCTGCGAAGAACGCTCATGCGTCGATCCTGCGGCTGAGAAAGTGTCGCACGTCCCGGACCGGCACGTTTCCGACTCTTTCAGGAAACGCCGCCGGTGCCCGGATTGCGACACGATCGCCGACCCGGCGCGCTACGGCACCGCGGCCGTCGAATCGGGCGTCGCCTTGAGCCGCTGCGCGATGTCGCTCAGCCGACGCGGCGGGTAGCGCAGTTTGTCTAGCGCAGCAGTCGCGCCGTCGCGAAGCTGACTGGCATCGGAGTCGCCGAGCGATGCGGCGGCCTCGGCCGTCAGCAGCGGCACTTCGACGCGGAGAACGACATCGGGTTTCGCGGATCGCGCGAGATCGGCCGCCGCCGTCTCCAGCAAAGCGCGCGCTTCGCGCGGCTTATGGACCCGCAGCAACGCCGTCGCGCGCAGCATCGCGACGCGACCGTTCCAATACACCGGCACCGTCGTTTCCTTTGCCAGCGCCGATTCGATGTGGCCGATCGCCGTCAGCGCTCCGTCCGCATCGCCGCGATCGAGCCGGATGCGAGCGAGCTTCTCGTACGTCGCCGCGACCTCGTCGGGCTCGGGCTCCTCAGCCTTTTCGAGCGAAGCGATCGCATGTGCGAGTTCCGCTTCGCCGGCGGCGACGTCGCCGGAATTCGCCAGGACGACACCCAGATTCGACCGCGTCACCGCTGTCTCGAAGTGCTCGGGTCCGTACGCCGCCTCGCTGCGGCGCAGCGCTTCGCGCAGCGGCGTCACCGCGTCGGACCACTCTTCGAGCAGCGCGTGCATCATGCCGACCGAGTTGTAGTCGTTGGCGATCTCGGGATGATCCTCGCCGCGCGCGACGCGATTGATGCGCAAAGTCTCGGCCGCGGCATCGAGCGCGCCTTTGTAGTCGCGCTGCTGATACATGACCATCGTCAACGCGTTCAAATGCTCGGCGCGGCGCCAATCGTCGTGCGCGAGCACGGCGTCGTCGATCTCGAGCGCACGATGAATGTGCTCCTCGGCGCGCACGAGATCGCCTTGCTGGCGATAGGCGCGCGACAGCGAGGCTTGCGTTCCCGCAACCGAAAGATGACGCGCGCCGTGCTTGCGCGTGTAGCGCGTCAGCAGTTCCTCGTAGGTGCGGACCGCCTCCGCCGGCTGATTCGTGCCGAGCGCGACATTGCCGGCACCTTCGAGCGCCTGGTCGACGAGGTCGGGATCGCCGGACGCCTCGGCGAGCTCGACGCTGGTCCGGCTGTCGGCGCTCGCGCGCTTGTACTCGTGTTCCTTCGACGCGAGCAGCGCGGAATCGCCGAAAATCAGCGAGCGAACGCCGGCGCCTCGCGGCGGAGCGATCGCGATCAGACGATCGGCGAGCGTCCGCGCCTCGGCGAAATCGCCGCGCAGGATCATCGTTGCGAGAAGCTCGCGCCCGGCCGCGAGCGTCAATGCGGCGGTCTCGCCGAACGCGGCTTTCGCCTGCGCGTAGTTCCACTCCAGATTCTCGCGCGCCGAATCGAGCCGGCCTTGCCCGCGCAGCACGCCGCCGAGCTGGGTCAGGAGCTCGGTGCGCGCATCGATGTTCATCGCGGCGTCGGCGCGCGCCTTGTGCGCGGATTGCTCGACGACCGCGGCGATCGTCGGCGGACCTTCGCGCGGCGATCCGGGTTCGGCTTCGGCGAACGCCGAGAACATGAAGTCGCGCATCGCGTTCGCGCGCAAGGCTTCGCGTCGCGCCGCGTTCGCTTGCCACAGAGCGACTGTCAGCGCGGCGAGCACGGCGACGACGACCGCAACGCTCGCACCGACACCGCTCTTGTGGCGCGCGACGAACTTGCGCGTGCGATACCACGTCGACGGCGGATGCGCGCTCACCGGCCGGCCGTCAAGCAGGCGCTCGATGTCCGCGGCGAGCGCGCCCGCCGATGCGTAGCGGCGCTCCGGCTCGCTCGCGATCGCCTTCAGCACGATGTTGTCGATGTCGCCGCGCAGCTGGCGTCGCGTGATCTCGGGCGACGCCGGCAACACGCCGGGCTCGGTCGCGGCGGCGACCCGATCCGACGGCGTACGGCTGCTGCCGTCGTTGAGGCGCCGGCCGGTGACGAGCTCGCCCAGCACGACGCCGAGCGCGTAGACGTCGGTCGCCGTCGTGATCAAACCGCCGCTGCGCTGTTCGGGCGCGGCATACGCCGGCGTGAAGGCGGGCAGGCGCGTCTGCGTATCGTCGTCGTCCGCATCGAGCAGCTTGGCGATGCCGAAATCGAGCAGCTTCACTTCGCCGGCAGCGGTGACGAGCACGTTCGAAGGCTTCAAATCGCGATGCACGATCAGCGCGTGATGCGCCGCTTCGACCGCGCGGCAGACCTGCAGGAACAATTCGAGTCGCGCGCGCAGATCCATACGCCGCGCGCGCGCGTGATCGGTGATGGGTTCGCCTTCGACGAGATCGAGCGCGATATACGCAAGCCCCGAGTCGCTGACGCCGCCTTCGATCAGGCGCGCGATGCCCGGATGCTGCAGCTGCGCCAGCGCGTGCCGTTCGCGGCGGAACTGCCGGCGCGCTTCCGGTGAATAGAGTCCGCGGCGCAGGAGTTTCAACGCGACGTGCTGGCGCACGCCGTCGGCATCGCGCACTGCGCGAAATACCGTCGACGAGCCGCCTTCGCCGAGCACCTCGATCAGCTCGAACGGCCCGATCCGGCTTCCCGGCGGCAGCATCTGGCGCACGTCCGGATCGCCGATGACGCGCGCGACCGCATCGGCGCTCTGCTCGAAGACGACATCGTTCTCGGTGTCGGCCGCGAGCATGCGCTCGATGCGCTGCCTCATTTCCGGATCGGCGCAGCGGCTTTCGAGGAAAACGCGGCGATCTTCGGGCGCGAGGCCGACGGCTTCCTCGAAGATTTCGCGCAGATTCGCGCCGGTGGTCATGCGTCAAGGTTCCAGGGCGAGCCCGCGGTACGCCATGAAACGCCGTCGCGCGGCGGCGTGCGACATGCGTCAGTCGATCTCGGTCTTCAGGAACGCGCGCGCGAAACGCCAGTCGCGGTCGATCGTGCGCCGCGTGAGCTTCATCGATTCGGCGATCTGCTCCAGCGTCAGGCCGGCGAAATAGCGAAGCTCGACGACGCGCGCCGCGCGCGGATCGGTTTCCTCGAGCTTCTTCAAGGCCTCGTCGAGCGCCAGCGCCTGCTCGGCGCTTTCGAGCGCCAGGCGCTCGTCGCTGCCGGTCAAAGTGACGCGGATCCAGTCGCCGCCCGCGCGAAGGCGCAGGCGATCGCGTGCGCGATCGGCGAGGAGATGCCGCATCGCGCGCGCGGCATACGCGAAGAACTGCGCCGGTTGCTCGAAGGAAAGCTCGCGCTGCGCGCCGATGCGAAGATAGAGCTCGTGCACGAGCGCGGTCGTGTCCAGCGTCGCGCCCGCGCGTCCGCGCGCGAGGTGGTTGCCGGCCATCGCCTTCAGGCGTTCGTAGACGGCGCCGAACAGCGCGTCCGTGGTCTGCACGGTTGGCGCGCCGTCGATCGGCGAAGTTTCGGTCGGAGCTTGCGACACCTCGGACCCTCCCTGCCGGGAGTGTACTCCGCGAGGCGCGTTCCTGGCCGCACCGGCTTCTCGCCGCGTGCCCGCAACTGCGAGAATCGTGCCCATGCCGTCCTCCCCTCCGCTGCCGCGCGCGACCGCCGCGTTCCTCGACGAACGCCTGGCGCGGCTCGAGTCGGCCTGCCGCGACGCCAACGTGCCGTTCTACGACGACGCCGGCGTCGACGATCATCTGCAGCGCGTGCTGCTGGCGAGCGACTTCGCCTACGAAAGCTTCCTGCGCGATCCGGGCCTGCTCGGGCCGGACCTGTTGCGCCTGATGAGCGACCCGCGCCACGCGGACGCGCGTGCCGGCGTGTTCCAAGCGACGCACGGCGACGCCGAGCTCGTGACCGAGCTTCGCCGTTTTCGCCAGCGCGAGGCGCTGCGCCTGATCTGGCGCGACGTCAACGATCTCGACACGGTCGAGACGACGCTGACTGGCGCATCGGTCCTGGCCGAAGCCTGCATCGAGGCGGCGCTGGCCGGCGCGGAGCGCAAAGTCGCCGCGCGCCACGGCGTCGTCCGCGACGCCGCCGGCGCGCCTCAGCGCATGGTCGTGTTCGGGCTCGGCAAGCTCGGCGGCGGCGAGCTCAATTTCTCGTCCGATATCGATCTCGTGTTCGCGTTCGCCGAGGCCGGCGTCAGCGACGGCGAGCGCGCGCTCGACGCCGACGCCTATTACGCGCGCGTCGGCCAGGCTTTCGTCGCGTTCCTGGCCGAGCGCAACGCGGACGGTTACGTGTATCGCGTCGACTTGCGCCTGCGACCGTTCGGCAATTCGGGACGCCCGGTGCTCTCGTTCGCCGCGATGGAGCAGTACTACCAGCGCGAGGGCAGGGACTGGGAACGCTACGCCTGGATCAAGGCGCGCGCGGTCGGCGGCGATCGCAGTGCGGGCGCGCGACTTCTCGACACGCTGCGGCCGTTCGTGTTCCGGCGCTACCTCGACTACACCGCGTTCGCGGGCCTGCGCGAGATGAAGGCACTGATCGACGCGGAAGTCGCGCGCAAGGATCTCGCCGACGATCTCAAGCTCGGTCCCGGCGGCATCCGCGAGATCGAGTTCATTGTGCAGCTGGTGCAGCTGATCCGCGGCGGGCGCGAGCCTGCGCTCCGAGCGCGCGGATTATTGCCAGCGCTCGCGGCTTGCGAGCAGCTGGGTTTCATTCCTTCTGGTCGCGCCAGCCGCTTGCGCGCTGCGTACAAATTCCTACGCCGGCTCGAAAATCGCGTGCAGATGTTCGCCGATCAGCAGACGCATGCGATTCCGGCGGACGAACCCACACGCCTTCGCATCGCGCTCGCGCTCGGCCACGCCGAGTGGGAAGCACTCGCGGTCGAGCTGGCCGCGCACCGCGCCGCGGTAAGCGACGAATTCGCCGCGCTGATGGCGACCGACGCGCGTGCGCAGGTGCAGCGCGACGAATCCGCGTGGGTTGGCCTCTGGCGCAACATCGCCAGCGACGGCGTCGATCGCAAGGCGCTCGCCGAAGCGGGTTTCGGTCCACCGGACGAAGTCGCGAGCGAGCTCGAATCGCTCCTCGGATCGAGTGCGTTGCGCAATATGTCCGCGCGCTCGCGCGAGCGGCTCGATCGCGTGCTGCCGTCGTTGTTCGCCGCAGCGGCGGCCAGCCCTGAGCCGACGCGCTGCATGGTGCGCATGCTGCGCCTGGTGCAAACGGTGGCGCGGCGCTCGGTGTACCTCGCGCTCCTCGACGAACAACCGGCGGCGTTGAAGCGCCTCAGCGAAGTGCTGTCGGCAAGTGCATTCCTGGCTGAGCGCGTGATCGCGCATCCGTTGCTGCTCGATGATCTTTTCGATGATCGCGTCGATCACGCGCCGCCGGATCGCGACGCCGTCTCCGCGGAGCTCGCGCGTCGTCTCGCAACGTTGGACGGCACTGATCCCGAGGCCGAGATCGAGTTGATCCAGGAAGAGCGCCAGTCCGCGCTGTTCCGCATTGGCCTGGCATTCCTCGGCGGACGCATCGACGCGGTGGCGGCAGCGCGCGCGCTTGCCGGCGTCGCGGAAGTCGTGCTCGGCGCCGTGTTGCGCATCGCCGAGCGCGATCTCGCTGCAGCGCACGGACGTCTTGATGGCCGAACGACCGAAGCTGCCGGTTTCGCGGTAATCGCCTACGGAAGCTTCGGCGGCAGCGAGCTCGGATTCGGATCGGATCTCGATCTAGTGTTCCTCTACGACGGTGCGCTCGCGCAACACGAATCCGACGGCGCCCGCCCGCTCGACGGCGCGCGCTGGTATACGCGCCTTGCACAACGCATCGTGCATCTGCTCGACGTGCAGACGCGCGCGGGAAAACTCTACGAAGTCGACGTGCGTTTGCGGCCCGATGGCGGCAAAGGTCTGCTGGTGCTCGGCATCGACGCGTACGAAGCGTACCTGCGCGAGCGCGCGTGGACCTGGGAGTTGCAGGCGCTGGTGCGCGCGCGCGAAGTCGCGGGCGACGCCGCATTGGGTGCCCGCTTCGCACGCATCCGCTCGAATCTTCTTTCCGCGCCGCGCGATCACGCTGCCGTGCGCAAGGAAATCAGCGCGATGCGCGCGCGCTGGCGCGCCGAGCGCGATCGCTCGAACGCGGAACGCTTCGATCTGAAGCAAGGCATCGGCGGCCTCGTCGACATCGAATTCCTGCTGCAAGGCATCGTGCTGCTGCACGCGCAGGATCACGCGCCACTGCTCGAAGCCCGCAGCACGCCCGATCTCATCGCCGCCGCCGGGCGCGCGGGCGTGCTCGAACGAGAAGACGCTGCGGCGCTGCTCGGCGCGCACTCAACGCTGCTCGCGAGCGCGATCGGATGCACGCTCGACGGACGCTCGCGCATCGTCTCGCGCGATGCGACGATCGAGCGTCATGCTGCAACCGTGCGTGCGATCGCGCGCTCGCTCGCGCTGCTCGACGTCTGAAGCTGCGGCTAGCGGCAACGTTGCCGCACTTTGTTGCTGGCAGCATCGCGATGCCGGATTCAACACAAGGAGCGGGACATGATCGAAGACACGAGCCAGCGATCGCGGCGCGAAGCGTCCGCTGCGCACCGCGATGCCGCGGCGGAATGCGACATCGTCATGAAAGGTGGCATCACCAGCGGCATCGTGTATCCGGGCGCGATCGTGACGCTGGCTGAGCACTATCGCTTCCGCAGCATCGGCGGCACGTCGGCGGGCGCGATCGCGGCAGCGGCGGCGGCTGCCGCGGAGTTCGGGCGAGCAAGCGGCGGGTTCGACAAGCTTGCCGCGTTGCCGGCGGAGCTGGCGCAGACCGATGGCGTCGGTGCGACGCGATTGTTTCGTCTGTTCGAGCCCGCGGCGAAGACGCGCGCGTCGTATCGCCTTCTCGTCGCAGGGTTGATGCCCGATCGGCAACGTCGCACGCTGGCGGCGTTTCGCTGGTTCGTCGGCGCGCTCGTGAATTTTCCGGTCGCCGCGCTCGTTGCGGCGGCGATCTCCATCGCATGCGTCTATGCACTGCTGCGGCAAAGCGGGGATGCGTTTGCGATTGCGGCATCGCTGCTGCTGTCGGTGCCGTTCTTCGCGGCGCTTCTCGCCGGCTGGATCGTGATCGACGGCGCGCGTCGCATTGCGGCGAACGGATATGGCTTGTGCAGCGGCATGGGCGGCGATTCGACGTTGATGCCTTGGTTGCACGGCAAGTTGCAGGATCTCGCCGATCTTCCCGCCAATCGGCCGCTGACGTTCGGCGATCTCTGGGGCCGCGCCGACACAGATGTCGACGGCGATCTCGCGCTTCGCGAAACGCATCGGCGGCGCATCGACCTTCGCTTGATGACGACGGCGCTGAGCCACGGCCGGCCTTATAGCTTTCCGCTCGAGATCAACGATTTCCATTTCGACGCGGGCGAATGGCGTGCGCTGTTTCCTGCGGTCGTCGTCGATCATCTCCTCGCGTGTGCCGGCGATCGCGTCGCCGAGGGTCCGCTCGCCGGAAAATATCGTCTGTGCCGTATGGCCGATCTGCCGATCATCGTGCCGGTGCGGATGAGTCTTGCGTTTCCGCTGCTGCTCGGCGCGGTGCCGCTGTATCGCGTGCGCCACGATCCCGATCTCGCGCATGCGGGCGAATGGCTTGCGGTCGCCGAGAAGGTCTGGTTCTCCGACGGCGGTCTGTGCAGCAATTTTCCGATCCATTTCTTCGACGCGACGCTGCCGAGCCGGCCGACGTTCGGTATCAATCTCACCGACGATCGCTTCGTGCGCGAGCACGCGCGCGATCCCGAGGATTTCGTCTGGATGCCGGCGCACAACGGCAGCGGCCTTACGACCAAGATCGTCGACGTCGAGCGTCGCGGGCGCGCCAGTGTGCTCGGTTTTCTCGGCGCGCTGATCGAGACGATGCAGGATTGGAGCGATTCGACGCAGCTCGGCGCGCCAGGTTTTCGCGATCGCATCGTGCATGTGCGCCTGACGGCCGACGAGGGCGGTCTCAATCTGCGCATGCGGCCTGAGCTCATTCATCGGGTCGCCGCGCGCGGCATCGAAGCGGCGCGCGTGCTGCTTGCGCACTACGCGCACGCGAATCCGCCGCCGGATACGGTGACCGGCTGGCGCAATCATCGTTGGGTGCGCTATCGCGTCGCGATGCGGCTGATCGAACAAGCGCTCGAAGGCATCCGCGTCGCCGAACGCGAGACGGCGTCGACCGATGCCTCGATCGAATCGCTGCACGACGATCCGCCGAGCTACAAATTCAAGACGCCGACGCAGGATTCGGCCGCGCGTCGCGCATACGCGGAACTGCTCGTGCTGGCCGAGCGCTACGCCGAAGAACGCGAGCGGATCGGCTATTCCATCTTCGAGTACGACGCGGGCGATGGCCCGCATCCGCGTTCGGAGCTGCGCATCCGACCGCGCTTGTAACGAAGGTCAGCGCGTCTGAGCCGGCGCGCGATTTTTCCAGCGCGCGCGCACGAGCTCGGCAATCTCGGCAGTTTCCGCGAGCGGCGCGACCGGACGCGTCGGTTCGGTGTCGTCGAGATCGCGCAGGTGTCCGCTCGCGCGAAGTTCGCGATGGAACGCGGCGAGCTTGCCTTCGATGGGGCGCGGCGCGAACGTCGCGACCGGTTTTCCGGTGGCGCAGGCTTCGGAAATCATGTTGACCGAATCGGGCGTCACGACGATGCGGTCGGCCCAGCCGAGAAATCCGGCGTAGGGATTTTCGCCGTCGTCCGATCCGGCCCAGAACGTTCCGGGAAAACGCGCGAACGCGGATCGCAGGCGCGCGATCGCGTTGGTCGGCGTGCGTCGCGAGACGCTGACGAGAAAACTGCCGGCGTCGATCGCGTGGCTCGCGGCGAGTCGGTCGAGGAGCGCATCGAAATAGCGATCGTCGAGTCGCTGTGCGCGATTCGTCGCGCCGATCAAGACGGTCGTGCGCGGTGCGGCGAGATTCGCCAGATGCGCGAAGCGGTGGCGACCGTCGGCGAGCCAGCGCGCATCGACGGGGTTCAGCGCGCCGATGCTTTGGATGACGTTGTCGCCGCGAATGCGGTCGTGACTCGGCGCAATGACGAGATCGAACGCGCGCGGGTCGATGCGCGGGTCGAGGATTTGCACCGTGAACGTAGCGCCTTGGCTCCAGCGGCGCAGCATTCGCGTCGCGAGTGCGGCGCGCCTTCCGCAACCGATCGCGAGCGCCGGCCACGGCGGTGCAAGCGCTCTGCCGCTCTCGTCGCGGATCGCGCTGCCGCTTGCGACCGTGAGGCGCGGCGCGAATGCGTCCCACGGCTGGCGCACGTCGATGCGCACGACGCGCGGTGCCGCATCGAGCATTTCGGCGAGCGCGCGCGCCTGGCGCTCGTTGCCGGCAGCGCCGTCGCTGATCGCCCAGCAGGTGGGGACTTGCGATGTCGTCATGCCGCTAGGTTATCGCAGCGGGCTGGCGTTGCCTGGAATATCGGCCAGAAGGTTGAATTCGGAACTCCACACCCTGATGCAGGGTCCCATGCCGGTGCGAATCGCGTCGTTCATGGCGGGCACACACACTGTTCGTCACGCTGAACTCTTCGCGCGCAGGTTCCTTAGGTAGCATCGTCGAGATCGATCCCCACACGAGGAGTTTTCATGTTTCGTCGCACTCTCATCGCCAGCATGATCGCGCTGGCGTCGGCGCCTGCGTTCGCCGCCACGTACACGCTGGATCCGAATCACACGCAGGTTCAATTCATTTGGAACCACTACGGCTTCTCCAATCTGGTGGGGCAATTCGGAAAGATCGATGCGACGATAGAGTTCGATCCGGCCGATCCGACCCAGTCCAAGGTCACGGCCACGATTCCGATGAATACCCTCAACAGCAATATCGCGGGGCTCGATACAAAGCTCGAATCACCAGATTACTTCGACGCGGCCAAATATCCGACCGCGACGTTCAAGAGCACGAAGGTGGAGAAAGGCGCGGCGCCGGATCAGCTGAGAATGACCGGCGATCTTTCGCTGCACGGCGTGACGAAGCAGCTGACGCTCGACGTCATGGTCGTAAAAGTCGGCGAGCATCCGATGCGCAAGGCGCCGGCGGCGGGCTTCGAGGCGACAGGCGTGATCAAGCGCAGCGATTTCGGCATCACCAAATACCTGCCGAATGTCGGCGACTACGTGAAGATCCACGTTGTGGCCGAAGCCGTCGAAGCGAAGGCGTTCGCCGAATCGCAGAAGAAGTAGGCCGGGAATTGATCGCGCGATCATCCCTCCCCGATAGCCGGGGAGGGATGATGTCTTGCCGCGAAATTCTCAGCCTTTCTTGACGCCCTGGTTCTTGAGCGCTTCGAGGCCGGCGAGATTGATGCTCGCGACCGCGGACTTGATCTGGTCGATGCTGTCGGCGTTGCCCGACACTTTCACCGCGAAACGATCGCCGAGCACGATGCCGTATTCGCCGTAGCGCGTCTGGCTGTCCCACTGCTCGTGGACGAGGCGGCCGGATTCCTTGTAGGTTTTGTCGTAGCCGTGATCGGTCTCGCGATTGGCTTCGACGGCGGCCCAGCCGGCGAGCGACATCAGTCCCTTGGCCGATCCCATGTCGGTGACTTCCAGGCGCAGCGTGCGACCCGATCCGTTCGAGTACGTCGCGTGCGCTTCGGCCACCTGCATGCCCATCGCGCCGTTGCGCTCGGCCGAGAACTCGGTGCGCTTCATGCCGGCGAGCGTTTCCGGAACGAACGGCTTCAGCACGTCCGGCGCGAGCGCTTCGACCTGATCGCCGCCGCCGAGCGCGGCGCCCATGATTTGTCCCAGCGCTTCGCCTTGCGCTTTCGAGTCGCCCGATTTCTGCGCCGATTCCATTTTCTTGCCGGCCGCTTCCATCTTCTGGCCGAACTCGGCGAGCTTGCCCAGCGGGCTGTCCTTGTCGACCGACACTTCGCTATGGCTGCTGCCCAGACCCGAAAGCGTCGCCGATCCGGCGCCCATCATCATCGCGCTGCCGCCGCCGACGGTGAACACCACGATGCCGACGATCCAGCTCAGCACGATCGCGATGATGATGCTGACCGCGGTGTAGCCGCCGGATTTTTCGGTCGGACATTTCATCGTCGCGGGCAGGCCGAGATAGAGAAGGTAGATGCCGTACACGACGCCGGCGAGTCCGATCAGCACGCCGAGCCACGGCACCAGTGCGCCGATGCCGGCGGCCCAGCCTGCCGTCCACGAATACGCCACAGCCTTCAGCGCTTGGACCTGATTTTTCTGGCCACCGAACGAGGGCGCGAGCGCGTCGACGATCAACGCGACGAGATAGACGACGACGAGGGTCAGCACGTAGCCGAGCACCATCATAGTGATGCCCATGCCGACCGGCGTGCGCACGACGATGCCGAACACGCCCGAGCCCAAGAAGGATCCCTTGATGAACTGGCAGATTGCCGGAATCGCGGCGAGCCAAATGATGTAGTTCTTGTAGAGATCGGCAACCGTGGCGGGCTCGGCGGCAATCACCGGCCACTCGGTCTTGGGTGTCGTCAGGATCGCCTTGACCCGCGCGATCAATTTGTTGAAATCCATGATCTGCTCCCTCCGCAAATTCGATGCGATCGCCCATCTCCCGGCGTCGGCGCGCATTCTAGGCCGAAAGCATCGACGCGGCGGCGCGGTCGGCGTCACCGTCCGTAGTGGAAACAGTCGACAATATGTCTGTGAACCAGTTGGCATATCTCCTGCTGGTAAACTTGCAGCCCTTTTTCCGGAGGACGCCATGTCGCGCCCGAACCCCGCGGCGGAAAAGCTCATTCCCGCCAACGCCGAGAACCGCTACGAAGTGACCCGGGCCGACCTGCCGCTGTCCTGCCCGATGCCGGGCATGACGCTCTGGAACTCGCATCCGAAGGTTTATCTTCCGATCGCCGAGGACGACGGGCACGCCAAATGCCCGTATTGCGGCGCCGATTACGTGCTGGTCGCCTGAACGGCCCGCGCGTGGACGACCGCCGCCTGACCGTCGTACAGCTGATACCCGCGCTCGAAGCCGGCGGCGCCGAGCGCTCGACCCTGGAGATCGGCCGCGCGCTGATCGCCGAAGGGCATCGCTCGATCGTCGTCTCCGGCGGCGGACGGCTGGTCGCGCAGCTCCTCGCCGAGGGCAGCGAGCATGTCGAGCTACCGATCGGGCGGAAATCGATTGCCACATTACGGCAGGTTCGAGCACTGCGTGCTCTGATACGACGCGAACGGGCCGACATCGTTCATGCGCGCTCGCGCGTTCCGGCGTGGATCGGATGGCTGGCATTGCGCGGCGTGTCGCCGCGGCCGCACTTCGTGACCACCGCGCACGGGCTCAATACGCCGGGCTGGTACAGCTCGATCATGGCGCGCGGCGAGCGCGTCATCTGCGTCTCCAACACCGTACGCGACCATCTGCTGCACAACTACCCGCGCACCGACCCTGCGCACTTGATCGTGATTCCGCGCGGCGTGGACACCGACGAGTTCCCGTTCGGCTATCAGCCCGGCGATTCGTGGCGCGAATGGTTCTACGCCGAATTCCCGCAGCTTGCCGACAAGCCGCTGCTGACGCTGCCCGGCCGCGGCACGCGGCTCAAGGGCCACGCCGATGCGATCGAGCTCGTCGCCGATCTCAAGACCCGCGGCATCGACGTCGGCCTTCTGCTGCTCGGCGCGCATCAGCCGGGGCGCGAGGCCTATATCCGCGAGCTCCAGGATCTTGCGACCGCGCGTGGCGTCAACGACCGCATCGCGATCAGCGCTCCGCGCGATGACGTCCGCGACGTCTATGCGATGTCCTCGCTGATCCTGCAGCTCTCGAACAAACCCGAATCGTTCGGCCGCACGGTCATCGAGGCGCTGGCCTTGTGCCGGCCGGTGCTCGGCTACGATCACGGCGGCGTCGGCGAGCTTCTGGCCGACCTCTATCCGCTCGGCCGCGTCGCGCCGGGCGATCGCGCGCGGCTGGTCGAGCGCGCCGCCGAGCTCCTGCATCGCGCGCCGGCGATCGCGCCGCCGCAGCGCTACCGGCTGAGCGACATGCAGGAAGCGACGCTGCGTCTTTATTCCGATCTCGGCAAGGCGGGGCAGAGCTGAGGGCTCGGCGCGGCGCCCGGCAGGTGCGATCATCCGCGCCGCTGATTCACTCGTCGGACCCTGACTCGATGTCTTCTTCGCCCGCTGCTTTCGCGCCGCCGTCCCCGCCTTCGATGTGGCCCGCGCTCGTCGTGCTCGCGGTGATCGTGTTGTTGCCGCTCGGACGCACGGCGGAATTGCCGATCGCGATCGGCGCCGTCGCGGGCATCGTGCTGCTGGTCCGATCGCGTCTGGACGTGCGCAACGATCCGTCGCTCGGCCTCGCCGCGATGCTGTTCGCGTGCTATTGGATTCCGACGCTGCTTTCGGCGATCGCGCCGGTCGAGCCCGCGAAAACCTGGTCGACGGTCGTCTCGACCTTGCGGTTCCTGCCATTCGCGTTGTTCGCTGCGTATGCGCTCCGTCGCGAGCGCGACAGCGCGACCGTAGCGGCGGCAACCGGACTCCTCATCATGCTCTGGGTCATCGATGCCTACGTGCAGATCGCGACCGGCTACAGCCTCGGCGGTCCCGCCGAAGCCGAGCGCCTGTCCGGCATCTTCGGCGCCGGCAATCTCAAGCTCGGCCCCGTCCTCGCCGTGCTGTCGCCGTTCGTGCTACTGACAGCGCGCGAGCGCTTCGGCTGGCCCGGGCTTGCGATCGCGTTCGCATTGCTCGCGGTGCCGATTCTTCTCGCCGGTTCGCGCGCGGCGTGGGTCATGTACGCGATCGTCTGCCTCCTGATCGGCTGGCACGCGACGCGGCGCAAGCGCACGTTCGCGCTCGTGCTCCTCGCTATCGCGGTCTCGAGCGCCGCGTTCGTCGCGATTGCGCTCCGCGATTCGCACGGTTTCGGCGCGCGCATCGAGCGCAGCCTGCTCGTGCTGCGCGGAACGACCAGCGCCGTCGACGCCGCATCGGCCGGACGCATCAGCATCTGGCGCACCGCTCTGGCGATGACGCGAGCGCATCCGATCACCGGCGTCGGCGCGCGCGGTTTCCGCTACGCCTATCCGAACTACGCAGCGCCCGGCGACACCTTCGTCGATACCGCCAGCGACACCGGCGCCTCGCACGCGCACCAGATCGTGCTCGAAGTGCTGAGCGAAACCGGCGTCGTCGGTCTTCTGTTCTGGATTGCGGGCTCGTGGCTTGCGCTGCGCGCCTGGGCGCGCGCCGATCCTCCGGCACGCGCTCGCGCGCTCGCACCTGCGCTCGCGCTCGTCGCGATGTGCTTTCCGGTCAACACGCATCTCGCGTTCTATTCGGCGTGGTGGGGACTTCTGTTCTGGTGGCTGCTTGCGCTCTATTGCGCGGCGCTCGGCGCGCGCGAGGACGAGGCGCATGCGTGAGCCGCTGTCGGTCGTCGTCATCACCTACAACAATGCGGACACGCTCGATCGCTGTCTCGCTGCGGTCGACTGGGCCGACGAGATCGTCGTGCTCGATTCCGGATCGAACGACGCGACCGTCGAGATCGCGCGCCGCCACGGCGCGCGCGTGACGATGCATCCGTTCGACGACTACGGGCCCCAGAAACAGCGCGCGATCGATTCGGCGCGCCACGACTGGATATTGAATCTCGATGCCGACGAAATCCTTTCGCCTGGCACGCGCGAGATCATCGAGCGCGCGCTCGCATCGCCGCGCGTCGCCGGATTCCGGCTGCCGCGCCGCGAGCGCATGTTCTGGACCGTGCAGCACCGCCGTTCGCATCGCAACGCGCATCTGCGTCTCTTCGACCGCCGCCGCGGACGCATGAACAACGTGCCGGTGCACGCCGCGGTCGAAGTCGACGGCCGTGCGCCGACCTTGCACGGCGCCGATTTCGTCAACGACGGCGACGCCGACATCGCCGCGCGCGTCGAGAAGATCAACCGCTATTCGAGCGGAATGGTTGCGCACAAGCTCGCGCGCGGACAACGCTTCCTCGGCGTGCGCATGGTGCTGTATCCGCCGCTGTTCTTCCTGCGCCAGTACGTCGTCAAGCGCTACTTCCTGAGCGGATGGGGTGGTTTCGTGAGCTCGGTCGTCGGCGCGTTCTACGTGTTTCTGAAGTACGCGAAATTGTACGAAGCGCGGCGGCGGATGCGGTGAATGCTCTCCGCCGTCAACCCGGCGAAAGCCGGGAAGCATTTGCTTTTGTTTTGCTCCTGATCGCTACACGCTGAAATCAAAATGGATCCGGGCTTTCGCCGGGATGACGGCTGTGAAGAGCCGTCACTTCGAAGATGGTCCATTCCCGCGCAACAAGCTCAGCGCGAATCCCGCGACGAGCAACGCGCCGCCGACCAGCACGCCCCACAACAGCCAACGTCGCCACGGAAGCGGTGGTGGTGGCGGACGCAGCGAATCCGCACCGGCGCTCGCCAGCGCGGCGCCGAGCGATGCCGGCGGCGGCTGCCAGGTCTTGCCGAGCTTGGCGCGAAGACTCGCCAGCGCATCGTCGAGCGGATAGTTCGCGCGTCGCGTCGTCAAGCTGCCGACGGCGAGCGAATACGGCGCTTTGCCTTCGGCCAGGAACACGAAGCTGTCGGGCCGATAGCTCAGCGAAAGTTTCGGCGCTGCCGCGAGCGGTGCGGAAGTCTCGATGCGAAAATCGCGATAACGCTGCGAGCGCGCCAGCGAGATGTCGGCGTTGCGCAGCGTGTCGTCGGATTCGCGCACGCGGAATGCGTTGACTTTTCCGACCATGCGCCAAGGAGAAGTCGTGGCATCGCGCGCGAACACCGTCACCGGCGCCAGCGCGTTGTCGTTGGCGAGCTCGATATGTGCGACGCCGATCGGGAGCGCCGCGCGCAACGTGTAGTCGAAGCGATGGATGCCGGCCGGTGGCGGATCTTCCGGCGAGGGCGCGATGGCGTCGGCATCGACCCATTCGACGGCCGCATGTGCTTCTTCCGGCGCGAGCGAGCGCGCCTCGGCACGCAGCGCAGGCAGATCGGCGCCGTCGTCGAGGCGGCGCAGGCGCAGATAGTTGAAACGCAATTCGCCGATCGGAAATTCGCGGTGCTGCACGCGCGCGCCGTTCTGATCCAGCGCGACCACGGTCGCGATGCCGACTTCGCGCCACGATTGCAGATCGACGCTCCCGTCGATCGCGAAGCGCGCGACGATGCCGTCGGCCGTTCCGTCCCAATCCAGCACGATGCTGTCGATCGCGGCGTCGACCGCGCTGGTGTCAAGCAGCCAGTCGCGTGACGCGCGTTTCGCGGAAGCTTCTTCGCCGGCGTCGATCCTGCGCAGGCGCCCGTCGCCGTCGCGCTCGATCACGAGGCGCAGATCGCTCGCCTTGTCCGCGGTGGGCGGCAGTGCCAGCACCGGCAGCGCGATGTTGCGCTCGCGGCGAACCACCGGATGCGGTCTCAGGAAACGCGCGGAAGGAACCGCTTGTCCATCGGCGTTGAACACTTCGATGTCGCCGAGCGCGGCGTCTTGCGTCCATGCGTAGACATCGGCCGTGAGGTCGATGCGCCATGCGCTGCTCGCGCTGGTGCCGGTCTCGATCGGGAACACGAAGGCATAGTCCGAAGGTGTTGCTGCGATCGCGTCGATCGCAAGCGCGGTGAGCAACGCGATCGCGAGGCAGCGGATCATGCTGCGTCTCCGATCGGATCCGCGCGCACGGGCGTCCGTGGCGGCGCGGGTGCGAAGTAGCCGATCACGGTGCAGAGGAGTCCGTACGCGATGAACGATCCGATGCCCCAGAGATTGCCGAGGTGCGTGCGATCGACGAGCAGCAACTTCGCGAGCACGACGCCCATCAGCACCGCGCCGGCGAGCCACAACGGACGATTGCCGCGTCGCGATCCTGCGACCCAGCTGATCACGCCGAGCACGCTCCAGACGACCGTGAGGCTCGCCTGAGCGAGGCTCGACGAGGCGAGCGCGTCGCTCCACGGGATGCCGCCGAGGTGATGCACGGCGCGCAGCGTCGCGGCGGTGACGAAGGCGAAGCCGGCTGCGACGAGGAGCGGAGCACGGCGCCTGGAGAAATCGATCGACGTGTCGCGATCGGCGAGCCACAGCGCGAGGCAGATCAGCACGGCGATTTGCGCGAGCTCGACCGGATTGATCAGCGGAATGAATCCCAGCGGCGCGGCGTCGCCGGCGTGCAGCAGCAGGCTCGCGAACGCGGCCATGGCGAGCAACCCTTGCGAAGCGAGCAGGATGCCGCGATGTCCGGCGAAGCGCTCGCCGAGCGGCGGCGCGATCCACGTGGGACGCTTGAGCGCGAGCGCCCAGGCAACGAGGAGCGGCAGCAGCGTCATCGCTTCGCGCCAGCCGGCGGCGAGCTCGGCGTCGACCGAGAATTGGCGGAGCGCAATCGCGACGGCGAGCGTCCAGGTCCAGAGCCAACCGAGATGCGCGACGCGCGGCGTCGTGTCGCCTTCATCGCGCAGCTCGCGCAAGGTCGGAAAGCCGATCGCGGCATAGGCGGCGAACGCGACAAGTCCCCAGCCTGCGAACGGACGCGCGGCGGCTCCGGCGAATGCGAGCGTGATCACTACGCCGAGCGCGATCGCGAGTGCCGCGGTCCAGGCGAGCGTCTTTTCGCGCACGAAGCGGTGTGCGAGCGCGGCAAGGCCGGCGCTCAAGGTCACGAATCCGAGCAGCGCCTGAGGATGCAGGGTCGAAGGGACGAAGCGGTCGATTTCGCGCAAACCCGCGCCGAGCCACCACGAAAGTCCCCAGAGATAAAGCAGCAGCGCGAGCTGCGCATTGCCGTCGGAGCGGCGATATAGCCATGCGCTGACGATCGCCGCCGCGGCGATCAATACCGCGCTGATGAATCCGCCGTTCGCGACGGCGATCGTGTCGGCGCGCGCCGCGTCGAACGTCACCGCGAACAGGAACGCGCACGCGGCGAGTCCCTGCAGCGCAAGTCCGGTGAAACGCGGCAGCTTGCGCTGCTGGCGGAAGCCGAGCCAGACCAGCGCCGCGCCTTCGAGCGCGAACGTGCACGCGGTCGAGCGCGCGCTGAAGGCGAGCGGCACCGCGAGCGTCGCGAAGCCGACCGCGAGCACGGCGAAGGATTCGCCGAGGATGCGCAAGCGCGCATTGCGGATCAGCGGCCATGCCAGCGCCGAATAGACGACGGCGACGACGAGCGCCGAATACGCGAGCGGCATGCGTTCGCCTTCGAGCAGCGCAGCTTGCAGCGCGAACGCGATCAGCGGATTGCCGAACACGAGCGTGCCGTCGACGAGATCGCGCCGCGACGGCTCGCGCTTCATCGCATACAGGATCGGAATCGCGAGATAGATCGCGAAGAAAAGCAGCAGAAACGGCTCGGTCGTCGAATAGAGCGCGTGTTCGTAGCGCAGCACGCCCCATGCGGTTCCGATGACGTAGGTGAACGCGAAGCCGAGCAGATTCAGCGCGCGCCACGCCTTCTTCCATGCGATCGCGAAGATCGCGAGATTAAGAAGCGCGTAGTAGGAAAATAGGACGACGTGACTGCCGGCGCCGGTCGAGATCAGGATCGGCGCGGCGAAGCCCGCGATGATGCCGAGCACGGCGAGCGCGAGCGCGTCCTGTGCGACCGCGAGCACGCCGGCACCGGCGACGAGGACCAGCATCAACGCGAACGCGGCGACCGGTGGCAGCAACGCGTACAGGCGAAATGCGGCGAACACGGTCAAGAGCAGCACGCCGATCGCGCCGCCTTGCAGGCTGAGCGCAAATGCGCGCCGGCGCGTGCGCTCGCGCCAACCGAATGCAAGCGCGGCCATCGCGGCGAGCGCAATACCGGCGAGACGGAATTCGATCGGGAGGCGCAACCAGCCTTGGTCGGACGCGTATTTCAAAAGCGCCGCGACGCCCGCGAACAGCACCAGCATGCCGACCTTAACCGGCACGTTGCCTTCGGTGAACCAGCGTTTGATCGCGCCGATGGCGTTGTCGAAGACGTTCGGCGGCGGTGGTGTTCTGGCCGTAGGGGATGGAACGCGTATCGGCGGAACAGGCGGCGCGGATGTCGGCGCGGCGGTTTTCGCTCGCGCAGCGACATCGGAGACAGGCGTCGGCCCGGGCGGCGTGGGTCGCGAGCTTGCGTCGAGGTCGATGACGGGCGGCTCGGCGGACGGCGGGGCGCGTGCCGGTGTTTCTTCGCGTCGAGCCGGCGCTGCCGCGATGGCAGCTGCGCTGCGCGCAACCTTCAAAGCATCGACTTCGCGCTTCAGCGTATCGATGCGCTCGGACATCGAGCGCAGCCGCACCAGCACGATGCCGATCGCGAGTCCGACGAAGAAACCAAAGCCGGCGGTCGAGCCATTGCCGACCGCGGCGCCGATGATCAGCCCAGCGATGCACGCCGCGGCGACGATCAGGAATCCCATAGACCTCCCCGTCTTGCGATTCGTTGTAGTCGCGCTTCTCAGTACACCGCCGCTTCTCCGGGCGGACGTGTCTTGAAGCGCTTGTGCATCCAAAGGTACTGCGTCGGCGCCTCGCGCACCATGCGCTCGATGGTCGCGTTGACGCGTGCGGTGTCGGCGACGACGTCGGAACCGGGAAAATCGTCGAGCGCCGCTTCGAGCCGGATCGCATAGCCGCCGTTATCGAGGCGGCGGTGGAAGAACGGAATCACGCGCGCGCCGGAGAGTCGCGCGAGATGGTGCGTCGCGGTGATCGTCGCCGCCGGCACGCCGAAGAACGGCGCGAACACCGCGTCCTTGCCGCGCATGTCCTGATCGGGCGCGTACCAGATCGTGCCGCCATTCTTGAGCCAGCGCACCGTCTGGCGCAGCTCGTCCTTGGTGAACATCGCGGACGCGTAGCCCAGGCGCGCGCGCTTGATCGTCCATTCGAACGCGGCGTTCTCGTGTTCGCGGTACATGCCGGCGATCTTGAGGCGCTCGGAAACCAGGCGCGCGCAGAGCTCCAGGTGCGAGAAATGCGCGCCGACCAGGAGCACGCCGAGCCCGGCCGCGTGCGCGGCTTCGAGGTGCTCGATGCCTTCGATCGTGACCGGAATGCGCGCGATCGCGCGTGGCGATCCCATCCAGGCGAGCGCGAATTCGATCAGCATCACGCCGCCGTCGCGAAGATTCTCTTCGAGAAGGCGCGCGCGTTCGGCGGCGTCGAGCTCCGGAAAGCACAACTCGAGATTGCGCGCGGCGATTCTGCGCCTGACGGTGATGCGCGCCGACAGCCAGCCGAGGAAACGTCCCAGGGCGAGCAGCAAACGATAGGGCAGCCGCGCGATCAGCCAGATCACGCCGAGCCCGATCCAAGCGGGCCAGTGACGCGGAGCGAGCAGGGTCGGGCGGAACGGCAGTGCGGCGTGCGGCATGCGCGAGGATTGTAGGGGAAGGCCGCAGGCGATGAGCGCATCGGCCACGCGTCGGCGGCCGTTATACTGCGCCGCTCGCAGCGCCCGGCGGGCGTAGGCCCGCCCATTGAGATCCGATCTTTCGCCGTGTTCCAGCGTTTCTTCTACACACTGACCTTGTATCTCCTGACGCCGCTGGTGCTTTACCGCCTGGCGGCGCGCGGCATCAAGTATCACGGCTATTTCGCGCGCTGGCGCGAACGCTTCGGATTCTTCCCCGATCCCGGCATCGAAGGCAGCATCTGGATCCACGCGGTTTCGCTTGGCGAGGTCAATGCCGCGGTGCCGCTGATCGAGGCGCTGATGAGGCGCTATCGCGATTCGCCGTTCGTCATCACGACGGTGACGCCGACAGGTTCGGCGCGCGTGTTGCAGCTCTTCGGCGACCGTGTGTTCCATGTGTATCTGCCGTACGACCTCACCACCGCGGTGCGGAGGTTTCTTGATCGCGTCAGGCCGCGGCTCGCGGTGATCATGGAAACGGAGATTTGGCCGAATCTCTTCTTTACGTGTTCGGATCGCAATATCTCGATTGTCGTCGCCAACGCGCGTTTGTCCGAGAAATCGTTGCGCGGCTATTGGCCGATTCAGCCGCTGGTGCGCCGCGCGATTCGCTGCGCGAGCTTCATCGCCGCGCAATCTCAGTCCGACGGCGAACGCCTGCATTCGCTCGGCGCGCCGACCGAGCGGCTCGCGGTCGTAGGCAATCTCAAGTTCGACATGAGCGTGCCGGACGATATCGTCCGGCACGGCCGTGATTTCCGTGCGGCGGCCGGCGCCGATCGTCCGGTATGGATCGCCGCGAGCACGCACGAAGGCGAGGAGCTGGTCGTGCTGAAGGCGCACGCCGAAGTGCTGCGCAGGTTTCCCGATGCGCTGCTGCTGATCGCGCCGCGGCATCCCGAGCGCTTCAAGGCGCTGGCGACCTCGTGTCGCGCGTTCGGCTTTCGCACCGCGACGCGCAGCGAGGACGGACACGCCGATCGGCACAAGCAGTGCTTCGTCATCGATTCGATGGGCGAGCTGCTCGGCTTCTACGCGGCGGCCGATGTCGCCTTCGTTGGTGGCAGTCTCGTTCCGGTCGGCGGGCACAATCTCCTGGAACCGGCGGCGCTGGCGCGGCCGGTGATCGTCGGGCCGCACACGTTCAATTTCGCCGAGGTCACGGAAGGCCTGATCAAGTCGGGCGCCGTGATGCGCATTCCGGATGCCGATGCGCTCGGCCCTGCGGTCGTGCGTCTCTTATCGCGGGATATCGAGCGACGCACGATGGGCGAGGCCGCGCATCGCGTGATGGAGCGCGAGCGCGGCGCGGTGGAGCGGACGATGTCCATCGTCGAGAAGGTGATCGAAGAGACATCGAGCTAGGGTGGGCTGGTGCCCACCCGGCGGTACGATCGACGGGACGTTTGGAATTCGTCCCGTTGCTCGTCACTCGAGAAGCGCGTTGATCGCCTCGAGATCCTTGACTTCGATGACGCCCGCCGCCTGCTTGAGCAGGAGGCCGTTGATCACGAACGTGTGGCGCGCCTGCGAGTAGCTCGATTGCGCCTGCAGCAGCGTCTGCTGGCTGATCAGCACGTCGACGATCGTGCGCGTGCCGACTTCGTATCCGGCCTGCGTCGCTTCAACCGAGCTTTGCGCGGAGACGACCGCGGCCTTGGTCGCTTCGACTTCGCTGGCACCGGCGATGACCGAGCGGAAGTTGTTGCGCGTCGCGGCTTCGACTTGGCGGCGGTTGAATTCGTATTGATCCTGCGCGAAGTCGCGGTTGTAGATCGCCTGGCGCACGCGCGATTGTGTGAAGCCGCCGGTGAAGATCGGCACGCTGAGCGTGATGCCGATCGAGCTACCCCACTTGGGGTCGCTCGAATCATGGATCGAGCCACCGTGGAAATCGGTGTCGCCCCAGGTCGGCGAGCGCGAATAGTTGATCTGCGCATTCAGCGTCGGCAGATGTCCGGCGCGCGCGGTGTTGATGTTCGCTTCGGCGGCATCGACCTGGAACGCGGCCGACGACAGCGAAGGATTCTGCTTCAGCGCAAGATCGACCCAGACCTTCGGATCGTCCGGATTCGGATGATCGAGCGGCAAGTCCTCGCGCAGCTTCTTGAACTCGCCGGGCTCTTTGTTGGTGAGCTGGCGAACCGCTTCGCGCGCCTGGTCGACGGCGTTCTGGTTGCTGATGACGCTGGCAACGGCCGCGTCGTGCTGAGCCTTGGCGTCGTTGACGTCGGTGATCGCGGCGAGACCGACTTCGAAGCGCTGCTGCGCCTGTTCGAGCTGGCGATTCAGCGCTTTCTCGTTCGCATCGGCATATTTCAGCGCGTCGAGCGCGGTCAGCACGTTGAAGTACGTCTGCGCGACGCCGATCAGAAGCTGCTGTTGCGCGGCGTCGTAGGTCGCTTCGCCGGCTTTCGCGGTCGCTTTGCTCGACTTCAGAGCGGTCCACCTGCTGATGTCGACCAGCGGCTGGGTGAGCTGGCCGCCGAGCGAGCGCGTGTAACCGGTCGTCGTCGTGCTGTCGATGATTCTCTGGCCGCTCGGATCGCTGGGATCCGGAACGAGCGTCTGTCCGTTGTCGCCGCCGTGAGTGCGTGTGAAGCTGAGCGCGGCGGAAATCTGCGGCAACAACTGCGAGCGCGCCTGATCGACGTTCTCGTCGGTCGCAAGCTTGGTCGCCTCGGCGCCGGCCAGCGTCGGATCGGAAGCGCGCGCTTCCTGGTACACCTGTATCAGGTCGTCGGCATGAGCGGCGGGAACGGCTGCGGCCAGCGTGAGCGCCAGCGGCAGCATACGGATGCGCATCATTGTTCTTGTCCTCGAAAGGGCTGTCATTTGAACAGTGCGGCCATGGCTGGCCGCTTGTTGATTTCCGCGATCACGGATGAGCGCATGAGCATCGAAATGCCGCGCCGTCCTCACAGCGCGAAACGGCGTGGTGGGGAGGCGTGCGCCAGATACGGAAGATCGGTTTCGAACAGGCTTTCATCGCGCCAATGCGTGGCGTCGGCGCGTGTGCAGAGCATCGCTTGCATCGCCGGCGATTCGCCGACGATCGCGAACAGACGGCCGTTTGGCGCAACCCATTGGCGAAAGCGATCGGGCAGCGCGTAAACGGCGCCGGTGACGACGACCGCATCGAAGCGCTCGCTGGTTTCGAAAGAGGTGATCGCATCGGCGACTTCGATGCGCACGTTGGATGCGCCCGATGCCGCAATGCGCGCGCGCGCGGCGTCAGCGAGATCGGCGTGCTGCTCGACGCTGGTGACGTGCGCGCAAAGACGCGAGAGACATACGGTGAGGAAACCCGAGCCGGTGCCGATCTCGAGCACGCGATCGGTCGCGAGAAGATCGAGCGCCTGCAGCGCACGGCCTTCGATGATCGGCTTCATCATGACTTCGCCGTGGCCGATCGGCAGCGCCAGATCGGCGAATGCGACCTCGCGATAGCGCGTCGGAACGAAATCCTCGCGGCGCACGGCAGCGAGCGTGTCGAGCACGCGCGGATCGAGCACTTCCCAGGGACGAACCTGGTTCTCGATCATGTTCTGCCTGGCAAGCTCGGCATTGGTCAGCATGGTCGTCCCGCGGCAAAAAGGGGCAAAAGCATAGGCGCTCGTACCGGCGCCGGCAATCTACATTCGCCGCGACCGCCGGCACGCCGAAGTGCCGGAAGTCATCGCGCCTGCCACGGCAAATTTCAAGCCGCGACGACGCGCTCGGCTGCCGATCTCGGCGCCAGCGCCGCGATCACGTGCGGCAGCTCGCGACGGATGCGCGCGGCGAGCCACGCATCGACACGACCCAGCATCCCGACGACGCCGTCCGCATCGTGCGCGGCCGACGTCGCGATCTGCAGCGACAGCCAGTCCGCCACGCGTGCTCGGTCGTCCGCGGACATCACGGACAATGTCCGCGTTGCCGCCGAACGCATCTGCGCGGCACGGAACTCGCCGACGCGCGATCGCTCTTCGATCAGCGCCGCGAACGAACGTTGCGCGATACGCAGCTCCAGACTGGCCGCTTCGCCGGCGGTTTCCGTAGCAATGGATGCACCGAGCGCGGGCGCGGTTTGCGGATTGGGATGCGTGGGGGTGGAGAAAGGTTGCATGGCGTCGTCGCTAGCAAGGGGTGCGCCAGCGGCGCGGGAGGAGGCCGGGGCACGGCGCTGCGTATCGTCCGATCTTGGGATCATGGTCGAATCTGGCATTGGTCATGAGCAGTGCGGCTGCGGTTCGACGCGCTTGCCCCTTCGCGACCCGGGAAAGGGCCGCACCGTAAAACAAATGCTCTCGCCCACGCCGTCCGAGTGCGGGGAGGGATGTCCCGGACGGCGCGGGGAGAGACTTGAACCGCAGAGGGAAGTCCGGTTCCGGACGGGGGCCGACCTGGATTCCCTTCAAACGCCTAGACCGTGGCGCCGTTGACCGCGCCGCAGGGCAGCACGACATCAAAAGCACGCCCCGTTACAATCCTTTTCACCCTTCCTTTGATTTTCGGGTCCGGCGCTACTACATCATTCATATACCGAACGGTATAGTATATAAACTCCAGGCCGGAGTCCAGTCCAGAAGTGCTGAAATGACGTTAGCTGTCGCCAAGTCGTGTGGTCCGGGTCGTCCCAAGGATCTGGAAAAGCGTGCCGCGATCCTCGCCGCGGCCAAGCGCCTGTTTCCCCTGTCGGGCTTCGAGGGGACCAGCATGGATACGATTGCGGCGGAGGCCGGCGTATCCAAGCTCACGGTCTATAGCCATTTCACGGACAAGGAAACGCTGTTCGTGGCCGCGATCCGCGCGCGCTGCGAGGACCAAATGCCGGACACGTTGTTCGAGGTCGATTCGACCGATCCGGTCCGCGGCCAGCTCGAAGCGATCGCGCACGCGTTCCTGCGGCTCGTCACCAGCCCCGAGGCGATCTCGCTGCACCGAGTGCTGACGGCGAGCGGGGCGACCTCGCCCAAGCTTTCGCAGCTCTTCTGGGAAGCGGGTCCAATGCGCATGCGGCACAGTTTCGAGCAGTTCCTGCGCAAGGAAGTCGAAGCCGGCCAGCTCGATATTCCGGATATCCCGCGTGCCGCCTCGCAGTTCTTCGCGCTGCTGAAGGGCGAGATTCATGCGCGCCTCCTCTGCGGCTGCACGCAGTCGATCAGCGGGCAGGACATCGAAGAGCACGTGCTGGCGACGGTCGATCTCTTCCTGCGCGCGTTTTCGCCGCGCACCGTCTGTTCTTGAACGGACACGGCGCGCGTCGTGCGCGCCGTGGTATCAGTCGAGCTGCTCGGAACCGTTGAGCCAGTCGCGCAGCACGGCTGCGTCCTCGGGCCCGATGTCGATGATGCGGAATCCGACCCAGCTTTGCCCTGGCACGTTGGCGACTTCGCTCCACTGCTCGTGCACGCCGACTTCGATCGGATGCAGGCGGCCGTGCTCGTCGGGCAGGTGCAGCAGCACCTGATACAGCGCATCCTCGACGATCGGCTTGTTCGCGACCAGCATCATGCCGTCGATCGAGATGTTGCCGAGCCGGCCGACGATTTCGCCGGTCAGCGTGTTGGTCACCTGGATGATGACGCCCGGCGGCTTTCGTGGAGATCTGCGGTGCTCGATCATGCCGGCGCTCCTTGCGTTTCGCTGCCGCTGAACGTCTTCAGCGTGCCCATGATCGCTTTCCACGCACGGTCGATCAGCGAATCCTTGTTCTCGCTCCAGACGCGCACCTGGTCGCGCGCCATGTCGCGCGCGAGCTGATCGAGCGTTTTCTCGTCGGTACGCGCGCCACGCTGATTGACGAAGAGGCAGCGCCCGGTGAGCGTCGAGAACCAGGCCAGCTTGCGCTTGACCGTCGCGCCCTGCTGGTTGGTGGTGAACTCGAACCAGGTGCCGAACGGGAGGCCGCGGATGCGTTCGAGCATCTGCGCTTCTTCGGGCGTCAGCGGCACGGTGGGCTTGGGCGCCACCGGACGCGCGTCGGCTGCGTTCGCAGGCTCGCCGCCGAGCCGCGCGCGGGACTTGAGCTTGAGCGCGATCTCGGTCGAGCTGATCTCGGGAACCGCCGCGGCGGCTTCTTCGTCGTTCGCGGCTTTGCCCGACGGCGGGAACAGCCGGCCGAGCACGGCCTTGACGTCGTCGCCGTGGAGGCCAACCTGGCTCAAGCCAACATCGAGCTCCTGGCGCAGCGTGCTGTCGGCCGGCGACGCGGCCTTCGCTTCGCGGCGCAAGAGCTGATCGGCGACGGCAAGACGCCGGTGGAACGCACTCGAATCCTCGCCCTGGCGCAGGATCGTCAGTGCCAGCGCATCGGTCCAGGCTTGTTCCAGCAGCGCACGCACCAGCGGCGTCGGATTGTTGCGCTTGATCAGACGCGCGATC
>Ga0068862_100000428_pt1 | contig 45697 bp, 36 predicted proteins | sample KBSSwiS52_FD_66598 | JGI IMG/M metagenome (GOLD analysis project Ga0068862, IMG submission 66598) | Switchgrass rhizosphere microbial communities from Kellogg Biological Station, Michigan, USA - KBS Switchgrass S5-2 | ecosystem: Host-associated > Plants > Roots > Rhizosphere > Soil ...
CGATCGCGCTCAACGATGGGCGGCCTCGCCCGAGAACATTCGACGCCGATCTGCCCGCGTTCGAAGCGGCCGCGCCTCCGGCGCCGGTCGCCCCGCTGCGGGAGCGGGTCGCGAGCCGCGAGGGGCGCGTCGAGCTGCTCGTGTTTCGCGTGGGCCGCGAGCTGTTCGCGTTCGAGCTGCGAGCGATCGAGGAAGCCGTCGAGGGCGTGGACGTGTGCCCCATCCCTGACGCGCCGGCGTCGATGCTTGGCATCTTCGCGCTTCGCGACCGGTCGCTGCCGCTCTACGTGCTCGCGCGCGTGCTGGACCTCGCGCACACCGGCAACGGCGCCATGACGCTCGTGCTCCGACCGTCCCACACGCGCGTTGCCCTGGCCGTGGATGTGGTCGACGATGTGTTCGACAGTAGCCTCGATGGTGTTCACCCGGCCCCGGCGAGCGACGGGGATGGTGTGTTGGGCGTCGTGTGGCGCGGGGTCGACCTCGTGACCCTGCTGGATGCCGACGTCGTCGTCGCGGCGTGTCTCGCCGCCGCCCCGCCTGCCCTCACATGACTGCCCCTGCCACCGCGTCGCAGATCGTCACGTTCCGGCTCGGCGACGAGCTGTTCGCCGCTGACATCTTCTCGGTCGAGCGTGTCCTGCGCTACACCCCGCCGACGCCCGTGCCTAACGTCCCGGCGTGGATCGAGGGGGTGATCGACTACCAGGGGCGTGTGGTCCCGGTGATCAACCTGCGCAAGCGCTTCGAGCTCCCTGCCGCGCCCGTACCGGCCGATGCGCGCATCCTCGTGATGACCGTCGAAGACGAGTGGGTCGCGGCTACGGTGGACGGTGTGCTGGACGTGACCGTGCTCGATGCCGGCAGGCTCGCACCGCCGCCCGCGCTCTTTCGCGGGCTCGCGGCCAGCTACGTGCGCGGCGTCGTGCGACGCGCCGAACGGCTCGTGGTCCTTCTGGACGTAGGGCGGCTGTTCTCCACGGACGAGCGCATCGTGCTGGAGCGACCGTCGGAGGAGTCGGCGCGGCATGGCTGACGCGCCTGCGGGCGACATGCGGGGGCGGTATGCAGCACTCGTTGCCCGGCTCGACGCCGCGGATGTCTCCACCGACCGGCCCGCGCTCAAGGCCGACATCATCGACCTCTTTCGCGCGGTCGAGCGCGAGATCGCCGAGCTCGGTGCACTGAAGGAAGACGTCAAGAAGCTCGCCGAACGGTGGAAATCCGTCGGCGGCGGGCCTCTGTCGTCCTCGGCGCCCCAGCCGGCGCCACCGGTGCGCGCCGACCACATCGGCGCGAGCACGTTCATCGAGAAAGGGTGGTCGCGCATTTCGCTCGGCGACTATCCGGCGGCCGAGATGGCGCTTGGCAAAGCGCTCGAGCTGTCGCCTAACGACCCGCAGGCGGTGTCGCTGCTCGGGTGGGCGCAGATGCACCAGGAGAAGTACGACGACGCGCTCCTGAACTTCCAGCGCGTGCTCATGAAGGAGCCCGCGAACGCGCTGGCCCGCATCAACGTCGGCTACATCTGCCTCAAGAAGCAGATCTTCGGCGAGGCGATCGAGCATCTGTCGAAGGCGATTCGCCTCGACAACGACGCGAAGGCGACGCTGTACGCGCACTACTACCTGGGGCTGGTGTACCTGGAGCGCGAGATGTACGAGGATGCGCAGACATTCTTTCGGAAGAGCCTCGCGCTCGGGCCGAACCTGCTCGAGGCCTACTATGAACTCGGGCGTGCGCACTGGCTGGCCAACGAGCGTGACGACGCCTTGGAGGCTTGGCGCACCGGTGCGGCGGCGAACAAGTTCAATCCATGGGGAAAGCGTTGCGCCGAGGTCCTGGCGAAGGTGGAAGCGGGGGGCAAGCCGGACTGACGACGGGGAACGAGGAACAGGGAACCGGGAACTGGAAGCTGCGCGGCCCGCGGCGAGCAGCCTCGGTCTCCCGTTCCCCGTTCGAGGTTCCTGGCTGGCGCGCGGCACTCGTCGCGATCGCCCTGTGGCTGGCGCCGGCGGTCGGCAGCGCGCAGGATGCGTTGCGCTTCGATCGCGGCCGCTTCACGGTCCTGGCGTACCCGAACGATCGGCAGCTCGGCCAATCGCTGCTCGCGGCGGCCACTGCATACGATACGTTCCCCGGACTACCGCGCCCGAGGCAGCAGGTGGTGATCGCGGTCGCCCCCGATCGCGCGCGGTTTCGTGCGTGGATCGGGCCCAACGCACCGGAATGGGGCGCCGCCGTCGCATTCCCGGAATCGCGTCGCATCGTCATGCAGGGAAAGACCGCCGGTTCCAGGGCCGGCGATCCCATCGAAGTCCTCCGTCACGAGCTCGCGCACCTCGCGCTGCATGAAGCACTGGGAGAGCTGCCGCCGCGCTGGTTCGATGAAGGGTACGCGAGCTACGCCGCCAACGAGATCGCGCGCGATGCGGTGCTCGGCGCCAACCTGGCGCTGCTGTTTCGCGGGATGCCCGCGCTCGACTCGCTCGATGCGGGATTTGGCGGTGGGTCGCTGCGCGCGGAGGGTACCTATGCGCTCGCGTATCGCGCGGTGGCGGAGCTGGCGGCGCGCGATCCGGAGCGTGGCCTAACGCTGTTCTTTCAGTACTGGAAGGAAGGGCGTCGCTTCGATCTCGCCGTCCGGCGCGCCTATGGCATCACGCAGCCGCAGTTCGAGGCGATCTGGCAGTCGCGCACGCGGCGCAGGTACGGCGGGCTCGCGCTCTTCGCGGACCTGTCCATCGTCGCGGCAGTCACGGTGTTCCTCATCCTCCCCTTCTATGTGATTCGTCGGCGCCGGGACCGCCTGCGTATGGCCGCGCTCGTGCGAGCCGACCAGGAGGCGGAGCGCCGGGATGCCGCGAGCGCCATCGAGGCGCTCCTGCGGAGCATCTCGCTGAGCATGTCGCAGCCAGGCGATGCGCCGCAGAGTCCACCGCCTGACGAGTCGTCGCGGCCGCCGCAAGAGACGTGACCGAAGGCGACACGGCGGAGTTGATCGAGATCGGAGCTCGACCGTTAGCTTCCTCCCCGGGGCACTCCCGAGCGAGTCGCAGTCGTTTCTGACGCTGCGACTAGTCACGAGCTAACTCTTGACCTGACGCTTGCTTGACATGATTTCGAGAGGCCCGTAAACTCCACCGACTATTATGGCCCAATCAAAGACGACTCCACAGTCGCGACCGCTGGTCCTTTGGGGGATTGCGGCCGTTGCGCTGCTCGCAGGCTACATCGACCTGGCTCGCGGCGGCGAGACGCTTGCGCCAATACTGCTCGTCCTCGGCTACTGCGTCTTCGTTCCGCTCGCGATTCTCAAGAAATAGCGACGCCGTATCATCGCCCTGCTAGCACTTCTCGATCTGCTGGCAGAGCGATTGCGTTTTGGGCTGCTGGAGAGGGGCTGAGCAGGCGGGGCGAATAGCTCAGTTGGTTAGAGCGCCTGCCTTACACGCAGGATGTCGGGGGTTCGAGTCCCTCTTCGCCCATGACTCATCGGTGGACCCTGTTATCCGGGTGGGGGGTACCATGTTCAACGCTTCGGAGGAAACGACAGTGAAGGTACGGCAACGCCACGCGCGAACGGTCATAGGTCTGTTGTTCGGAGCACTGGCCAGTGGTGCGTTCGCAACAGCCCACGCCCAGACGCAGACGTTGCAACGTGGCCAAACGGCCGGACCCAGATTCATGGTGCCGACGTTCAAGAGCGCCGAGCGCGGACTCGGGCTTCAGGCCGCAGAAGCGATCCGCGAGCGTATGGGGCAGGACTTCCAGCTCAAGACGCTCTGGATTGTTCCCAAGAGCGACATCATGACGACGCTCGTGAACTCGGGGTATTCCACCACCGAGGCGTTGAGCTCCAATGACGCCCGCGCGCTCGCTCAGCTGCTGCGCGCCGAGGAGTACGTCGAGGGGAATGTCGAGAAGACGGCCAGCGGCTACCGCGTCACGGCGAACATGCTGCTCATTCGCCCGGATGGCATGGTCCAGCCCCTGCCGCCGGTCGACGTGGCGAAGGTTGGAGACGCGGCGAAGGCCATCTCCAACGCCGTCGAGGCCGCACGGAAGCAGGTCGACCCGGCCAAGAAGTGCATCGACCTCTCGCGCGCGAAGAACTACGCCGGCGCGCTCGCGGAGGCGCGCAAGGGCATCGCGGCGTATCCGAACGCGGTCATGCCACGAGTCTGCATCGCCGAGGTGTACAACGAGCAGAAGCTCGGCGCCGACTCGATGATCGCGATCAGCGAATCGATCCTGAAAATACACAAGGACAACAAGCGCGCACTGGCGTTCGCCGCCGATGCGTACGCCGAGAAGAAGATGGAGGACAAGCAGATCGAGGCGCTCACGCGGCTCATCTCGCTCGATCCGACCAACACGCGCCTGCAGACGCAGGTCGTGAACATTCTCGCCGGCAGCGGCAAGGCGTCGCTCGCGCTGCCGATCGTCGACGACGCGGTCAAGATGAATCCTGGCGATGCATCGCTGGTGAAGCTGCAGTGGCTCGTCCACTTCGCCGCGAAGGACATCAAGGGCGCGCTCGTTATCGGTGAAGAGATGGTGAAGCTCGACACCGCCGCCGCGGATACCCAGTTCTTCATCCGTCAGTCCGCCGCCTACGCGGCCGACAGCCAGTTCCAGAAGGCCGCGGAGACGCTGGCTCGCGGGCGCGCGAAGTTCCCGAACAACATGGCCATCGCGACCACCTACGTGCAGCTGCTCATTCAGACGGGGCAGACGGCGCAGGCCATGGAAGAGGGCAAGCGCTTGCTGGCCGTGAATCCCAAGATCCCGGGGATCTGGTTGCCGATCGCGAAGTCGCAGGCCGACGCCGGCGCTCCACCCGACACGGTGCTCAATTCGCTGCGGGCAGCCAAGGCTGCGGGCGATAGTGTTCCGATCATCGCGGGTTACGCGCTCTCGCTTGGGAACGCGGAATACAAAAAGGGCAATGCGTCGAAGAACGTCGAGGATTACCAGCGCGCGCTGAAGTACCTCTACTTCTCCGACAGCACCGCCGCGACGGGCAACTCGAAGTTCCTCATCGGCGTCACGAACCTGCAGATGGTGCAGCCGCTGCTCCAGCAGGCCTCCGACAAGAAGAGCTGCGACCAGGCCAAGCAGGCGCAGGCGGCGCTCGTGGAAGCGAACATCTACGCGCCCCAGGGCGGTCGCGAGTTCCCGAAGGAGGTTCCGCAGATCATGGCTGCCATTCAACAGCTCACGCCGTACGCGGAACGCTCCGTAAAGGCACTCTGTAAGTAGCCTCGGTACCAGGCCATGAGACAGGCGCCCGCCGTCGATTCGTCGACGGCGGGCGCTTCGTCATCCGCCGCCCAGGACCTCGCGTTCCACGGAGCGGCGGTGTCCGGGAAGACGCGGCAGATGGACGAGCAGATCCCGCGGCCTCACCTCGTAGAACGCCTGGCGCAGCTCCGCCGTTTCACCGTCCAGGTTCACGGTCGTCGGCTCGGCCGACGTGATGCGGAACCAGGGCACCTGCAGATACCTAACGCCTTCGCTCTCGAGGTGATCGCCCTGCTTCACGCGCAGGATGAGTTTCGCGAACTCCTTCCGCGGCATACCCCCGACGATGCATACGTCGAGCAGCCCGTCGCGAACGCTCGCACGCGGCGTGACGAGCGTGCCGCCCCCCGTTGCGCGCGCGTTGCCAACGGCGAACAGCAGGAACTCGTCCTCGACGCGAAAGCCTGGCGCCTCGAACAGCGCACGGCGCGGCTCGAATCCCGCGAGCTTGCGGAGTCCAGAGATGAAGTAGGCCACGGGTCCCAACGAGGCCTTCGCGTCCGGAGGCGTCTCCGCCGTCGCCTCCGCGCCGATCCCGCCGGACGACACGTTCAGGAACCGGCGTCCGTTCATGGCGGCCGTGTCGATGACGACCGGTTTTCGGCGAAGAATGATGTCCATCGCCGCGTTCGGATCGTCGGTGATGCCGACCTGACGCGCGAAATCGTTCGCGGTCCCTGCCGGGATGATTCCGAGAGCGACCCGAGTGCCTTGGAGACCGTTCACGACTTCGTTGACGGTGCCGTCGCCACCGCATGCAATGACCGTGTCGGCGCCGGCTTCGATGGCTTCGCGTGCCAGCACGGCGCCATCACCGGGCTCCCAGGTCACGCGCGCGCGAACCGTGTGGCCTTTGGCACGCACCCACTCCACCACATGGCGCAGCCCGGGGAACTCGGCACGCGCGCCGTGCACGATGAACGCGACATGACGTTTGTTGCGCGCCTGAGCGCCGGCTCGCACGACGGGGCTCCGGCGCTCCCCCGTTGGTGCTCGCTGCCCGCGTCTTCGGTCATTCATCGCGTCTTGTTGGCTACCTTATCGTTAGGAGCGAAAACACGCCGACGCGAAGATCTGGCGATGGTCACAGGCTCACGCAACCGCCACAGCGGGCGGATGACCGACTGAACACTGATGGACGCGATGACCGACTCGAAAACCGTTTCGCGATCGAGCCCCGGAGTGCAATGATTGCTGTGTTGACCGACGCTACGCGAAAAACCGGCCACGGCCATAACCACCCCATGGTCGGGTGACCGCCCTCGATGGTCGTTCGTAGCATGACCATGCCCGACGCCGCCGCCGGACAATGGGATAGCGACTACCACGCACCGGTACTCGCGGCGGAAGTCGTGCAGCTGTTCGACGGGGCAAAGACCGTTCTCGATGGCACGCTCGGAGGAGGTGGCCATTCGCTGGCCCTCCTCGCACGCGGCGCGGACGTGACCTCTGTCGATAGAGACCCGCAGGCCGTGAGCGCGGCGCGGGAGCGCCTCGCATCGTACGAGGCGGCCGGCCGGTTCCGAACGGTGCTCGGCAACTATGCCGACATCGCTCATCTCCATGAGCTGGATGGTGCCCGCTTCGACGGAATTCTCCTCGACCTCGGCGTGTCTTCCCATCAGCTGGACGATCCCGCGCGTGGGTTCTCGTTTCGCGAGGGCGTTCCGCTGGACATGCGAATGGGAACCGACGCCGAGCAGGATGCGGCGACCCTGTTGAACACGGCGGAAGAAGTGGAGCTCGCGGCGATCTTCCGCGAGTACGCCGATGAGCGGCGCGCCATGCGTCTCGCGCGCGAGATCGTGCGGCGACGCGCGAACCGCCCGTTCGTGACGAGCGATGACCTCGTCGGGGCAATCCGCGGTGCGCTCGGCCCGCGCACGGGCCCGTCGGACTTCGCCCGGCTGTTTCAGGCGGTGCGTATCGCCGTGAACGACGAGATCGGGGGACTCGAGCGTGCCCTCGATCGGTTGCGCGAGCGGCTGAACCCTGGCGGCACGATGGCGGTCATCGCCTACCACTCCGGCGAGGATCGCGTCGTGAAGAACGCCTTCCGGGACTGGAGCGCGGCGTGCGTCTGCCCACCGCGCCAGCCGGCGTGCACGTGCCGAGGCCATGCCCTCGGCAGCCTTGTCACGCGCAAGTCGATGACGGCGTCGCCCGAGGAAGCCGACCGGAATCCGCGCTCCCGGAGCGCGAGGCTGAGAGCATGGCGAAGCGCGCCGTAGCGGGCCGCGAGCGCGGCGGTCGAGTGACGCGACGTCGCGGTCGTTCCGTGGTCGCGCTCACACTTTTTGGTTTCGTCCTCGTGGCAACGAGCGTCATCTGGAGGCGCACGTTCGGTCAGACGCAGTCGCGCAGGGTGCAGCAACTCGAGCGCCAACGGCAGGACCTTCGAGCGCAGCGGTCGCAGTTGCAGCGCGAGATACGCGACGCCGCCAGTCGGGAAAAGATCACCGCGACGGCGGAGCAGAGGCTCCGTCTGCGAATGCCGAGTGACAGTCAGGTCATTGTGATTCCGAGAAGCGAGATCCCAGCTCCAGCGCGCGATGCTTCGAAATAAGCGGATCGCCGTCATTCACCTGGTTCTCGGGGTCTTTGCCGTCGCCATCATCGCGCGGGCGGCGCAGGTGCAGGTGTGGCAGGGCAAACAGTGGCAGGCCAAGGCGACCCGCCAGCACGTTGCCGCGTCCTCCATTCCGGCGCCTCGCGGGCTGATTCTCGACGCGTCCGGGACACCACTCGCCGAGAGTCGCGAGCGCGTGCAGATCGCGATCTCCATCCCGGAGATTCGTGATTCCAGGAAGCTCGCGCGTGAGCTCCGCCGTGCGGGCGTCGACGCGTCATGGATCGCGCGGTTGTCCGACCCGAAACGGAAGTGGGTACAGGTCCCGCGGAGCTTCATCCCAAGCGAGGTCGAAGGCGTGCTGGCCATGCGTGGCGTCTACGCGACTCCGATCGGGGAGCGCATCTACGCCGCGGATGGGGGCGCGCACCGGATCATCGGGCACGCCACACCGCAGGGCGCGGGTCTCGACGGTATCGAGCTGACGCTCGACAGCCTTCTCCGTGGGACGCAGGGCAAGGTCTCCCTCGTCAAGGATTCGCGTGGTCGCCGCTTCGAGTCGCCCGACGAGATGCGCGCGGATCCGCTTCCGGGCCACACAGTCACGCTGACCATCAACGGCGCGCTCCAGTCCATCAGCGACCAGGCGCTCGGCAACGCCGTCTCGCGCATGGACGCCGATGGCGGCGACATCGTCGTGCTCGACCCCAACTCTGGCGAGATCCTGGCGATGGCGTCACGGCGGAACGACCCGCGTGCGACGTCCGCGACGGCCATCAACGAGCCCTATCAGCCCGGATCCACGCTCAAGCCATTCACAGCGGCCGCGCTGCTGGCGCGCGGGAAAGCCCACATCGACGAAGTGATCGAGACGTACAACGGATCGTATCGGACGTTCGGCCGCACGATTCACGACGTGCACCTGGCGCCGCGACTGTCCCTGGCCGACGTGATCCGGTACTCGAGCAACGTTGGCATCGTGCGATTCGCCGAGCGCCTCACGCCGCGGGAACAGTACGAGTCGCTTCGCGACTTCGGGTTCGGCACGCCGACGGGCGTTCCCTATCCCATGGAATCGCCGGGTGTTCTCTACGAGCCGCGCCGCTGGTCGAAGATGTCGCCGGCGTCGCTCGCGATGGGATACGAGATCTCCGTGACACCGCTGCAGCTCGCGCTCGCGTACGCGTCCATCGCGAACGGCGGCGAGCTGCTCGAGCCATCCCTCGTCAAGGAAGTGCGCGACCTCGACGGGAAAGTCGTGTACGCCGCCAAACGCCGCGTCGTGCGCCGGGTGCTGACGCCGCAGGGCTCGGCCCAGATGCGGCGGCTGCTCACGGGCGTGGTGGACAGCGGGACGGCTACCGACGCCGAGCTGTCGACGTTCGCCGTGGGTGGAAAGAGCGGTACCGTGCGCGGCATGTCGAATGGCCGGTACAAGGCGGGGTCCTACACCGCATCGTTCGTCGGGCTGTTTCCGGCGGAGAATCCGCAGTACGTGATCCTCGTGAAGCTCGACAACCCGAAGGGCACCTACTACGGCGGCAAGACCGCCGCGCCCGTGTCGAAAGTCGTGCTCGAAGCGGCCATTGCCGCCAGGGATGCGGCGATCGACCGTAACGCACTCCGCCAGCGGCGCACGGAGCCGGTGTTCGCCTCGCGTGACAGCGGCCCGGGAACGGGCGCGGACACGCAGAAGTCGCGCGAGATTGCCGTGGCCGCGGGTTCGGTCGACGAGGTGACGTCGGATACGGCACGCGAGGCAGGCGAGAGCGCGAGCGTCCCGTTCATCGTGAGCCTCACCGAACGGCCGCGTAGGCTGCCCGCATCGATTCGCGTTAGGCCGATCCCCGATGTCCGCGGACTGCCGCTTCGCACGGCGGTGCACACGCTCCACGAGTCGGGATTCCGCGTGCAGTTGGCGAGCGGATCAGCCGGCACGACGGTCCCGGAGGCGGGAACACCGCTGCGGACCGGATCCATCGTGCGGCTGTATCAGCAGCGATGACGGTCTTCACGTCGCAGTCGGTGCGCGACGCGCTCGGGCGCGCAGGCCTGCTGGTCGAAGTTCGCGGCAGTCTCCCGGAAAACCTGACGGGGATTACGGACGACAGCCGCCAGGTGTCAGCCGGGTCGCTGTTCGTCGCCGTCCGTGGCACGGCGCGGGACGGACATGACTTTCTGCCCGCGCTGGCCGACCGCGCCGGCGCGGCGATCGTCGAGGATGCATCGCGAACGACGCTGCCTGCATTCGTCGTGAGCGACGCCCGCCGTGCCGCGCCCATCGCCGCCGCGATCGCCTACGGAATGCCGGCGTCGAGGCTGCGGCTGGTGGGGGTTACCGGCACGAATGGCAAAACCACGACGGTGGGCATGCTGCGCCATTTGCTGGACGACGGGGGAGCAGGGCGAAGCGCCTCGATCGGGACGTTAGGCGTGCTGATCGGGAGTGAGGGCATCGCGCAGCCGGGCGGCGCCGGACTGACGACCCCAGGTCCGATCGAGCTGCAGCGCGTGCTCCGCTCGCTCGTGGATGCGGGCGTCACGATCGTTGCGATGGAGGTGTCGTCGCACAGCCTCGATCAGCGCCGCGTGGACGGTCTGACGTTCGCTGTGGCCGCGTTCACGAACCTGACGCGCGATCACCTCGACTATCACGGCACGATGGAAGCATACGTCGCCGCGAAGGCGCGCCTCACGGAGTACCTGGCACCGGGTGGCACGGTCGTGCTGAACGCGGACGATGACGCCTGGGATCGGCTCGCCTCGTTACCGCGCCGCGTTCGGTTCTCGCTGGCGGGGAAGGAGGCGGACGTCCGGGCGGCCGGCGTGCGCTACACGCCGCGCGGCAGTGAATGGACGCTCGAGGCCGCCGACACCGCGGCGCGCGTCACGCTCCCGCTCGTCGGCGACTTCAACGTCGCGAACGCGCTGGGCGCCGCCGCGTCGGCATGGGCGTTAGGCATGCCGGCCGAGGTGATTGCCAGGCGGCTGTCGTCGCTGCCGCAGGTTCCCGGCCGGCTCGAGCGCATTCACGAGCGCCCCACGGTCCTGCGCGATTACGCCCACACACCCGACGCGCTCGAGCGCGCCCTGACGGCCGTCCGTCCGTTCGCCGAGAAGCGGCTACTCGTCGTCTTCGGCTGCGGCGGCGACCGTGACCGCGGCAAGCGCCCCCAGATGGGTGCCATTGCCGAGCGTCTGGCGGACCACGTCATCGTGACGAGCGACAATCCGCGAACCGAAGACCCCGATCGGATCGTCGACGACATCGAGGCCGGGATGCGCGGCGCGAACCACGAGCGTATCACCGACCGACATGATGCCATCGCGCGGGCTCTGACCATCGCGTCGCCGGGCGATGTCGTGGTGCTCGCGGGCAAGGGCCACGAGACCTATCAGATTCGCGGGACGATTGCTTACCCCTTCGACGAGCGCGAGATCGTTCGCGAGCTCACGATGGATTCACCGTTGCCTTCATGATCCCCGCGTGACTCACGCCGCTGCCACAACCTCTAGTACTACCTCGCGAGTCGGGACGCGTGCGTCCTCGGCTGGCTTCTGGACGCTCGATCGAGTCGCCGACGCGCTCGGTTCCGTCGGCGTGTCGCCGCACCCTCGGGGCTCGGCTGTGTTGTCGGGCGTTAGCACCGACACGAGGACCGTCGGGCCCGGCAACCTCTTCGTCGCGCTCCGCGGCGAACGTTTCGATGCTCATGCGTTCCTTGCCGAGGCCGTTGGGAAGGGGGCGGCGGCGGTCGTCGTGAGCGACCCGACGTTGGCCGCGACCCTCGGCGTGCCGGCGTTCATCGTCCACGACACGACCGCCGCGTTAGGCCTGCTCGGGCGCTATCGTCGCCGGGCGTGGGGGCGGACGGTCATCGCCGTCGCGGGATCCAACGGCAAGACCAGCACGAAGGAGCTGACGTCCGCAGCGCTCGGCTCCCGGCTCGCGGTGTACGCGACGCGGGGCAATCTCAACAACCACGTCGGCGTGCCCCTCACGCTGCTGGCGATTCCGGATGACGCGGACGTCGCCGTCGTCGAGATCGGCACGAATCACCCGGGCGAGGTCGCCACGTTGCGGGCGCTCGTCGAGCCCGACGTGGCCATCGTGACGTCGATCGGCGAGGAGCATCTCGAAGGGCTCGGCGATCTCGCCGGCGTGCTGCGCGAGGAGAGTGCCGTGTTCGCCGGGGTGCCCATAGCGATCGTGCCGGCCGCTCAGCCCGAGATCGGTGACGCCGCGCGGACGCTGGCCGGATCCACCGTCTCCGCGGGTCTCGATGCAGGCGATGTGCGGCCGGACTCCTGGTCGATCACGGCGGACGGGACGGGCGTCCTGCGGTTCGGCGGTGTGGAGGTGCGGCCGCCGCTCCGCGGTGAGCACAACCTGCGCAACGCGATGATCGCCGTCGCGGCTGCGCGTGCGCTTGGCGTCGCGCTCGAGGATGCAGCGGCGGGCATCGCCCGGACGCCGGCGCTACCCATGCGGAGCGCCTGGGTACAGGTCGGTGGGTTCACCGTGATCAACGATGCTTACAACGCGAACCCGGCGTCGGCGCGGGAATCGCTGCGCATGCTCGCGGCGATGGAGACACCGCGGCAGCGCGTCGCGATTCTCGGATCGATGCTGGAATTGGGGGCAGCCAGCGCAGCGCTCCATGACGAGATTGCACGCCTCGCGCTAGCAGGTCCGGCGCATGTCGTGGCCGGGATGGGCGAGTTCGCCCGCGCCTTGAACGCTGCGGCGCCGAACGACTCACGTGTCGTGACGGCTGCCGACGCTCCGGAACTGTGGAAGCTGATTGCTCGTCGTCTCACGCCTGACGCAGTGATCCTGCTCAAGGGGTCGCGCGGAACACGCCTGGAGCGGTTGATTCCATTGATGGAAGGAAATGCAGCTGGGCCCCCAGCTGCACCCGGCGATCAGCACTAGCGTCCAGCCACCAGCGCCTGTCGAGAACGTGCTCTATTACATCCTGCTCCAGCTGACGCAGTACGTCTCCGCGTTCCGCATCGTCCGCTACATCTCGTTCCGGGCGGCGGCAGCGGCGGTGACGGCGCTGCTGGTCGCGTTCGTCGTCGGACCCGTGATCGTCCGAGCGCTGCGTCGACTGCAGATGCATCAGGTCGTCCGTGAGGGGACACCGGACACGCACCAGTCGAAGAGCATGACCCCGACGATGGGCGGGCTCATCATCCTGGCGGCCACCGTTGTGCCGACGCTGCTCTGGGTGCGTCTCGACAATCGTTATGCGCTCTGCGCGCTCCTGGTGATGGTCTGGATGGGCGGCATCGGCTTTCTCGACGACTACCTCAAATTCCGCCAGAAGCGGGAGGGGAAGAAGAACGAAGGGCTCGTCGAGCGATACAAGCTTGCCGGGCAGATCACGGCTGGCCTCGCGCTCGGACTGTACGTGTGGCAGTTCCCACTGTCCACGCTCCCGGGCGCGTCCACGACGCTCCCGTTCTACAAGTGGATGTTGATCGTGCCGGCGACCGCGGGACTCGGCTGGCTGTACGTCGCGTTCGTGACGTTCATCCTCACGGGCACGAGCAACGCCGTGAACCTGACCGACGGTCTCGATGGTCTCGCCGCGGGTCTCGCCGCGATCGCCGCCGTCACGTTCGCCGTGTTCGCGTACGTGATGGGTCGCGTGGACACGAGCGCGTACCTCAACATCTTCTACCTTCGAAATGCCGGGGAGCTCACGATCTTCTGCTCGGCGATATTCGGGGCGTGCGTGGGCTTTCTCTGGTACAATTCCCATCCGGCCGAAGTCTTCATGGGAGACACCGGCTCGCTCGCGCTCGGCGGCGCACTTGGCGCGGTGGCCATTCTGCTCAAGTCCGAGTTTCTCCTGCTCATCGTCGGCGGGGTGTTCGTCGCCGAGACGGCATCTGTCATCCTGCAGCGCTCGGTCTTCAAGTACCGGAAGGCTCGCTACGGCCTTGACGAGGCGAAGGCGCGTCGTGTGTTCCGTCGTGCACCCCTGCACCACCACTTCGAGCTCAAGGGATGGCATGAGGTCCAGGTCGTGACGCGATTCTGGATCCTCGGCATTCTCTGCGCGTTCTTCGCCCTCACCACGCTGAAGCTGCGGTGATTCCGGACATCTGGCGCATTGGCGAGATCGCGGTCATCGGTCTCGGAAAGAGCGGCACCGCCGTGTCGACGCTGCTCGCGCGCGAGGGCGCGCGAGTCTACGCGTCAGATGCCGGGAGTGGCGCTGCCGTGGACATGAGCGCCGCGCTCCTTCGGCCTGCGGGCGTCGAGGTCGATGTCGGACGGCACGACCTCGATCGTATCGCGAAGGCCACGCTCGTTGTCGCGAGTCCCGGCGTGCCGCCGACTGCGCCGCCGCTCGAGCGCGCGCGGGCGGCTGGCCTGCCGATCATCGGGGAGATCGAAGTCGCCCTGCACGCGATTCCCGGGCTCCGGTACGTCGGGATCACAGGTACGAACGGGAAGTCGACCGTCACGGCGCTCACCGGCCATCTGCTCCGCGGGCTGGGGCTCGATGCCGTCGCGGCAGGGAACATCGGCATGCCGCTGTCCGAAGTCGCGCTTCGCGATCGTCGTCCCGACTGGGTAGCGCTCGAGGTCTCGTCGTTCCAGCTGCACGACACGCCGAGCATCAATCCGGTAGTGGGCGTGGTGACGAACCTGAGCGCGGACCACCTCGATCGTTATGCGAGCGTGGACGAGTACTACGCCGACAAGGCGATGCTCTTCCGCAACGCGCATGACCGCTCGAAGTGGGTGTTGAACCGCGATGAAGAGGCCGTGATGCGCCTCGCGGAGCGACGCCCCTCGACGCCACCGCGTGGCGCGCGGCGCGTGACGGCCCAACCCGGTGGCTCCGCAGGCTTGGCCACGAAGGGCGGAGCGTGGTCGCCGCTCCGCGGCGATACCTATGAGGTCTCTCTCGACCGACGTGATGCCGCGGCATGGTACGACCGTGACCACGCGCAGTTCGTCGTCCTCGGCAAGCCGGTCGCGTCCCGTGCGGACCTGCCACTCATCGGCGATCACAACGTGGCGAACGCACTGTTCGCGCTGCTGTCCGTGATGATCGCCGACCCCACGCACGAGACTCCCGACGCACGTGCGCGGCTGGCGGATTCGCTCCGCGGGTTCCAGGGGCTGCCGCACCGGCTCGAGCTTGCTGGAGAGTACGAGAGCGTCCGCTGGATCAACGACTCGAAGGCGACGAACGTCGGCTCGACGCTCGTTGCTCTGCGAGGCATGCAGCAGCCCACCATTCTGCTGTTAGGCGGCCGACACAAGGGGGAGCCCTACACCCGGCTCACCGATGAGCTCAGGCGTACGGTGCGCGCGGTCATCGCGTACGGCGAGGCGGCGCCGACCATCGTGGCCGACATCGGGACCGTCGTTCCAACGGAACAGATGGGCCGGTCGTTCGAGGAAGTCGTCGAGCGCGCTCGCACGATCGCGAGACCGGGAGACGCCGTGCTGCTGTCGCCCGCCTGCTCGAGCTACGACATGTTCAAGAACTACGAGGAGCGCGGCACTCTGTTCAAGCGCCTCGCTGCGACGGTGGAGGACGAGAAGTCATGACGCCCATTGCACAGACGCGCGATCGCTGGAGAATGGGTGTCGAGGCGCGTGCGCTCGTACTGCTCTCCGCCGCCTTGCTCGCGTTCGGCCTGGCGGTGTTATACAGCGCCAGTGCAATCGTCGCGATTCAGGACGACCTGCCGAGCACGTACTACCTCTTCCGTCAGATCGCCGGACTCGGCGTGGGTGTCGTCGCGTTCGCTGTCGCCGCGAAGATGGACGCCGAGCGGTGGAACAAGTGGGCGTGGCCGCTCATGACGGGGACGATCCTCCTGCTGCTCGTCATCGTCCTGCCATTCACGACGTCGATCGCACCGCGGATCAACGGGTCGCGCCGATTCCTGTTCGGTGCGTCGATCCAGCCATCCGAGATCGGCAAGCTGGCCGTCATCGTCTGGACCGCCATGCTGCTGGTCAAGAAGGGCGACCAGATGCGGCGCCTAACGAAGGGCCTGCTGCCATTCCTCGTCGTGCTCGGCGTGCTCGACCTGCTCGTCGTGCTGGAACCCGATCTGTCCGTCGCGATCATGTACACCCTCGTCGCGGGCATCGTGCTGTTCGCCGGTGGCGTCCGCATCGGGCACTTCGTCGTCCTCGGGATGATCGGCATTCCCGTGCTGTGGCACGAGATGGAACGCCTGCAGTACGTCCTGCTCCGCATGGTCACGTTCCTCGATCCCGGCAGCCCGGTGCCGGAGACCAAGTATCAGCTCGGGCAATCGCTGATCGCCGTAGGGTCGGGCGGTTTCTTGGGCCGCGGTTTCGGCGAAGGCCGCCAGCAGCTCGGGTTCGTGCCCTTCGGGTACAACGATTTCATCGGCAGCAACATCGGCGAGGAATGGGGCTTCTTCGGCCTCACGATCCTCACGCTCGCGTTCGCCGCCTACGCGTGGCTCGGGTTTCGAATCTCTCGCTCGGCACGATCGCCATTTCTGCAGCTCGTGGCCATCGGGCTGACGGTGACGGTCGTGACCACCGCGTTCCTGCACATCGGCGTGGTGGTCGGTCTGCTCCCGACCACGGGACTTACGTTGCCGTTCATCTCGTACGGCCGATCGAATCTCGTCCTGTCGCTATTCATGACGGGCATGCTCGTGAACATCGGCAGCACCAAGGAGCGCGTGCACGGCGTCGCCGCGACGGATCCGCTGGCGGCGCCGGCCTGGTGAGCGCCTGTTGAGGATCTTCGTCACTGGCGGCGGAACCGGCGGTCACCTCTATCCGGCGCTCGCGATCGCGCGGGCCCTCGTAAGGCTCGACCCAAGGCTCGACCCTCTCTTCATCGGCGCGCGTCGCGGGATCGAGCGCGACGTGCTGCCGACGACCGAGTTTCGGCACGAGCTGCTGGACCTGCATCCGATTTACAGGTCCGCCCCGTGGCAGAATTGGAAGACCGCCCGCGGGCTCGTCACGGCGTGGCAACGTATCGGCGCGCTGGCGCGAGAGGCGCCACCAAGGCTGGTGATCGGGACGGGTGGGTATGCGGCTGGTGCAACCATGATGTTCGCGGCGCGCCGCAAGATTCCCTTGTTCATCCAGGAACAGAACAGCTTTCCGGGCCGCACCGTTCGAGCGTTCAGCCGCTATGCCCGCGAGATCTACCTCGGGTTTCCCGAGGGCGGGGAACTGCTTCCACCAGACGCACGGGCTCGCGCGGTTTTCACAGGCAATCCCATTGCGCCTCCTCCGACACCGCTTCCCCCGAAAGAGCCGGCACGCGCCGCATGGAAGCTTCGGGGTGAGGGCACGGTCGTTCTGGTCTTCGGTGGCAGTCAGGGATCGGCTGCGCTGAACGCCGTCATCGACGCATGGATAGCGCGAGGCCTCCCCGATCGGGTCCAGCTGATCTGGGCGACCGGTAAGGGACACTTCGACAAGCATGCGGCACGTGAGTCGGAACGTGTACGCGTCCGTCCGTACCTGGCGCCGATCGCCGATGCGTACGCCGCGTCCGACCTGGCGATCACGCGCGCCGGGGCGATGACGACCGCCGAGCTTGCGGCGTGGCAGATTCCACCGATCCTGGTACCGTTGCCGACGGCCGCTGCCGACCATCAGACGGTCAATGCGAAGGCGCTGGCGGCAGCCGGCGCGGCGCGGTGGGTTCGCCAGAGCGAGCTCGATGTCGATCGTCTGGATGCGCTCGTGCGCGATCTGGTTGGGGCCCCAGGCGCGCTCGCGTCGATCGCCGCCGCGGAGCTCGAAAGAGCGCGACCTCTGGCCGCTGAAGATATTGCTCGGAGAATACTTACAGCGGTCGACATCAAGTAGGTTTTAGTTCCGACGAGTGCACGTAGCCGCTCTCTACCCACGTCCGTGATGCCTCTTATCGATTCGTCCGACTTTCGCCCCGTTCACTTCGTCGGAATCGCCGGCGCCGGCATGAGCGCGCTCGCCGAGCTGTTCGTGCGTCGAGGCGTGCGCGTGTCGGGCTGTGATGCGGCCGGCGATCCGACAGGCGACCTCGGTCGACTTGGTATCGCCGTGAGCACTGGTCACGACCCTCGACACATCGAGGGCGCCCGTGCGGTCGTAGTGACGTCCGCGCTCCCCAGGACGCATCCGGAGCTCGAGCGCGCGCGTGAGCTGGGCGTTCCCGTGATACGGCGGGCGGAAGCGCTCGGTGAAGCGGTGAGCGGCGGCGAGCTCGTCGCCATCGCCGGCACGCACGGCAAGACGACCACGACCGTGATGACAACGGAGGCGCTCCATGCCGCGAGCCGCCAGCCCACGGGTGTCGTGGGCGGGCGCGTTGGAGGTTGGGGCGGGAATCTGCGCTTCGGCTCCGATCAGCTGTTCGTCGTGGAAGCCGATGAGTACGACCGATCGTTTCTTGCGCTGACGCCCACCGTCGCGGTCGTCACGAACGTCGAGGCCGATCACCTCGACATCTACGACGATCTGGCCGACATCCACCGCACGTTCGAGCAGTTCGTGTCTCCGGCGCGAACGATCGTGCTCTGCGGCGACGACGCGGGCGCGTCTCGCCTGCGGACGCCCAGCACTGCCGAGGTCATTCGCTATGGGATTCACTCGCCGGATGCACGGCTGCTCGCGGTCGACGTCCGTACCGAGGGCGGCGGGTCGCTGTTCGAAGTCGAATACGACGACGAGATGCTCGGCGAGATCGAACTGTTCGTCCCGGGATTGCATAACGTGTTGAATGCGCTCGCCGCGATCGCCAGCGGGCTCGCGCTCGGCGTCACGGTCGAGGCGATGCGACCCGGTCTCGCGTCGTTCCGCGGCGTCGAGCGGCGCTTCCAGCGGCTCGGCGTCGCAAACGGCGTGGAGGTGGTGGATGACTACGCGCATCACCCAACCGAGATCAAAGCGACGCTCGCCGCGGCGCGAACCGCGTTTCCGGCCCGCCGCATCGTCGCGGCGTTCCAACCGCACCTCTACTCGCGGACCAGGGACTTCGCCCGGGAGTTTGGCGAAGCGCTCGCTGCGGCTGATTCCGTGTTCGTCGCCGACATCTATCCTGCGCGCGAACAGCCGATTCCGGGTGTGACCGCCGCGATGATCGTCGACTCGACGCGCGCGGCTGGCGGGACGGTATCGTGGCAGGGCGCACGCGGCTCGCTCGCCGCCGAGCTCGCGCGAAACGTTCGAGCCGGAGACGTCGTGCTGACGATCGGCGCGGGCGACATCACGAAGACCGGGCCCGAACTGCTCGAGGCGCTTGGCGCACGTGCCTGACACACTGCTGTGTAATGACCACGAGGCATGAGCCCACTCTCGGACCTCGCGCGGACGCGGCTCAGGACTGCCGTCGTCGTCACGGCCGCGATCGTCGCGATTGCGAGTCCGTGGTGGGCGCGTTTCATCGCGAGCCAGCTATCGTTCTTTCGCGTGCGACGGGTCGAGATCGTGGGAGTGCGTTACCTGGCACCCAGCGACATCGTGGCGCGGCTTCGCGTGGATACGACGCGATCCGTGTGGGATGATCCCACACCACTCGAGCGGCGGGTCGCGTCGCACCCGCAGGTGGGCTCGGTATCCATCCGACGAAAGCTTCCCGGAACGCTCGTGGTGAGCGTCGTCGAGAACATGCCGATCGCCATGGTATCGACGGAGAAGGGCTTCCTCGTGTTCGACGAGCGAGGACGACAGCTTCCCCTCGACCCCAGCCGAGTCGCAGTGGATCTTCCGATTGCGGCGCGACGGGATACCGCGCTGTTTGGGCTCCTTGCGCGCGTGCGTGCGGAGCGTCCGCGCATCTTCGCGCGCCTGAGTGATGTGACGCGCACAGGCGACCGCGAGGTGCTGATCAATTTTGAAGGCTTACCGGTTCGTGCGATGTTGGACGTGACGCCGGACCGTCTAGCGGAGATATTTCCCGTCGAAGCCGATCTGGCCAAGCGACAAGCCCGCGTCGTGGAGCTCGATCTTCGTTTTCGTGACCAGGTCATCGCCAGACTCCAATGAACGTCGAAAGACTCGTAGCCGGGCTCGACATCGGATCGGCCAAGACCACCGCGATCATCGCGGAAGTCGTGGGCGACCTTCCACGCAACCCGTCCATTCGGATTCTCGGCGTCGGCCAGGCGCGAACGACCGGGCTCCGGCGCGGCGTGGTGTCCGACATCGAGGAGACGACGCGCTCGATCCAGAAGGCGATGACCGACGCCGAGCGCATGGCCGGTGCGCAGATCGCCGAGGTGTACTCGGGGATCGCTGGCGAGCACGTGCAGGCGATGACGAGCAAGGGCATTGTCGCGATCAACGGCGACGAGATCACGAAGCCCGACGTCGATCGCGCAAATGCGGTGGCACGCGCGCAGGCCATTCCTCAGGACCGCGAGCTGCTCCACGCGATTCCGCAGGAGTACACCGTCGACAAGACGCACGGCATCCGCGATCCCATCGGGATGGTCGGCACGCGCCTCGAGACCGAGATGTACCTGGTGACGATCGGCAGCTCGCCGGCGATGAACCTGCGGAAGGCCGTGGAGAAGGCTGGCTACAAGGTGCGCGAGCTCGTGCTCGAGCCGCTCGCGAGCGCCCTCAGCGTGCTCACCGAGGATGAGAAGGAGCTCGGCGTCGCGCTCGTCGAGATGGGTGCGGGCACGACGGACATCGCCGTTTTTCACGAGGCGAAGATCCGGCACCTCGGCACGGTGAACTTCGGCGGGAACAACGTCACCAGCGACATCGTGCATGGGCTGGGTGTGACGCAGGCGGATGCGGAGCGCCTGAAGGAGCGGTATGGCTGCGCGTACGAGCCGATGGTCGATCCGGCCGAAGTCATCCAGCTCCCGAGCACGGTCGCGCAGGGCGACCGGCAGATTCCGCGCGAGCTGCTCGCGCACATCATCCATCAGCGCATGGATGAGATCTTCGACCTCGTGCAGCGTGACATCGCCACCGCCGGCTACGCGGGAAAGCTGAGCGCGGGGATCGTGCTCACCGGTGGTGCCGCTGCGATGCAGGGCGTTGTGGAGCTGGCGAGCGATGTGTTCGGCACCGGTGTGCGCGTCGGTGTGCCGTCGGAGAACATTGGCGGCCTCACCGACTCCGTCGAGGCGCCGCGTTTCGCGACGGTGACGGGCCTCGCGCAGTACGCGGCGCATCGCTTCGCGCTTGGCGCGACCGGTGTGGGCGGGAAGCGGCTCGCCCTGAATGCACCCGGAGTCGACCGTCTCGCTCAGCGCGTGAAGACGTGGCTCCAAGACTTTTTCTGAGTTTGCAGCGCGGAGACAGACTGCTAGCAGCCATCAGTTTGTGCTGATGGCTGATGGCTGATGGCTCAAACCTGAATTAGTCGCTTCTCACGCCGAAAAACCGAGACGCTCATCTGACGCCACCGTTCCATCGTGAATGGTGGCGTCAATGCATCAGCAACCCCGCAACAGTTGCGCTCGATGCGAGAGCAATGCGGAGTTGGATGCGTCTTCCTTCAGTGCCGCGTGTCGTCGGCGATGCGTTGTCTTCGGTCGTTAGTCGTTCGGTGCAACTACGAGCGTCTCGGTGTTTCAGTCGCGAATGTCATAAACATTTCGCAGTGAAATTTCCTGTGGAAAACGCCGCACAGAATGGATGTAATCTTTCGCACCATCGCTCGTCATGCACGGTAGCCATGAGGGCAAATCGCGTTATATTGGACGCGCACTTCTCGCCGTTCGTGCTGCCGTCGCGCGCTCTGCAGCTCGCCGCTACAACGCCCTGTCGTTGCAGTTCATCGCAGTGATCCCGCGGGTCAACTGTCGTTCATCCTTGTCGTAGTGGAGTCCCGCCCGCAATGATCTTCGAGTTCGAGGAGAGCGCAACCCAGAACGCCCGGATGAAAGTCGTGGGCGTCGGTGGTGGTGGCGGCAACGCCGTCAACCGCATGATCGAGGAGCGTCTCGAGGGCGTCGAGTTCATCTCGGTGAACACCGATGCGCAGGCGCTGCTCAGTTCGAAGTCAGACGTCAAGATTCAGATCGGGAAGAAGCTCACACGCGGACTTGGCGCCGGCGCGAGGCCCGAGATCGGCCGACAGGCCATCGAGGAGAATCGCGATGAAGTGGGCCGCTGCCTCCACGGTGCCGATCTCGTCTTCATCACCTGCGGGATGGGTGGCGGCACCGGCACGGGCGCCGCACCCGTGATCGCCGAGCTCGCGAAGGAAGCGGGCGCCCTCACCGTCGGCATCGTGACCCGTCCGTTCCTCTTCGAGGGACGCAAGCGGATGCGCCAGGCCGAGCAGGGCATTGGCGAGATGCGCAAGCACGTGGATACGATGATCTGCGTGCCGAACGAGCGCCTCCTCGCCGTGGTCGGCAAGGGGATCCCGTTCCAGGACGCACTCAAGAAGGCCGACGAAGTCCTCCTGCACGCGACGCAGGGCATCTCGTCGCTCATCAGTGTCACCGGCCTCGTGAACGTCGACTTCGCCGACGTCCGCACCGTCATGTCGAACGGTGGCTCCGCACTCATGGGTACGGGAATCGGCCGCGGCGACAACCGCGCCATGGAAGCCGCTCAGCAGGCGATCTCGAGCCCCTTGCTCGACAACGTCTCCATCGCCGGCGCCATGGGCGTGCTCGTGAACATTACGGGCGGGGCGGACCTAACGCTTGGGGAAGTCCACCAGATCAACGAGATCATCCACGACGCCGTGGGCGACGACGCCGAGATCATCTTCGGTGCCGTGCACGAGCCGGCCATGCAGGGCGAGATTCGCGTGACCGTCATCGCGACCGGCTTCGACAAGGTCACCAGTGCAGTCCCGGTCGTCGAACCGATCGTCGGAAGGGGTGCCCCGGTCATTCCGCTGCATGCGCAACGAAACGGCGTGACTGCTCGTCTCAACACTGTCCCACCGCGCCCCGCCGCGCCGACGCCCGATATCGGTTCCCGTCGGTCCGCCGCTGCACCGCCACCGGAACGCGCGGAGCAGGATCTCAGCGACATGGAGATCCCGACGTTCATTCGGAGACAGATGGATTGACCGAGACCGGCACAGCGCAGCAGCGAACACCCACGGAAACGACCAACACGCGCGCGAGGAGTCCGCTCTTCGCGCGCGCCGTCACGTACGGGATCGTCATTCTCCTCGGCGGAATCGCCCTCGCGTTCACCCCTCCACTCCCCGACAAACCGCCGGTCGTCGCCGCCGTATTGAGCGCGCCGCCGCGGGGCCCGGTCTGGCGGCAGCGGCACGACACGCTCGCGCGCGGCGAGACGCTCAGCGCACTGCTCGAGCGTGCCGGGATCACCGGACAGCACGCCGCGAACATTCTTCGCTCCGCGACGTCGCTCGACGAGCGTCGCGTGCCTGCGGGGCTCGCGCTCACGGTGCGCACGCTCGACACGGACTCATTGCCGTCCGAGCTGATCTTCCAGCTTGCCATCGATCGCATCCTCACCGTGCGTCGCTCCGACACCGGGTGGGTCAGCAGTGAAGAGAAGCTGCCGTGGACGACGGACACGATAGCCGTCCGCGGCAAGATCACGTCGACGCTCTACGACGCACTCGACGCGGCAGACTCCGACCTCCCCGCCGGCTCGCGCGCGGAGCTCGCGTGGGCGCTCGCGGACATCTACGAGTATCGCGTCGACATGAGCCGCGATCTGCAGACCGACGATGAGTTCCGCGTCCTCGTCGAGCGGCGACGAGGTCCTCAGGGCGCGGTGCGGTTAGGCGCCATCCTCGCGTCGACGTTCTCCGTCGCCGGCTCCGAGCTCCAGGCGATTCGCCATCAACCCGCAGGCGCCCGCGCGGGCTACTACGACCAGGACGGCAAGTCCATGCGCGCCGCCTTTCTTCGTGCGCCGCTGGAATTTCGGCGGATCTCGAGCGTCTTCGGGATGCGCAAGCATCCGATTCTCGGCATCTGGCGTCGTCACGCAGGTACCGACTACGCGGCATCGCAGGGCACGCCCGTCCGGTCCGTGGGAGATGGCGTCGTCATCTTCGCCGGCCGCAAAGGTGGCTACGGCAACGTGCTGGAGGTCCGGCACCGCAACGGATTCGTAACGCGCTACGGACACCTTCGCCGGTTCGCGAAGGTCGCGCGTCGAGGCGCGCGCGTCGAGATCGGTCAGACCATCGGATACGTCGGCATGACCGGCCTCGCCACGGCGCCGCACCTGCACTTCGAAGTCCTCGTCGGCGGTGCACAGCGTAATCCGCGCGTCGCACTTGCGATGAAGGGTGGAGAGCCGTTGCCCGCCTCCGAGCGCGACGCCTTCGCCCAGACACGCGGAGATCTCATCGCCCTGCTCGAGCGAGAGACCTCGCCCGCACGACTCGCGGCCCGCCCGTAGCGTTCTCGCGCGCCAGACCGCTTCTCGACGGTTGCGGCGATAGATTGTCCGCATGACGATCTGGACGGTCGCGGTGGTGGGCGGGGTATTCCTCGCCCTTCTTTCATATCGGTGGCGCGGAGCGTCGGCGGGAAAGACCCTGCTCGTCGCGCTGCTGCGCGTGCTTGCGCTCACGCTGCTCATCGCCCTTCTCCTCGATGCCGTCGCCGGGCTGCCTCGGCCCGTGGCGCCGATCGTAGCCCTCGATGTGTCGAAGAGTTGGCTGCGCGGCGCGGACTCCGCAGGGTGGAACGACGCCCGTGGCCGGGCGCGCGCCGCCGCGCGTGACTCGCTCTTTCTCGTCGGCGACTCCGTTCGCGTCGGCGCGCTGCCCGATCAGCCGACGGACGATGCATCCCGGCTGCGCCCGCTCGTCGAGCGCGCACTGTCCACGGGACGTCCACTTCGCCTCTTCACCGACGGTGAGGTCGACGATCCTGACGCGCTGGCCGCGGTGCCCGCCGGCTCGCAGGTCGTCGTCATCAACCCGGGTGCCAGCCCCGATGCCGCGGTCTCCGACATCCAGGCGCCGCGAGCCGTCATTGGCAACGACACCGCCGAGTTTCGCATCGCGATCGCGACGGGCAGAGCGGGCGCGGGGGAAGGGACACTCTCCCTCGTGATCGGCGATCAGCGAGTTGCGTCGACACCGGTACAGGCGCTGGCCGCGTTCGGCGAGCGCACCGTGACCGCACGCGCCCGCGTGCCTAACGTGCCTGGCGCCACCCTCGTCCGCGCGATCGTGGCCGCCGCCGGCGATCGCGAACCGCGCAACGACACGCTGACGACGGTGCTCGAGGTTTCACCGGCGGCTGGTGCCGTGCTCGTGTCGACGTCACCCGACCTCGACGCCCGCGAGGCGCTCGCATTGCTCCGCGGCGCTCTGGCGCTTCCCACGCGCGGCTTCTACCGCGTCGCGCCGGGTGTATGGCGGCAGGACGGGTCACTCGGTCCGGCGAAGGAAGGGGAGATCCGTGCGATCGTGCGAGACGCTCCCCTCGTCGTACTGCATGGCGACACTGCGGTGTTCGGCCCACCGCGTACCGCGACCAAGGGCGCGCTCGCGCTCTTCGCACCGCCGGCGGAAGGGAGCGCAGACTGGTACGCGACGGGGGCGCCCGCGTCTCCCGTGTCAGCGTCGTTGTCCGCCGCCGCCTGGGACAGTCTCGCCCCGCTCGACGTTGCCGACGACGTTCCCACGGGCGACTGGGTCGCACTCGAGACCCGCCGTGGGCGTCGCTTCGAGCGGCGGAACGCGATCGTCGGACGAGAGGGCTCGCGCCGGACGGTGATTGTGGGTGCATCGGGGTTCTGGCGATGGCGTGTGCGCGAGGGCGTCGGTGCGGATGCGTTCGGCGCGCTCTGGGGTGGGCTCTTCGACTGGCTGTCGGGCGGCCGAACCGACGCACGCGCAGCAGTGAACGCCGATGCGGTGGTGCACGCGGGAGACCCGGTGCGCTGGCGGCGCGGGTCCGGCGATGACTCGGTCGTCACGGTGGTGATGACGCGTCGCGGTGCTCCGGCTCGCGTGGATTCGATGACGCTTCGCTTCAGTGCCGGTGATAACATCGTCGAGAGCCGACCGCTCGCGGCCGGTGTGTACGACGTACAGACGGCCGGTGGCCCATCGGTGCTGGTGGTGAACCCGTCGCGCGAATTCTATCCGCGCCGTGCGATCCCCTCCGGCGCCGTCGGACGCGGCGGCTCGCTCGCCGACGCCCCTCGGCTCCGCTCGCTGGGGTGGGTGTACGCGATCGTGATCGTTGCCCTGTGTGCGGAGTGGCTGCTCCGCCGCCGTCTCGGAATGCGATAAGGGACTGGGAACCGGGAACTGGGAACTGGGAACTGAGGCTGCGAGCTGCCGCCGCGTGCTCGGCTCGTTGCGGCTGATGGCAGCAGCGAGCAGCTAGAAGCAGTAGCACGCGGCCGTCGGCGAGCGGCAAGCAGCTGCAAGCAGCAAGCAGCGGCAAGCGGCAAGCAGCGGCCCGTGACGAGTGGTTAGGTTTGGTGGTATGGCCAGGATTGTTCAGCGCGCCGGCGATGTACCCAAGAAATCGCTCTGGCAGCGCATCAGGGATATCGCGCTCACCGACGTCGGCGTCATCGCACGCGGCGGCGTCAAGGAAGGGTCGCTCGAGCTGCTCGAGGAGCTATTGCTCGAAGCGGACTTCGGAGTCACCACGTCCATGCGTCTCATCGCGGACGTGGAGCGCCTCGCCCAGCGCGGACAGATTCGGACGGAGGACGAATTTCACGAGGCTCTGCGGGAGAGCGTCGAAGCAGCGCTGCGGAGCGGCTACAGCGATCCGACCTTGTTCGTGCCGGCCGACAAACCGATGATCATCGTCGTGATCGGTGTGAACGGGGCCGGGAAGACCACGTTCATCGGCAAGCTCGCCGCTCGCTTCCGTGCCGAGAAGAAGCGGGTGGTGGTGGCGGCGGGTGACACGTTCCGAGCCGGCGCGATCGACCAGCTGCGTCTCTGGGCAGAGCGCACGGGATCGGAATTCGTCGGGGGGAAGCCGGGCGGCGATGCGGCGGCCGTCGCATTCGATGCGATCGATGCGGGGCACACCCGCGATGCAGACGTCGTGATCATCGATACCGCGGGCCGCCTGCACACCAGCGACAACCTCATGGAAGAGCTCAAGAAGATCGTCCGCGTCATCAAGAAGCGGCGTGTGGACGCGCCGCACGAGACGTTGCTCGTTCTCGACGGGACCATCGGGCAGAACGCCGTGGCTCAGGCCAAAACGTTCTCCGCGGCGGTGCCGATCAGTGGGCTCGTCGTGACGAAGGTGGACGGCACGGCCCGTGGCGGGATCGTCGTCGCGGTGCACGACGCGATCGACGTGCCCGTCAAGTTCATCGGGGTTGGAGAGAAGGTCACCGACCTCGAGCCGTTCGACGCCCGCAAATTCTCGACGGAGCTCCTCGAGGGATGACGGCCGGCGCGGCGACCGGCGCCGGCCGTCCCGCAGCGCCTAACGACTTCCACGAGCCGTATGGCTAGGCGCACCCCGCCGCCGGCGGACCCGCGGGATGCCGCGCGGTCCACGGCGCCGATCACGCTGTCGACGCCCGCGAAGTTCCTCAAGGGCGTCGGCCCCGTGCGGGCCGAGGCGCTGAAGCGACTCGGCGTGTATACGGCGGGCGAGCTGCTATTTCACATCCCGCATCGGTACGAGGACGCCAGCACCATCTCGCCGATAGCGTCCATCGAGACCGGGATGGACGCCACGATCGTCGGGCGCGTCATCTCCAAGGGCGTGCTGCCGACGAGAAAAGGGCTGCGGATCTTCCAGGCGGTCGTGCAGGACTCGACCGGCATGATCGAGGTTTCGTGGCCGGGACAGCCGTTCCTCGACCGGTCGATCTCGAAGGGCGACGTCCTGCTTCTCACCGGGACCGTCCGGTTCTTTCACGGACGACAGCTTCAACCCCGCGAGTACGTCAATCTCGGCGCCGAGGACGAAGGCACGGCTGAGGGCCGAGTGCTGGCCGTGTACCCGGCGACGGACGGGCTGTCGTTCAAGGTCATCCGGTCGCTGATCGACACGCACCTCGATGGCCTGCTGGCGCTGGTGGACGAGTATCTGCCGGCGGACATCCTTCGCGGCGCGGCGCTGCTGCCGCTCGCCGATGCGCTGCGACTCGTGCATCGCCCGAAGACGCTCGCGGAGGCGGTGCGAGGGCGCGAGCGTCTGGCATTCGAGGAGCTGTTCTTCGTCCATCTGCTCCGGCGGCGTGCGCATCTGCTGGCGCGCGAGAAGCGTGAAGGCATCGCGTTCGAGAATCGGCGGGACCTGACCTCGCGCCTGAAGGCGTCGCTTCCGTTTCCACTGACGGGGGCGCAGACGCGCGCGGTTCGCGAGATCGTGGTGGACATGTGCAGCCCGCACCGGATGCACCGATTGCTGCAGGGCGACGTCGGCAGTGGCAAGACGATCGTGGCGCTGTTTGCCGCCATGCTCGCGATCGAGAACGGCTATCAGGCCGCGATCATGGCCCCGACCGAGCTGCTGGCCGAGCAGCACACGGGCACGGTCACGCGCCTGCTAGAGTCGTTAGGCATCCGGCCGCTGCTGGTCACGGGGAGCCTGTCGGCAAAGGAGCGGCGCGAGGCCGACGCGCGCCTTCGGTCCGGTGCGCCCCTGCTGGCGATCGGCACGCATGCGCTCGTTCAGGAGCGGACGACGTTCGGCAAGCTGGGGTTCGTCGCGGTGGACGAGCAGCATCGCTTCGGCGTGGAGCAGCGGAAGGCGTTAGGCGCCAAGGGCGATCGGCCCGATGTGCTCCTGCTCAGCGCCACCCCGATCCCGCGTTCCCTTGCGCTCACCCTGTACGGGGATCTCGACGTCAGCGTCCTGGACGAACGGCCACCGGGTCGGCTTCCCGTGACGACGGCGCTGCGGCCGGAATCCGCGCGGGAGCGCGTGCTCCAGTTCATCGACCGCGAGGTCGAGCACGGGCGGCAGGCCTACGTCGTATATCCCGTGATCGACGAGTCCGAGAAGACGGACATGAAGGCGGCGACGACGATGTACACGGCGCTGGCGGAGGGTGCGTTCACGACGCGTCGGGTGGCGTTGCTGCATGGCCGCATTCCCGCCGAAGAACGGGACGCCATCATGCGGCGTTTTCGGGATGGGGAAGTCGACGTCCTCGTGGCGACGACGGTGATCGAGGTCGGCATCGATGTGGCGAACGCGACGGTCATGCTGGTCGAGCATCCCGAGCGTTTCGGCCTGTCGCAGCTCCACCAGCTGCGCGGACGTGTTGGCCGCGGTGCGGAAGCGTCGTACTGCATCTTGTTAGGCGACGTCAGTCCGGAAGCCGCGGAGCGCCTATCGGTGTTCGTGGGCACGGAGGACGGCTTCGAGATCGCGCGCGCAGATCTCCGGATCCGCGGGATGGGCGACCTGTTCGGCCAGCGCCAGAGTGGCGTCGCGACGTTCCGCGTGGCCGACCCGCTCCGCGATGAGCACCTGAGCGAGGCGGCGCACGCCGCGGCCACCGCCGTGCTCGCGAAGGACCCGGAGCTGGACCTCGCTGAGCACGCTCCAATGCGTCGTGTGCTGGGCGAGCGCTATGAGCGGAGCCTGGAGCTGTTCCGAGTGGGATGATTCCGGGAAGCGGGAGACGGCGAGTCATTCCGAGCGCAGCCGCGCAAGCGGCGGAGGCGAGGAATCGCCATCCTCCCGGTAGAGGGAAAAGCCCCTCAGTCGGGACGACGGCGATTCCTCGCCTCCGCGCCTCCGGCGCTCCGCTCGGAATGACGACGAACCGGCTACCGCTACCCGTCTCCCGTCTCCCACTTCCCCTTTCCCGTTAAGGCTTCGGAGGCCCCAACCGGCGCTTGATCCGATCCAGCTCCGCCTGCGTCCGCTGGAGCTCATCCCGCAACCTCTGCAGCTCCTCCTCGTGCGCACGATCCCGTTGCTCCGCCGCCGTGCGCTGCGCCGCCTGCGCTGCGCGGAGCGAGTCCGAGAGCGTGAGGTGTCGGAGCATCACCTCCGCCTCCGTGCGGCGCTGCGCTGGGGACGTGCGGATGTACGCTTCGAGCGCCGCTCGCGCCGTCGCGGGCGTGAATGCCGGGTTGCGAGGATCGGCGTGGAGCATCGCGCGCCAGAAGGCGCTCTCACTCGCGTCGCGCGTTCCGGGCTCGCTCTGCTCGAACGCCGTGAGAATGCTGTCCGCGAGCGTGAACTGCCCGGAATCCACGGCGGTCTGCACGGCCGCGAGTGTCGCTACCCACGGCGCTTCGACCGGCAAGGACGGCGCTGGCACCTGGACGACCGGAGCCGGCGGAGCAGGGTCGCGACGGCCGCACGCGGCAAGACAGAGGGCAACGACCAGCAGTCCCCGGCTCACGAGGCAGACAGCTCCGGCAGGTGCTCGGCGGGGGATAGGGGCGACACGTCCGGAACGCGGTGATCGTCGAGGGCGTGATGGCGGCCGCCACTCGCACGGACCGGCAGCGTGATCGAGAACCGCGTCCCGGCTCCCACCGTGCTCTCGACCTCGATCGTTCCGCCGTGGGCTGTCACGATCGTCTTCGCGATGGCGAGCCCCAGGCCCGTCCCCTTGGCGGACGCCGCCGCCTGATTGTCCGCCTGGAAGAACTTCTCGAAAACGTACGGCACGTTCTCGGACGGAATCCCGGCACCCGTGTCGCGCACGTGCATCTGCACCGAGTCATTGGACGCCGCGACCGAGAGCTCGACCATCCCGCCGCGCTCCGTGAACTTGAACGCGTTCGACAGCAGATTCCCGAGCACTTCGCTCACGCGATCCTCATCCCACACGACGTGATCGGGCAGACGGGGACCGCGGTCGACGTGGAACCTAACGCCGCGCTGAATCGCCAGGACGCGGAACGTGGTCTCGAGCTCCGCGAGAAACGGACCGAGGGGCATGGGTCGAAGCTCGAGCTTCCCGCCGCCGGCTTCGAAGCGGCTCACATCCAGGAGCTGGCGCACGAGTCGCGACAGCGACTGTGCCTGCGACGCGAGCGTGAGGCAGATCTCGCGCTGCTTTGGCGTCAGATCGCCGTAGACGTTCTCCTGCAGCAGCTGCAGGTAGCCGATGATGACGTTGATCGGCGTTTTGAGCTCGTGCGAGGCGACCGACACGAACTCCGCCTTCAGCTGATCGAGCTGCTTGAGCTGCTGCACCATCGTCTGGTAGCTCTCGGCGAGCCGGCCGAACTCATCGTGTCGCATCGGCTCGATCCCGAGCTGGTACGAGAAATCGCCGTCCGCGACGGCTTCCATCCCGCTCTCGAGGTCGCGGACGGGCTGGCTGATCGTCGTAGTCAGCCAGATGGCGATGAGGCCCGCGAGCGCGACGGCGACTCCGAAGGCGGTCGTCGTCAACTGCTGTGCGCGACCCGCGTCGACGTTCGCGATCTCCACCTTCAGCGCCGTTCGCTCTCGCAGGAAGATTCCGCTGCGTTCGACGATGGAATCCACGCGAAGCAGCACCGGCTGCAGTTGCTTGGAGATGCTGTCGGCACGCTCGCCGCGGCCGCGCCGCACGGCATCGAACTCGACGGGGATCGCTTGCTCGACTCGATCGAGCGTCGACGCGATCTCGGTCTTCGCGTTTGCCAGGTCGTAGCCCGGGAGTGAATCCGACAGCGCGCGCATGGCGCCGACGGCCGCCGCCATGCGCGTGTCCGGTCGGCCGATCGCACCGGAGTCCGTCGCGTACACGAGCTGCAGCTCGGCCTGGCGGAGCTCCTCCGCCGTCGTGCGAATGCGAGCGAGCAGCAGCGTGGCGTCGAGATCCTGCTTCTGCACTCCCCGAAGCGCCTCGCGCATGCTATTGAGCGAGTTGTACGCGATGAACAACGGCGCCACGAGAATGGCGGCCATCGTCACCAGCGCAAGCGCGAGGCGTGAGCGAAGGGTCACGCGTCAGGCAACCGGGCGGAGAGTGAAAACATGAAGTACAAGTTAGCGCGACAAGCACTGCAGCGTTGATCGAACATCGAGCCGCTCATAGCTTTCCGGCCCGCCCATCATCCTCGAGCATCGTGACCGACGTGACCGACGTGACCGTCTCGACTTCCCGCATCATCGACCTGCCCGCGTTCGCGGGTAGCACTGCATCCGTCCGCGGCTGGGTGACGCATCTGCGGTCATCCGGCAAGGTCGCCTTCGTCGTCATGCGCGACGGTACCGGCACGCTTCAGGCCGTCGTGGTGAAATCGGCCGTCGCGCCTGAGGTGTGGGAGCGGTTCGCTCACCTGACCCAAGAAACGTCGATCGAGATCACGGGGGAAGTGCGAGTCGACGCACGCGCCCCCGGGGGCGTCGAGATCGGCGTCTCCCATCTGGTCATCCTGGGCACGAGTCCCATCGATTACCCGATTCAGCCCAAGGAGCACGGCATTGATTTCCTGATGGACCACCGCCACTTCTGGCTCCGGAGTCCGCGCCAGCAGGCCATTCTCCGCGTCAGGCACGAGATCGAGCAGGCGATTCAGGACTTTTTCTACGAGCGCGGGTTCATTCGCGTCGATACGCCGATTCTCACCGCGGCCATCGGTGAGCGGAGCGGCCTGTTTTCCACCGAGTATTTCGACGAGGGTCAGGCGTACCTCGCGCAGACCGGTCAGCTCTATGGCGAAGCGGCGGCCGCCGCGCTCGGGCGCATCTACACGTTCGGTCCGACGTTCCGCGCCGAAAAATCGAAGACACGTCGGCACCTCTCCGAGTTCTGGATGATCGAGCCCGAAGTCGCGTTCAATGACTCGGAGGACAACATGCGGCTTCAGGAGGACTTCGTCTCTTTCCTCGTTCGCCGCTGTCTCGACCGACGGAAGCCGGAGCTTGCGGAGCTCGAGCGCGATACATCGAAGCTCGAGAAGGTCGTGCCGCCCTTCGTGCGACTGGATTACACGGACGCCATCGCGCTCATCCAGCGAAAAGGCAGCGAGACGAAATGGGGTGAGGACCTGGGCGCCGAGGATGAATCGCTCATCGTGGAGGACTACGATCGCCCGGTCTTCGTGATGAACTATCCGAAGGAAGCGAAGGCGTTCTACATGAAGGAGAATCCGGCCGACCCGCGCACAGTCCTCTGTGACGATTTGCTGGCGCCCGAGGGCTACGGCGAAATCATCGGCGGCTCACAGCGTGAGGATGACCACGACAGGCTGCTGGCGCGCATCAAGGAGGAAGGGCTCCCGCTCGATGCCTACGGTTGGTACCTCGATCTCCGAAAGTACGGGACGTTCGTGCACTCGGGCTTCGGTCTGGGGCTCGAGCGCACCGTCGCCTGGATCTGCGGGACACCGCACATCCGCGAGACGTCGGCGTTTCCGAGATTGATGAATCGTTTGAGGCCGTAGTGTTCCGCTGGTCAGTTCCCAGTTTCCGGTTCTCGGTCTCCCGATTCCCGATTCCCGATTCCCGATTCCCGACTCTTCACTTCGTCCCATATCGCGTCGAGCGCCGCCAGCCCCGCTTCCCCCACCACGAGGCCCCGCTCCGTCGCAATCCGCTCCACCTCCGCAAAACGGCGCGTGAACTTCGCGTTCGCGCGATCGAGCGCCAGCGACGCGTGGACGCCCGCTTTTCGACAGAGGTTCACCACCGCGAAGAGCAGGTCTCCAAGCTCGGACTCCAGGGCGGCGTGCCGCTCGTCGTGGACCGGCGCACCCTGAGGCGTCCGTTCGATCGGGTGATCACGGAGTTGCGCGCGCACCTCGCCGAGCTCTTCGTCCACCTTCGCCGCCGGCCCGTCCACGTCCGGCCAGTCGAAGCCCACGCCGGCCGCACGGTCCTGGAGGCGGTGCGCCCGATGAAGTGACGGCAGATTGGGCGGAAGCCCCTCCTCGATCGACGCGCGCTTGCGCGCCTTCATACGCTCCCAGGGCTGGCGCTCGCCCCCGTCATACAGGTGCGGATGCCGTCGCTTCATCTTCGTGATGAGACCGGCCGCCACGTCCCCGATGTCGAACGCACCGCGCTGCTCGGCCACGACCGAATGAAACAGCACCTGCAGGAGCACGTCACCGAGCTCTTCCCGCATCTGCCGGTCGTTGCCGTCGCGAATCGCCTCGTCCAGCTCGTGCGCCTCCTCGATGAGATAGGGGCGAAGCGAGTCGTGGGTCTGGGTCGCATCCCACTCGCAGCGCGCCCGTAGGTCGCGCATGAGAGCGAGCGTATCTTCAAGCGTTGATTTATCTTGCATAGCCTCCTCGGGCCGGGTATCATACCCGCTCTTCGAATGTCTCGTCAACCAATGCCCCCCCATCCGCGCGCCTGGGTCGAAGTCGACCTCGGCGCGTTGCGACGCAATGGAGCTGCGCTCGCCGCTCGCGCCGGCGTCCCGCTGCTTGCCGTCATCAAGGCCGACGGCTACGGTCTCGGCGCCATCGAGGTGGCGCGCGCCCTCGAGCCCCTGGACCCATGGGGATTTGGTGTCGCTGCGGTGGCCGAAGGCGCAGAACTGCGCGCGGCCGGAATCGATCGACCGATTCTCGTACTCTCCCCCGTGCTGCCCGACGAGCACGCCGTCATTCGAGAACAACGCCTGCGCCCGTCACTGGGTGACGCCGCCTCGATCGATCACTGGCGCCGATCGGGGGGTGGGCCGTGGCACCTGTCGATCGATTCGGGAATGAACCGCGCAGGCTTGCCGTGGAGCCGCGTCAGCGACGTACGCGCGCTGCTCGCCGACGCAGAGCCGGAGGGAGCGTTCACGCACTTCCATTCCGCCGATACTGACGGGGCCTCGGTCGCGGAACAGGTGCGACGTTTTCGCTGCGCTCTGGACATCCTCCCGCGGCGTCCGGCGTTGCTCCACGCGGAGAATAGCCCTGCCATCGAGCGTGGGGGCGCGTCACCGTGGGACCTCGCTCGGCCGGGGGTTTTCCTGTATGGCGTCGGCGGGGGCGACGGGGCGACCATGACGCCCGAGCCAGTCGCGCACCTCCGGGCTCGCGTCGTCGAGATCCGAACCGTCCAGGACGGCGAGACCGTGAGCTACGGCGCGACCTGGCGCGCAAGCGGAACACGCCGAATCGCGACGCTGGGCATCGGCTACGCGGACGGATATCGCCGAGCGTTGAGCAACCGGGGCGTCGCCCTCGTTCGCGGCCAGCGCGCGCGGATTGCTGGCATCGTGACCATGGACATGGTCATGCTCGACGTGACCGACATTGCGTGTGAGGTCGGCGACGTCGCGACGCTCATTGGGCGTGACGGCCACGAGCTTCTCACGACCGACGACGTCGCGGCCACCGCCGGGATGCTGAGCTATGAGCTGCTGGTGGGGCTCAAGCTCCGCGCGCCGAGAGTTTACCGGGATGGCTAGTGCGCGCCGCGCCGCGCTCATCGTGCTCGATGGTGTCGGCGCTGGTGAGGCGCCGGACGCCGCGTCGTACGGCGATACCGGCAGCGATACGCTGGCCAACACCGCTCGCGCCGTCGGCGGATTCGACCTGCCATGTCTGGAATCGCTCGGCCTCGGACGGATCAAACCGATTCACGGCGTGAACGCGACAACGGCGCCGACCGGGGCCTGGGGCGTCATGGAGCCTCGTTCCGCGGGGAAGGACAGCACCACTGGGCACTGGGAGATCGCGGGGCTGCACCTTGCCCGTGCATTCCCGACGTACCCGAATGGATTTCCGGCGGCGCTCATCGACGATTTCTCGCGTGTGACCGGTCGTCCGGTCATCGGCAACGTCGTCGCGAGCGGCACCGCCGTGGTGGACCGGTTTGGTGCCGAACACATGAGAACGGGCGCCTGGATTGTGTACACGTCCGCCGATTCCGTCTTTCAGATTGCCGCGCACGAGCAGATCGTTCCCCTCGACGAGCTCTATCGCGCGTGTGACGTCGCGCGAGGCCTGCTGGTTGAGCCCCACAACGTCTCGCGCGTGATCGCGCGGCCGTTCGAGGGGACGCCGGATGCGTTCGCGCGCGTGTCGGCCCACCGACGCGATGTGTCGATCGCGCCTCCCGGCGAGACGCTGCTCGACGCGCTCGCCGCGGCGGGCATCGCGCGGACCGGTATCGGCAAGGTCGACGATCTGTTCGCGCGCAGGTCTATCACCGCGACGCATACCGCCAACAACGCTCAAGGCATCGCGGCCATTCTCGAGTGGTTGCGCTCGCCGGCCAGTGGGTTCCTGTTGGTCAACCTAGTAGATTTCGACCAGCTTTTTGGGCACCGAAACGACGCTGCGGGGTTCTATGGAGCGCTGCGCGAGTTCGACCGGGCTCTGCCTTCCATGATCTCCACCCTGCGCGAGGACGACCTGCTTTTCATCACGGCCGACCACGGCAACGATCCCACGACGCCATCCACGGATCACGCGCGCGAGTGCGTCCCGTTGCTGGTCGTTGGTCCGCGCGTGCGAGCCGTGGATCTCGGCCGACGGTCGACCTTCTCGGATCTCGGTGCAACCGTCGCTGATTGGCTCGGGATCGCGTTTCGCGGCCGAGGCCGGTCGTTCGTCGCGGAATTGGTCGCGGAATGACGCGTCCCGCATCGGCGGGCGCGCCATCGCTCGATTCCGTCCGCGACGCGGCGTTGACCGTCATGGAACGCGCCTACGCGCCGTACTCGCAATTCCGTGTCGGCGCGGCCCTTGTTGGGGCCGACGGCGCTATCTTTACTGGCTGCAACGTCGAGAACTCCGCTTACCCGGCGGGAATCTGCGCCGAACGGTCGGCGTTGGCGGCTGCGGTCGCTGGTGGAGTGAAGGAGTTCGCGATGCTGGTGATCGCGTCGGAAGCAGATGATCCGACGCCGCCCTGCGGGATGTGCCGCCAGGCCCTGGTCGAGTTCGCACCGCGGCTGCTGGTCGTGAGCTATACGAAGCATGGCGTCGAGGCGACGTGGGACCTCGCGATGTTGCTTCCACATCCGTTCACCCCGGCCGCGCTGACTCATCACCAATGAAGCTCGGACGCATCGTCGGTACCGTCGTTTCGACGCGAAAGGATCCCTCGCTCGACTCGCTCAAGTTGCTGATCGTCGAAAACCTCACGACCGATCTCGGTCGCGAAGGCGGGTACGTCGTCGCTGTCGATAGTGTAGGTGCGGGGTTGGGCGAAGTCATTCTCTATGCGACCGGGAGCTCGGCGCGCCTCACGGCGGTGACCAAGGACCGCCCGGTCGACGCAGTCATCATGGGTATCGTAGACAGCTTTGACGTCGAAGGACGGAGTGTACGGCTTGCGTAATCGGTTGTTGGCAACGTCGCTGCTCGCGTGCGCGGTAGGCACCATCGTCGCATGCAGCGAAGAACTGAATGGAACCGCGGGATGTCCGGCGCTTTGCCCTGAGCAGAACGTCGTGTCGATCGATACGGTCCTGGACGCGTTCGTCACCGTCGATACGACGGTCACCGGGTACCCCGTCATCGGCACGGAGGCCTTCCTCCTCGTGGCGACGCGCGGAGATACGCTCGACGCCCGCGCCGTGATGCGCTTCGACACCCTGACGCAGCGATTCTCGCGTGGTGGCGCCGACAGTGCCATCTACGCGCTGGACAGCTCGATGGTGACTGTGCGACTGGACACGACAGGTACCAAGGCGACGGCGCCGGTGACGGTCGAGGTCTACGACGTCGACACGACGGCAATCGATACGGACACCCCTGTCGCGCTCTCGCTCTTCCGGCCCGATCGGCTGATTGGCGGTAAGACGTTCGCGGTGACGGAGCTCAAGGACACGCTTCGTGTCCCCCTGCAGAATGACAAGGTGCTCGGGAAGCTGACCGGCTCGGCGCCCAGGCGCCTTCGCATCGGCTTCCGCGTGACGAGCACCGCGTCAGCGCAGATTCGTCTCGTCTCTCGCGAAGGCGGTGTGTCGTCGCAGATCAGCTACGATCCGTCGCCCGACACGGCGGTTCACGCGCTGGTGAATGGCGAGGCGTCGCTGACGCCGACGGACAACCCGACGCTCCGGAGCGATCTCACGGATTACCAGCTCGTCGCAAAGGGTCAGGGTGCGGGCGCCGGCAACTTTCTCGGTGTGGGTGGGCTGCCGGCACAGCGGGTGTACTTCCGCTTCAACCTTCCAAGCCGTCTCGTGGACTCGGTCACCATGGTCCGTGCCACGCTGCTGCTGACTCAGATTCCGACGAACTCGGTCGATGCATCGGACTCACTGACGATCTACCCGCAAGTGGTTCGCGCAGCGATCGACTTGCAGGACGTCGTCAGGTCGGCGGGGATCCTCAGTCCTCCGAAGATCGAGATCGATTCGCTTCGCATCCGGCCTAACGACAGCGGGCAGCGCGCGATCGAGATCGTCGGTGCCATGCGCCAGTGGAAGGCAGTCGGTCCGACGACGCTGCAGCGAGCCATCGTCCTGCGTTCGGCGACCGAGGGTGCCTCGGCGCCGTCCGTGCTGTTCTATTCGACCGAAGCCGCGCCGTCGCAGCGCCCGCGGCTCCGCCTCACCTACGTGACCAAGGTGGAGTTCGGGATCCCGTGATGCCACGAACGGTGTTGGCGCGATGCGTCGCTGTTGGCTGCCTCGCCGTCGTGGCCGTCGCCTCTCGCGCGGCGGCCCAGGGTACCCTTGGCTCGCAGGGCTTCGGCTACCCGCCGGGCCAACTGAGTGCGTACTCGCGGTCGCTGAGTGGTGCGAGTGCCGAAATGGACCCGCTCTCACCGATCAATCCCGCGGCCCTCTCACTCATGCGCCGTGGCGGGATCTATCTGCAATCCGAGCAGGAGCAGCGCTCGTTGGACGCTGCCGGCGAATCGAGCTCGACCCGTTCCAATCGATTCCCGCTGTTCGCTGCGATTGTCCCGGTCGGTCCTCGTGGAATGATCGGCCTCTCGTTCTCCACGATGCTCGATCGCACGTGGGGCACCGAGATTCGCAGCACGCAGGTCTTCGGCGCCGATTCAGCTGCGTACGTCGAGCGGTTCAGCTCTGCGGGCGCGCTGAACGACATTCGGGCCGCCGGCTCGTGGGCGCTTCGTGACAACCTGATTCTCGGCGTCGGGATCCACATGTTCCCGGGCGAGAACCGGCTGAGGATCGAGCGACTGTACGACGACTCGCTCAGCTTCGCGCCGCTGCGCGATTCGTCGAACGTGAATTTCTTCGGGACGGGCGTGTCAGGCGGCGTGATGTGGCGGCCGTCGCGTGCGCTCACAGTGGGCGCGTCCGGGCGATTCGGCGGGACGCTCAAGCTCTGGGAGGGCGACAGCGTGCGCAGCAAGGCAGACGCGCCGTCGCGATACGGGGCCGCGGTCCGATACGACATCGTGCCCGGCACGGGTATCGCGCTTCGGGCCGACCGGACGCTGTGGTCGCAGATGAATGGCCTCGGATCGGAGCAGGCCTCCGCCAAGGACACGTGGGACTATGGGTTCGGAATCGACGCGCTCGGGCCGCGACTCATCGGCCAGCAGGTCACGCTGCGGGGCGGGGCACGGCGTCGCACGCTCCCGTTTTCCGCGAGCAACGACGACGTACGCGAGACGGCGTTCACGTTCGGTACCGGCTTGCCCTTGATCGGCGGTCGCGCGATGCTCGACCTGTTCGGGGAGCACTCCACGCGAAAGGCATCCGACGTCGATGCGACGGAGCAGTCGTGGACGTTCGGCTTGGGGTTGACCGTCCGGCCGTGACGTCATGACACAGCCCGTCCGCCCCGACGCGCCGCTGATCCTGATTGCGGATGACGTCCCGGCCAACGTGGAGCTGTTGATCGACCAGCTGCACACGCTGGGATACCGGACGGTTACCGCGCAGGACGGGCCATCGGCCGTCGCCGCGTGTTTCGAGCACCGGCCAGAGCTTGCCATCCTCGACGTGTCGATGCCTGCGGGCGACCTGGGCGTCGACGATCGCTCGACGGGCTTCGAGGTGTGTCGTCGGATCAAACGCGATGCCCGGTCGGCGCGGATTCCCGTCATCTTCGTGACGGCGCTCAACGACACCACCGATCGCGTCAAGGCGATCGAGGCCGGCGGCGACGATTTTCTGACGAAGCCCCACAACCGCATGGTGCTTGGTGCGCGTGTGCGGAGCCTGCTGAAGCTGAAGGCGGCTACCGACGCGCTCGAGGACAGCTACCGCAAGCTGCGTGAGCTGGAAAAGGTGCGCGACGATCTCATGAAGATGATCGTGCACGACCTCAAGACGCCGCTGACGTCCATCATCGCGACGCTCGAGATGCTGGCGGACGGAGATCTCGGCGCCGTCACCGGCTCGCAGCAGGATGCGCTGCGCGACACCGAGAACAAGGCACAGGAGCTGCTGCGCCTCATCGAGGACCTCCTGGAGGTCGCGCGCATCGAGGAGACATCCATCTCACTGGACCTCGAGCCGCTGGACCCGGGGTCGCTCGTTCACGAGATCATGAACGATTGGACGCTCCGGCTGCAGCAGGAGCGCGCGTCGACGACCATCGAGGTCGCACCCGACGTGCCACCGTTCCCGGGCGATCGGTCGCTGCTCAAGCGCGTGTTCGGCAATCTCATTCAGAACTCGCTGATTCATTCGTCCACCGCCGTCGAGCTTCGGATCTTCGCGCGCACCGACCCGCGGGGCGTTCTGTTCACCGTGGCCGACAACGGTCCCGGGATCCCGCCGCAGTATCACGAGGTGATCTTCCACAAGTTCGAGCGTGTGAAGACGCCTAACGTTCCGCGTGTACGGAGCTCGGGGCTCGGCCTCGCGTTCTGCAGGCTCGTGGTCGAGGCACACGGCGGCCGCATCTGGGTGCAGAGTGCCGAGGGCGCGGGGAGCGCGTTCCACATCCTGTTCCCGGTCCGTCCGCCTGCGGGGGCGGTTGTGCGGGCCAGCGCTGGAGCCGGCGCGGCGTCGTGACGACCCGGCGGGAGGATCATCAGCCGAGAACAGCCGGCGGTGCGGAACAGCAGGCGCGACGGATTTACCTCCAGACCTTCGGCTGCCGCGCGAACCAGTACGACACCGAAGCGGTTCGCGCGATGATCGAGGCCGCGGGTAGCGAGATCGTGGCGAGCCCCGAAGACGCGGACGCTGCGGTGTTCAACAGCTGCGCCGTGACCGCGGCGGCAGAGTCCGATTTGCGGCAGGCCGTGCGTCGGGCTGCCCGACGCCACCCGTCGATCCGCACTGTCGTGATGGGCTGCGCCGCCGCGCGCGACGATGGGACGATTGCCGCGCTGCCGACGGTGCAGCGTGTCGTTCCGGGTGCCGACATCGTCGATGTGGCGGCGACGCTCGGGCTGTCCGCGCCATCGCGGCCGCCTAACGTTCAGACCGGAACGCGCGCGCTGCTCCGCATTCAGGACGGCTGCGACGAGCACTGTACGTTTTGTGCGACGACGCTGGCACGCGGCGCGGCCCGCTCGCGTGCCGCCGATGCGCTCGTCGACGAAGCGCTGCACCTGGCCGATCGGCATCCGGAGATCGTGCTCACCGGGATCCACATTGGCCACTACGGCGTCGACACCGGTGCGTCGCTCTCGGCACTCGTCGAACAGCTCATTCGCGACGTGCCGCGCGTACGGTTTCGTCTGAGCTCTCTCGAGGCGACCGAGGTGGACGATCGCCTCGCGGAGCTGTTTGGTGACCCGGATCGTCTCGCGCCGCACCTGCACGCGCCGTTGCAATCCGGCTCGGACGTGGTGCTCAAGCGCATGGGGCGGCACTGGTACTCGGCGGGTCGTTATGCGGCCGCCGTCGAGCGGATTGCGCGCCGCATTCCGGTATTCGCGCTTGGCGCCGACGTGATTGCCGGCTTCCCGGGCGAGACGGCGGACGATCATCGCGCAACCGTTGCCGTCGTGGAGGCGCTGCCGTTCACGTACCTGCACGTGTTCCCGTACTCGCGGCGGCCCGGAACAGCCGCGGAGCGCCTCGGGAATCACGTCCCTGGCCACGTGATTGACGAACGGGCGCGTGAGCTCCGCCTGCTGGCGGACCGATGCGCCGCGGCGCATGAAGCGACGCGCGTCGGCGGGGAATGCGACCTCGTCGTGATCGGCGCGGCTGCCCGGGAAGGGCTTACCGAGGACTACCTGACGGTGGCCGTGGACGCCTCGGTTCCGAGGGGCACCCGCTGCCGCGCACGGCTCCAGCGTGTCGCGGGCGAGGGCACCCGATTGCTCGGTGTTCCGCTCGTGCCCATCATTCCGTGATGCTCGACTCCCGTCCCACCGTCTACATCGAGACGTACGGCTGCCAGATGAACGTGAGCGACTCCGAGCTGATGCTCGGAAAGCTCACGGCGAGCGGCTATCGTCCGGTCGATTCGCCGGACGGCGCTGACGTCATCCTGCTGAATACGTGCGCCATTCGCGACCATGCCGAGCAGCGCGTGATCGGGCGGCTCGGCGAGCTCAAGCGGAACATGAAGGCCGATTCCGTGATGGGCGTGACGGGCTGCATGGCGCAACGCCTCGGCCCGCTCCTGCTGCAGAAGGCCCGCCACGTGAGCCTGGTCGTCGGCCCGGATGGGTATCGGGCGTTGCCCGCGCTCGTCGACGGCGCTCGGAGAGGAGAGCGAGCGATCGCGACGACGTTCGACCTCGAGGAGCACTACGAGGACTTCACGCCGCGCCGATTCGACAAGGTCAAGGCGTGGATCCCCGTGCAGCGCGGCTGCGACTATCGCTGCACGTACTGCATCGTGCCGACGACGCGCGGGTCGGAGCGGAGTCGTCGGCTGGCGGATGTCGTTCGTGAGGTCGAGCAGGTGGCTTCCGAAGGGATGACCGAGGTGGTGCTGCTGGGCCAGACCGTCAACTCGTACCATGACGGCACCGACGGTTTCGCCGCGCTGCTTCGAGCCGTGGGCGCCGTAAGCGGTATCAAACGGCTTCGTTTCACCAGTCCGCACCCGAACGATTTTTCGCCGGCGGTGATCGCGGCGATGGCGGAAGTCGACGCGGTCTGCGAGCACGTTCACCTGCCGATGCAGTCGGGCTCGAACAGCGTGTTGAAACGGATGCTGCGCCGGTACACGCGGGAGGGCTACCTGGAGTGCGTGGAGCGGCTGCGCGCTGCCATTCCAGGTCTCGCGCTGACCACGGACGTCATCGTCGGCTTCCCGGGCGAAACGGACGCTGACTTCGCAGAGACGCTCGACGTTGTGCGCGCCGTGGGCTTCGACGATGCGTACACGTTCAAGTTCTCTCCCCGCGACGGCACCCCGGCGACGCGGATGCCGGTCGAAATGACCGTGCCCGACGCGGTGGCGACGGAGCGTCTCGCGCGTCTCATCGATACAGTCCGGCGTGGCTCCCGGGAGCGGAACATGACGCTCCTTGGTGCCAGACGCGAAGTACTGGTCGAGAAGGGCGCGCGGCGCGGTGACCTGCTGCAGGCTCGCACGCGCGATTTCAAGACCGTGTTGATGCCGGGCGACGACTCGATGATCGGTCGTTATTTCACTGTCGAGCTCACGGGAACGACCGGCTCGACCTTTACCGGTGCGGTATGTCACAATCGCGAGCGGGCGCCGTTGCCGATGGCAGGATGAAAAACGCGTTGGAAGAGTTGGTGCTCGAGGTCTATTCGCAGCTCAGGACCCGGGACGCAGAGTTTTGCGCTTGCCAACGATGCCAGGATGACGTGATCGCGCAGGCGTTGAACAAAGCTAGACCGCGGTACATCGGCGGCTCTCCCACCGGAGCCGCCGTCACGCGTGTCTCGCTCGCCGGCGACTCGGCACGGGCCGAAATGGCGGTCCTCGTGTTCGACGCCATGCGGCGCGTCAGCCAGAATCCGCGTCACGGCCCCGAAGACTACGTACCGCTTGGAGCCGGCGGATAGCAGGAGCACAGCTTGCCGCTCATCGCCGCCGCGTTCATCGCACACGCCGCCGGACTCCTTCTCGGGTTCGGCGGCGTTTCGTTGTCTGCCCTGATCGCCGCGGCGATGCTTGGCGCGACCGCCGCCGTTCGGCGCGACGCGCGGCTGGGGGCCCTGGCACTGTTAGGCGCCGGCGGCGTCCTGCGAGCCACGACGGCGCATGACGCGGACAGGCGGTGCGAACGTCAGGCGATGTCAGCTTCGCCGGTGTCGGACGCGCGCGTCGTGTACGAAGCGGTCATCGAGGAGGATGCCCGGCCGCGGCAGCGAGTGCTGGCCAGCATCCGAGACCGTGGGTGCCAGGTGCGCGCTACCGTGCTCGTGGAGTCGGGCGAGGCAGTCGCCGGATCGCGCGTAGCCGTGAGCGGCGATGCGGCCCGTGCCGGAGCCCTGATCGTCGTGCAGCACGCGACGCTTGCCGTGCTCGCCGCGCCTTCGCTCGCCCGACGGTGGCGCGAGCGAGCAGGACGCGCGATCGACGCAACGTTCGGGAGTGACGCGGCGCTCGCGCGGGCGCTGCTGATCGCGGACACGCGTACGCTCGATGCGGGTATCCGCTCGCGTTATGCGGACGCCGGCATCGTACACTTGTTGTCGGTGTCCGGACTGCACGTGGCGATCATCGCCGGTGCCGTCGAGCTGCTGCTGAGCGCAGCGCGTGTCTCGAGGACGGCGGCTGCATGGCTCTCACTGCTCGTGACCGCGCTCTACGTTGTGATCATCGGTGCGCCCGCCCCGGCCGTGCGCTCCGCGGTGATGCTCGGAGCCACCGCCGCCTCCCGGCTGACACAACGCCCGACATCGCCCTGGGCCGGACTGGCGTTAGGTGCGTGGGTGCCGCTGATCGAGCCGCGCATCATCGTCGATCTTGGCTATCAGTTGAGTGTGGCCGGACTCGCCGCGCTCATTGCTGCAGGGACGGTCGCTCGCCGCGTGCTGGCCGGCCGGTTGACCGGCTGGCGTCGGGTCATTGCGCGCGATCTGATCGTGTCGACCCTCGCGTCGATCGTCTCGCTGCCGCTCATTGCCTGGACGTTCGGCCGCATGAGCCTCGTTGCTCCGTTCGCGAATCTCGCGGCGGGACCGATCTTCACCGTCCTCCAGCCGACGCTGTTTCTCGCGCTGGTGCTGTCTCCCGTTCCGGCCGCGGCGTCGCTGCCGGCCGACGCCGCCCACGTGCTGCTCCAAGCGGTCGATATCGTGGCCGGCCTCGCGACGCGTATTCCGTACGCCGCGGTGCCGGTGGCGCCGTCACTGTGGACGGCCGTGCTGCTTGGCGTCGTTTCGCTCTCGGTGGTCGTCGGGTGCTCCAGTGCGCCGGGAAGCGCCTGGGCATGGCGGAGCGCCATCGGCGGCGCCGCAGCGGCCGCGCTCATGGTCGCAGGGGTACAGATCACCGGCGGCGGTGGCGTGGTCGAGCTTCACATGATCGACGTCGGCCAGGGCGACGCGCTCGCGCTACGCACGCCGCGTGGGCGCTGGATTCTCTTCGATGCCGGCCGCAGCTGGATCGGCGGGGACGCCGGCCGCTCCACGGTCATCCCCTATCTGCGTCGGCGCGGCGGTGCACTTCACGCGTTCGTGTTGTCACACCCGCACAGCGACCACGTCGGTGGAGCCGCGTCCGTGCTCGCCGCGTTGCAGCCGCGTGAGTATTGGGACGCCGCGTACGTCGCCGCAAGCACGCCTTACCGCGCGTCGCTCGAGCAGGCAGCAGCCCATCGGGTCGCGTGGCACCGGGTACGCCCGGGCGACTCTCTCACGGTCGAGGGCGTCAGCATTCGCTTCATCGCGCCCGACTCGGCGTGGACCTCCACACTCTCCGATGCGAACGAAGCGAGCACGGTGGCGCTCGTGCAGTACGGCCGGATACGATTCCTCATGACCGGCGACGCCGAGGCAGGGGAGGAGCAGTGGATGCTGGACCGAGAGGAGCATGGTCTGCGCGCCGACGTGCTCAAGGTCGCGCATCACGGCAGCGCAACGAGCAGCACGCCCGCATTTCTCACGGCGGTCAAGCCGCGCGTCGCTCTCGTCTCGGTTGGGTTCGCAAATACGTACGGCCATCCGAGTACTGAGGTCGTCCGCGGCCTGACGTCGGCGGGGGCTCAGGTGCTCCGCACCGACCAACTCGGAACCATCGTCGTTCG
>Ga0068862_100000435_pt1 | contig 45439 bp, 42 predicted proteins | sample KBSSwiS52_FD_66598 | JGI IMG/M metagenome (GOLD analysis project Ga0068862, IMG submission 66598) | Switchgrass rhizosphere microbial communities from Kellogg Biological Station, Michigan, USA - KBS Switchgrass S5-2 | ecosystem: Host-associated > Plants > Roots > Rhizosphere > Soil ...
CAGGACAGCCCAACCCAGGTTGCCTCCTCCGAGGCCCACACCGTCAAGCCGTGGTTCGCCGGCCGCCTGGAGTTCGCACCCTCTGTGAAGGACCTCGCCGCCGAGGGCTTCCCGTTGGCCGGTGCGCGGCTCGACTATATCGGCGAGCGCCGCGTCGCCGCCCTGGTCTACCGCCGCCGCCTGCACGTGGTGAACGTCTTCGTCTGGCCGGCCGCCGACGCCGCCGACAGCACCCCGCGCGCCCTGACCTTGCGCGGCTACAACCTCCTCACCTGGAGCCGGGGTGGCATCGCCTACTGGGCCATCTCCGACCTCAACATGGCCGAGCTGCAGCGGCTGCAGGCTCTGCTCTGAGCGGGGTCAGACCCCTGGCCGGACGCTGTCGTATTGCTGTGACGGTGGTGGCCAGGGGTCTGACCCCGTTCTCGTCCCTGCACGCGCGGTTCCCTGCGTCAACGCGCTCGGCGGCGAGTCCCCCTTGTGAGCGAGGATTCCCTCTCCCCGTTCGCGTCGAATGGCAGAACGAGGAGAGGGAATCCGGACGGCTACAGGTACACCGCCTTCATGCCGCCGGCCGGATAGCGGTCGCCCGAGGCGGCCCCCTTGGGAACAGCCGCCGAGATCTCCTCCACCTCCGCCGGCGTCAGCTCGACCTGCATGGCGCCGGCGTTCTCGTCGAGCCGGGCGGGGTAGCGTGTGCCCGGGATGGCCACCACGTCGTCACCCTGGGCCAGCAGCCACGCCAGGGTGAGCTGGCTCGGCGAGCAGCCCTTGCGGGCGGCGATGGCCTCGATCCTCGCCGCCAGCGTGCGGTTGTGGTCGAAGTGCTCCGCCTGGAAGCGGGGATGCTGCGCCCGCCGTCCGTCGATATCCGCAAACGACTTGAGGGCGCCCGTGAGGAAGCCGCGCCCGAGCGGCGAGTAGGCGACGAAGCCGATGCCGAGCTCCCGCGTGGTCTCGCGCGTCTCCTCGGCCTCGGAGCGGTAGAGCAACGAATACTCGGTCTGGACGGCCGCGATGGGGTGCACCGCATGGGCGCGGCGGATGCGCTCCGGCTTGGCCTCCGACAGGCCGAGGAAGCGCACCTTGCCCTGCTCGACCAGCCGCGACATCGCCCCCACGGTGTCCTCCACGGGCACGTTGGGGTCTACCCGGTGCTGATAGTAGAGATCGATCGCATCGACACCCAGTCGCTGCAGGCTCGCATCGCACGCCGCCTGCACGTACTCCGGCCGCCCGTTCACCAGGTTCGCGCCGCCTTCGCCCCGCACCTGGCCGAACTTGGTCGCCAGCATCACGCTGTCGCGCCGGCCGGCATTAAGCCCCCGCAGGGCGCGCCCCACCACCTCCTCGTTATGCCCCCAGCCGTACATGTCGGAGGTGTCGAGATGGTTGATGCCGCTGTCGATGGCATGCCGGATCAATCCCACCGACTGCTCGTCCTCTGCCGTCCCGTAGATGCCCGACAGCGACATGCACCCGAGCCCCACGGCCGATACAGACACGCCGCTCCTGCCGAGCTGGCGATAGACAATCCTCGTCATGGCATCCCCAATTGATCGTTGATGGTGGCCGATGGCTCAGGCGTGCGTCGCGCCGCCGCTCATGTCCCTGCCCCGCATTTGCAAGCCAGCTGAGGAAGGCTACGGGAGCTGCCGCGAGCGGTTCGCATTGTCCAGCTGGAAGGGAGACGTGTAAACCGTTCCGTGCATCCTTCAACCGCAACGTGATCGGCAGCGTGGCCTCGGCATGATAGAAACCTTCACAGCCATCCGGTCCTTCGGGATCTGGCTTATCGGCCACCGCACCGAGTTGGGCCTTTCGCTGCGGGTGACCGTCTCCGCCCTGGCGACTCTGGCCGTCTCGCAGCTGCTGCACCTGCGTATCCCCCTGTGGGCCGTGTTGACGGCCGTGATTCTGACCCAGCTGAGCGTCGGCGGGTCGCTCAGGGCTACCGTGGACTACTTCACCGGCACCGTCGGCGCCGCCATCTACGCCGGAGCAGTCGGCGCCCTCGTTCCGGTCACGAACGACACCGCGCTCTACACCGGGCTGGCGGTCGCTCTCGCACCGGCAACGCTGCTGGCGACGCTCAATGCACGCTTCAGCGCCGCGCCGTTCACCGCGGTGCTGGTGTATCTCGCGCCCACGATCACGCACGTGAGCCCGATCGAGTCGGCCCTCGAGCGCCTGTTCGAGGTCGGCGTGGGGGGCTCCATCGGCCTGATCGTGTCCCTCCTGGTGCTGCCGGCGCGCGCCCACGACCTGGCGATCGACGCCGCAGCCCACATGCTGCAGCGGATGGCGCGGCTCCAATCCGGCATGTTCGCCAGCTTCACCGAGCCGTCGGATCACGCGTCGCTGCTCCATCTGCAGGACAGCATCGGCCAGGACCTCGTCCGGCTGGAGACGGTTGCCCTCGAAGCCAGGCAGGAGCGGGCGGTGCGTCTGACGGCCGAGCCCGACCAGGCTCCGCTGGTGCGCACGATGCTTCGGTTGCGCCACGACCTGGTGATGATCTGGCGCGCCGCCCTGGAGCCGCTGCCCGAGCCTTTCCGGGCGCGCCTCGGCCCCCGGCTGGCGCAGATCGGCACGGCGATGGCCGACTATCTCAACGGATGTGCCGGCGCCCTGCTGGCGCGCCGCGGCCCGCCGCCGATGGATGCCGTCATGGCCGCGCTCGATGCCTATGCCGCCGAGATGGCGGCATTACGCCAGGAGGGGCTCACGCGGGGCTTGCCGGTCCACGCGGCGGAGCACATCTTCGCCCTCGGCTTTGCGCTCGATCAGATGCGTCACCATCTCCGCGATCTTGAGCGTTGCGTGACGGAGCTCTCCATACCGGGCCGACGCAACGCCCGCTCGTAATGGGCCCGCTCGTAATGGGAAGACGCTTGCGATGCGTGCTGTCGAGCGAGACGCTCCGAAGGAGGGTCTTGCCCAGGGGAGGATTTGATGCGGACTGACGTCGGGACGCAACCGGGCTCGCTGCCGGCGCCCGCCATGGCGGCCTGGCTCACCATGGCCTACCGCGGCTCGCAGGCGGTGATCGCCGCGACCAAGCTCAACGTGCCGGACGCGCTCGGCAAAGGCCCGCGCACGAGCGCGGAGGTTGCGCAAGCCACCGGCACCCGCCCTGACGCTATGCACCGCCTGCTGCGGGCGCTGGCGGCCTTCGACGTGGTGCGCGATCTCGGCGATGGCAGGTTCGAGCTGACAGCCATCGGCGACAGCCTGCGCGCCGATGCGCCCAACTCGGTCCGTCCGATGGCCCTCATGTACGGCAGCGACAGCAGCTGGGAGGCCTGCGGCCAGCTTGCCGAGTGCGTCAGGACAGGCGAGACTGCCTACCGCATCCTGCACGGCGTGGACAACCTGTTCCCCTATCTCGACAAGGACCCGGAGCAGGCGCGCATCTTCGACGCCGGCCAGAGCGCCAGCGCCGCTCTGGTGGGCGCCGTTGCCGCCCAGGCCTACGACTTCTCGGGCGGCCGCCGCGTGGTGGACGTGGGCGGAGGCCGCGGTACGGTGCTGGCCTCCATCCTCAAGGCCCACCCCGGCCTGCGTGGCACCCTTCTCGACCTGCCGCGCGTGGCCCAGGGCGCCGCCGCGCACTTCGCCAGTGAAGGCCTCGCTGACCGCGCCACGGCCGTCGGCGGCGACATGTTCGCGGGCGTGCCCGCAGGCGGCGACATCTATCTCCTCTCCCACGTCATCCACGACTGGGGCGAGGAGGACTCGATCAAGATTCTGCGGTCCTGCCGTCGCGTCATGCCGGCCGACGCGAGGCTCCTGATCCTCGAGCGCGTGATGCCGGAGCGCGTCGAGCCGAGCCTGGAGGTGCAGGTGAAGGTCGTGCAGGACATCACCATGATGATCGCCCACGGCACCGCCCGCGAGCGCACTGCGCGGGAGTTTGAGGCCCTGCTCGACGCCGCGGGTCTGCGCCTGGTCCGCATCCTGCCGACACCGGCCCCGGTGAGCCTGGTCGAAGCTGCGCCGGCGTGATCGCCGCAGTCAGCGGTAGCGGGCGGCGGAGCGGGTGCGGGCCTTGGCGGCCTCCACGGCACGGTCGCGCGGCGGGGCGGTGGTGACGAGCGAGGCGAGCAGGTCGTGCGCGGCCTCGGTCACCGCGTCTACGGCCCGGTTGAAGGCCGCCTCGTTGGCCTGGGAGGGCCGGTTGAAGCCGCTCAGCTTGCGCACGAACTGCAGGGCCGAGGCGCGGACCTCGTCGTCGGTAGCCGGCGGCGCGAAGTTGTAGAGCGTCCTGATGTTGCGGCACATCACTGATCTCCGGGATAGTCTGCTAGGCGGGTCTCCAGCTCGGCGCTGGCTCATTCGATATAGCTTAACGGCTACTTGGCACTGGGTTAGCGGTGCCATGCATATTATGGCGCTGGCGCCGCAAGCTGAGCCGCATTCATAAGAAATAGGGCCGGTTGACCTCAAGAATGGCGCGGCGGACACTACATGAGATCGCAACGGGCAGCGCACGTCCCGACAGCGAGCCCTTACTCGGCCTGCCCCAGATGGTGGCTGCAGGCTCTCGGAAGGAGCGATGGCGATGACGCAGAAGCTCGACGCAGAGGCCCGCAAGACGATCCCCGCGCGCCTGCCCGGATGGCACCTGGTGGAGGGGCGCGATGCGATCCACAAGACCTTCACATTCAAGGACTTCAGCGCAGCTTTCGGATTCATGACGAGGGCTGCGCGGGCTGCGGAGCGCATGAACCATCACCCGGAGTGGCTCAATGTCTGGAGCCGGGTGGAGGTGACGCTCTCCACCCATGACGCCGGCGGGCTCACCGAGCGCGACCTGAAGCTGGCCGAGATCATGGACCGCATCGCCGGCTAGCCCGTTCTATTCGCCGTAGAGGCGACAGCAAGGGGCCAGGCAAGCGCCGCACGCACCCTGCTTCGGCCGATGACGCCCCGATTCCGCCGCTACTGAACACGGACTGAGCAGATATCTGCCCAATCCGTATGCGCGTGCCTCTGTCCCCGTCAGGGGGGCGCTGCCGCCGAGGTGGGCACCCGTGCCGAATCAACGGGTTACGCGAATTCAAGGCCCTGGCACAGCTCTTGCGGACTTCGAGGCAGCGCCATGCCGGCGCCCAGGTAGCGGCTCAAAGGGGGAATCCACCGCAATGCCTCGATTGCCATCACGCCTTCTGGCGGCGGCCGCGTCAACTGCGGTCCTGCTCGCCAGTCTCGCACCCGCCCTCGCCGCCGACGCACCCATGCCCAACAAGGGCGACACCGCCTGGATGCTGACCGCGACGGTGCTGGTGCTGATGATGACCATCCCCGGCCTCGCCCTCTTCTACGCCGGCCTGGTGCGCGCCAAGAACGTGGTCTCCATGCTGCTGCAGGTCTTCGCCATCGTGTGCCTGGTGGCGGTGCTGTGGGTCATCTACGGCTACAGCTTGGCCTTCACCGGCGGCGGCGCCCTCAACACCTACGTCGGAGGCTTGTCCAAGGCCTTCCTCATGGGCGTCACGCCCGACTCCACGGTGGCGACCTTCTCCAACGGGGTCGTGATCCCCGAGCTGGTCTACATCTGCTTCCAGATGACCTTCGCCTGCATCACCCCGGCCCTGATCGTGGGCGGGTTCGCCGAGCGCATGAAGTTCTCCGCCCTCATGCTGTTCATCGGCCTGTGGGTGACGTTCGTGTACTTCCCCATCGCCCACATGGTCTGGTACTGGGCCGGTCCTGACGCCCTGGCCGACGCCGCCAAGAAGCTTGCGGAGGCGTCCGGCGGCGAAGCGAAGACCGCCGCGGAAGCCGCCCTTGCGGCGGTGCAGGCCGATGCCGGCCTCGCCTTCCAGTGGGGCGCCCTCGACTTCGCGGGCGGCACGGTGGTGCACATCAACTCGGGCATCGCCGCCCTGGTCGGCGCGCTGATGCTCGGCAGGCGCATCGGCTACCGCCAGGAGCCCATGCCCCCGCACAGCATCACCCTCACCTGCGTCGGCGGCGCCATGCTCTGGGTCGGCTGGTTCGGCTTCAACGCCGGCTCGGCCCTGGAATCGGCTGGCGGCGCGGCCCTCGCCATGGGCAACACCTTCATCGCCACGGCCGCGGCGGGGCTGGCGTGGATGATCGTGGAGTTCGTCTTCAAGTGGAAGACCTCGATCCTCGGCCTGGTGTCTGGCGCGGTGGCCGGCCTCGTGGCCGTCACACCGGCAGCGGGCTTCGCCGGGCCGATGGGCGCGGCGGTGCTGGGCGCCGTGGCGGGGGTCGTGTGCCTGTTCTTCTGCACGGCCATCAAGTCGCTGCTCAGGTATGACGACAGCCTCGACGTGTTCGGTATCCACTGCATCGGCGGTATCATCGGCGCCTTGGGCACCGGCCTGCTGGTCGATCCCGTGCTCGGCGGCACGGGCGTGCTCGACTACGTCGCCAAGCCCGGCACCGCCGTGGTCGCCGAGTACGTCCGCGACGTGCAGATGATCGCTCAGGCGAAGGCGGTGTGCCTCACGCTGGTGTGGTCCGGCATCGGCTCGGTGATCGTCTTCAAGATCGTGGACATCGTCTTCGGCAGCCGCGTCGCGCCGGACGCCGAGCAGAGCGGTCTCGACGTGACGCAGCACGGCGAGCGCGGCTACGCCTACGAGCACTAGGCTGGGCCCTGGTCACATGACACTGCCGGCGGCATCCGCGACCGAGCCCACGTAAGCGATGCCGCCACCCCCGGATGCCCGCGCGTCCTCCCGCGGGCATCCGGTTTGTTTTTGAGAGACCCTTCCGGCCGCGCTAATCTGCTCTGCAAGCCGTTGTAGGCCTCTGACGGAGGAGTGCCGCCGCCCCATGTGCGCCGCCAAATCTGCCGCCCTGCCGAGCGACCCCGCCCTCGCCTCCGCAACCGAGCTTGTCGCGCTCTATCGCGCCAAGATGCTCTCGCCCGTGGAAGCCACCAGGGCCGCGCTGGCCCGCATCGAGCGCCACAACGGGGCGGTCAACGCCTGGTGCCATCTGGACCCGGACGGGGCGCTGGCTGCGGCGCGGGCCTCCGAGGCGCGCTGGCAGGCGGGTGCGCCCGCGGGCCCGCTCGATGGCGTGCCGGTGGGGATCAAGGACAACGTTCTGGTCGCCGGCATGCCGGCCCGCTTCGGCTCGCGCCTCACCGGCCCGGAGCCGCGACTGACCGACGCCCCCGCCGCGGCCAGGCTGCGGGAAAGTGGCGCGGTCATCCTCGGCAAGACGGCCATGCCCGAATATGGCTGGAAGGCCACCAGCGACAGCCCGCTCACCGGCGTCACCCGCAACCCCTGGGACACGCGGATGACGACGGGCGGCTCCTCGGCCGGCGCGGTTGCGGCCACCGTGCTCGGCATGGGCGCGCTGCATCTCGGCACCGACGGCGGCGGCTCGATTCGCGTCCCGGCTGCCTTCACCGGCTGCTTCGGCCTCAAGCCAACGCGTGCCCGCGTGCCGGGCTTCCCCGCCTCCCCGCTCGGCACGATGGCCCACACCGGTCCCCTCACCCGCACCGTGGCCGACGCGGCGCTGGCGCTCACCGTCATCGCCGCCCCGGACGCCCGCGACGTGTACGCCTGGATCGACCCGGCGCCGGACTACCGCGACGGCCTGGACGCCGGCGTGCGCGGCCTGCGCATCGCCTACTCGCCCCGGCTCGGCTTCGCGCCGCGCGTGCATCCCGAGGTGGAGGCCGCCGTCGCGGCCGCGGCGCGCGCCTTCGAGAGCCTCGGTGCCATCGTCGAGGAGGCCGACCCGGACATCGGCGGCAATCCCATCGCCGTGTGGGACGCGTTCTGGTGGCCGTCGATGCACTACCAGCTCGAACCCCTCGGCGGCGGCTGGCGCGATCTGGCCGACCCCGGGCTGGTGGCCGCCATCGACGGCAGCCGCCCCGTCTCCGCCACCGATCTCCTCCGCGCCCAGCTCAAGCGCGCCGAGCTGCACAACGCCTTCGTCCGCTTCCACCGGACGTACGACCTGCTGCTCACGCCGGCGCTGCCGCTGCCGGCCTTCGAGGCGGGCGAGCTGGTGCCGCCGTCGGGCGAATGGGGCAGCGCCTGGTGCGACTGGGCGCCCTTCAGCTACCCCTTCAACCTCACCACCCAGCCTGCGGCCTCGGTACCCTGTGGGCTCACGGCGGCCGGCCTGCCCGTCGGCCTCCAGCTCGTCGGTCCCATCGGCGCCGACGCCCTGGTCCTGCGCGCGGCCCGCGCCTTCGAGCAGGCCCGGCCGTTCCCGAGGCTGGACGCTCCGCGCGCGGGAACGGCGTAGCGCACGACATCTGGCGTCAGCCGATTGCCGGCTATCGAGGCGATCCACACGCATTTCCGTGCAAGTGGGACGGCGCCCATCGACGCAAGCCGGCTGCAGGGCGCGCTGGTGCTTCTGGGCCGCGAGCGCACCACGGGTCCTAAAGACCTGGACCTGGTCGCCCGGAAGGCGTAAAATACGCTTAAAGATAATAATATCAGGCCACAGTCAGGAAATCTTCCCAACGCCGAGGCAATGCCTCGTCGCGCAATGCGGGGACAGACCGATGGCGCACGTTGCCAGGGCGCTAGGCGTGCCGATGGGCATTTTGATCGGCACCATTGCCTTGCTGTCTTCCTGCGCACTCGCGCAAGACATGCTCAACATATCCATCCTGACTGGAGCCGAGGGCGGAACCTATCATCGCTTCGGCAGGGACATCGGTGCGGTCGTCAAGAAGACATGCTCCGCTGACCTCGAAGTGCGGACATCCCAGGGTTCGATCGACAATCTGGGACGCTTGCGCAGCGAACCCTTCGCCCAGCTGGCGATCGTGCAGCAGGACACGCTTGACTACGTTCTCGTGAGCAAGGGGCGCAGCCCCACGATCAAGGACTGGGTTAGCAGTTTCAAGTATGTGGCGCCGCTCTACCGCGAGGAGGTCCATATCATTGTGCGGCGCGACGCCGGACTGCGCACGCTCGGCGACCTCGCAGGCAAGCGGGTCGCCGTGGGCGAGCCCCGCAGCGGGACCAATCTCACGGCGACGGTCATCCTTGACAGGGCGGGCTTGCGCGGCCGGATCAATGAGGTCGAGATCGGCGCCCGCGAGGGCATTCTGAGCCTCATCGGTCCGCAAAGGAGCGCCCGCGTCGACGCGGTGTTCTATGTCGCCGGTCAGCCGATACCGCTCCTCTCCGGAGCCGACCACGAGATCACTGCCAGACAGCTCGCGCAACTGTCGCTGGTCTCCATACCCGAAAACCCTGCCCCACACCTCTACGCTTCCGCCGAGCTCACGCCGTCGACATATCCCTGGCTCGATCGCACGGTCGAGACCGTCTCCGCGCGCGCAGTGCTGATCACCTATGATTTCAAGGCTGGCCAGTGCGAGAATGTGGCCATGGTGGCTCGGCTGATCGCCGACAATCTCGATGAGCTTAGGAGGGTCGGTCACGAAAAGTGGCGCGACGTGGATCTCGGTGCCGTGGTCCATGGTTGGCAGCAGTCCCCGTGCGTCGTCAAACACATGCCGACACCAATCGCTGCGTGCCGATTCCTCAACCAGCGGGAACCATTGGCCAATTGCCGCCGCGCGTGCGACCCGCGCGGGAACGCGCTGGAGTGTCTGTTCTGCCAGGACAAGGCGGAGCTGCTGAACCGACGGAGGTGAAGGGATGGCCAGGAGTCTCGCCGCTGCTGCGCTGGTTCTGGGCATCCTGGCGGCGCTGGCCCAGATCGCCTCGTTCATCCGCGATGTCTGGCGCGACACCAGGCCGGAAATCGCTATGCAAGAGCCGAAAGCGCCGGAGCGGGCATGCCCGCCAGACAGCAATGCACTCGCGGAAATCCTTTGCAACGACAAACGGGACGGCAAGTCTCCCCTTGGACGTTAGTGCGTTACTCCACCGGCAGGCATAGGCTACCCTCCTTACGTCGTGCGCGCGCCCGCGTGAGCATGCCGCGGGCGTACCTCAGCGCGATCACTCGACGACAGCAAAGATCCATGGAGCCGTCATGGCCGAAGAAATCCGCATCGAGTTCACCCGCTTCTCGGCATTCTACTCACCTCTCATCGCCACCATGGCCGCGGGCTTCCTGAAAGGGGAGGGGCTGGAGCCGAAGCACTCGGTCTCGGCGCCGGGCAAGTCGGTTATCGCCGGCCTCGTCGACGGGTCGGTGCATGTGGCGCAGTCGGCGCCGTCATACAACTTCGGGGCGCTCGAGCAGGGCAAGACGCCGCCGGCGCTGCATTTCGCCCAGATCAACGAGAAGGACGGATTCTTCCTCACCGGCCGCAGCCCCGACCCGGCTTTCGCCTGGGACAAGCTCAAGGGCCGCAAGGTGATCGTCGATCATGGCGGCCAACCGATGGCCATGTTCAAGTACGCCTGCTTCAAGCGCGGCCTTGACTTCAAAGACGTCATCGCCATCGACGCCGGCAGCACCGACAAGATGATCGCCGCCTTCAAGGCCGGCGAGGGCGATTTCATCCACCTGCAGGGCCCGTCGCCGCAGCAGCTGGAGCATGACAAGGTGGGCCACGTGGTGGCCGCCGTCGGCGACCCCATCGGGCCGTGCGCCTTCTCCAGCCTCGCCGCCACGCGCGAGTGGCTCGCCTCCGACATGGCGAAGGCCTTCATGCGCGCCTACCGCAAGGCCCGCGCCTGGCTGATCGCCACGCCGGCCGCCGAGGTGGCCAAGGCCGAGGCCGCCTTCTTTCCTGGCGCCGACGAGGCCGTGCTCGCCGCCACCATCGCCGCCTACCAGAAGCTCGGCAACTGGAGCCCGCACGTCGACATCACCCGCCCCGCCTTCGAGGCAACGCTCGACATCTTCCAGCACGCGGGGCTTATCACCAAGCGCCACAAGTACGAGGACGTGGTCGCGCCGCCGCCCGCGTAGCCGGCGTCGTCGGCGGCATCGATTCGAGGCAGAAGGGGAGGGGGCGGGATGCCGCGCATCTGCGCTGGGCTGGCAATCGCAGCACTTGTGACAACGGCCCTGGCCACGATCACCGGCTTGCTGGCACCATGGTGGCCCGCCGCAGACCTGCCCAACCATTTCACGCCGCTCGTGCTCGTCACGGCGATCGCCGGCCTCGCTCTTTTGCCATTCGGCGGGATGCGCGCAACGCATGGGCGCACCCGGGTTGCGCTCGGTCTCAGCCTTGCCGGTGTGGCGGCGATCAACAGCGTTCCGCTGCTCTCCTCCTTGACCACCACCGCCGTTGCGGCCGCGGAGCAGACCGATACGTTGACCGTGGTCAGCTTCAACGTCTTCACCAAGAACCGGCGACTGGACGAGGCAGGCCGCTGGCTTCTCGATCAGAACGCTGACGTGATCGTCCTCCAGGAGATGACGGATGGCAACCGGGCCCCCATAAAGCAGGTGCTTTCAGCTGGGTATCCCCACGTTCACGACTGCAACTGCAACGACATCGTCATGTTCTCGCGACGGCCGTGGATCTCTGCCGGCGGCCAGCCTCGCACGGCCGAGCAGCCGGCGTTGTCGTGGCTTACTCTTGCCGACCGCGATGGCCGCGAGGTACGCATAGTCGGATTGCGGCCTCGCTACATCATGGAGCCTCGCAAGTACGCAGCCCACTACGACTGGCTTGTGCGCCACATCCCCCAACTCGGGGACCGCCTGATCCTGGTCGGTGATTTCAATGCCGCCCCGTGGTCCTGGCAGTTGAGGCGGCTTGCCACTGCGGCCGGGCTGCGCCGGCACGGGACCTACGCGACGAGCTGGCCTTCGCTTATGCCCATCGTGCTCATCGACAATCTGCTGACAACGCCCGACATCAAGGGCGTCTCCTTCGCGACAGGCCCGTTTCTCGGCTCCGATCATCTTCCTGTCGTCACGCGCGTCGCTCTACCGTAAGCGCAACTGCTCATCCGGGAGCGACCGCCGATCTGCAAGACAACATGAAACCGTCGAGACAAATATGGGAGGGAAGAATGATCGTATCACGTTGCATATTCGCAAAGGCGCTGGCAGCGCTCGGCGTGCTGGCCGTCGCATCGCAGGCGGCCTGGGCCCAGGGCTACCCCGACCGGCCCATCCGCCTGATCGTGCCGTTCGCGGCCGGCGGCAACGCCGACCTCAACGGCCGGGTGGTGGCCGATGTCGTGCAAAGGGCTTTGGGGCAGCCCGCCGTCGTTGAGAACCGCGCGGGCGCCGGCGGCGGCGTGGGTGCCGAGTACGTGGCCCGCGCCGAGCCGGACGGGTACACGCTGCTGGTGGGCTCCAACGGCCCGCTCACCATCAATCCGATCATCAACCCCAACGTCAGCTACGACCCGCTCAAGGATTTTGCGCCAGTGGCGCTGGTCAGCTACGTGCCGCACGTGCTGATCGTGAGCAACAAGCTGGGCGTGAAGTCGATTCCCGACCTGGTGGCCCTCTCCAAGACGCGCCCCATCAACCTCGCCACCAGCGGCGTCGGGAGTGCCAGCCATATGACGCTGGAGCGGTTCAAGCAGGCCACCGGCGCCCAGATCGCACACGTGCCCTACAAGAGCGGCGGCTCGCTGCTGCCGGACGTGATCAGCGGCAACGTCGACGGCGCCATGACCGAGCTGTCGACCGCGGTGGAGTTGCACAAGGGTGGGCAGGCACACATCGTCGGCGTGGCGGGTGCGAGCCGCTCCAAGAGCGCACCCGACATCCCGACGTTCGACGAGCAGGGCGTGAAGGGCTTCCTGGCGCGCAGCTTCATCGGCATCGTCGCGCCCGCCAAGGTGTCGGCCGAGGCCCTCGCCAAGCTGCAGGCGGCAATCGCTGCGGGGGTTGGCGCCGGCACCGAGGCCGCGGCCAAGCTTGTCGCCACCGGCTCGGAAATCGCCACGCCCGAGCAGATGACCCCCGCCGGCTTCGCCGACTTCATCAAGCGCGACTTGGAGGACATGCGGGCCGCAGCGAAGCTTGCTGGACTTGGCAAGTAGGGCGCAGGTCAGATGCGCTCCACAGCGATCCGTCGCGCGAGGAAATCCTGCACCCTTGCGGCTTCCACGTCGCGCGAGACGAAGGCGACGCCGATGCCGCGCACGAGGATTAACGTGAGCCGGCCGTCCCGCACCTTCTTGTCCTGGCCCATGATGGCCATGAGGCCGGCGGCGTCAGGGCCGGGCGCGGGAATATCGGTGATGCGCGTCGGCAGGCCGGCGGCGGCGAGATGGGCGGTGACGCGTGCCACCGAGGCGGCATCCACCAGCCCCAGCTCGCGGCTCAGCTCGAAGGCGAGGCAGATGCCGATGGCCACGGCCTCGCCGTGCAGCAGCCGCTCGGAGTAGCCGGCCCAGGCCTCCAGAGCGTGGCCGAAGGTGTGGCCCAGGTTGAGCAGCATGCGGTCGCCGGTCTCGGTCTCGTCGCGGGCGACGATGGCGGCCTTGCCCGCCACGCTGGTGGCCACGACGTGCGCCAGGGCGTCGGTCTCGTGTGCCGCCACGGCCCGAGCATTCTGCTCGAGCCAGGCGAAGAACGCGGCATCGGCGAGCAGACCATACTTGGCAGCCTCCGCGTAGCCTGCGCGGTATTCTCGCGCCGGCAGCGTGGCCAGTAGGCCGATGTCGGCCAGCACCAGGCTCGGCTGGTGGAAGGTGCCGACCAGGTTCTTGCCCTGCGGCGTGTTGATGCCGGTCTTGCCGCCGACCGAGGAATCCACCTGCGCCAGCAGCGTGGTGGGCACCTGCACGAAGCGCACCCCGCGGCGCACCAGGCTTGCGGCCAGGCCGGCGAGGTCGCCGATCACCCCGCCACCGAGGGCCACGACAAGGCCGCCGCGCTCCAGCCCCATGTCCAGCAGGCGCTCGCACACGCGCGCCAGCGAGGCGAAGCTCTTGGTGGCCTCGCCGGGCGGCAGCACCGCCGTGCCGGCATGCCGGCCGAGCGCGGCCAGCGCCTTCTCCAGGGTGCCGAGGTGATGCTTGGCCACGTTCTCATCGGTGACGATGGCGCACCGCGCGGCTCCGAGAGAGGCATGGATCAGCTCGGCCGCCCCGGCCAGCAGGCCGGTGCCGATCAGGACATTGTAGGAGCGCTCGCCGAGATTGACCCGCACGGTTGCAGGCAGGCCCGCCGATGCCGTGTTGCCGGGGCTCATGGTGCGGGGCTCCCGCTGTCGACAGCCGGCTCGGCCAGCCGCGGGCTCTGCGCCAGCGCCTCCACGATCTCGCTGACGATCACCTCATGCGGCACATCCCTGCTCTCCACCACCAGGTCCGCGACCGCGGCATAGACGGGATAGCGCGCCTTCATGAGGTCCCGGACGACCGTCTCGGCATCGCGCCCCTCGAACAGCGGCCGGCTGTTGCGCTTGGTCACCCGCCGTACCAGCAGGGCGACGTCGGCCTTGACCCACACGGAGATGCCGGAGCGGCGGATGTTGGCTCGGGTCTCCTCGTTCAGCAACGCCCCGCCGCCGGTGGCCATCACCTGGGGGCCGGACGCCAGCAGCCGGGCGATCACCCGGCGCTCGCCATCGCGGAAATAGGCCTCGCCGTGGTCGGCGAAGATCTCCTTGATGCTCTTGCCGGCCGCCCGCTCGATCTCCTCGTCCACATCGACGAACGGCAGCTCCAGCCGCGGCGCCAGCCGGCGCCCCAGGGCCGATTTGCCGCAGCCGGGCATGCCGATCAGCACGATTGACCGCGCGCCGAGGCGCTCGCGGATCGCGGCCTCCCCTGCCGTGGGCCCTGCCCCCTGCTCGCCGGATGCGAATCGCATCACTCTTTCCTAAACTGTCCTATGCAGGCTTGTGCCTACCCCTGCCCTGGCTCCATCGCAACCGCGGCACGGGCGGGCTGTCTTAGATCGGCCACAGCTGGCCGTCATCGCCTTGAGGGCCACAATGGCGTCATTGTCGGGCCGGAGCTTAGCCGGGATGGGAGTAGCTTCGCCATATGCCTAGCCTCTTCCGGTTTCTCACGGTGCTCGGGGTTCTTGGCGCAATCGTCTTTGGCGGGCTCTATGTCGCGTCGATCCTGTTGGAACCGGACCAGAAGGACTTGTCCGCCCCGGTACCGGGCGTCAAGGTCCGCCGGTGACGGCGCGGGCGCCGGTCCGGCAGTGGGAGCGCCGGTGTCCGGGCTGATGCGCGTCCGCTTTGCCTGCGGCCTCGTGGCGGCGCTGCTCGCGGCTGCAGCGGCAACCGGCGCAGTGGCGCAATCCGCCACGGAGGAGCCGTACACGCCGGTCAATCGCACCATCGAAAGCAACGATCTGGCGCCCGTTCTGCTGCCCGTGGACCTCTGGCGTGGCCTGGATGCGGCCGCCACTGCGAAATGGCTCACCGGCCCCGACCCGGCGCCGCGCTCGCCCGCCCTGCACCAGCTCTGGCGGCGCCTGCTGCTCTCGACGGCGCCGGCGCCCATCGGCCCGGATGCCGGCCAAGGCGCCGCCAAGTCTGGCGACGACCTGTTGCAGATGCGACTGCAGGCGCTGTACCGCTCAGGGCTCCTCGCCGACATCGCCGAGGTGCTGGGCAAGGGCGGCTCGGCCGATCCCACCACGCGGCTCTGGCGCGCCCGCGTCGACATCTACCTCGGCGCCCGCGAGAGGGGCTGCCAGGCGCTGGCCGGCCCGGTCGAGCCGCAGCTGCTGCAGCCCCTCAGGGCCGAGAAGCAGCTGCTGCTGGGCTATTGCACGGCAGTTGCGGGCAACACCGCCGCCGCGGCCTTGTCGGCCAGCCTGGCGCGCGAGGAGGGCAGCACGGCGGAGCTGGCCCTGTCGGTGCTCGACAGCCTCGATGGCGGCGTTGCCCGGCGCCCGCCGTTGCCGGATCGCCTGTCGCTGCTCGACTACCGCTTTCTGGAGTTGCAGGGGCCGATCGAGGCCGGCCACATCCTCAAAAAGGCCGAGCCGGCGCTGCTTGTCGCTCTCGCCCAGTCCAGCGCGCTCGATGTGAAGGTGCAAGTCGCCGCGGCCGAAGCCGCGCTGCGGCTCAATGCAATGACGCCGGAGGCCGTCGCTGCGGTCTACCGGCGTCTGCCGGAGACGGCGGCGCGCGCCGGCGGCGACAGCTTCACCGACCCCGTTCTGCAGCGGGCGCAGCTGTTCCGGGCGGTGGAGGCGGCGCAGGCGCCCGAGCGCAGGGTCCGCCTGGTGCGGTCGCTGCTGAGCGAGGCGCGCCGCGCGGGGTTGCATGTGCAGACGGCCACCATGCTGGCGCCGCTGTTCGCCCAGCTCTGGCCCTCCGCGGAGACCGCCACGCTGGCCGAGGCCGTGGTTGAGACGGCACTGGCGGGCGGCGATCTCGATCTGGCCCGGCGCTGGGCCGAGTCGGCCGCCAACCTGCAGCACTGGCTGGCCCTGATCGACCTGGCCGACCCGCAGTCGCGGCAGGTGCGCCAGTCGGGCCTCGCCTATCTGGACGATCTGGCGACACGCGGCCGGCTGAGCGGCGCCCAGCTGCATCGCGTGGTGACGGTGCTGGACGCCCTCGACATCACGGTGCCCCTGCGCCTGTGGGAGGCCGCTGGCCGCATCGCCCAGCCCTCCGGCGGCCATTTGCCGGAGACAGGCGTGCTGGGCGAGCTGGCGCAGGCAGCCCAGCAGAAGGAGGCGGGGCGTACCATCCTGCTCGTCATGCGCGCACTGGGGCCGGACGGACCGGAGGGCGCCAACGCACTGGCGCTGGGCGATTCCATCCGCGCGCTGAAGCGGACGGGGCTCGACGCCGATGCCCGTCGCCTCGCCGTGGAGGCGTTGTACGGCGCATGGCCGCGCACCTCGGGTAACTGATTGGCCCTCGGCAGTCGGGCGTCGGGCTTCGGCAGCCGGAAGAAGAGAGCAATGCCAATATCATTGAGACAAGTCTCGATATCGCCCGACTGGCGACGCCCGACTGGCGACTGCCGGCTGCCGACCCGGGTGCAGCCATGAGCGCCGACGCAGATGGCCAGCTACTCGGCCGCTTCATGGAGATGCTGAGCGCCGAGAAGGGCGCCGCCGACAACACCCGCCAGGCCTACGCCCGCGACCTCGACGATTTCCTCGCCTTCCTCGCTAGGCGCCGGGGCAAGCCGCTGGCGGCCGTGGAGCCGGCCGACATCTCCGCCTACCTGCGCGCCGCCGCGGAAGCGGGCCTCGCCGCCGCCTCGCGGGCGCGCCGACTGTCGGCCATCCGCCAGCTCTACAGGTTCCTCGCTGCCGAGGGTGTCGTGGAGGAGAGTCCGGCCCAACGCCTCACAGGCCCGAAGCGGGCGCGTCCCCTGCCCCGCACGCTCTCCACGGCCGAGGTCGATCGCCTGATCGAGACGGCGCGCCGGCGCATCGACGCCACCACGGGCCGCGACCGGTTTCGCGCGCTCCGCCTCTACGCTCTCATCGAGATGCTCTACGCCACCGGCATGCGGGTGAGCGAGCTCGTCACGCTGCCGCGCTCGGTGCTGGCCGGCGACGGCCGCGTGCTGCTCATCAAGGGCAAGGGCGGGCGCGAGCGCATCGTGCCGCTCAACGGGGCGGCGCAGGCGGCGCTCGACCGCTATCTGAGCGTCGGCTTCGAGGACGGCGTGGCGCCGATGCTGCGAACGAAGTGGCTGTTCGCCTCGCGCGGCGCCGAGGGCCACCTGACCCGCCAGCGGCTCGGCCAGGAGCTCAAGGAGCTGGCGGCGGACGCGGGCCTCGACCCGGAGCGCGTCTCCCCGCACGTGCTGCGCCACGCCTTCGCCAGTCATCTCCTCGACCGCGGCGCCGACCTCCGCTCCGTGCAGCAGCTCCTGGGCCACGCCGATATCTCGACGACCCAGATTTACACCCACGTGCTGGAGGAGCGGCTCAAGCAGCTGGTGTTCGAGCATCATCCGCTGGCGGCGAAACGGAGAGGTCCGGGGGTCTAGGCACGCCCTTTAAGCGAGCGCCGCCCGCGCGTGGATTTGTCCCGGCTTTCGGTGGGCGTATCGGCTCGTGAGGCAAGACGCCAGTCAACGCCGCTTGCCTTTCACGTCGGCGGCAGCAGGCGCAGCAGGTTTCATGCAGGACATCGCACCGGTCCATGACCGACACTGCGCTGGCAGCTTCGCCCACGCGTCGTACGTCTGCAGGCCGGTGCCGACGATGACAATGACGGCCCCGAGCGGCGCGCCGAACGGCGTCCGCCAAAAGAACATGAAGGCCAGGATGCCCGCACCCACCAGGACAAGCCCCGCAATCGTCAGCATTCGCAGGCTCCATCCGACAGCGCATGCCCTGCTCGGTATGCGTCGACACGCCTGCACAACACCGTCCGGCCCGGTTTGCTAGCCCCGCGGCGCAGCCTTGAAGCCCGCTGATGCAGCATCCTGCTCCGAGCAGAACCAGCGGTCCCCACGGGCGGTCTGTACGCGCAATCGCTCATACGATGGCGTCCCCGGCAGCACGTATACGCGTTCCTGACTGATCACCTGGCCTTTGATCGGGCAACCGTCGGGAGAGCCGCGCTTGGCTTCCTCCCAAGCCTTGGCCCTGAACTCTGCAGGCCGTTGGGTATCGCCGATCCACATCCCAGCCTTGGCAGTGCGCGCGTCTCGCTCCTGCGCGGCGTAGCGGCTGTACGTGCCGCCCTCCGCAAAGACATAGCCCTGGCGCACCAGATCGGCATTGATATCGACGCTGTCGATCGAGCAGTACCCGAGCGGGTGCCCGGCCCTGTCGTTGCCGATCAGCCTGCAGCGAACGGGCCGGCCGCTGACGACCTTCAACAGCGCCGACTGGGCTGCCTCGGCACACCGCCACCTGTTGTTGTCCCTGCCGCAGCGCTGCTCGCGTTCCGGAGCGTCGATGCCGGACAGCCGCACGGTGATGCCGTCCACTTTCAACAGATCGCCGGCGACGACCGTAGCCCGACCCACGATCTCCTTGCTTTCGCCAAGGCCAGCAAGGCCAGGCGTGTTGCGATAGGCGGCCCAGAAAGCGGCGGCAGCGAACACGGCGATGGCCACCGCCGCCGTCCCGACCAATGGCGAAAGCCCGGCAAGGACGGGCAATGCCACAGGGAGGACCAGCAACGCTCCGCCGACGGCCAGCATCGCCATGACCTCGCCGTCGAAACCGGCAGCCCGGTATCGGCCGATGCCGGCGCCCAGCATCATGGCCCCTGCTGCCGCCACTGTGCCGGGGCGGCCGAGAACGTCGGCGACCGCCCCCGTTGCAGCGCGGACCCTCTGGCCTGCGATGGTTGCTGTGGCTGCCGCGCGGTTCAGCGTTCGCCGTGTCCCGGACGCTGCGGCCTGGCGACTTGCGCGCGCTCCGGCCAGCACGGCGCCACCCGCGGCACGGAGGCCTGCGACGGTGACCGCACCCGCCGTATGGATCTGGGCGCCGGCTGCACGCCTCGCGCCCCGGACGCGCTGACGGACTTGCTCGCGCCGCAGCTCGAATTTGCTGCGGATGTCGGAGCCTTCGGACGTCTTGCCCCAGCCAAGCATGCGAACCTCCCGTGGCCAATCGAGACGGAGACGGACAAGTGGCGTCCGTCTGCCCGCACCGCGTGGCAACCGTTCGGCAATCCTGGGGCTGAAAGATGACGCCGATGGGACATAAAAATGGTAAGTTGAGGGGGCAGGTTGCGAAAACGGCCCATGTTGGTGTGCTAATACCTTCCTTCAACTCGTTGTTATAACAATAGAAACATCGACTTCCCCTTCTCGCACGGGCAGAAAATTTCGATGGAACACCAATATCGTAACCATCCCTGACTGACGCATTTATGCCCCATCGTCTCAGGGGAGCTCATCGTTAGGCAAAGTTGGCGTGAGCCTCTGTGTCCTGCGCCTTCGGCTCAGAGCCGCGACCTGCCGCCCCGACGAACGCAACTCCTTGACTTATCGGGTCCCTGGCCGCAAATGTCCGCGTCGGCGAAAGGCCCGCGTGTGCAGCCCGCGCCCCTCCCGCTAGAAGCGAATGGATCGAGCCGTCAACGTGCGCACCTATCTTGATTTCGAGAAGCCGGTGGCGGAGCTTGAGAGCAAGATCGCCGACCTCAAGGCTATCGACGGCGACGACGACGCGGTCTCCATCACCGAGGAGGTGACGCGGCTGCAGCAGAAGGCGCACCAGGCGCTGACGGACACCTACGCCAAGCTCACCCCTTGGCAGAAGACCCAGGTGGCCCGCCATCCCGACCGGCCCCATTGCCTCGACTATGTGGCCGCCCTGATCGAGGATTTCGTGCCGCTGGCCGGCGACCGCTACTTCGCCGAGGACGCCGCCATCATGGGCGGCCTGGGGCGCTTCCGCGGGCGCTCCATCGTGGTGATCGGCCACGAGAAGGGCTCCGACACGGAAGGCCGCATCAAGCACAACTTCGGCATGGCCCGCCCCGAGGGCTATCGCAAGGCGGTGCGCCTCATGGACCTCGCCGAGAGGTTCGATCTGCCGGTGCTGGCGCTGGTCGACACCGCCGGCGCCTATCCGGGCATCGACGCCGAGGCGCGCGGCCAGGCCGAGGCCATCGCCCGCTCCACCGACCGCTGCCTCTCGCTCGGTGTGCCGATGGTGGCCGTGGTGATCGGCGAGGGCGGCTCGGGCGGGGCCATCGCCATCGCCACCGCCAATCGCGTGCTGATGCTGGAACACTCGATCTACACGGTGGCCTCGCCGGAGGCGGCGGCCTCCATCCTGTGGCATGACGCGGCCCGCGCCATCGACGCCGCCACCAACATGAAGATCACGGCCCAGGATCTCAAGACGCTGGGCATCATCGACGTGGTCATCGCCGAGCCCGTCGGCGGCGCCCACCGCGATCCGGCCCTCGTCTTCCGCCGCACCGGCGACGCCGTGGCCAAGGCCTTCGCTGAGTTCTCCGGCCTCAGCCCCGACGCGCTGCGCCGCCAGCGCGCCGACAAGTACCTGGCGATCGGGCGGAACCTCTGACGGGGTCAGACCCCTCGTCTTCAAGGTTGGAATTTGAACGCGAGGCCGAGCTGACCCCGGTCCTTGGCCTCCGCTGCGCAGCTACCGGATCGACAGACCCTCCGCAAAGCCCGGTGCGCCCGTCACCTGTTGCGCGCACCGCGGCACGGGCACGCCGGTGTTGTCCTCGACCCGGGCGATGTGGCTCCTGCCGCCGATGCGGCTGGTCTGGATGAACTGAAGAAGCCGCTCCCGCGCCCCCGCATAGCCGTCCCACTGGTCGGGGGTGATCGGAATTTTGGACCGGCGGTCGCGTGGGGCGACGCCCCGTATTGCCCGCCGGGAGTCGGCTTGCGGTGAGTTGCGGCGGCCCGATGGGCGCCGTGCTCAGCGGAAATCGGCGGCCGTCAGGATCGCCACAAACGGAATCCCCGCGGCCTTGAAATTGTCGGCGGCCCCTTCTAGGCGGTCCACCACGGTGACCACCCGGTCGATAATGGCGCCCTCGGCCCTCAGCGCCTCGATGGCCTTGGTGGCGGAGCCGCCGGTGGTGGTCACATCCTCTAGAACCGCAAGGCGCTTGGCCCTCAGGGTCTCGCCCGGCGCCAGGCCCTCCACCAGCTTCCGGACGCCGTGCTCCTTGGCCTGCTTACGGACGAAGAAGGCCGGCAGCGGTCGGCCGCGAACGTGGCTCGCCGCGGCCACCGCGGTGGCCAGAGGAACGGCCCCCATCTCCAGGCCACCGACGAGGTCCACCTGGGCATCCGCCAGGGCGTCGAGGATGAGGGTGGCGATCAGGTGGGCACCCTCGGGGTCCAGCATGGTGGGCTTCATGTCGAAGTAGAAGCTGGAGGAGCGCCCCGACACCAGCGTGACACCCGAGCCGGTGGAGAAGGAACGCCGCTTGACGATCTCGATGAGGCGGTGGCGGGCGGTCTCGGTGTCGGCCATGGGCGGGCTCACGGAATTATCCTGGGGCTCCGGGGGGCTCTGCGGGGCCTTGGGGACGCTGGGGCTGCCCCGAAGGGTGCTCGTCCCAGCCTTCGCCCCACGCGGGGTGGCGTGTCAAGCGGACGCGGACCGTGGTATGGCTGGCCAGCGGCTTTCCCCCGTCTTGGAGCGCTGGACATGAACTCGGAGCTGAGGGCCAGGTTTCCCGGGGCCGCCTACCTCGACCCCACGGCGCGGGTCTACGGCCGGGTGGAGATCGGCGCGGAGGCCAGCCTGTGGCCCTATGCCGTAATCCGTGCGGAGGGCCACCATGTGCGCATCGGCCGCTGCACCAACGTACAGGACCACGCGATGGTGCACGTGGGATACCGCACACCGACTGTGGTCGGCGACTATTGCTCCATCACACACAGGGCGGTGCTGCACGGCTGCACCATCGGGAGCAACTGCCTGATCGGCATCGGCGCCACCGTCATGGAGGGTGCAGCGATCGGCGAGAATTGCATCGTCGCCGGTCACAGCTATGTGGCCGACAACACCGTGATCCCGCCCAACTCGATCGTCACGGGCACGCCGGCCAGGGTGGTAAGGACGCGCAACAGCTTCGTCGCGAACCGCGTCAATGCCATGCTCTATCTGCGCAACGCATTGGCCTACGCTGTGGCCGACCATCGCGCCTGGGACGGTCCGGAGTACGAGGCGGAGCTGCGCCGCTGGGCGGAGGAGGCCGAGCGCGAGCTTGCGGCGCGCCAGGGCGGCTGAGGCGGCCTGCAGCAGGCACGGCACTCCTCGAGCTGGCTCGCTTCCCCCCGGTCCCGTCGATGAACCGTCGATCCTTGCCGCTTGACCAATCCCGGGACGTAACTGGCCGCCGCAGGCCTGATCATCGAGTCCGCCTCCCGGGCGCCATCGACTGCGTTGCCCAGGGAGCTGGCGGGTCTGATCTCGTCGCAATTGGCTTGTCAAGGGGCCGCGGCGCAGTCAGATAATGCTCATATGATCGGAACGATTGAATTCTCCCGCCAGGTCGGGGCCTTGCCCGTCCGCAGGGGGGCGGATGGGGCGCTCAATGTGCTGCTTGTCACCACGCTGCAGACCCATCGGTGGATCATCCCCAAGGGCTGGCCGCTGCCGGGCCGGCAGGACTGGGCCGCGGCGGCCGTAGAGGCGCGCGAGGAGGCCGGCGTGCTGGGGGAGGCTCGCGAAGGCAGCATCGGCTCCTTTACCTACGAGAAACGGCGCCCCAGTGGCTCCGTGCCGGTGCGGGTGTCGGTCTACCTGCTGGAGGTGAGGGAGGAGCTGGAGATCTGGCCTGAATGCGCCCGCCGCCGGCGCGCCTGGTTCACCCTGGCCGAGGCCGCCGAGGCCGTGCAGGAGCCCGAGCTTAGGGCGCTGCTCCTCCAGATCAAGGCCGCCTCCGAGCGGCCCGCGGCCGGTCCGCCAGGCTGACGCGGCCCTATTCGTCGCCCGATGGGGCGATCCGAAATCGTCGGCATTCTCTCAATCTCAATCTTTCGGCGCGATTGTCGCGCCCCGCGTTCCGGCAACCGGTGCGAGACTTCCGCTATCTTGCTCAGAAGTTGCCGGCCAACCAACCCCGCCCGGAACGCGCATTCTGTTCAGTACAGACCCGAGTGTGACCGCGAGTGCCTATCTCTCCTCCCTGCTCTCAGGGTACAACCTCTGGGGATGCGGGGGCTGCTCCGGCAAGGAACATCCATGCGGATCGCGATCGTTGGCTGCGGCTACGTGGCGGACTTCTACATGGAGACGCTGCGGAACCACCCAGTGCTCGAGCTGGTCGCAGCCTGCGACACCGATCCCCAGCGCCGGGGCGCCTTCTCTGCCCACTACGGCGTCCGAATGTACGAGGACGTGCATTCCCTCCTCCAGCACAGCGATGCAGAGCTTGTTCTCAATCTGACCGATCCGCGCTCCCACTATGCGGTGAGCCGGGCCTGCCTCGAGGCGGGGCGCCATCTCTACTCCGAGAAGCCGCTGACGATGGAGTACGAGAGCGCTCTGGAGCTGGTGCAGCTGGCGGAGAGTCGCGGACTGTCGATCTCGGGTGCGCCCTCCAATGTTCTGAGCGAGGCGGCCGAGGGCGTGCGGCAGGCCCTTGCGGGCGGCGCCGCCGGTGTGGTGCGTGCGGTATTCGCCGAGATGAGCGTCGGCTCGGTGCTGGCAAAGAACTTCCGCAGCTGGCGCAGCGCGTCGGGGGCGAGCTGGCCCTTTGTCGACGAGTTCGAGCTCGGCGACGTCGTCGAGCACTCCGGCTACTGCCTCGCCCTGCTGGCCGACCTGTTCGGCCCCATCAAGCGCGTGCAGAGCTTTAACGCGGTGTGCTACCCGGACAAGCCGGGCGGCCAGCAGCTCAAGCGCCCCGGCCCCGATCTCGCCATCGCGGCGCTGGAGTTCTGCTCGGGCGTCGTCGCCCGCCTGACGTGCGACTCGGTCGCAACCCGGAGCGACCGGTCGCTCCATATCGTCGGCGACAAGGGTACCCTCACCGTCGAGGACATCTGGCGTTATGACGCGCCGGTCTATTTCACGCCGCTGGAGGCGGACGGCGACACCCTCCCGCGGCGGCTGCGCCGGCGCTTCTTCCGGGAGGCGGACCGGCTGGTGCGGTACCTGCTCCCCGGCCAGCGCTGGACGGGGCAGCGTGTCCCCGTTCCCGCCACCAAGGGCCACCTCACCAGGTACGCCCGCATGGACTACGCCCGCGGCCCGGCTCAGCAGGCGGAGGCGATCCGCGCCGGCCGGCGTCCGCGTGTCTCCGCCGAGCTGCTGCTCCATGTCACGGAGATTGCGCTGGCGATGCGGTTTCCCGACAAGTTCCCGTCGCCCCATCTTGTTCGCTCTATTCTGGCGGATTGGCCGTTCCGGGTTGCTGTCGCGCGCTACCTGCCACGCCCCGAGCTCTGCCGCGTCGATCCGCTGGAGCGCGTCGCATGAGACCGGGGCCGGCCGGACCCCCTCTCCCTGCGAATCGGGCAGAGCGGCTTCAATGGCACCGGGGCCCCGTCAAGCCTCGCTGGCGCAACGGATCGCCTGGACCATGACCTTGACGGCGGCGTCCGTCTTGAGGCCGGCCTCGGCCACCAGGCTGCGCCAGGTGAAGAAGCTCAAGGCCAGGTGCAGCGCCGCCCGCTGCTTCTGGGTGAGCTTGCCGCCGAGCACCTCGTGGTAGGCCGCCATGTACGGACCGAAACGCAGCTCGCTGATCTCCCGTGTCAGGGGGTGCCACTCGCTGTCGCGGAGCACGCAGGCCATCACCCCGGCGCTGCGCTCGTACCAGCCGTAGATCGCGGCCAGGCCGACGCGAAGCCGCTCCTGCCGGTCCTCGATGCTCCTCCACGGCGCGGCGTCAGGCGGCGGCACGCGCTCGAGGTGCAGCTCCGAGCAGGCCATGAAGAGGCTGCGCTCGTCGGGGAAGTGGGCGTAGAGGGTGTGCCGCTGCACCCCAGCGCGCTCGGCGATCATGCTGAGGGTGGCGCGCGCCGGGCCGATGCTGCCATGCAGCTCCACCGCGGCCTCGACGATACGCCGCCGCGTCTCCGCCTGGGATTCCGCGCGCTTTCTCAAAGTGTAGGTGCGTGGCATTTTCATTGCACGCGTCCGTATCACTAAAATTGCCCGATGTCCAGCGTACCGGCGGCCGTCGGGCGTCGGGCTTCGGCCGTCGCAGCAGCAAGCGCCAAGGGCCGAACCGGAATTCACCGCCTGCCGCCTGCCGACGCCCGACGGCCGCTCTCTTTGGATGGATTGCACGTCTATAGACATGCATATTGACATAAGATTATGATCTTATTACACAGATGCCATCCCACGAACGCATGGAGGAGCGCGCCATGGCGCTGACGCCGCAGCAGATGGACCGGAAGATGGACGAGCACTTCGGCTTCGAGCATCGCGACGACATCGAGGGCGTGCTCTCGACGCTCACCGATGATGTGGAGCACGACATCGTCGGCTGGCCGTCAGGGCCGGCGCGCGGCCGCGACGGCGCCCGCACCTTCTACGAGACACTGTTCCTGGATCTGGCCGACGGCACGGTCGAGTGCGTGAAGCGTCTCTACGGCCACAACTTCATGGTCGACGAGTCGGTCTGGAACGGCAAGGCGCCGGGCCGGCCGTTCGGGCTCGACGGCCGCAACCGCCCGCTCAAGTTCCGGCTGCTCCATGTCATGGAGTTCGCGGACAGCGGCGACATCAAGCGCGAGAACGTCTGGATCGATCTCGCCTCTATCATGCAGCAGCTGCCGCAGGACTGACGTGGCCGGCATCGACAGAGTAGGGCGCCCGAATCAGAAGGCGCGCACCCGGAAAGACCTCCTCCAGGCCGCGTCGCGGCTGACGAAGCAGGGGCGCGTACCCACCCTGGAGGAGGTGGCCGCGGAAGCTCTCGTCTCGCGCGCCACCGCATACCGCTACTTCCCCAGCGCCGACGCGCTGCTGGCGGAGGCCGCGGTGGACGTGAGGGTGCCGGAGCCCGAGGAGCTGTTCCGGGACGATGACTCAGGCGATCCGGTGGAGCGCATGCAGCGTGTCGAGACGATGTTCTACGACGTGGTCCTTGCGAACGAGCCGCTGCTGCGCACCATGCTGGCGCACACCGTCCAACACGGCAGCCAGGCCGACGAGTCAGGCAAGCCGCCCAGGCGACAGAACCGGCGCACCCCGCTCATCGAGGCGGCGCTCGCGCCGGCGCGTGATCAGTTCAAGCCTGGGGACCTCAAGATGCTCACGCGGGCGCTCGCCCTGATCGTGGGGACGGAGGCCACCATCGTTGTGAAGGATGTCCTCCAGCTCGATGATGCCGAAGCGCGCAAGATGAAGCGCTGGGCCATCCGGGCGCTCGTCGAGGCCGCCAGGAGACCGAACGCGCACAGATGAGCCGCACGGCGTCGCCCTCGGCACATTTGGATACACAATAGCGTGCAATCATGTTGACACGGGTTTTGAATTTGACTACACATAATAGTGCAATTGAAATTCGAGCGAATGTCCGCCTCGTCTGGCGGGGCGGGGACGAACCCATAGGACAATTTGGAGATGATCATGAGCACCAGCACCGACATCAGCGAGATCGCCGACGGCATCTATCGGCTTTCGACCTTCGTGCTGGACATCGCGCCGCCCGCCGGCTTCACCTTCAACCAGTTTCTCGTGCTGGGCGACGAGCCGCTGCTGTTCCACACCGGGCTGCGCAGGATGTTTCCGCTCACCCGCGAGGCCGTGGGCCGCGTCGTCCCGGTGGAGCGCCTGCGCTGGCTCGCCTTCGGCCACTACGAGGCCGACGAGTGCGGCGCCATGAACGAGTGGATCGCCGTCGCTCCGCAAGCGCAGGTCGCGCACGGGGCGACCGGCTGCCTGGTGTCGCTCAACGACATGGCCGATCGCACGCCCCGCGTCCTGCAGGACGGTGAGACGATCGAACTGGGTCGGGGCAAGCGGCTGCGCTACATCGATACGCCGCACACGCCCCACGGATGGGACGCCGGCGTGATGTACGAGGAATCTACCCGCACCCTGCTCTGCGGCGACCTCTTCACCCAGCTCGGCAGCGGCCCGGCGCTGACCTCGGGCGACATCGTCGGCCCCGCCATCGCCGCCGAAGACCTGTTCCAGTATTCCGCGCTCAGCCCGGGCATGGGAGCGACCATCCGCTCCCTGGCCAATCTTAACCCGCGCACGCTGGCCCTCATGCACGGGCCGTCCTTTGCGGGTGAGGGCCGCGCGGCGCTCCTCGCTCTGGCGGACGACTACGACCGCCGCGCATCTCACGCGGTGAGGACATAGCCGCTAGGCTTGCGCTCGAAGTTCCAAGCCACTCTGCGAAACCGCAGAACGGCTTGGCGAGAGCGCCGATTGCAACAAGGACAGCACAGCCGCATCTGAGCGAACACTGATTGGCCTGCCGGCCAGGCACAGAGATCAGAAGACTCGGAGACTTACGACACTGCGAGAGGGTCTCGCGGTGAACGAGTACGCACGCATACTGCAGCAATGTGAGGAAGGATAATGTACGCTCGCCATTCCAAGCTTACCGGCCTGCCGGCCTCGCCTTCGACGACCGGATGGGGTCTGCGCGCCAGCCTGGTGACCGCGGCCTTGTGGATCGCCGCCCTCGCCTTCTGGCCCTGGGAGGCCAGGGGCGCCGACAAGGGCCAGATCGAGCGCGGCCGGTATCTCGTCACGCTCGGCGGCTGCACAGACTGCCACACCCCTGGGCATTTCCTCGGAAAGCCCGACCTGACGCGCGAGCTGGGCGGTTCCGAGGTGGGCTTCGAGATCCCGGGCCTCGGCGTGTTCTACGGCCCCAACCTGACGCCGGACAGGGAGACCGGCCTCGGCACCTGGAGCGGCGCGGACATCGTCAAGGCAGTCCAGACGGGCGTGCGCCCCGACGGGCGCGGGCGGGTGCCGATCATGCCGTGGCCGGCGTTCGCCAAGCTCACCAGGTCGGATGCCGAGGCGATCGCGGCCTATCTCAAGAGCCTGCCGCCGGTGAGGAACAAGGTGCCGGGCCCGTTCGGGGAAGCCCAGACGCCCACGTCCTTCGTGCTCAAGGTGGTGCCGCCGCCGAAGCCGTGAGGGAGGAGCGAGAGCCACGCCGCAGGGTGAAATCGCGCTCCCGTTTCCCAATCATACCACCTCGTTGCGGAGCGGGGCGCCGCGCCAGAGCCGGTCCAGGTTCTCCAGCAGGATATCGATCACGTTGTCCTCGTAGGCTTGCGTCTCGCCGGCGGTGTGGGGCGTGATCAGCACGTTGGGCATCGTCCACAGGGGAGAGGACGCCGGCAGCGGCTCCTCGCACGTCACGTCGAGCGCGGCGGCGGCGAGCCGGCCCTCCTGCAGTGCCCGGATCAGTGCCGGGTCGTCCACCACGCGGCCGCGCGCGACGTTGACGAGGTGTGCGCCCGGCTTCATCGCAGCCAGCGCTGCGGCGTCGATCAGGTTCTGCGTCTGCGGCGTCAGCGGACAGGTGAGGGCAACGATATCCGCCTCGCCCAGCACCTCGTGCAGTCGATCCGTCCCGGCGACGGCGTCCGCCCCCTCCGCCCCGGTTGAAGGATCGCGCTTGGTGGCGATGACGCGCATGTCGAAGGCCTTGGCCAGTCGCACGAGCCGCGAGCCGATGCGGCCCATGCCGACCACCAGGAGCGTCTTGCCGGCCAGCTCGAACTCGCGCCGGGCGATCTCGCCGATCATGCCGCGCCAGTGCCTGGCGTGCTGGTTGTCGCGCGCCTCGGGCAGGCGGCGGCTGAGCGCCAGGATCATCGCCATGCTGTGCTCGGCCACGGCCTGGGCGTTGACGCCCGCGGCGCTGGCCACGCGCACCCCCCGGTCGCGCAGGAGCTGCTTGTCGTACTGGTCCGTGCCGGCGCTGATGGATTGGATGAGCCTGAGCCGCCTGGCGATGTCCGCCAGCTCGTTCTTCCACATCATGGAGACGACCAGCACGTCGGCCTCGGGGAGCTGCCGCGCCAGATCCTCGGCCGCTCGCACCTGGAAATGGGCGATGCCCGTGTTGCGCAGCTGAAAGCGCTCCGCCATGCGGTAGGCGCCGTGCGCGAAGCCGATCTTGAGCTGGTCTTTCGGGGGAAGCGCCATCAGGTTTCAGGTTCCAGGGATCAGGTGTCGGGTTTCAGGGAAACCCGATTATGGCCTGAAACCCGATCCCCGAAACCTGAAACCTATACGACGATCTGCGTCCCGATCTCGACCACGCGGTCGGAAGGGATCTGGAAGTAGGTCGTCGCGTTCTCGGCGCTGCGGGCAAGCCAGATGAACAGCCTCTCCTGCAGGCGCCCCATCTGCGATTTGGGGGTGGGACGCAAGGTGCGGCGCGACAGGAAGAACGAGGTGGCGGGCGGGTCGATGTTGAGCCCGCGGTGCCGGCACAGCTGCAGCCCCTTCATCACGTCGGGTGTCTCCATGAAGCCGTAGGTGAGGGTCACGGCGGTGAACGACTCCGAGACCGGCTCGATCTTCACCCGCTCGCTGTTGGGCACGCGCGGCGCGCCGGCTGATTTGATCGTAAGCAGGATGTTGCGCTCGTGCAGCATGTGGTTGTGCTTGAGATTGTGGAGCAGCGAGCTGGGCGCAGCCTCGGGCGTAGCGGTGAGGAAGACCGCCGTGCCGCTGACCCTGAGCGGCGGCTTGCGCTCCAGCGAGTTGAGCACCGAGCGCAGGTCGGCATGCGCCCGCTCCTCAGCGGCGAGAATGCTGGTGCCGCGCCGCCAGGTGAGCATCACCGCCACCAGGAAGAGGGCGACGGCGAGCGGCATCCAGGCACCCTGGAAGAGCTTGATGGCGTTGGCGCTGAAGAACACCAGCTCGATGGCGAGCAGCGGCACCAGCAGCGCCGCGACCTGCCACGCCGGCCACAGCCAGCGTCTGCGGAGCACCACGAAGGCCATCAGGGAGGTTGTGATCATGGTGGCCGTCACGGCGACGCCGTATGCGGACGCCAGCCCGCTGGAGGTCTTGAACACCGCCACCAGCAGCAGCACGGCGCCCAGCAGCAGCCAGTTGACCCGCGACATGTAGATCTGCCCCGCCATCTCCTCGGACGTGTGGCGGATGCTGAACCGCGGCAGCAGGCCGAGCTGGATCGCCTGGCGGGTGATGGAGTAGGCGCCGGTGATGACGGCCTGGCTGGCGATCACGGTAGCAGCCGTGCTGAGCAGCAGCACGGGCCAGCGGCTCCACTCCGGGAACATCAGAAAGAAGGGGTTCTGGATCGCCACCGGGTTCCCCAGCACCAGCGCCCCCTGGCCCATGTAGTTGACGACGAGCGCCGGCAGCGCCACGCCCAGCCAGGCCGTCTGGATCGGTACCCGGCCGAAGTGGCCGAGGTCGGCATAGAGGGCCTCCACGCCGGTCACGGCGAGGAAGACGAGGCCCAGCACCGTGAACCCGATCAGCCCGTTGTTGAGAATGAACGAGACGCCATGCACCGGATTGAGCGCGGCCAGCACCTCGGGATGCTCGGCGATGCGCACCAGGCCGATGACGGCGATGGCGGCGAACCACACCAGGATGATCGGGCCGAAGAACGCGCCGACCCTGCCGGTGCCCCGGCTCTGCATGGCGAACAGGCCGATCAGGATCGCCATGGAGAGCGGCACCACCGCCTTCTCGAAGGTCGGTGCGACCACCGTCAGGCCCTCCACGGCCGATATGACCGACAGCGCCGGCGTGATGGCCGCATCGCCATAGAGAAAGGAGGCGCCCGCGATGCCCAGCAGCAGCAGGGTGTGCCGGTTGCGCTGGGCCACCGATTGCGCAAGCGCCATCAGGGCGAAGGTGCCGCCCTCGCCGCTGTAGTCGGCGCGCAGCAGCACGAAGACGTACTTGACGGTCACCAGCAGCAGGAGCGACCACACGATCAGGGAGAGGATGCCGAGCACGGTCGACGGCATCACCTGGGCCTCGCCGGTGGCGGCGACCGCTGCTTCCTTGAAGGCGTAGATCGGGCTGGTGCCGATGTCGCCGTAGACGACGCCGATGGCGCCGAGAGTCAGCGGCCAGAACCGATGGGTATGGGCCTGAGCCTGGGTCGGCCTGAAGGCCTTGGGGCGTGTGGCCGCCGCCGGTGCCATGGGCGCCTCGCTGTGCTGCCGTATTGGACGCACGATTCGGGGCGGCTTTTACTCTTTCGCTCGACATAGGAATAGCGACATGGTGCCCAGCCCCGACGCTATGGCGCCGGTCGCCGTCTCAAATCGCACATACGCCTCGCCGCGGCCATGCCCGCCGCCGTCGGTCAGCCGGCACGGGCCGTTGGGCAGCCGGAATCAGCTCTTGGCCAGCGTGACATTGACGCTGCGCATCTTGATGCCCTCGGCGTTGATGGTCACCACCTGCTTGGCGCCTCCGGTGGCGACGGTCATGCTGCCGGTGAAGCCGCTGCCCGTCACCGCGAGGGTCATCTTGTCGGCTGCAAAGCGCCCGTTGGCCTCGCCTGCGGCATTGAAGGTGCGCTCCTCCCAAGTGCCGGCCAGCTTGTCGCCCTGCGCCGTCAGCTCTCCGCGGATCTCCACCTCGGCACTGCCGCCGCGGCAACGGATGGCGAGCCGCAGCTTGTCGCCGCCCCCCGTGTAGTAGGCGGTGCACTTGATGTCCTCGGACTTCCCGTCGTCGTAGCGGATCTGGCCCGCGCCGCCCCACGAGCCCAGCAGGCCGTCGAACAGGGTATCCGCCCAGGCGATCGGAGACAGCAGGACCAGCGTCGCAAGCGCGCCCGCGATCGGCCGCCCCGGAAACCGGGCGCGGGCGCGTCGCGGCGCCGCCTGCGCGGGTTCCGCGGCAATGTCCTCAATGCTCCTCGATGTCTCGGATGCCGGCATCTGCCCCCTCCCGTCGTTGCGCGCCCCGGCCGATCATGAGCGCACCGGGCGCAAAAGCGCAACCGGAGCCGTTCTATTCCTCGGCAAGTGCAGCAATCCGACGACAGCCCCGCGGGAACGCATCCTGCGTCCCGTCGTTAACTACGACTCCCGAGAACCGCGTCAATTCCAGCCGGGACCCGTCCGAAGCAAATCTAGAATGCAAGGGCTGTCGGCACAGGGCGACGGGGCACTGGAAGCACAGGCGTTATGCCTCTGAAAGCAGCAGGCTATCGCGGCGCGTGCAGCGGCACGCCGATGCACGCCTTCCCGCGCCGACCCAGCGGCGCCGGCTCCGGCGCCGTGCCGATCGCAGGATCGTACCTGTGCTGAAACGAGCCGAAACGCGACTCTCCAAGGCCCCCGCCAAGGCCAAGGCCCTCACCCGCTTCGTGGTGTGGCTGGTCGTGTCGGTGCTCCTGCTCGACGCCGGCTATGGGGCCTGGCTGCGTTTCGGGCTGCACGGCCGCAACTCCGCCGCCGTTCAGCCGACGCGCCCGCAGCCCGCGCCCGTGCGCGTCGCTACTGTGGAGAAGAAGGACTTTCCCATCGCCCTGACGGGGCTCGGGACGGTGCGGGCGACAAACATGGTTACGGTCCGGTCGCGCGTTGACGGGCAGATCGAGAAGGTCGCCTTCGAGGAAGGGCAGATGCTCAAGGAGGGCGATCTGCTGGTGCAGATCGACCCGGCGCCGTTCAAGGCGGCCCTCGAGCAGGCTACGGCTAAGCTCGCCCAGGACCAAGCCAGCCTGATGTATGGCAAGCAGGAGCTGGAGCGCACCATCCCGCTGGCCAAGCAGGGGGTGTCCACGCAGCAGCTGCTCGATCAGCGAAGAGCCAATGTGGCCAATCTGACCGCGCTCATTGAGGCCGACAAGGCCGCCATCGAAAGCGCCAGGGTCCAGCTCGCCTACACCACGATCAGGTCGCCGCTCTCGGGCCGGGCCGGCTTTCGCCAGGTCGATCCGGGCAACATCGTGCATGCCGCCGACCAGACCGGCGTTCTCACCATCACGCAAGTGCAGCCCATCTCGGTGATCTTCACGGCGCCCGAGCTGCAGCTGCCGGCCATCAACGAGGCCCTGAGGAGCGGCCCCCTCAAGGTGACGGCCTTCAGCTCCGACGGCCAGAAGCGGCTGGGCGACGGCACCCTTAAGCTGGTCGACAACCAGGTCGACCCCGCCACCGGCACCATCAGGCTCAAGGCCAGCTTCCCGAATCAGGACAATGCGCTGTGGCCCGGCCTGTCGGTAACGACACGGCTGCTGGTGAGAACCGTCAGGAACGTCGTGGTGGTGCCGGACAGCGCCGTACAGCGCGGCCCCAACGGCCTCTTTGCCTACGTCGTGACCAGCGACGGCAAGGCCGAGCTGCGCAACCTGAGAGTGGGACGCATCGCCGACGGCCAGGCCCTCATCGAGCAAGGCCTCTCCTCCGGCGAACGCATCGTCACGACCGGGCACTATCGGGTGCAGCCAGGGAGCCCAGTGGAGGTCGTGGAGGGGCCCGACCGGCCCGCGGCTGCCCGGGCGCCCGCAGCCGGCGTGGGGCGGCCATGAACCTGTCGGCACCCTTCATCCGCTATCCCATCGGCACCTCGCTCATGATGGTGGGCGTCCTGTTCGCCGGGATGGTGGCCTATCTCAACCTGCCGGTCGCAGCGCTGCCGTCAGTGGACTTTCCGACCATCCAGATCTCGGCCCAGTTTCCTGGCGCCAGCGCCGAGACCATGGCGTCGTCGGTGGCGCAGCCGCTGGAGCGGCAGCTCGCGCAGGTGCCGGGCGTCGCGCAGATGACCTCGACGAGCGGCCTCGGCATCACCAGCATCAGCGTGCAGTTCGACCTCGACCGCAGCATCGACGCCGCGGCTAACGACGTGCAGGCCGCCATCAACGCCGCCAGCGGCCAGCTGCCAACCGGGCTGCCCTCGCCGCCGATCTACCGCAAGGTGAACCCGGCCGAATCGCCCATTCTGATCCTGTCGGTCACCTCCGATACCCTGCCGCTGACGGAGCTCAACGACAACGCCGACATCAAGCTCGCGCAGCAGATCAGCCAGCTTTCTGGCGTGGGCCAGGTCAACATCGGAGGCGAGCAGAAGCCCGCCATCCGCGTGCAGATCGACCCGGCGAGGCTGGTGGCGAAGAATCTCTCGCTGGAGGACGTGCGCGCCCAGCTCTCGATCGTCACCGTCAACGCGCCGAAGGGCAGCATCGACGGCGAAAGGCGCAGCTTCACGATCTACGCCAACGACCAGCTCACCGCCGCCGACGACTGGAACGACGTGATCGTGGCCTACCGCAACGGCGCGCCGCTCAGGGTGCGCGACATCGGCCGCGCCGTTCCCGGCCCGGAGGACGCCAAGAAGGCGGCCTGGGCCTCGGGCAAGCGCGGCTTGTTCCTCGTTGTCTTCAAGCAGCCGGGCGCCAACGTCATCGCCACGGTCAACCGGATCAAGGCCGAGCTGCCGCGGCTCCGGGCGGCCATGCCTCCCTCCGTCAAGGTGGAGGTCATGAGCGACCGCACGCAGACCATCCGTGCGGCCGTGGAGGAGGTGCAGGTCACTCTGCTGTTGTCGATCGCCCTGGTGGTGGGTGTCATCTTCGTGTTCCTCCGCACTGTGTGGGGAACGATCATCCCCAGCACGGCGGTGCCGCTGTCTCTTCTGGGCGCATGCGCACTCATGTACCAGCTGGGCTACAGCCTCGATAACATCTCCCTGATGGCGCTCGTGATATCGGTCGGCTTCGTGGTGGACGACGCCATCGTCGTGCTCGAGAACATCATGCGCCACATCGAGGGTGGCATGAGACCGCTCGAGGCCGCGTTGAAAGGGTCCGGCGAGATCGCCTTCACGGTCCTCTCCATCAGCATCTCGCTGGTGGCGGCGTTCATTCCCCTTCTGCTGATGGGCGGCATCATCGGCCGCCTGTTCCGCGAGTTCGCCGTCACCGTGACGCTGTGCATTGCCGTGTCGGCCTTCGTCGCCCTGACCCTGACGCCGATGATGGCCTCGCGCTTTCTGCAGCCGATCCGCAATGGCGGGCACGGCCGGCTCTACCGGCTGAGCGAGCGCGGCTTCGAGCGGCTGCTCGGCGCGTACGAGCGCGGCCTCGATCTCGTGTTGAGGCACCAGTTCGTGACGCTGCTCGTGTTCCTGGCCACGGTGGCTGCGACCGTGCACCTCTTCATAACCATTCCCAAGGGCTTTTTCCCGCAGCAGGACACCGGCCTCATCACCGGCGTCTCGGAGGCCGGGCAAGATGTGTCGTTCGCCGAGATGATGCGGCGGCAGGAGGCGTTGGGCGAAATCATCGGCAGGGACCCGGCCGTCGCGACCTACGCCATGGCAATCGGCACCAGCGGCTCCACGCAGACCCTCAACACGGGGCGGTTTTACATCACCCTCAAGCCCCGTAACGAGCGCGACGTATCCGCGTTTCAGGTCATCGCCCGCCTGCGGCCGCAGCTGGAGAAGGTGGAGGGCGCGAAGCTGTTCCTGCAGGTGGCGCAGGATGTGACCGTCGGCGGCCGCATCTCGCGCACGCAGTTCCAGTACACCCTGCAGGACGCCAATCCCGACGAGCTGAACGAGTGGGCGCCCAGGATCCTCGAAAAGCTCAAGGCGCTGCCGCAGCTGCGCGACGTGGCGACCGACCAGCAGCTGGCAGGAACCACCCTCACCCTCACCATCGACCGAGACCAGGCCTCCCGTTACGGTCTGACGCCGCAACTCATCGACGACACGCTCTACGACGCGTTCGGCCAGCGCCAAGTGGCCCAGTATTTCACGCAGCAGAACAGCTATCACGTCATCATGGAAGTCCTGCCCGAGCTGCAGGGCGACGTGGGGAGTCTCGACAAGCTCTACATCAAATCGCCGACCACCGGCCAGCAGGTGCCGCTGGCCGCGTTCGCCAAGTGGACCACGCGCGAGACCGCGCCCCTCTCCATCAGCCACCAGGGGCAGTTCCCGGCCGTCACCATCAGCTTCAACCTGGCCCAGGGCGTGGCGCTCGGCACTGCGACGGACGCCATCCGCCAGGCGGAGCGCGAGATGCGCATGCCGGCGTCGCTGATAGGCACGTTCCAGGGCAACGCCCAGGCGTTCGAGGAATCGCTGCGCACCGTGCCGCTGCTCATCCTGGCCGCCCTGTTCGTCGTCTACCTGATCCTGGGCATCCTCTACGAGAGCTACATCCACCCGCTGACGATTCTCTCGACGCTGCCCTCGGCCGGCGCGGGCGCCATCGCCACGCTGATGCTGTTCGGCTTCGATTTCAGCCTGGTGGCGATGATCGGCGTGATCTTGCTGATCGGCATCGTCAAGAAGAACGGCATCATGATGGTGGACTTCGCCATCGCGGCGGAGCGCGAGGAGCGCCTCTCCCCGGCGGCGGCCGTCCGCAAGGCGGCGCTGCTGCGCTTCCGGCCGATCATGATGACGACGGCGGCGGCGCTGCTGGGCGCCGTGCCGCTCATGATCGGCTCCGGCACCGGCGCCGAGATCCGCCAGCCCCTCGGCTACGCCATGGTCGGCGGCCTGCTGGTGAGCCAGGCCCTCACGCTGTTCACCACCCCCGTGATCTACATCTACCTCGACCGCTTCTCCACTTGGCTGTTGGACATCACCTCGGCCGAGACCGCCCAGGAGACCCAGGAGGCCGATCGGCCGGCGGCGGAATGACGGACTCGCCGAGCTCCTGACCGAGCCTGATCTCCTGGATGTGCTCGCCAAGCAGGGAGCTTCACCCCTGAAGTCCTCTCCCGCCGAGTTCGGCAGCCGCCTGCAGGCCGACATCGGGAAGTGGGCCAAGGTCGTCAAGGCCTCCGGCGCCAAGATCAACTAGGCTGGGATGGCGCGCAGACGGGACGCCTCGATCACGACATAGGCCTCCTTGCCGACCGACCGTCGTCGCCGGCATCGGGCCGCACGACGGCTCCATTGCCGAGGCATCGTGGCGGCCACCGACCCGCGGACGAAGCGATGCCTGACCGGACGCCATGAGGCGATACCTGCCTATTCCTCCCCGCCAGGCTTGTGCCCCGAGGGTCGCTCCGGCAGCGCCGCCTTGAGGGCGCGCATATCGGCGGCGGAGGCGGTGGCCGCGGCGCCTTCGATGGCCCGGTAGCGGCCCACAACGTCGCGGCCAAGCTGCGTCAGGCGCGCCCCACCGCCGCCGGAGCCGCCCATCTGGGTCTCCACCAGGGGAGCTCGGAAGATGTGGTTCATCTCGTCCACCAGCAGCCAGGCGCGCCGGTAGGACATGCCCATCTCCTTGCCGGCGGCCGAGATCGAGCCGTGCTTGGAGATCAGCTCCATCAGCGCGATCTTGCCGGGCCCAAGGTATCCGAACGCGCCGAAGTCGATGCGGATTGTCAGCACAGACCGGCGCGCCTCGCCGCTCAGGGCCGCCGCGCGGCGCGTCGTCTTTCTCGGCGCGTGTCGCATATTCCTGCAGCTCGTCAGCTCTCGGATGGGGCGATATTGTGCCCGCGCCTGGTTATCACGTCGAAAACCGCGCCGTCGACCTGTCGTCAACATCATCGAGCGAATCGACCTGGACCTGGCCAAGCGCTTCGGGGCGAGCCGGCGCAAGCGCCCCGAAGTAGCGCCCGACCCGGTCCGGGCCCGGGTCGCTATTGGAACACCTCGTTGAACTTCTTCTTGATGCGGGCCGACTCCTTCTCGACATAGTCGTAATCGATCGGGACGATCTTGATCTTGTCGAGTGCCACGCCGTCCGCCGGCGGCGGGATGTCCTTGCGGGCCGCGTAGCCGCCGTCGGCGGGGAAGACCGATTGCGCAGCATCGCCGATCATGAACTCCGCGAGCGCCTTGGCGGCGTTGGGGTTGGGCGAGCCCTTGATGACGGCGGTTGGCGAGGGGATGACGAAGGTGCCGTCCTCGGGCAGGATGGTGACGATGGGATGGCCGGCCTTGCGGTCGTCGGCAGCGTAGCTGTCGAGCGCTCCCACCGCGATCAGCCGCTCGCCGCGCTTGAGGTTGTCGGACACCTGCTGGTTGCCCTGCACGATCATGATGTCGTTCTGGCGCAGCTTCTCGTAGTAGCCCCAGCCGCTGGTCTTGGACATCATGCCGACCACGGTGAGCTGCAGCGCGGTGAACGACGGGTCGGTCATGACGAGCTTGCCCTTGTATTTGGCGTCGGTGAGGTCGGCCCAGGTCTTGGGCAGGTCGGCGGGGCTGGCGAGCTTGTCGGAGCGGGCGTAGATGGTCATCAGATTGAGCCGCTGGGCCACGAAGTAGCCGTCCTTGTCCCGGCCCTCCTCGACGACCTTCTCGAAGTTCGCGGGCTTGAAGGCGACGAAGGTGCCCTTGCGGGCCAGCGCGGCGGTGGCGGCGGGGTCGGAGGTGGTCATCACGTCCACCGCCGTGCGTCCGGCTTGGCTCTCTTGCAGGAAGCGCCGCAGGATGGCCGACCCGCCGGAGCGGAACATCTCGACCTTGATGCCGGTCGCGTCCTCGAACAGCTTGGCGATCTTCTGCCCCTGCTCGATCGGCGTCGAGGTGTACCAGACGACCTTGCCCTCCTTCTTGGCCGCCGCCATGTCCACGTCGGACGCCTCTGCCGCGTGAGCGAGCACGAGAGCCAGGGCGCAGACCGTCGCCAGCGCAAGGATGCGTAAAAGCCCTCCCATCGTAACCTCCCTAGTGTGAATGCGAGCCCGCCGCGGTCGACGACCGCGGGAGAGCGCTTCCGCGCGTACCATGCGCCGCGCCGTTCCCTCTCCCCGCTTGCGGGGAGAGGGAGCCCGCGCTCACCCCCGATACAGCGGCGCGGGCTGCGAGAAGAAGCTCCAGAGGATGTGGTAGACCGTGAGGTAGTTCTTCTGCTGGAAGGACGCGTGGGAGATGCCGGGCATCGCCACGAACTGCTTGTCGGGGTTGGGCAGGCGCTCAAAGAAGCGGGCCAGGTCCTCGAAGCTGGCGATGCCGTCCCACTGGCCGCGCATGACGACGGTCGGTACCACGATCCTGGCCGGGTCCACCACCGGCAGCCTGGAGCACATGTCGACATAGGTGCCCGTCGGCACCGAGTCGTCGAGCGCCAGGATGGCGTCGGCGAACGCCTCGATCACCTTGTCCTCGGCGGTGCCGGGATGGTCGCGGTTGAAGATGCTGTAGACGAAAGCCTTGTCGATCGGGCGGCGGCTCTTGGCCTGGAACTCGGGGAGCTTCTTCTTGCGCTCGGCGAGCGTGGGGCTGCCCTCGCCGGTCCACACGAAGGCATCGAGCGCCAGCCGCTTCACGCGCTCAGGGTGGCGCTCGGCGAACAGCGCGGCGCGCAGCGCCCCCGAGGAGATGCCGTAGACCAGCAGCGGCCCAGCCCCGGTCTTGTCGAGGATGTACTGGGAGGCGGCGGCGAGATCGTCGGCCCCGTTGGCGATGTCGAAGTTGATGTCGCGTTTCTTGTCGGAGCGGCCGTAGCCCTCCATGTCGACGCACCAGGTATCGAACCCGCGCTTGGCGAACCAGTCCATGGCTGAGCTGTCGGGCCGCCCCGGCACTGCCAAGTCGAAGGTCGGCTGCGAGGCCATCGAGGAGCCGTGCACGAACAGGATGGTGCCCTGCCTCGGTCCGGTGACGGCCTTCTTCTGCCAGAGGAACAGACGGACATCGCCCTTGGCTGTCCAGTGCTCCCGCCCCGCTGCGGCTGCAGCCGGCGTCGCCTCCGTCGTCATGCGTCTGCTCCCTGGGCCTCTTGGGTACCTGCCGCCGGCACCTCGAACAGGCTGCACCGGCTGGAATCGATCCTCACCGCCACCTTGTCGCCGATGGCAAACTGCTGGCCGGGGTGCGTCTGCACGCGCAGCACGGCGCCGTCCCCCAGTACCACATGATACTCCATGATATTGCCGAGGTAGGTGGATTCCGTCACCGTCGCCGGCTGCTGCCTCTGGTCCGGCTGACTTGGGTCGGGCTGCCCCGGGTCTGCGCCGGTGCGGGCTTGGAGGCGAATGTTCTCCGGCCTGACGGCGATCTCTACGCGCTGCCCGGGCACCGCCGCGCCCGGCACATCGGCCAGCATGGTCCAGCCCGCGGCCGTCCGCAGCCGAACTTGGCCGGCCTCTCTGGCGATCAGCGTCGCGGGCAGCAGGTTGATGAGCCCCATGAAGTCGGCCACGACGCGACTGGCGGGCCGTGCGTAAACCTCCTGCGGCGTGCCGAGCTGTTGCAGCCGGCCGCCGTGGATGACGGCGATCCGGTCGGACAGCGCCAGGGCCTCGGCCTGGTCGTGAGTGACGTAGACGAAGGTGATGCCGGTGCGACGCTGCAGTTCCTTCAACTCCCCGCGCATGCGCTCGCGCAGCTTGGCGTCGAGGTTGCTCAAGGGCTCGTCGAGCAGCAGGATCTCGGGCTCCACCACCAGGCTGCGGGCCAGCGCCACCCGCTGCTGCTGGCCGCCCGACAGCTGGCCCGGCAGGCGATCCTCCAGCCCCGTCAGGTTGACCAGCGCCAGCGTCCGCTTCACCCGCTCCCGCGCCTCGGCGGCGGGGACCCGACGCAGCTTGAGGCCGAACACCACGTTCTCGAACACCGTCCGGTGCGGCCACACGGCATAGTTCTGGAACACCATGCCCATGCCGCGCTCCTCCGGCGGCACCAATTGCCCGGCGGATGAGAGGAGCCGGCCGTCGGCGTGGATGGTTCCGGCATCGGGGGCGATGAAGCCGGCGATCAGCCGCAGTGTGGTGGTCTTGCCGCAGCCGCTCGGCCCCAGCAGGGTCACGAATTGCCCGTCGTCGATGTCGAGCGAGAGATCGGCGACCGCAGCGAGGTCGGTGTCGCCGCCGTAGCTCTTCGACAGGCCGCGCATGCTGATCCCCGCCATCAGCCCGATGCTCCCGCCCGTACGGCGCCGTCGGCGGCAGGACGCGCCCGCCCCGAGGCCAGCCAGTGCGCCGCCAGCAGCGCCACGCTGATGATCGCCATGTTGACCATGGCGAGGGCCGCCACCGGCTCCGTGTAGCCCGTCTCATAGAGATTGTAGACCGCCACCGCGAGTGTGATGGAGCTCGACGAGAACAGCAGGATCGACGCGCTCAGCTCCTGGATCACGGGTACGAACACCAGCAGCCACCCGGCGAACAGGCCCGGGCGGATGAGCGGCAGCGTCACCTCGCGCAGGGTGCGCGCCCATGAGGCGCCGAGGACGCGCGCGCTCTCCTCCAGCGAGGCATCGATCTGGCGCAGCGAGGTGTTGGCGGCCCGCACGCCGAGCGGGATGTAGCGCCCGATATAGGCAAGCAGCAGGATCGTCAGGGTCCCGTAGAGTGCGACCGGCATGGTGAGCCAGAACTGGATCAGCGCCACTGCCATGACGATGCCCGGCAGGCCGAGGGGCACCAGCGCGGCGTAGTCGAGGAGGCGGCGCCCTTTTGCCTTGGTGCGCACGTCGATCCAGCCGATCACCGCACCGAGCAGTACGGCGATAGTTGCGGCCAGCGTGGCGAGCAGCAGGCTGTTGAGGATCGCCCGCTGCGTGACGTTGTACTCGAACAGGACGAACCGGTAGTTGTCGAGCGTGAGCCCCTTCCAGAAGCTCAGGCCCCACGACTTGGACAGCGATACCGCGATCAGCGCGCCGTAGGGGAGCACGATCGCCACTGCGAACACCGCCGCGCAGAAGCCGAGCAGCACCCATCGCGCGGGCCCCAGGTCGATCAGCTGCGGCCTCGCCCCCTTGCCGCCGACCGTGACGTAGGAGCGCCGGGCGAGGAACCGGTGCTGGAGGTAAAGCGCGGCCACGGTGATGACGATGAACATGAGCGACAGGGCGGAGGCCAGCCCGTACTGGGGCGGATAGTCGAACAGCGCGTAGATGCGCGTGGGCAGGGTCACGATGCGCCCGGGCAGGCCCAGGATCGCCTGCGAGCCGAACAGGGCGATCGCGTTCACGAACGCCAGCAGCGTGCCCGCCAGCACCGCCGGCGCGATCAGCGGCAGCGTCACGAGCAGCGCGGTGCGCAGCCGGCCGGCGCCCAGGATCTGCGCCGCCTCCTCGTAGGAGGCGTCCACCGACTGCAGCGCACTCGACGCCAGCAGGAACACGAACGGGAAGGTGTGCAGCACCGTTACCAGCACCAGGCCGCCCATCGAGAAGACGTTGAATGTCAGCCAGGGCGCGCCCACCACGTCGCGCAAGAAGACGTTGATCAGCCCGGCATTGGGGCTGAACAGGTTGACATAGGCGATGGCGGTGAGGAACGGCGGCGAGAGATACGACAGCGTGGCCGTGATCCGGAACAGGGCCGGGGCTGGCACGTTGGTGCGACTCACGGCCCAGGCCATCGGCAGCCCGATGATGATGCTGAAAAGCCCGGTCCAGGCGCCCAGCACCAGCGAGTTGACGAGGGCCTGGACGTAGAGGCGGCCCGAGAGCGCCTCGGTGAAATGCTCCAGCGACAGCCCCGCCTCGCCACGCACGCTGCCGACCAGCAGGAAAAGGAGCGGCAGAACGACCAGGACGATCAGCGCCACAACCGCCGCAGCCATCACGCAGGTTTCGAGCCGTGGCAGAAGGCGCGCCCCCGCGCGGCCGACCTTACCGGCCGGGCGCATCGCGGCGCTCCCCGATATGCTTCTGGAGATGGAAGACACGGAGCCGGGGCTCGGGATCGTCGTCCGCCTTCTGCATGGAGTGCACCCCTCAACCGCCGCGCCGCCGAGAGCGAAGCACAGCGAGCGCCTTCGGGCAAGATCGGCCTGGGAATTCGGCCTGGGCAAGGTTGGCCGGCAAAGGAGCTGCGGTCCGGCGGCGAGTGCCTCGTCTCGCCCGCTTGGCTCTACCGCATCAGGCTCGGCAGCCACAGGGAGATGGCAGGGAAGGCGATCAGGATGGCGAGCCTGACCACGTCGGCCACCATGAATGGCAGGACACCGTGGAAAAGCGTCCGCGTCGGCACGTGGGGCAGCAGGGCGTTGAGGACGAACAGGTTCATGCCGACGGGCGGGCTGATCAGCCCGATCTCTACCACCACCACGATCAGGATGCCGAACCAGATGGGGTCGAGGCCGAGGTGCACGATCAGCGGGAAGAACACCGGCACCGTCAGCAGGATCATCGACAGCTCCTCCATGGCGGTGCCGAGGATCACGTAGATCGCGCAGATCGCCGCCACGACCATCACCGGCGACAGATCGAGCGCGGTGACGAACCGCTTCAGGTCGTCCGGCATGGTGGTGTAGTTGATGAACTCGGCGAACATCAGCGCGCCGGTCAGGATGGCGAACAGCATGGCCGTGGTGCGCGCCGATTCGATGAGCGAGTCGAGGAACGTGCGCCAGGTGAGCGCCCGGCGCGCCAGCGCGAAGCACAGTGCGCCGAATGCGCCGATGCCCGCCCCTTCCGTCGCCGTGAAGACGCCGCCGTAGATGCCGCCCATCACGACGACGAAGAGCAGCACCACGGTCCACACGCCCTTGAGGGCGACGAGCCGCTCCCGCCAGCTCGAGCGCTCCCCGCGGGGGCCGGCGGCGGGATCGGTCCACACGATCCACTGCACCGCCAGGCACAGCAGGACGGTGGCGAGGAGCCCCGGCAGGATGCCGGCGGCGAACAGCTTGCCGATGTTGGTCTCCGTCAGCACGCCGTAGATCACCATCAGCGTGGACGGCGGGATGAGGATGCCGAGCGTTCCGCCGCCGGCGATGGCGCCGGTCGAAAGCCGGTCGGAGTAGCCGAGGCCCTTCATGGCCGGGTAGGCCACCTTGGCCATGGTGGCGGCGGTGGCGATGGAGGAGCCGCAGATGGCGCCGAAGCCGGCGCAGGCGCACACGGTGGCCATGGCCAGGCCGCCGCGCAGATGCCCGATGCAGGTATAGGCGGCTCGGAACAGCTCCTGCGACATGCCCGCCCTCGTCACCAGGCTGCCCATCAGGATGAACAGCGGCACCACCGACAGGGTGTAGTTACGCCCGGTCTCGTAGATCTTGGTCTCCACCATGGCCAGCGCCGGGGCGAAGTTCCAGTCGCGCAGGTAGGCGACGCCGAGGAAGCCCACCACGCCCATGGCCAGCGCGATCGGCACGCGCAGGAGCGCCAGCGCCATCATCAGGACGAGGCCGACCAGGGCTTCCGTCATGTCGTGCTCGCCTTCTCGGGGTCGACCTGAGGTCCGGTGCGGGGAGGTGGCGGAAAGACCGCCCGGGCCAGGTGGACGATGCCGGTGAGCGCCACCATCAGCGTCATGAAGTAGACGAAGGGGGCGACCGGCAGGCGCAGCACGTCGGTTGTGTCGCCGTAGCCGGCGATCTTGCCGGCCTTGACCCACACGCGCCAGGCGAGCCCGAGAATGAGAGCGCCGCAGACGAGGTCGACGGCGCGCGCGAGCAGCGAGCTGCCCCGGCGCCCGAGCAGCTGATCGATGAAATCCAGCGTCACGTGCTCCCCGGCCCGCGAGGCAAGCGGCAGCCCGGCGAAGATCAGGGTGAGCAGCAGCAGCTCCGTGACCTCGAACGCCCCGCGCAGCGGCCGGTTGAAGACGTAGCGGCCGATGACGTCCACCGTCGTGAGCGCCATCAGGCCGAACAGCAGGATGGCCGCGGCGGCCCCCAGAGCGCGATCGAGCCAGGAGCCGGCCTCGGAGGTCTGCGATGCCATGGCCGCAGGCTCAGTCACTGGCCGGCGGCCACGCGCTTCACCTCCTCGCGGAACGCGGCGAGCACCTTGGCGCCGTCGATGCCCTTGGCTTTGGCGCCCGCGACCCACTTGTCCACGATCGCCTTGGTCCTTTCCTGCACGCCCTTCACGAGCTCGGGCGAGGCCTCGTCGATGCGGACACCGATCTTCTTCATCTCGTCCAGGCCGGCCCTATCGGCATCGTCCCAGGCCCTGCCGGCCAGCCGCGCCAGCGCCTCGCCGGAGACGGAGAGGATGGCGTCCTGGTCTTCCTTGGGAAGCTTGCTCCACTTGTCCTCGTTCATGAAGAAGCCGAAGGCGGAGCTGTAGAAGCCGCCGGGAAACAGGGTGGCGTACTTGATCACCGGGCCGAGCTTGAAGGAGACGATGGACTCGGCCGGGAAGAACGTGCCGTCGGCAACGCCAGAGCTCAGGAGTTCGTAGGATTCCGGCGCCGGCTTGACGAAGGCCGAGGCGCCGAGCGCGCGGGCCATCTCCTCGGCGATGCCGCCGCCTGTGCGGATCTTCATACCGGCAAGGTCCTCGATCTTGGCGATCGGCTGCCTGGTGTTGAACATCTGCCCCGGACCGTGCGTGAAGACGCCGAGCAGCTTCACGCCTTTGTACTCGCCGGCGGCGTCGAGGTACTTC
>Ga0068862_100000438_pt1 | contig 45228 bp, 58 predicted proteins | sample KBSSwiS52_FD_66598 | JGI IMG/M metagenome (GOLD analysis project Ga0068862, IMG submission 66598) | Switchgrass rhizosphere microbial communities from Kellogg Biological Station, Michigan, USA - KBS Switchgrass S5-2 | ecosystem: Host-associated > Plants > Roots > Rhizosphere > Soil ...
GCCCCGGGAAGTCCATGGCACGGACGCGTAGCTCAGCGGGAGAGCACCTCGTTGACATCGAGGGGGTCCCTGGTTCGATCCCAGGCGCGTCCACCAGCGAAATCAATCACTTAGCGGCTCCCGATCTCCCGAGGTTCCCAGAAAGGTTCCCGGAAACAGGCGATTATCGCCCGCCTCCGATCGCCTTCAGCGCGCCGGACTGGTGGTCGGCGCGATGGTGGCCGTAGTTGTCTTCCAGGGTCTTGGTGGTCATGCCGAGGTAGCCGGCGGCCTCCCAGAGATCGCAGCCGCCCTCCATCAACCAGGTCGCCGCGGTGTGGCGCAGCCAGTGCGGCGTGACCGCCTTCGCCAGGCCGGCGTCGGCGACGGCGCCCGCGAAGGCGCGGCGGATCCGGCCGGCCAGCGGCTGGCCGCCGTGATGGATGATCGCGTTGGTGGTGGGCAGCTCTTCCCGGGCGCGCGCCGCCATGCGCTTGGCGTCGAGCCGCTTCCAGCGGCGCAGGTGCGCCAGCAGCCTGGGCGGGATCTTGACCAGCGGCCGGCGCTTGGTGGCGTGGTCGCGCTCGCGCCGGCCCCGCCGATAGATCGTGCCTGCCTCCAGGTCGGCCCACGCCTGCACCGGGCTTTCCTCCCAGAGCAGGCGGGGGATCACGCCGGGCCGCGTGCCGGTGTAGAGGCCGACCAGGATAAAGCGCTTCAGGTGCGCGCGGTTCGCCGGGCCGGAGTCGCGCAGGCGCTGCCACTTCGGCCGGCCGCTCTTGTGGCGCTCGCCGGTCAGCCGGTAGCCGCGGGCCGCCATGAGCAGGCGGGCCGCCTCGGCGCGGGTCAGGGCTTCGCGCGGGCTCTCCGGCTTCTCCGGCAGCACCACCTTGGGCCGGTGCGCCAGGTGGTGTTCGTCGTCCCAGTAGCCGATCGCGGCCGATAGGTTCTCCAGCTCGCGGCGCGCGCCCTGGGCGGTGACGAAGCGCACCGCCTCGGCGCCCGCCGCAAACGCCTTGATCGGCTGGCGGCAGCGGTGCTCGACGTAGGCCCTGCAGGATGAGCGGCGGACGTCGGCGATCGTCTTGTCACCCCACCATTGCAGGATGGTCTTGAGGCTGCTGGCGGCGTTGGCCGCGGCGGTGCTCACCGGGGCCGTGGCCCCTTCCCCGTCCCCGGCGCCGGGCGAGACCGCGCCCCAGCGGCCGTGCAGATAGTGGGCGACCGCCTCGGCGATCAGGACCTGAGCGGGATCACTGCGCCGGTGCTCGCTGTCGCCTTCGACCGGCTGCGCGGCCCGCGTCGCGAGCTTGCCGACGATGTAGGCGGCGAGCTTCGATGCCGCGCCATCAGGTCCAGACAGCTCGTCAGCGCCGCAGCCTGTGCTGACCTCAACCGCTCCGTCCCGGATGTACCAGATGGCGGGCAGGATCCGTCCGGAGCGGTGGACCCGGCCTTGGCGGAGATAGAGTCGGGGGCCTTTCGATCGGCGGGGCATCGGCGTTCCGGCGTGAAGAGCGCGGCCACGGCGGCCGGGGTGACGAAGAGAAGCCCGCGCACACGGGCGAAGGTCAAGTCTCCGCGGGTGATCGCGGTGCGCAGGCTGGCGATGGTCAGCGGCCCGTCCGGCCAGAACACGGCTATGTATTCGGCCAGCGTCATGGCGTCGTCCTGCGCCCAGTCGGCGGGCGACGGGCGGCGCTGGACGCGCGTGAGCGGCTGGGGACGGCTCATCACGCCCACGCCCCGGCGAGCCAGAGCGCCAGCGCCGCCGGCGCAACGTAGAGCACCAGGGCGGCGACGATCAGGCTGCCGATGACGATCGCCATCTCACCCAGCGGCGTCATTCGGCCGCTCCTGGGTGCGAGGCGGGCGTGGCGACGGGCGCTTCGCTTACGATCGAGAGCGCAGCTTTCAGCGCCTCGGCGGCGCGGCGGTTGTAGTCGCGCAGGTCGGTTGGACCCTGGCGGCTGGCGCGTTCCCAAAGGACGTACTTGTCGCGCAACAGCTCCAGCTGGGCCTCGGTCATCGCGCCAGCCTCCAGCCTTCCGGACAAATGACGACGTCGCGCGAGCTCGGCCGTTCGTAGATCCGGCATCCTTCGGGCGTGGTCGCCGCCAGGCGCAGCGGCGGCTTGGGCGGAGGCTGGTGGCTGCGATCCCAGGCGGTGAAGACGGCGATGCAGACCAGCGAGCCGGCCACCACGGCGAGTTCGGTCAAGCCGAACAGCGGCGCAGCCTTGCACTTCCTGGCCGGTGGCGGTGGCGGCGGCGGCGGAGACGGGGGCCGGCTCATTGCGGTGTGCTGGGCGTCTCGGCGACGCGTCCTTCGACCCGGCCCAACCACTCCCGCATTGCTGCGATCATGTCGGCCCGCTCGCCGTTGCTCATGTAGTTTACCCGGCCGCCATCGGTCTGGCCGAAGTCGAAGGTCAGCAGGACGAAGCCGACGTCGCGGGCGCGCGGGCGGCCCGGCAACTTCGGACCGTTGAAGATCTCGTCCAGGCCATCCGCGAGCGCGTTCATGATGGCGCGGAATTCAGGGTCGGTCGGGTCAGCCATGGTGCGGCCTCGGCGGGTCGTCGCTGCAGGGCCGCTCGCCGGTGCAGTAGGGGCGGATCGCGTCCCAGAGGCGGTCATAGCGCGAGGTCAGGCGCTCCCGCGTCGAGGGGCTGACCGGGCCGTGGCATTGCAGCCGCAGGCGCTCCATCCGGCCCAGGATGCGGGTGATGCGGGCGCGTTTCACAGGAGCGCCCTCCCCGCCAGCACGATCAGGCCGAGCACGAACGAGGCGGAGAGCCCCATGAGCGCCAGGCCGAGCGCCGCCCACCAGTCGATGCGCGGGCCGGCGAACGTCGGGCAGGGCTGCAGCCCGCCGCCGCGGCCGTAGGCCAGCAGCTGCGCCTGGTGGCGGGCGATCAGCTCGGGCTTGACCAGGTCGCGCCAGACTAGCGCCCACATGAGCGCCAGGCCCATGGCCGCGGTGAGCGCGGCGACGGCCGGCGACGGCTGGGCGTAGTGGAACAGCCAGACGGTGGCGAGGCCGCGGGCTTCGTTGAGGATGAGGGCTGACAGCGGGCGCATCGCTCAGCCCTCCCCGTCTTCGTTGAGGTAGGCGGCGACCGCCGCGAGCGTCTCAGCGACGCCGGCGTGGTTGAACTCCGGATCGTCGGCGTGGCGCTCCGCGTCCGGCGGGAGCGTCTTTTCCCCTAGTGTGGGGTCGCCGCAGTCGACGTGGGTGACCTCGCCTTCCTCGTATCGGTAGACGGCGTCCCCCTCCTTGATCGGCTCGTCGCAGCCTTCGCAATGCGGGTAATAGATGTCGCCGGAGAGCGCGCCCGCGAGCGCCGCTCCTGTCGGCATCAGAATCACGACGCGGACCCAGGCGGCGGCGTCCGCCGCGTCCTCCTGTTCGTAGCTCTTGGCGAGCGCCATCGCGGTTCGGAGCCGGGCCGCGGCGTCCTGGCGCCAGAAGGTCGCTTCGTCGACCAGGGCGCGCAGATCGCCCAGGCGGACGGTGGCGCTGGACGCGTCCGGGTTCTTGGCCCAGCCGGCGAGCTGTTCGGCGATCCGGCGGTCGATGTCGGCTTGATTGCGCTCCATCGCTCAGCCCTCCGCGCCGGCGGCGAGGCCGGTGATTTCGTCGAGGGTCAGGCGGACGGGCGCGCCGTAGTCGCGGCCGTGGCGAAGCGTCTGGGCTTCGAAAGTCGGCGTGGCCTCGGTTCCGCGAAACGCCTTGCTATCCTCCAGGCGGCGCAGCAGGCGGAAGCTGGTGACGCTCGTCCCCTTCTGCACCAGGTCGCCGGCGCGCAGCGCGAACAGCAGCGGGTCATCGTCGGACGTGTCCCGCTCCGGCGTCAGGTCCAGGCCGGAGCCGAAAACGACGTCGCGCAGGACGGCATCGCAGCGGTGGGCGCCTTCACGCCAGAGCAGGCCGGCGAGCGCTTCGGCGGCGGCGAGGACGTGGCCATGGGATACGGCCGTGACGACCGCGCTCGCCATCGCCGTGGTCGACAGATTCGACCAGCGGTCGGGCTGGTCGAGCGTCTCTCGGAAACGATCGCGCAACGCCTCCACCAGCGTGTCCAGCAGATCTTCGTCCATGGCGTCGGCGGCGTCCTGCGCCGCGGCGCGTTCCTCGGTCAGGCCGCCTTGGGCGTCGTAGACGAGCGGTTCGCCTTCGCCGTCTTCGTCGTCCCCCATGGCGTTCATCGTGTCGCTGAGCGAGACGACGGGGAGCTGCTGCTGGGCGGGGTCGACCACGTCGACGTTCAGCCAGGGCGTGGCGTAGCGGGCCTCGCCCAGCGGCTCGAGTTCGGAGTCGTCCACACAGGCGTCGACCCAGGCGAGCCCGGCCTCTGTCAGCTGCACATGCGGCCCGCCCGGGCGATCGTGGGCGAACTTCAGCAGGCCCTTGCCGACCAGGTCGCTGGCGGTCTGATCTAGCCAGTACTTTCGCACCGTGGCCCAGGGGCGCTCGCCGGCGTCGCCGTCCGGGTGATTGACGATCTTGTTGGCGACCTCGGCCATGGTCTCGGCCTGGACCGGCAGCAACTGTTCGTCCGCCGCCGGGGACGCGGGTCCCGAACCGCCGCCGTAGTTCGCCTTTGGCTTGGTCTCCAGGCCAGCCGCGCGGCGGGCCTCCGCGGCGCGGGTGGCGTTGCCGTAGTCGACGCCGTTGACGACGTGCGGACCAGTGGGCGGATTCAGGCTGGCCAGCCAGGCGGTGAGCTTGCGCTTGCGGCCCCAGTCCCCCAGCCGCTCCACGATCCGCTCGGCGGCGTAGGCGAGCGCGTCGGCGCGGGTCGGGAAGATGGGATCACCGGCGTGGACATATGGCGGCGAGCTTTGCCCACTGTAGCTGGGGCCGCCGGCTTGGGTCATGAGGCTGACGCCGAACCTGCCACTGTCGGATTCCGTCAGTTCAATCCGCGCGCGCGGATAGCCATCCCAGGCCGTCGCCATGCTCTCGGTAGGCTTGGCGGGCCAAGTCTCACCCTCGATCGTCGTAGTCCCCGAGATCTGCGGGTTTATGATTCGCTCGCCGCCTGGCGTTAGGCGGGCCGCCGCCAGCGCGGCCTCGCGAACCGCTTCCGAGAACCGCTCGGCTCGCCAGGGCGGCGGGTTCGCCGGCCCCGTCACCTCCTCCAGGTCCACTTGGTCCCCGGCTTCGCGCTCGCGGTGCGCCTTGACGCTGTCGCGCAGCCACTCCCAGGTGTGCGTCCGGGGGTCGGCCTCATGGGCGGCGAGGTCCTGCGGCCGGGCCTCGCGCAGAACCTGGAGCATCTGCTGGACGGTTCGCGCGTCACGGCCGCATTGGTGCGCGGCGTGGCGGGCGCTCCAGCCGGTCTCGGCGATCAGGGTCTCGTAGGCGCGGGCTTCCTCGATCAGCGACAGGTTCTCGCGCTGGCCGTTCTCGATCAGGGCGAGGAACTGCGTCTGGCCGGGCGTCGCCTCCCTGGCCAGACAGCGCAGCCGCCGGTCGATCGGCCAGCGGCCCTGTTCGATGAGCAGTCCCACGGCGCGCCAGCGGCGTTCCCCGGCGAAGATGTCGTGGATCCCGGTTTCGTCGGCCGGGAAGACCACCAGGTTCTGCAGCACGTCCCCGGCGGCCTCGATCGTGTCGGCCAGTTCGGCGATGGAGGCCTCGTCCAGGCCCTTGTTCCCCTGGCGCCGCGGGTTGAGCGGGCTCGGGCGCAGCTCGTCGTGGCGCAGCAGCAGGAGGTCGCTGGCCGAAGCGCCCTCCCCTGCCGGCACCGTGGTTCGGCCCGCGGCGAAGTCGGCGACCTGGAGAGCATGGCGCCCGGCGACGGTGATCCCCCAGCAGCCGACGCGCGGCGTTTCGCCCAAACCCTCCGGCCAGAAGGCGATCAGGCCTTCCCGCTCCAAATTGCTCAGCGTCCGCCCGATGTTCTTGGGATCGACCCCGGCGCCGCGCGCCAGCTCCGGTTTGCTGGTCGCCGCGCCTTGCGCCAGGACGCGCAGCACTTCGGCGTTACCGTGGGCGAGGCTGAGCGCAACGGGCGAAATCTCGGGTGTGGTGGCGTTCACGGGGTCCTTCCTTTTCGGGGTTCAGACCAGCTCGCCCGCGGCCCAGCGATCGAGGGCGGCCAGCAGCTGGAGGTCGTTGGGGGAGGCGCAGCCGGCGTCGACGGCGGCGCGCAGGGTGTTGGTGAGCATCACCGCCGCGATGTCGATGCGCGTGCGGTGCATGCGTTGGCGCATTTCCTCGGTCTGCGGAGCCGCGGGCCTGGCGATGTTCTTGAACGTACCGCTCACGCCGCGTCCTCCAGCGGCGGGGTCCAGTTGCGGGCGGCGAGCGCCGCCAGCTCGGCGCGGACCTGGTCGAGATCGAGCCCGTCCCAGATCACCGCGAACGGGGCCAGCTCGGGCGCATCGGTCACCCAGCGCTGGAGATTGGCCGGCACCGGCGCCAGCAGCAGCACGTCGCCGTTGACCTCGCCTTCGGCCTGGACCGCGCGGGCGGCCAGCTTGAGGCGCTTGAGCGTGGCGGTGACGACCTGGGCCGGCGTGGCGCCGTAGAAGGTCCGCCAGCGGCGCTTGCTGTCGATCGCCTCGCGCGAACATCCCGGCGCCAGCGGGGTCAGGTGGACGCTGATCGGCCAGGTGCGAACGGCGCTCGCATCGGCCGGCTGGCGGGGCGCGGCCTGGGCGGCCAGGGCGGCTTCGCGTTTGGCGAGGCTGCTCATTCGCCCCACCCGTGGGCCTGGATGTCCACGGCCTGTTGGAACATCCGCAGCCAGGCGGTGCGCACCGCGTCCGCGGCCTGCTCGGGCGTGACCTTGAGGCCGGCACCGGCCATCAGCCGGGCGTGCGCGGCGATCAGGCCGGCGCAGGCGCCTTCGAAGGCGTCGGCATGGCGCAGGCAGTTGTCATAGATGTTGACCGCGGCGCGCAGGACCAGGTCGTCCGACAGCGCGCAGGTCTTGGCGAAGACCGTGCCGTCCTCGCCGGCAAGGTCCGGCATGCGCCAGACCTGCGGCCACTCCGCCTCGCCGCGGCGGTAGAAGTGCAGCGGCTGGCCGACCTGGATGTTCATCAGCGGCCCCCGAAGACGCGGGACTGACGCGCGCCGGCGTCGGACCCCTGGCCCAGCACCAGGGCGTCAGCCTGCCGGTCGGCGGCGCGGGCGGCGGCGTCGAGGCTGTCGGCCCACTCGACCATGCGGCGGTCGAACCGGCCCCACTCCAGCCGAAGGTTCGCGGCCAGCTGGCGGGCCTCGCCGGCCAGGATCGGCTCGCGACAGCCGTCGCCGGTGTGGACGATGACCAGGGCGTCGACCTGGCCGAAGCGGCGGACCGCCAGCGTGGTCAGCACCAGCTGCGCGCCGAGCGACAGCGTCAGGTGGGATTGCAGGTCGGTGATTCGATCGCCCGTGCCGACGGGTGTATGGACTGGTCGCAACATAGAGCCCCCTCCGGTGCGCGTCGCGCTGGGTGGCGCGGTGCCGTCGCGATTACCGCGACAGTGACGCGATGTCTGCGCGAAAAACGCGACATGTCAAGCGCAACCTCTTGGGTGAGGATGTCGCGCAGTTGTCAGCGGGGAGGAGGAACGACAGGCGGCGGTCGTTCGATGCTGGGCAAGGCCCTGCACTACCGGTTCAGTGCGTCAGGTCCGTCGCCGGTCGAAGTGCTGATCGCAAGCGTTCGGCCGGCCGACGCCGGAACGGGCCGTGTCAGCGCCGGTACTTCACCGCGTGTAAGGCCTTGATCTGCGTCACGGCCAGGCGGACTTCCTCTGCCGGATTGTACTGAAAGAGGAAGGCCTGGCCGTCCCGCATGCCGCGGTACTCTTTCACCAGGGCAGTTCCATCCTTCATCTCGACGACGCAGTCGCGGTTGCGGCTCGGCGGGATCCCCAGCTCCACAATCACCAGCTCGCCCGAGAACAGGCGCGGCTCCATGCTGTCGCCGGCGATGCGTATAGCGATGGTTTGGCCCTTCGCCATTCCGGCCGGGACTTCGATGTTGTCTAGAACCCGATCCTCGGCGAGGGCGATGCGGTCGCCCCCGCCCGCAGCGGCGTAACCGTAGACGGGGATTTGCACGAACGCCGGAGCGGCGACGTGGTCGTCGCCGAAGAATGAGACGATCTTTTCGTGCTCTTCCACGTCCATGGCGCGCTGCTCATTGAGCAAGCGACTGACGCTGTCCTTTGACTTGCCCAGGTGACGCGCCAGCGAGGCTGATGTGCGGCCCGTCTCTGCCAGACGCTTGCGGATCTCGGGCGGCTTCATGCCGCGCAAGTTCGCGAAAACCGCGACAGTTGGGTATTGCGCAGCTGCGCGAATCATACGCGACGTTTATCGCGATAATCGCGACAATCAACAGCAAAGCTTATGGCCGACGACCCGAAGACGCCTGCCGACCGCCTAATTGAGCAGTTCGGAGTCGATCGCCTCGCGACCTGGACCAAGCGCCATCGCAGCCGAGTTCACGCCTGGACCTGGTCGACCGTCAAGGGTGGCACGGGCGGCGTCGTCCCGCCGAGGGTGCGGGCTCTGATCATAGAGGGCGCGCACCGCGACCTCGGCGCAGAGCTGGCCTACGCCGATTTCGAACCCAAAGACGGCGAGGTCTATCTGCTGGGCGAGGCCGCCTGATGGCCCGCCCCCTGACCGCTGAGCAGTTCGCGGCGCTGGAAGCGTGGGTCATCGCGACCGCGCTGTACCTGACCGAGTTGAACAAGGACATTGTCGACCGCGACACGGTCGCCAAGGCTTCGTACCTCCAGCGCAAGAAAGAGGCGCTTGCGTCCCTGGTCGGCGAGGCCGAGGCGCCCGAGCTGCGCTGGCCGATCCAATCCGCCGACGCCGCACTGAAGGCGCAGATCGAGGCCGTCCGCCAGGGCGTCGCGGACCTGGAGGCGCGGCTGGATGCGTCCGACCGCGATCTAGCGCAGCGCATTCGCGACGTCGTCGGCGACGCCACGCGCCGCCGGATCGCCTTGTGATGGGCGCGCATCGCCGCAAGCGCCGGCCCGGCGAGGGTGAATTCCAGGCGTCCGACGCGCGGGCCTGGCGTCGCCTGGTGGCGGCGGCCGAGGCCCAGGCGCGAGCGCCGCTCGCACTGCCCGACGACCTGATCAAGGCCGGCGACAAGGTGGTCAAGGCGGTGATCCCTCTGGGGTGGCGGCATCGCGGCTCGGCCTTCCTGGCGCTCGCGGCCATCGCCCGCGGCTGGTTCCGGCTGAACCACGAGGAGCGCGCGGCCAAGGCCGAGGAGCTGGCCGGCCTGGCCCACACCTGCGCCGCGGCGATCGACGCCGCCGAGGCCGGGCCGGAGCGCCCGCCCCGCGCCGACGTCTTCGGATAGCGGCGCCATGTCGGGGGGGAAACATCGCAGCCGGAGGACCATCACACCGGAGACGCGCAAGGGCGTGCTGCTGAGCGCCGACGAACGCGCCACGGCGCAACGCCTGCGCCGCATGCGGTTCAACCCGGCGGAGATCGCCAGGGCCATCGGCCGCTCGATCCCTGACGTGGAGGACTACCTGAACTCGCCCGAGGCGCAGCATGTCTAAGCCGCGCGATCACCGCGCGGTCATGGCCCAGCGCCAGCCGACCGCGGCCGACGACCCGGACTTCTTCCCGACCGCGCCCTGGGCGGGGCGCTGGCTGGCGGGGTTCATCCAGCGCTATCTGGACCCGTGCGCGGCGAGCGCCTGGGAGTGCGCCTGCGGCGCGGGGAGCCTCGCCCAGGGCCTGCGGCTCGGCTTCCCGGTCGTCTGGGAGAGCGACGCCTACGCCTACGACGGCAACCGGATCCACGATTTCCTGGGCGACGCGCCGCCGCCGTTCGACGCCGAGTGGATCATCACCAACCCGCCGTTCGGCGACCGTCCCGAAGGGTTCATCCGCCAGGCCTACCGGCTCGCCGGCCATGGCGTGGCGATGCTGGGCCGGGTGGGGCTGCTGGAGAGCGTCGGGCGCTATTCGCTGCTCTATCGCGACTGCCCGCTGACGATCTTCGCGCCGTTCTCCGAGCGCCTGCCGCTGGTCAAGGGTCGTTGGGATCCGGACGCGTCTTCGGCGGCCTTCTACGCCTGGTTCATCTGGCTGAAGCGCCGGCCCGGCGTGGATCCGCGGCGGTTCATGGCGCGGATCGGCGCGGACTACTTCCCGGCCACCGTGCCGATCCCGCCGGGGACCGAAGCGCGGTTGACCCACCCGAGCGACGCGGCGCGGTTCGGCGTGGTTGAGCGAGGTGCGGCGTGAACGCGCTCACCCCCGCCCAGATGCGAACCCGCCTGCAGCGCGCCGCCGCCTGGCTGCGCGAGCGCGAGGCCGACTGCGTCGCCGAGCTGGCGCGGATCCAGGATGAGCGTCGCCGGGTGCGGGTGGCGCTGCACGACCTCACCCCGCCGGACGCCGCGGCATGACCGGCAAAGCCTCCGCCCATGAGCCCGTGTTGCGGGCCTATCTGGAGGCCCTGCCGGCGGACGAGCGGCTGACCGAGATCTGCCTGCTGGTCGGCTTCCTGGCCGCGCGGGTCACCGTCGAGGCCGACGCCAAGACCGCCGCCCTGCTGCTCTACATGCTGGGCGACTCCGCCGCCGGGACGGCGCGGCCATGACCGAGTATGCGAACGGCGCTCGCATCGCCGAGCTGGCCGACCAGGCGCGCCGCGCGGTCAGCATCGAGTCCATGGCCGATCGCGCCGGGGTGAAGCTTAGGCGCACCGGCAGCGAGCTGCGCGGATCCTGCCCGCTGTGCGGCGCAGGCCAGGGCTCCAAGTCGGTGTTCGCGGTCAAGGGCGACAAGTGGCGCTGCTACGGCTGCGGCCTGCGCGGCGACGTGATCGACCTGGTGATGGAGCTCGACGGCGTCAGCTTCATGGAGGCGGTGCGCCGCCTGGTCGGCCGGATCGACCTCAATGCGCCGGCCCGCAACGCCGCGCCGGTTCGCCAAAAGCCGGAGGGGCCGTCGGCGGCCGACCGGGTCGCCCTGGAGATCTGGCGCGAGGTGAAGCCCTTCCCGGGGACGCTCGCGGAGACCTATCTGCGGCGGCGGGGCATCTGCGCCGAGGTGCTTGAGCGGGCCGGCTCGAGGCTTCGGTTTCACCCCAACGCCAAGCACTCCTGGGACAAGCGCCGCGCCGCCTGGCGCACCGCGCCGGCCATGGTGGTGCAGGTGGTGACGCCCGCCGGACCTACCGGCGGGGTGCATGTCACCTATCTGGACCGGGCCAGCGCCGGGAAGGCCGTGTTCCACGACGACGACGGCGAGGCGATGCCGGCCAAGCGCATGTGGGGGCCGCAGGTCGGCGCGGACGGCGCGCGCGGCGGGGCCTGGCTGATCGGCCCGGACGGCGAAGGCGATCTCGTGGTCGCCGAGGGGATCGAGACGGGGCTGTCGGTGGCGACGCTGTCGGCCCAGGCGGGCATCCCGTCGCGCGTCGTCGCGGCGCTGTCGCTGCTCAGCCTGCAGGGCCTGTGGAAGCGCGACGAAGACAACTGTGTCGACCCCACGCGGATCGAGGCGGACCCGAACGTGCGGGCCTTCAGCTGGCCGACGCCGGAGGCGGCGCCCTGGCGCGAGGTGCTGGTGGCCGTCGATCGCGACATGGGCGACCTCAAGGTCAAGGCGCGCACCGGCCGCGGCAAGATCTGTCCCTTCCTGCTGACCGCCGAGGTGCGGGCGAGGCTCTGCGGGCGGCTCGCCGTGGCGGCCTGGAAGGCGGCCGGCGCGCCCAGAGCGCGGGCCATCGCGCCGGCGCCGGGCCGGGATTTCAACGACGAATTGCGCGCCCGTCTGGCGCGGGGGGAGGCGTAGCGTGAGCATTGAGAACCTGTCTCTTGAAGAGCGGGTCGCGCGGCTGGAGGCCGTCGCGCATCCGCCGGTCGATCTTCGGGCCGCGATGTATGAGGTGGCGACCGACGTCGCCGCGTCTCGAAACCACGAACACAGCATGATCAAGGCGTGGTTCGTGGCCGTATTGGAGCCCGGCAAGATTCCGGAAAAGAAGAGGCCTTGGGTCAACAGTCTCGACGGCGTCCTGACGCTGCTGCGAGAGCTGATAGCGTGCCGTCGCGAGGGCGTCCGCCTGATCGTCTGTCAGGTCACCACAGATGACGACCTGTGGCTTGAGGATGGCCACGAAATGGTGGCGATCGATGACGCCATGAGGCCCAAGCGCCGCCGCCGGAAAGCGGCCTGATGACCAACGGATTCGACGACTACGAGGTCGTGGCGAACGACCCGCTGGAGGCGGCCGAGGACGACGCCTCGGAACGCGCGCTGCAGGGCTTCCCCAACCCGGACCTGAAGGAATGCCCCGTGGTCCCGCTGGGCTTCACCGGCGGCAAGGTGGTGTTCGCCATGCCGGAGGGCGAGCTGCGGTTCGAGCTGGCGGCGAAGATCGGCGGGATGCTGCGCACCGACATTTTCGCCTGCTCGGCCGGCCAGAGCTTCCTGACCTACTGGCGCGGCCAGGACGACAAGTTCCTGCGCGACCTGGCCACGGTGTGGTTCGTGCGCCAGTGCCGCACGGCGGGGCTGTGGGACTCGAACCGGCCGCAGCGGTCGCTGGGCGTCTGGCCCGGCGACGACGGCGAGATCGTGCTGCACGTCGGCGATGAGCTGTGGCGGCTGAAGGCCAAGGGCAAGCCGGAAAAGGTCTCGATCATCGACGCGCTGCGAGCGCGCAAAGGCCCGCTCTACCGCCTGCGCCCCCCCGCCCCCCGGCCGGAGCGGTCCGCCAAGGTCGCCCAGGGCCAATGGGTGCGCGACCAGCTCGACCTCTGGCGTTTCGAGGCGATCGGCCCAGTCTTAGCAAAAGATGGCGGGCTCTCCGGGGCCGACATCGTCGCCGGCTGGATCATGGCGGCGCTGCTGGGCGCCGTCGCGCCGTTCCGGGGCCACCTGCTGGTCAACGCCCTGGCCGGCGCTGGTAAGTCCACCCTGGTGGAGTTCGTCCACGCGCTGCTCTCGGCCGTGGCGGGCGACGTGATCGACGCCTTCACTGACGCCGGCCTGCGCAACGACCTGGCCGGGATGGCGCGGCCGGTGCTGCTGGATGAGGCGGAGAGTGCGCCGGGGACGCATGGCCCAGGCCCGGTCGAGCGCGCCCTGGAGCAGCTTAGGCGCATGTCGACCGGCTCCGGCGGCACGCGAAAGCAGGGCGACATCGGCGGCGGATCGGTGACCCAGACGGCCGTGGGGGCGGTGCTGCTGGCGGCGATCAATCCGCCCAGGCTCGGCCCGGCCGACGCCACGCGGATGGTGGAAGTCCGGCTGCTGCCGCTGAGCGGGACCGACCTGGCGGCCGACGCGGCCAGGCCCAGGGCGGTGAGCCGGGCGGAGCTGCGCACCGCGATCGAGGCGGCGCGGGCGCTGGCGCCGTCGTTGCTGGGGCGCGCGCTCAGCGGGGCGTGGCGCTACCGCGCCGACGTGGACGAACTGTCCGCGGCATTCGCCAGGGATGGGGAGGCGCCCAGGACCGGCGACCTGATCGCCATGCTGGCGGCCGGGCGACGGCTGCTGCTGCACGACGCGCCGCTGACGGCGGAGGAAGCCGACGTCGAGGTCGCCCGCTGGCGTCCGCTGCTGGCCCAGCGGGAGACGGCGGAGAGCGTCTCCAATCCGGGCTCGGATGCGCTCGCCTACCTGATGGCGGCCGATAGCGGGATCCATAGCGGCGGGGTGCGCAAGTCGCTGGGCGAGCTGGTCGAGCGCTGGCTGAAGGATCGCGAGGATTACGACCACGTGCTGGCGGCGCACGGGATCAAGCTGCAGCAGACGCCGGCGCCGGATGGACGGCCCGGCCCCTGGCTGCTGGTGGCCAACCATCATCCCAGGCTGGAGGCGGTGTTCCGCGGCACGCCCTGGGGCGATCACCGGAGAACCCTGGCCTACCTCGGCGACCTTGGGCCGGACTTCAAACCCTGGGCCACGCCCAACTCCGAGCGCTTCGGCGTGGGGGTGAAGCAGCGCGCCCTCGCCATCCCCCTCACCCCCTGGCTGGAGAAGGCCAATCGGGTCGTGGCCGGCGTCCAGCCCCTGCCCCGTTCCGCCGCCGTTCCAGATCCCGTTCCGGAGGAAGACCTTGATTGGCCTGATTAATCCGCCGCCTGGAACGGTGGAACGGTCGGAACGGCGACCAAGGCTCCTGCACCTGCACAAGCGAGCGGGCGTGCGAGGACTGCTGTGCGTTCCAACCGTTCCAGCCGTTCCACTCTTCTTTTTCCTTAGCCTTTCCAAAGAACTAGACTGGAACGCCGGCTGGAACGCCGCGGAACGGTCGATGTGGAGCGACCATGCCGCGCAATAGGCCCTTCTCCAATCGCCAGATACAGCGCCTGCGCAAAGCCGTGTCCGCCACGCCTCGGGCTGCGGCTGCGCCCGTGGTCGCCGAGCCCAGCGGGCTGGTGGCTCAGGAGCGCATCCGCGATGGGATCGAGGCGCAGCAGCAGCTGGCCGTTCAGGTGGCGCTGGCCTCGGACGCCGAGGCCGGCCTGGCGGTCGGGCATCGCGGCCCGGTCAATCTCAAGGCCAAGATCGAGGCGGAGTTCGCCGTGGACTATGCCCGCGACCGCACCCTGCCGGGCGTGCCGTTTCGGGCCGGTGGGCGTGACGGGCTGGTGGCGCTGCACAAGAGCCGCACCCTGACCGACGCCGAGGCCAAGGCCGGCCTGGCCTTCCGCATGGCCTATCAGGCGGCGACCCAGGGCCTGGGCTCATGCCTGGGCAGGGCCGGTGAAGGCGGCGGCGGGACCAAGCTGGCCGGGCTGGTCCGCTCGGCGGCCGAGCTGCAGCGCGCCTACCTGCTGGTGAGGCTGAACCAGATGGAGCGCGCCGTTGGTGAGGCGATGACCGATGGCCGCGAGCTGCACGCCCTGCGGATGATCGCAGGCGAGGGGCACACGGTGCGCGAGGTGGCCGGGTCGAGCGGCTTCGCCAGGGCTGCGACCACGGCCGCGCTGGTGCGTGCGCTGGAGGCGATCGCCGTGGCCTTGCGAATCACAGGCCAATAAGTTCATAAGAAGCGCAGCGCTGAACTTGCGTCTGACGAACCCGCCCGGCCCCCGCCGCGGCGGGTTTTCCTTGTCCGCTCAGTGGGTTGAGCCGCACCCCCACCCCTTCGGGTCCTCCCCGGCCACCCCCCGGCTATGCGGTGTTGCGAGGCGCGAGCTTTCGTTAGTTCCGGGGTTGGAAACTTTCTGAACTGGGTGAACTCGCCATGCCTCTGCTGATGACGCAGGCGGAGTTCGCGGACCGCCACGGAGTGGGAAAGCCGGCCGTCAGCGGCTGGAAAAAGAAGGGCCTGCTGGTCTTCGCGCCCGACCCTGAGCGGCCGGCGAAGATGCTGGTGGACGCCGAGAAATCGGACCTGCTGGTCCGCGGCTCGATCGACCCGACGCGGGGCCGGCCTCGGTCTTCGGAGCATGGGGCTGAGACACCCGCGGCCGAGGCTCCGGTTCGCCAATTGCCGCCGCTCAGCGGGATCGAGGCGGCGCGCCTTGAGGAAATGCAGGAGCGCACCCGTCGTCGGAAGATCGAGACGGAGCAGCTGCTGGGGTCGCTGGTCTCGGCGGCCGAGGCGGAGCGCCGCGCGGGTGAGCTGGGCCGCAAGTGCCGCGAGGGCGTCATGGCCGCGATCCGCCAGCAATCGGAACGCATCGCCGCTGAGAGCGACCCCCGCCAGGTGGTCGCGATCCTGAGCGAGGCGGTGGAGCAACTCTTCAACCGCCTGGCGGACGAAATCGAAGCCGAGGCCAGGGCCGAGCGCGAGGTGGACCGCCAGCTGGCGCCGCTCGCCGGAGATGATGAGGGCGATGAGCCATGAAGCTGACCGACCTGGACCCGCGCTGGCTGACCGAGGACGGCCGCAAAGTGGGCTTCGTGTTCCGCAGCCCGACCGACGCGCGCTGGTATCAGTCCTGTTTCTTCGAGGCTGGCCGCAAGCTCATGACCTGCGCCGAACCGGCCTGCTACGAGAGCGACGCTTGGTGCTGCCCGCATAGCCAGCTCGGCCTGGCCGCCGGCGCTGGGCTCAACACCGAAAAAGTCCAGGGCTGCAACATCAACTGCGCCTGGACCGCCCAGGGTGAATTGGACTTCGCGACCCTGACCGTCACGCCGTCGCTGGACGGCTCGCCCGGCGGGCTCTGGCACGGTTTCATCACGAACGGCGAAATCATGGGTGGCCTGTGATGACGGAGGAAGCCCCGAAGGCCGAAAAGGCTGGCCGTCATTGCTACGTCGGCGCGCCGCAGATCTTCCAGCTAAGTCAGGCCGTGTGGTTCGTGGACCGCGCGTTCGGCGAGACCAGTTACCTGGTGGGCTCGGCGACCCGGTCGGTGAACTTCCGTGACGTCGATGTTCGGATGATCATGGGCAATGCGAAATTCGAGCTTCTTTTCGGGGAGCACGGCGACAGCCAGGCGACCCCGTTCTGGAGCCTGATCTGCACCTCGGTCAGCCTGTACCTGCAGAAGCAAACCGGCCTACCGGTGGACTTTCAGATCCAGTCGATGAAGTCGGCCAACGCCCGCTTCGCGAGCAAGGAAGGCCATATCCGCCACCCGCTCGGCCTCTTCATCACCGATCCGGCGCCAGCGTGGGAAGGCCTCGAATTTCTGGACAAGCCGGTCCACCTGGTGGAGCGGCAAACCGAGCCCGGCAAGGCGGAGTGAACATCCACGCGCGGCCCCTGATGGGGGCCGAGGCGGCGCTGGATGCGAACGCCGCTCGCATCAACCGGGCGTTCGCGGGCGGGCTTCGGCCGCCGCCGCGCATCTCGGTCAGCGACTGGGCGGCGGAGAACCGGCGTTTCGGTGAGGACAGCGCCTATCCGGGGCCGTGGGATCGGTCGGTCGCGCCGTACCTGGACGAAATCATGGACTGCCTCTCGCCGCACCATCCGGCGTCGGTCGTCTCGATCATCAAATGCGCCCAGTCGGGCGGCTCGGCCAGCGGGGAGAACTGGATTGGCTACGTCGCCGACGTCGCGCCGGGGCCGATGATGTATGTCGGGCCGACGATCACGGCGGCCAAGGATTGGCTGGCGGAGAAGTTCTGGCCAATGGTCGAGGCCACGCCGCGGCTCAACCCGGACCGATCCGGCGTCGTCATGCCGAAGCGCCAGCGCGACGGCGCCGGGACGACGGCGCTGCGCACGCGGTTCCGCAAGGGCGGCTGGATGCTGGTCGCCGGGGCCAACTCGGCCGCCACGCTGCGCCAGCACTCGATCCGCTACGCGATCGAGGACGACCTGGACCAGTTCCCAGACGACCTGGACCACCAGGGCGCGCCGGAAAGCATGGTCACCGCCCGCCTGACGGTGTTCACCCGCCAGGGCATCGCCAAGCGGCTGAAGATCTCGACGCCGACCAACGCCGGGGCCTCGAAAATCGAGGTGGCGGTGAAGGCCGGCGACCAGCGCCGCTACTACTTCGCGTGCCGGCATTGCGGCTCGCGGTTCGATCCGCAGTTCGCCGACCTGCGATGGCCGGACGGCCGGCCCGATCAGGTGGAGCTGGTGGCCCCGTGCTGCGGCGTCCCGCTGGCGCACTGGGAAAAGCCGGCGATGAGCCGGGCGGACGGCTGGCTGGCGACATTCGAGGATGACGGCGAAAAGCCGCCGCGTGTGATGGACGAAGCGACCTTTCAGGACTGGCGCGCGCAGCGCCCGGCGGGAACGGTGATCGCGGGCCGCCAGCCGAGCTTCGATATCAGCGGGATCATCTCGTCGTTCCTGACCTGGTCGGATCTCTGCGACAGCTTCGTCAAGGCGCAGGGCGACCAGAACAAGCTGCGCTCCTGGACCAACCTGATGTTGGGTCAGGCCTTCTCGCTGAAGGGCGACGCGCCGCCGGCCGAGAGCCTGGAGGCGCTGCGCGAACAGGACTGGGACAAGACCGCCGTGCCGCACGGCCCGGCGGTGTTCACCCTCGGCTGCGACGTCCAGGGCGACGGGATCTACTACGAGGCCCTGGGCTGGGCCTTCGGGCTGGAGAACTGGAGCCTGGACCACGGCTTCCTGCCGGGCGCGACGGACGTGCCGGGCGAAGGGGCCTGGAAGCTGCTGGAGGATTATTCGCGGCGGACCTTCGCCATGCCGGGCGGCAAGGCCATCGGGTTCGACTTCATCTGCGTCGACGCCGGCTACAACACAGAGGCTGCCAAGGCTTTCTGCAAGCGGTCGGGCAAGCGGCTTCCGGTGTTCGGCCGCGATGGCTGGATGCTGCCGATCCTGGGCCGGTCGATGGCCGTGCATCACGAGGTCGGAAAGTCCAATCGCCGCAAGCGGACCAAGCGGGCCGGCGAGGACGCTCACCTGGTGGGGACCTTCGGGGCCAAGTTCAGCTTTTACGGCTTCCTGCGCACCTCGATCGCCGCGGCCGACGCCGAGGCGCGCGGCCAGGGGGCGGAGCCGATGCGCGGGCGGATCCATTTCGGGCGACACGCGGACGTGGCGCTGTTCGACATGCTGACCAGCGAAAGCGTGGTCACCGAGGTCAAGAACGGGCTGAAGCGCCGGGTGTGGCGGCTGCAGCCGGGCCGGCAGAACCACTGGCTGGACTGCCGCATCTACAACCGCGCCGCCGCCGAGGCGATGGCGCTCGATAGCCGCGCCGAGGCCGACTGGCTGGCGCTGCGCGAGGACCGCTACGCAAGCCCGACCGGCCAGGCCGACCTGGTGGCGCGGATGAATTCACCCATTCCGACGGCATCGGCCCCGTTTGCGGGGGCGAGGACCCCGGACGCGCCGCCGGCCGCCTCTCCAGGACCGGCGGCGCGAGACAACGAAACCTGGGTCCCAGATCGAGAGGGGTGGCTGTAGATGCCTGCACCGGATTACGCCGTCGAGATCTCGGCGCTGGAAACCGCCCTGTCGACGGGCGAACTGACGATCGAGCAGGACGGCGAGCGCGTGACCTATCAGTCCGCGTCCGACATCGTGAAGCGGCTCAGCTACTTCCAGCAAAAGGCGGCGGAGGCCGCAGTTTCGCCGTCCAGCCGGGGCCAGTTCGGCTTCTCGGCGCCCGCCTATAGCCGGGACTGAAGCGCGTGAAGCTTCGCGACTTCATCGACGGCGCCGTCGAGGCGTTCTCGCCGCGCGCGGCGCGCCAGCGGATGGCGGAGCGCATGGCGCTCGATCAGCTGCGCGACTACGACGTGGCCGGCGGGGGTCGCCGCACCGCCGGCTGGCGTCGGACATCGACTTCGGCCGACCGCGAGGGCCAAAAGGCGCTCCGAAAAACTCGAGACACCGGCTACGAGCTGGTGCGCAATAACAAGTACGCCGCCGCGATCGACATCCACCTGACGTCGTACCTGGTCGGCGACGGTATCGCGCCCCGCGCGGTACACCCGATCAAGCGAATCCAGAAGGCCGCCCAGGCGGAAATGGACGCGTTCTTCGCGTCTCGGGTGGACGGCCGTCATGACTTCTTCGGCCTGCAGGCGCTGGCGGCCAGCGCCATGGTGGTCGGCGGCGAAGGTCTGGTTATCTGGGGGCCTGACGCCGAAGGCCCAGACGGGCGCTGCAAGGTGGTTGAGGGCGCCTACCTCGATCACACGAAGAACCGCGACGTCGCGGGCGAAAATCGCATCGTCCAGGGCGTCGAATTCGATCAGGTGAGCGGCGAGCGCGTAGCCTATTGGCTGTACGACCGCCACCCTGGCGACATCGCTTTCATCGGATCGAATTCAAAGCGCTACAGCGCTGACTACGTCGACCACGTCTACGAGGAACGCCGCCCCGGCCAAACGCGGGGTATCTCCTGGCTGGCGACGGTCGCGACCACGCTGCGCGACGTCGCCGACATGGCCGACGCCAAGCTCATGAAGGAAAAGGTCGCCGCCTGCCTGGCGCTGATCCTGACGCCCGGTGAAGGCGGCCCGGCCATCGACCCGTTCGACGGCGAAGGCGAGCTCGGCAAGGGCGCAAGCTCCGGCAAGAGCCCCGGCGACAAGATGGACACGCTGCGCCCGGGCGTGGTGTGGCGGGCTCGGCCGGGCGATACGGCCAGCGTCGTCAACCCGCCGCACACCGGCGAGGGTGTCCATCTGATCAAACAGGAGTTGATGGGCGTGGCCGCGACGACGGTCCCCTACCACGTCCTGTCGGGCGACCCTTCAGAGGCCAACTATTCGAGCCTGCGCGCGCTGAACAACCCGTTCCGCAACCGCATCGTGGCGGTCCAGCAGCACGTCCTGGTCCCGTTCATGTGCCTGACCGCGGCCCAGCGCCGGATGAAGCGCCTCGCGCTCAAGACCGGCGACCGCCGCTTCCTGGCTGTGACCTGGAAATGGTCCATGCCGGTCTGGCGCAACGACGACCCGATCAAGGATTTCACCGGCGAACTTATGGAGGTCCGCGCCGGGACCAAGTCGATGATCACCGCTCTGACCGAGCGCGGTGTGAACCCGGAAGAGCATGTCGATGAGATCGCCGCCTGGGTGGCGATGACCGACAACGCCAAGCTCGCCCTGGATTCCGACCCTCGGCGGATCAACCTCTCCGGCGCCCTGCAGCCCGCCGCCGGCTACCTGAACGGCCAGGCTCCTAAGGAAGGCTAACGCTCCATGCCCCAAGACATGATCCGCCGCCAGGCCGACCTGGCGGTGCAACGCCGTGCGTCCGAAGTCGGCACGTACAACGCCGACACGCGCACGGTCGAGCTGACCGCCGCCACCGGCGTCCGCGTCCGTCGCTATGACTGGGACATCGGCTACTACTGGGAAGAGCTGGCGATGACGCCCGACGCCGTGGACCTGTCCCGCGTCGAGGCGGGCCAGTGCCCGCTGTTGGACAGCCATTCGCGCTGGTCGATCGAGGACCAGCTGGGGATTGTCGAGTCGGCCCGACTTGAAAGCTCACAGCTCATCACGCCCGTCCGCTTCAGCGAAGGCGAGAAGGCGAAAACCGCCGAAGCCAACGTGGCCAACCGCACCCTGACCGGCGTGTCGATCGGCTACCGCATCCTGGAACTTTCGCTGATCGAAAAGGACGCCCAGGGCGTCCCGGTCTACCGCGCCACCAAGTGGGCGCTGATGGAAGTGTCCCTTACTCCCGTTCCCGCCGATCCGGCCGCAGGGGTCCGATCGGAAACTGGGTTGCACCCCTGTGTCATTGTGGAGACCCGGAAAATGCCCCCGGAAAACGAACCCGCCGTTCAGCCGGCGGCTGATCAAAACCGTGTCGCCCCTGCGCCGGCCCCTGCGCCCGCGCCGGTTCCCGCCGCCCGTGGCGAGGACACCCAAACGGCCCCCGATGCGAGCGCCGCTCGCATGTCCGGGGTCCAGGCCATCGACTTTGTTGAGGACGCTCGCGCGCTCGGCGTCGACGTCGCCCAGGCCCGCGGCTGGGCCGAGAAGCTCACCCCCGATGCGGCCCGCGGCGAGCTGCTGCGCGCGGCGGCCGACAAGCAACGCGACGAAGCCCCGCGCATTGCGGCTGGCGATGGTGCGCGCATCACGCACGACGCCCGCGACAAGGCCCGCGACGCCTGCTCCCTCGCGCTGCTCAATCGCTTTGAACCTGGCCGTTACAAGCTCGACGGCGCGGTCGGTGAGGGTGCTCGCGAATGGCGCGGAATGTCGCTCCTGGAAATGGCGCGATCGAACCTGGAGGCCAATGGCGAGAAGGTCCGCGGCCTGAGCCGTCGCGAGCTGGCTGACATGGCGCTGCGGACCCACTCCACGTCCGACTTCCCGTACATTCTGGCCAACGTTGCGAACAAGACGCTGCGCCAGGGTTACGAGTCATCGCCCCAAACGTTCAAGGCTTGGCAACGGCGCGCCACCGCGGCTGACTTCAAGCAAATCCAGCGCACGCAGCTGGGCGGCGCGCCGGGCTTCCTGCTCGTCCCTGAAGGCGGCGAGTTCAAGATGGGCACGATCGGCGAGGGCAAGGAAGTCTACGCCCTGGCGACCTATGGCCGGAAGTTCTCGATCACCCGGCAGACGCTGATCAACGATGACCTGGACGCCTTCTCGCGGATCCCGGTCATGATGGGCCGCGCGGCGGCCGACCTGGAGTCGGACACGGCCTACGCCCCGCTGATCGCCAACCCGAACATGGGCGACAGCGTGGCGCTGTTTCACGCCAGCCACGGCAACCTCGCCGGCTCGGGCGCCGCGATCTCCGAAACGACCATCTCCGCGCGAGAGGCCGCCATGGGGATCCAGACCGGGCTGGAGGGGCGTTACATCAACGTCACGCCGAAGTTCCTGATCGTCGCGCCGAAGGACAAGGTCGCCGCCCAGAAGATGCTGACGGCGGTCATGCCGACAGCGACGAGTGGCGTGAACGTCTACGCCAACTCCATGGACCTGGTGGTGGAAGCCCGGCTCAGCCGCAGCTCCGGCGCCGTGCCGTGGTTCATGGCGGCCGACCCGGCCCAGGTGGACACCATCGAATACGCCTACCTGGAAGGCGAAGAGGGCGTCTACCTGGAAGAGCGCGCCGGCTTCGATATCGACGGCATGGAGTTCAAGGCGCGCCTGGACATCGCTTCGAAGGCGATCGACTGGCGGGGTCTGCAGATGGATCCCGGCACCGCCTAAGCCGCCCTCCCCTAAATTCCTCCCCAACTCACGGGCGGCTTCGGCCGCCCGTGGCTTTTTCGGCCCCGACGACGATCGCCGAGACCCCCGCCCGCGGGGGCTTCCGCTGTCTTCGCCGGAGACGACCCGGCAACAACTCCAGCAGAAGGACAGTGACCATGAAGACCCAGATTGACAGCGGGGATGTCATCGACATCACCGCGCCCTCCGGCGGGACCACCTCCGGCGTCGGCGTGCTGCTCACCAAGCTGTTCGGCATCGCCGTGACCACCCAGCTGGTCGGCGAAACCGCGTCGATCGTGACGCGCGGGACGTTCGACCACACCGCTGAGGGCGCCGGCTCCGGCCAGGCCTGGGCGGTCGGCGACATCGTCTACTGGGACGACACGAACAAGCGGCTGACCAAGACCAGCTCCGGCAACACTCGCGTGGGCGTGGCCGTGGCGGTCAAGCTCACCGCGGCGACGACCGGACGGCTGCGGCTCGACGGTTTCGCCACCTAAGCCGCCCTCGGCGGCGACAGGGGCGTGAGCGGCCGACGCCCCAATGCACCTTCGGCCGACCCTTCCACATCGTCAGGAGTGAGCGCCCATGCGACGCCTCTACGCCTTTGCATCCATGGCCGCGCTCGCCGCCGCCATCCCTTTCGCCCCGGAAAATGAAACCGGCGGCGCAGCAACCTCCCCGCCATCGCCGCCAGCGGCTGACCCCAAAGTCGACGCCAAAGCCGAACCCAAGGCGGCCAAAGCCGCGAAGTCCGAACACGTCGTCTGGTGTTCGCCGGGCTACGAACAGTTCAGCATTGGCCGGGTCTACAAAGGGCCGGGCGACATGGCTCTGGGCCTCCAGGCCGCGGGCAAGGCTCGAATCGCTTCGCCTGCCGAAGTGAAGGCGGCCGGCGATAACATCGGGACCTTCGGCTAAGCCGATGGCGGACCCCAATGCCCGCCGTGGCCGGCTGCTGGAGGTGCTTTATCGCACCTTTGGCGTCGGGGCCGAGTGGACCGCGGCGGGCGGCGGGTCTGCGGTCCCTTGCACCGTCCGGCCGGCCGTCGACGACGACCAGCTGGTGGGCCTGGGCCGCGGCGACATCATCGCCCAGCGCAACCTGCTGAAGGTCCGCGTGAGCGAGGTCGCCGCGCCTGCGGTGAACGGGATCTTCGCGCTGACCGATGACGCGCGCCTGTTCAAAGTGATGGGGACGCCCCGGCGGGCGCACAGCGGGCTCGAATGGGTCTGCGAGGTCAAGGAAGTCGCGCCCTGATGCGCGTGACCCAATCTCCGCCGGACCTGAAAGGCGCGCTCTCCGCCGACTTCAAGGCGATCGAGGGCATCCACACCGACGCCATGCGCGACCTGGTGACGGGCTTCGTCGGCGAGCTGCGCGACGATGTCGAGGGCGCGGGCCTGGGCCGGCGTCTGGCCAACACCTGGCGCGGCAAGGTCTTCCCCGGCGGCGGCTCGAGTTTTACCCCCGCGGGCTTCGTCTGGTCCAAAGCGGCCAAGATCGTCGGCGCGTTTGCGACCGGCGCGACCATCCTGCCGACCGATGGCCGCCGCTACCTGGCGATCCCGACAAACAACGTTCCGCTGAAGGCCCGCGGCCGGCGCATGACCCCGGTCGAGGTCGAGGCGACCTTCAATCAGGACCTGATCGTCCGCATGGGCCGGGGCGGCCGAAAGCTGGCCTTCGTCAATGTCATCGCGGCCAAAAACAAGCGCGGCTTCCGCGCCGCGACCAAGGGTCGGCTGGCCCAGGGCCGCCAGGTCAAGCTGGTGCTGATGTTCATCCTCGTCCCCGCGGTCCGCATCCCCAAGCGGATCGATCCGGACGCCACCTTCCAGCGCTGGGCCGGGCGCTACGACGCCCTCGTGCAAAGCCGCTGGGACGCCTCCAGCCTCGGGAAATCCTAGATGACCAGCAAGCGGCTGCAGGTGCTGGACGCGGTGAAGGCGCTGGTGGTCTCGGCCCTGCCGAGCGCCGACGTGAAGGGTCTGAACGCCGACGACGCCAAGCCCGAGAGCATCGGCCCGGGCGGGACGGTGATCGTCCGCGCCGGCGACCCTGGCGAGCCGGAAGTGGACCTCTCGCCGACCCGCTACAACTACGATCACGCCATCCCGCTGGAGGTCGGCGCCTACGAGAGCGCCAGCAAGACCTCGGAACAGGTGCTGGACGAGATGCTGGCCGCGATCGGCCTGAAGATCTCGGAAGACCCCACCCTGGGCGGCCTGGTGGACTGGCTGGAGCCCTCGGCGGCTTCAACCGACGATTTCGACGCGGTCGGCGCGGTCGCCGGCCGGTGGGCGGACCTCGAAATCCGCGCCTCGTACGCAACGACCGCGCCTCTCAACTAAACCAATCGGAGATTTTCCATGGCCTTCAAACGCGCCCGCGGCGCGAACGCCATCGTGGCGGGCGCCTTTGAATCCACCTACGGGGCCTCGCCCGTCAGCGGCTACTACAAGCTGCCGATCGCCGGTGACATTGCGCTCGGCGACGAACAGGGCCGGATCGCGTCCGACCTGATCGGCTTCGGGCGCGAGCCCCTGGCGTCGGCCGACGACGTGGTCAACAACGCCGGTGACGTGAAGGTCCCGGTGGACCTGCGCTACATCGGCTTCTGGCTGAAGCTGCTGTTCGGCGCGCCGACCACCACCCAGGGCGTCGCCGCCACCGGCTCGATCGCGTTCGCCACCAACCCGGCCGACGCCGACACGGTGACCATCAACAGCGTCGCCTTCACCTTCAAAAACAGCCCGACGCTGGCGACCCACGTGCAGATCGGGACCGATCTGGCGGCGACGCTGGCCAACCTGATCGTCGTCCTGAACGCCTCGGCCAACGCCAGCGTCACGCCGGCCACCTATTCCGCCGACGCCGACCTGACCATGCTGACCGTCACCCACGACACGATCGGCACGGGCGGCAACAGCTTCACCCTCGCCGCCTCCGCCGGCACGCCTTCGGCCGGCACGCTGGCGGGCGGCTCGACGTCTGGCCCCTACAACCACGTGTTCGTGTCCGGCGTGGTCGATCTGCCCTCGGCCTCGATCGAGATCGGCATGACCGACGTCCTCCAGTACTTCATGAACTACGGCGTAATGGCGAACACCTTCTCCATCCCGATGCAGCGCTCCGGCCTGCTGAACGCCACCATCGGCCTGATGGCCCAGGGCGAGCGCACGCCGACCGGCTCGACCGGCGCAGGCACGCCGTCCGAACTGGTGATCGAGCGCTTCGCCCAGGGCCAGGGCTATCTGAAGCGCGACGGCGTGCCGCTCGCGCGGGTGCAGAGCGGCACGGTGAAGTTCTCCAATGAAATGGAGGCCGACGAGAGCATCCGTCCGGATGGCCGCATCGGCGGGGCCGACGCCGGCCAGCTCACCGGCGGGATCGACAACCTGACGGTCCGCTTCGGCGACCCGACGCTGTACAACCTGGCCATCGCCAAGACTCCGCTGGAGCTGAGCTTCGGCTGGCAGATCAGCTCGGTGAAAAAGCTCACCGGCGTCTATCACCGCGTGATCCTGCCGAAGTCCAAGCTGCCGATCAGCGGGCCGAAGGGCATTCAGGCCAGCTACAACGCGATGATCGAGCGCCACCCGACGCTGCTCAAGTCGGCGACCTACACCCTGGTCAACGACGTCGCCAGCTACGCCTGACCCCGCCCCATAGACCGCAACCGATCAGCCCATGCGAGCGCCGCTCGCATGGGCCTTTCGCCGTTTCCAGAAGGAACGCCATGTACCAAGTCGCATCGCCGGCTCTTAGCCAGCTCGAAATCCTGCCCGGCGTCACCGTCGAGTTTCATCCGATCACCCGCGCCGCCGTGCGCGCCGCCCGCAAGGCTGCTCAGCTCGTGCTTGCCGATGATCCCGAGGCCAAGGAAGCCGCGGGCGACGCCTATTCCGCGCAGCTGATCGGCCTCGGCCTGGCCGGCTGGTCGGGCATCGCCGGCCCGGACGGCAAGGCGCTGCCGTTCAGCGCGGACAACGTCCAGGTTTTCCTGGCCGACGTCGGACTCTTCGAGGCCGCCGACACAGCCTACGTGCTGCCGTACGTGCTGCGGGAAGCGGAAAAAAACGGATTGTCCGCCTCGCCCGCTGGCACTTCGGCGGGGCGGACTCGGGCAAGGCCTACTGCGCGAACTGTGACGAAGCCTGCGAAGACTGCCCCTACGACGTCCACGCGCCCCGCACGCCGGAAGGCGACGCCGCCTGGGGCGTAATCCAGGACTGCGAACGCCAGGTCCGCGTGGCCATGAACGGGGTCTACGCCCTCGACTTCGGCGCGGTCCTGACCTTCGCCCAGGTGCTCGGCGCCGCCAGCCCGCTGCTGGCCGAAACGCTCCCCGAAATCGAGCCGCTCGTAGTGGCCCACTACCGACCGGAGGACTGCGATGGTGACGCGTAACCTCGCCTATCGCATCGGCGTCGAGGGCAAGGAGCAGGTGATCTCCGCCCAGCGGGAGATCGCCGACTCCGCCGAGGCCAACTATCGCCGCAGTTCAGCCGCCGCCGAGCGGGCCGCCAACCAGGCTGACGCCGCGATCGAGCGCGCGCGGCTGAAAGCCCGCGAAGCGGCGCAATATCAGCCCTCGCCCGTCGCCCAGCGCATCAATGACTTGACGGGCGTAACCGGCGACAGCGGCAAGTCGGTCCGCGCCTCGGCGGCGGCCTTCGCCGAAGCGCTGGCCACGGAGGAGCGCCAGGTCCAGGCGCTGCTGGCCGCCATCAATCCGCTGACCGCCGCCCAGGCCCGCTTCGCAGAGGCGACCGACGTGGCCGGCGGGCTGCTGCAGCGAGGCGCGATCAGCGTCCAGCAGCACGCCGCCGCGGTCGAGTTGGCCGCCCGCCAGTATGACGAGGCTGCGGCCTCGGCCCAGCGCGCGGAAGCCGCCTTCGCCACGCCGGCCGCCGGCACGTCAGCTATTCAGGCCCGCATCGCCGCGATCACCGGCCTGGACCGGGCCGAGCTGTCGGCCGAGGCCTCGGCGCGGGCGATGGAACAGGCCTTCATAGAGGACGCGCGCGCCGCCGCCGCGCTCAAGGCGCAGATCGACCCGCTCGGCGCGGCGATCGAGCGTGTGAACCAAGAGCTGCGTGAGGCCCAGGGCCTGGCTGCACGCGGCGCGATCTCGGACGGCGAGCTGGCCAGGGCCAAAGAGGTTCTGACCGCGCGCACCAACGCGCTTCATGCCGCCCAGATGCGCGGCGCAGGCTCGTCCAAGATGCTCAGCCTGGCGGCGCTGGACCTTACCCGGCAGACGGCGGACATCGCGGTAACCGGCCTTTCCGGCATGAACCCGTTCATGATCCTGCTGCAGCAGGGTCCTCAGATCGCCGACCGGCTCCAGATGATGAAGCTGGAGGGCGTCGGCGTCGGGGCCGCATTCAAGGAAATGGGCGCCCAGGCGGGCGGCCTGGCCCGGATGATCCCTCTGGCCGCCACTGGCGTCGGCGCGCTGACGGCGGCGGCGACAGCGGGTTTCGTGATCGCCGATCGCTACGCCACGGCCCAGGGCAAACTCGCGAACCAGCTCCGCTATTCCGGCGCGGCGGCCGACGTCTCGGCCCAGCGCATCCAGGCAGTGGCCGAGGCTCAGGCTCGCGCGAGCGACGTCAGCGTCGCCGCGGCGCGCGACATCGCCACCGCCATGGCGACGGTCGGGCGAGTGAGCAGCAATCAGCTGGAGCCCGCGACGGACTTGGCGAAGAAGTTGTCGATCGCGCTGGGCGTCGACCTGAAAACCGCCACCGATCTCCTGGCCGGCGCTCTGGCGAACCCGACGCGCGGCGCAGACCAGCTGAATGAAAAGCTGCGGTTCCTGACCGCCTCGCAGCTCGAAAGCATCAAGGCGATGGACGCGCACGGCGACCGCGCCGCGGCCGTCGATGCGATCTTGAAACAACTGGATGTGACGGTTGGCGACGCCAGCCTGCGTCTGGGTCCATTCGCCAAGCTCGGCCACGATATCGCCGACGGCTTCCGCGACGCCGGCAGCTCGATCGCCGGTTTCATCGCCAGGCTGCTGCAGGTCCCGTCCGGCGACACCGTCCAGCGGCTAACCCAGGTGCAGACCCGCCTGGCGCAGCTGCGCGCCCAGGGCACCGCGTCGGCCAACCCGCTGTTCGCGAAATACCAGAAGGAAGAGGCGGAGCTGCAGCAGCAGATCCGCAACGACGCCGCGCGCACGGCGCAGCAGGCGCGCGCGACACAGAGTCAGCAGCTCAAGGGCGCATTCGATGGGCTGAGCCCGAGTACGTCGCAGATCAAGGCGATTCAGGACCGGCAGTCGCAGTTGCGGAGCGCGCTGGCCGACCCAGTCAACGGCGACCGCCGCTTGGCCGACGCGGGGGTTTCGCGCGCCCAGGCGCGGGATGCCCTGATCCAGGGCGATGCGCAGATCAAGCAACTGCGCGAGCGCGCGCAGCACACGGACAAGCACTCTGAGAGCCTCGCCCGCCAGGCGGCCTCGCAGGAGGTCAGCGCGCGAGCGGCGCTCGCGGTCGCCGACGCCTACATGCAGAGCGAGTCCGCCGGGCGCCTGGCCGAGGCGCGGCGCAAGGCGCTCACCGATGCCACCCGCAAGGGGATCGACGCCGACGCCCAGGCGCGCCGCGAAATCGCGCTGCAGGCGGCCGAACAGGTGGCCAATGCGGCCAAGGAAGCCAGCGGCCTGCAGCTGAAGGCCGATGCCCAGCGCGCCGTCAATGCGTTGGTCGCCGAAGGCAAGGTCCGGCCGGAGGACGCGCAGCGCGAGCTGCAGATGCAGCTGGCGCTGGCCGAGGCGGTCGGGACGGAAGGCGTGGCCCGCGAAAAGCTCATCGCGGTGCTTGAAAAGCAGCGCGCCGCGCTGACGGCGCTCGGCGCGGCGCAGGCGGTGGCCAATCTCCTGTCGCAGGCCTCGGCCGCGGACGACCGGATCACCGCCCTGAAACTCGAGGCGCAGTACGCGGGCGACCTGACCGGCGAATACGAGCGCCAGGCGGCGCTGCTGAAGGTCCGGCAGAGCGCCGACTATCGCGCAGCCGGCGACGATGACTCCGGCCGGAAAGCCAAGGCCGAGCTGGAGGCCAAGGCGCTGCAGGAGGTGGACCAGCAGCGGGCCACCCGGCAGGCGACCTACCTGGAGCAATCGCGCCAACGGTATGCCGACCAGGCGCAGATGGCCCGCGCCGAGCTGGGACTGATCGGCCAGGGCGAAGCCGCCCGCGCGCGGATCCTGTCGCACCTGCAGCGTGAGCAGGAGCTGAAGGCCCAGGGGCTCGACCTGGCGGACCAGGAGGTCCAGGCGATCCTCGCCCAGGGCGATGCGATGGATGCGCTCATTGCGCAGCTGCAGCGCAGCAACGCCGAGTGGGAGGAATTCCGCGGCCTCGGCGAAAACATCATCGATACCGTGCTGGATCCGCAGGCCTGGGACGACTGGGGCGACATCGGCAAATCGGTGCTGCAGATGGTGTTCGCCGAGATGGTCAAGCTCAGCCTCGCCAACCCGCTGAAGAACCTGTTTTTCGGGAGCGAGCTGCCGACCGGCGCGGGTTGGGGCGGCTTCCTCGGCCAGATCATCGGCGGCGGTCGATCGGGCGCGGCCAACGACAACGGCGATCGCGGCCCGCTGTTCGGCGACGGCGCGCGGCCCGATGGGACGTTCGGTCTTGTCGACTTCGGCGCGGACGAGTTCCGCCGTTCGGTGCTGCAGCTTGGCGACAGCGGCGACCGGCTCGTGGACGGCCTGGACCAGGTGTTCCAGCAGAACACGTCGGGCGGCTTCATGCGCACGTTCGCGGACCTGTTGAGCCGAGGCGCGGGCGGCGGCGGTGGCGGCGGCTGGCTCGGCCAGATCATCGGCGCGGCGACCGGCGCACTGTTTGGCGGCGGCGGAAGCTCGGCCGGCGTCGCGGCGGACTTCGGCGGCGCGGGCTCGGGCTCCGGCGTGATGTTCGCCGCCTCGGGGACGGACTTCTCGCCGGGCGGCCGGACGGTCGTCGGCGAGGAAGGTCCCGAGCTGCTGGACATCCCGCGTGGGGCGCGGATCCACAACGCCGCCCAGACGCGCAAGATCCTAACGGCCGCGGCGAACGACGGCGGCGGGACCGTCGTCAACCTCGGCGGGGTGCACACCACGATCGAGGCGAACGGCGCCGGGCCGCGCGAGATCGACGAGCTGCGGATGCAACTGGCCGACTACGAGCGCGGCCTGCCGAGCAAGATCCTCAATACCGTCAACGAAGGCATCTCGCGCCGCCGCATCGTGGTGAACCAATGACCGCGCTGACCTTCCCGCGGACCATGCCGGCGGCGGGACCGGCGCAGCAGATCTTCGAGCCTTTCCAGGTCAACCTGCGCACCGCCGAGACCGGCGGGGCGCTCTACAGCGTCAACTTCGGCGTCAAGCGCTGGAAGGCGGAGTGGACGCTTGGGAAGGGCATGTCCGCCGACCTGTCCGACGAATGGCGCGCCTTCCTCGCCTCGCTGTCGGAAGCTGGCCGCAGTTTCCTGGGCTACGACTACGCGCGGCCGAGCGGATCGAAGCTCTATCCCGCCGGCTTCGCCGCGCTGAGCTGGGACGGGGACTGCGACAGCTGGTCGACCGCGATCAGCGGCGATGGCCTGCCGATGCTCAGCCTCGCCGGCCTGCCGGCCGGGCTGCCGATCAGCCAGGGCGACTATTGCGGGTTTCGCTGGGAGACGCTGGGGGTCGAGCGCCGCCACATGGTGCGCTTCCTGGAGCCCGCCACCGCCAACGGCTCCGGCGTGATCAGCGACATCGCCATCGTTCCCGGCGTGATCGGCGGGCTCGTGCCGGAAGACGCCACAGCCCACCTCTACGAGCCGCGCTGCGTCATGCGCCTGATGCAGGACACCCAGGTCACGGCCATGGACCGGCGGCGCGTGGCCGGCGCGCGGATCGTCGCCCTGCAGGACTTCCGAGCGTGAAAACCTTCTCCGAACTCTTCAAGGCGGCGCTCGCGGCGGGCAGCGTCACCAGCCACGGCGCGGTCAAGCTGGCCGCCACGGACCCGTTCCGCGTCTGGGGCGGCGTCGGCCCGCTGGAGCTGGAGGGCGAGGACTATCAGGGCATCGGCGACGCCGGCCTGGTGACCGTCACCGGCTCTCAGATGGGCGGCACGGAAGACGGCATTGAGCTGGCGCTGTCCGGCGTCGATCCCAACACCGCCGACCTCTCCACGACGGTGTTCGTCCGCAACGCACGGGCGACCATCTGGCGGCTCGGCTTCGACGAGTCCGGCGAGGTCATGCTGGACGCCCAGGTGTTCGAACGTGGCCGGGTCGATAAGCTGGGCTGGCGCGACACGCCGGGCGGCGAGGCGACCATCACCGTGGCGATCGAGACCGCGGCGCGAGGCCTGGGCCGCAAGACCGGGCGGTCCACCGCCGACGCGGACCAGCGAATGATCGACGGCGACGACGGCTCACTGTCGCGCGTGACCCAGGCCGGCGAGCTGACCCTGGCGTGGGGCGGCAAGCCGCCGGCCAGAGTCGCCCAGACGCTGCCGACGACGGCGCAGCCGTTCGACCCGATCCAATTCCACAACGGGGTCCCGTTCTGATGCGCGACCATGAGGCCCTGATCGCCTTCCTGGAGGCGCGGATGCGAGCGCCGTTCGCATGGGGCAAGAACACCCATCGGCGTCGCGCACACGAGGACGGCAACAGCTGCGTCCACCTGGCGGCCGGCGCGGTGTTCGTGCAGACCGGCCGATCGGTGCTGCGCGACCTGCCCGGCTGGACCAGCGAGCGTGGCGCTATCCGCGCCCTGGGGCGTGTCGGCGGCCTGGAAGCGGCGACGGACCTGGTGCTGCGCCGCATCGCGCCGGCCATGGCGCACCGCGGCGACATCGGCCTGGTCGAGAACATCGGCGGCCGGCCCAGCTTGGTGGTGATCGAGGGCCAACTGGTCGCCGGCCCCGGCCCCGCGGGCCTGGTGCGCCTGCCGCGGGTGGCGGTGAAGGCCGCCTGGAGCGTGGACGTCTAAAATGCGCGCCCCTCTCTGGCTCTTCCTGGCGCTCGCCTGGGCGCTCACCCCGTCGTGGGCGAACGCCGACCCGGTCAGCGCCTTTATCGTCGGCGCGCTCGGCCTGGTGGGCACGGCCGCGACCGTCGCCACCTTCGTGATCAACACCCTGCTGATGGTCGGCATCAACGCCGTGGTCAGCAAGGTGATCGGCCCCAAGGGGCCGAAGTCCAGCGGCCAGGAACGCCAGGCCAGCATCATGCAGCTCAGCCTGGGCGAGGGGCCGCGCGAGGCGATCTTCGGCCGCTCGGCCACGGGCGGGACCCTGCTGGACGCCTACAACCACGGCGGGACGAACAAGACCGACTGGGAAGTCATCGTCATCAAGGTGGCGGACCACCAGTGCGACGCCTTGGAAGGCTTCTTCATCGGGGACACCTTCTACGCCTACGCCGCGGACGGGGCGCAGACCGGCTTCAACGGCCAACTCGAGATCTACTGGATGGACGGCGCGGCCGACCAGCTGGCGAACGCCTACCTGCTCTCGACCTCGGCCGGGCGGCTCTACGGCCTGCCTTGGGAAGCCGTGGACGTCTGCCGGTCGATGGCGGTGTTCATCGCCGCCTACAAGGCCGATGCGCCGAACGCGGCGACGCCTGTCTGGCCGCAGGGCCGGCCGAGCTTCAAGCCCGTCGTGCGCGGCAAGAAGTGCTATGATCCGCGCAAGGATTCCACCATCTCCGGCGGGTCCGGCGCGCACCGCTGGGACGACCCCTCCACCTGGGAGTGGAGCGAGAACGCGGCGATCTGCGATTACAATTACGACCGCGGCGTCTACGCCCTGGACGACGTCGGCGAGCCGAACCGGCTGCTGATCGGCCGCGGCCTGACCGCCGAGGAAGCCCCGCCGGAGCGGGTCGCGGCCCGCGCCAACGTCTGCGACGAAGACGTGGCGCTGAAGGCCGGCGGGACCGAGAAGCGCTACCGCTGCGGCGGGGTGATCTTCGCCAACGAGAGCTTCATCGACGTCAAGCAGAAGTTCGCTGACGCGATGGGCGGCGACATCGTCAAGCGCAACGGCGGCGTCGAGGTGCTGCCGGGCGCGGCGCAAAGCGTCGTCGCCGAGATCACCGACCGCGACCTAGTGGTGGGCGAGGCGGTCACCTACGAGCCGTTCCTGTCGGACAACGACCGGATCAACATCGTCGCCCCGCGCTACGTGGAGCCGACGCAGGTGTGGCGCAGCCACGGCTGCCCCATCCGCCGCTCGACCGAAGACGTCATTGATGATGGCGGGCCGAAGGTCGCCGACCCCTCCTACGACCTGGTGACGTCGCAGAGCCAGGCCCAGCGCATCGGCGAAATCCGCCGCCGCAAGGGCCGTCGCGAGGGCCGCGGCGGGATCGTGCTGACCCCGCCCTACGCCGACCTGGAGGACGGCGACTGGATCGGCTGGACCTCGCAGCGCTACTTCAACGGCGGGCGCGTGGTGTTCCAGCTGAGCGCCGCGGCAGTGCAGCAGAGCTACCGCACCGTGGTCGGCCTGCAGGAGATCTCCGCCGACTGCTACGCCTGGAACCCGGCGACGGACGAGGGCACGCCCGGGGAGGCCCCGGTGGACGAAGCCGGTTCGGTCGGCCCGGTCGAGCTAGACGATGTCGATATCTTCGCCTGGCCGAAGGTCGGCGCGGGCGGCAACCTGATCCCCGGCATCCGCGCCACCTGGGACACGCCGGTGGACCTGGGCATCATCCGCATCCGCGCCGAGGTGCGCGAGGTGGGCTCGCTGACGGTCGCCGTCACCGTGACCGACGACGTCAACGCGGGCTCGCTCGACATCACCAACGGCGTCGGCCCGGCCCAGGACCTGGAGGCCCGGCTGATCCCGCTGGGCGTGCCGGGCCGCGAATACATTCCGTCCGATTGGTTCTCGATCACCAGCGACGACATGGCCCGCGCCGGCTTCCAGGCGCAGCTCTGGACCATCCCGCTGAACCTCTGGGGACCGCCGCGCTACCTGATGCTGGGCGGCTCGGTGAAGGTCGACCCGTTCACCGCATTCGGCGTCTCCGGCCAGGCCATCACGATCGACGCCTCAACCTCGGGCGACAAGATCGAGGTGGTCGACGTCGTCTACCAGGACCCGGTCTATTCGTTCTCCAACTGGCTGGCGGTGAACACCGGGACCCAGCAGCTGCACATGGGCTTTCGGTCGACGATCGACGGCCTGCCGCTGGACGACCTGCCCGACAAGGTCTTCAACATCACGACGACCCCCACTCGGCTGACCTGGGACAACATCGTCTCCGCCGACCCGGATTTCTTCACCCTGACCAACCCGACGCCGGGCGCCACCCCGCGGGGGACGTCGGACGTCGAGCTCAAATGGTGGATCGAGAGCGGGGACGAGGTCCCCGGCCAGCTGGTCTACATGACCGACTTCATGTTCCTGCTGGTCCCCCTCCCGCCGGAAGTGTGGCGCCCGAACCCCAACGCCAAGCCCCTGTCGCGCTGGCAGAGCCTGATCAACACTCTGTTCGACCAGGAGCGCGCCAGGTCGCCGTTGCAGACGCTCCGCGTGAACATCGACGGCGGTGCTTACGAGTACGGCCCGCCTGGGCCGACGCGCATCGTGGAGGTGGCGTAAATGGCGGCCTCCACCATCCGGCTGAAGCTGGCCGACACGGGTTCCGAGCAACGCGCCACAAACCCGGACGGCACGATCTTCGAAATCCCGGCAGACACGGATGACGACATCGCCGTCCGGACCGTCATCGACTTCTGGCGCTGCACCGGCGCGGGGTTGGTGGAGTTCGTCGCTCGCCCTGGCGTCACCCTTCTGGTTCCAGTTGGGCAACCGGCGGCGATCACGAGTGAGAACACCAGCCTGCGCCTTCGCAAGTCCGGTCCGAATCGCTGGGAATTGGTGCTGTCGGGAATGCCGCGCCGGGACTTCCTCGGCCCCGACCTCGCGCACGGCTATAACTTCGTCCGCAAGGGCCAGTTGATTCAGCGCGGCGGCGGCGGCTCCTGGAAGCAGTCGCTCGTCGAGGTTCCGACGGTCTTCTGGGATCCGACGCTCGGCAAGTATCGGCTGCTGTTCGACGGCTATACGGGGGCGGCGGGCTCGCCGAGCGTCAACGCCATCGGCTACGCCACCAGCGACGATCTTGAGACGTGGGCCGAGTACGGCTCAAACCCGTTCTTCCAGAGGACCAGCGTCGGCGGCGATCCGGACGAGAACGGCGTCGGGCAGCCATTCGTCTACTACGACGATGGGACGTATTACCTGTTCTACGTTGGCCGCACGGCGACCTATGGTTCGGGCACGCAGTCGATCTGTCTCGCGACCTCCACCGATTTCGCGACGTGGACCCGCCATGGCTCCGTGGTCACGAAACTGGCCGCCACGTGGCGCTCGGCCGAACCGGCTCGGCCCTGCGTCGTCAAGCGCGGCGCCGTCTATTACATGTTCTTCCACTCCGGGCTCTCCGGGGGGATCGGCTATGCGACCTCGACGGACCTGCTCACCTGGAGCGTCGACGATGTGAACTCGCCGTTGGTGTCGACGACCGCGTTGGCCTGGGATGCCAGCAACATCGGCGACATCAGCGTCTATCGGGTCCAAGATACTTGGTACGGCCTGTACTACGCCGAGAACAGCTTCCACGAGCAGAAGATGGGGATCGTCTTCACCTCGGATGAAGACTTCCCGCTCGGCTGGACGAAGTTCTCCGGCAACCCGGTTTTGGCTGGGGTTGCCGCGACCTATGACGCAGGCGGCGCGGCTCGCGGGGGCGTCGTTCAAGCTGGAAGCCGACTGTTTCTCTTCTACACGGCGGCCTCGGCGGCGACCAACGGGCCTCACGCCAGTAGTGAATGGTCGATCGCCTACGCCGTCGATGAAACCCTAACTGGTGGCGGCTCGATCGCCACCAAGAACGAGGGGGCCGCCGTCGAAGCGGCGACTACCTCCATTGATTTTGTCGGCGCGGCGCTCGATGCGACGACGGACGGCGCGGGGCATGTCACCGTCACGCTGGGGACGGATACCGACGCCACCCTCGCGGCCAATTCGAATAACAAGATCGCCACGCAGGCGGCGGTCAAATCCTACGTTGACAACCTGCTCGCGGGCCTCTCGTGGAAGAAGGCGGTCCGCGCCGCGACGACGGCGAATATCACCCTTTCCGGCGCTCAGACGATCGACGGCGTGTCGGTGATTGCCGGCGACCGGGTGCTGGTCAAGAACCAGAGCACCGGAAGCCAGAACGGGATTTACGTTTGCGCGTCGGGCTCTTGGACCCGCGCGACCGACGTGGACACCGGGACGGAGCTAGTCAACGCCGCCTGCTACGTCTCAGAGGGGACGACGCTCGCTGATACGCAGTGGGTCTGCTCTACCAACGCGACGATCACTGTTGGCTCGACATCGCTGACGTTCGCGCAGTTCTCAAGCACAGGAACTCCCGACCTCACGGGCTCGACTGGCATCGTTGTGCAGACTGGATCGAGCACCTACGCGGCGCGCACGCTGGTGGCCGGCACCGGCATTTCCCTGACCAACGCCAGTGGAACCGGCGGAAATATCACCATCACCAATGTGGGTGCTGGGGGCGGCGGTGGGTCTGGGGCCGGAGCGGAATTCCTGATTTCCGAGGTGACGCCGAGTGGAACGGGAACGGTGTCGTTCACGTCCATCGTCAACACGTTTCGGCATCTTAGGGTGAGGGTGTCGGGAGCGTCGACCGTAGCGGCTAGCAACTCCAGCATCTTCATCCGCTTCAATAACGACAGCGGAAACAACTATTCTTGGCAGCGCCTCTACGGCAACAATACGTCTGCGGTGGCGAGCATTTCTCCGCTTCCAACGACGTCGATCGAAATGGGGTCACTGCCTGGCAGCACGGCTCCGGCGAACGAGGCCAATACGACCGACGCCGTGATCCTCGATTATCGCGGCACGACCTTCAACAAGACAATCCTCATTCACTCGGCCTTGCGCATCGCCGCGACCAACGTTGGGATGTTCACCTTCCAATATGCAGGCTTTTGGTTTCCGGCGACCCCGGCCGCCATCAATCGGGTGGACGTCATTCTCACGTCGGGAAACTTCGTCGCCGGCACCGTCGTTAGTCTCTACGGCATGAACTAGGCTCCAGTTCCAAGTAGCCCCGCTCGACGAGCGGCCAGCGTAGCGGCGCGGCGCGGAACGCCATGTAGAGCGGATCAATCAACCTGATCTGGCGGCGGGCGACGCGGCGAGCGATCGCTGAGCACACGCCGTGCGCGAACCAGCTTACTCGAAGCGCGGCGATGAGCGACCACACGGGGCGCAGGATGGTCGGGAGCGCGGGAACGATCTCACCTCGCCGGAAGCCGGCGGCCTCCAGCATCGCGGCGTAGAGGGCGGGGCTGTAGGGCCACTCGTACAGACCATAGAGCACGGCATGGCGGTGCTGGTTGAGCTGACTCAGCGTGTCCTCGACGTCGTAGGCGCAGTATTCCGTGAAGGCGAGCCAGAGGCCGTTTTCCGAGGTCTTCATGCGGATCTGCGAGGCCACGACTTGCGGATTGTGGAAGTGGTGGATGCAGGCGTTGGTCAGGATGAGATCGTAGGTTTCAGCGTCCGCGTACCAGGCGTCTAGATCGTTGTGGATGGTAATCGACGTGGCTTCGGGGAGGGTGCGCAGGTAGCCGGTTCCCGTGATCAGTTCCGCAGACGGCTCAAGGATGTCGAGCGCGTAGCCAGCACGCACCAACGCCACAGCTAGAAACCCGTCCCCGGCGCCGACCTCACAAATGCGCAGGTCTTTCCGGCCTCCAAAGCGACGGCGGATCGCCGCGAGAACTTCGCCTGGGAAGGGCGTGGCGAGGAAACGGGCGAGGGCGGCGCCCCTGTCGGCGTCGAAGTGGAAGGTTTCGACGAAGGCGCGAACTTCAGGGTCTCTCTCGGCGAGCTGCTGCTCGACGCGAATGGCCGCCTCTTTCGCGCCCGGAGATTCGCGGAGGTTGCGCATCAGCGCGAGGACTTCGTTCTTCATCGGCGCTCAGGAAAGTGGGTCAATGTCGGGATGCGGCTCAAGCTGCACCACGCTCGCGAGCAGTCCGGCGACGCCCGCGAGGCCGAGACCGATCATTGGCCAGTCCAAGGCGCCAGCAGCGGCAAAGCGGCATACAGCGAGCCCAGAGCCGATGAAAAACGCTACTAACGGAGCCTGGAAGGCAAGAGCGACGATGAGGCGCTTCATCTGCGTACCAAGCGACAGTTTCGGGCGAATAGCCTGACCCGACAAGACAGCGCAGGCGCAAGCGGCGCAGATCGGCCAAGTCTTAGGTGGAAGATGCGGAGCGGCGAGCCACACGAGATAGCCGCTAGCAGCAAGTGCGGCCGTTCCCGCGCTGATCCATCTGAGGCTCATAGCTCAGCCTAAGCACGAACCACGCCAACGCGCCACTGACGCGCGAGCCTGACGATCGGGGACGCAGCGGGGGCTGCAACCACCCACAGCACTGAGAGACCGAATGAGCGCACTCGCGTGCCGCTTGTCGCCCAACCGTGCGAGCGCCGCTCGCATTCCAGTCGCCACCATCGTCACCGGGGATGCAGCGGGGGCTGCAACCGCCAGAGCGAGGACCAACCCATGAGCGCGCCGGAAGGACGCTCGCCTGCGTATTCGGGGGAGCCTGAGACCATGAAGTTCGATCCAATCGACCCGGAAGGCCTGACCGATCGGGAGCTGATGGTCGCCGCCGTGAGGGGCATCAACCAGGTGCACACCTGCGTCGATGATTTCCGCACGGAACAAGGCGCCTTCAACGAAAAATTCGCCGGCGATATCGGCGATGTGCGGGCGCAGCAGCTGATCGACGGCGGCCGGATCACAGCGGTGAACAAGCGCCTGGGCGTGACCCTCAGCGTCGGCGAGAACGGCGAGGTGCAGGGCCTCGAAAAGGTCAAGGCCGCGGTCGGCTCGTGGTCGGTCAAGAAGACCCTCACGGTGCTCTTCGGCGTCGTCCTGCCGGCGTTCAGCGGCGTCGTCCTCGTCCTGCAAATCTTCGGTCCGCCGGTGGGCGAATTCTTCGTCCATGTCTGGGCGCGGATCATGGCCGCGAACGGGTAACCCCATGGCAAAAGTGAATGCAAAGGCCGGCGCGCTGGTCGCGACGGCGCTCGTCGGCGTGTTCGGCGCGATGACGGTGACGATCGACTCGCTGATGATCGACGAGGGCTATGTCGATCGGAAGTATTTCGACATCGCCAAAGTCGCCACGGCGTGCGGCGGCGTGACCGGGCCGGGCGTCGTCGCCGACAAGGTCTATAGCCCGGAAGAGTGCAAGGCGCTCACCGCGCAGGCCTATCTCAAGATCAGCCTTGAGGTGGCGCGTTGCCTGCCGGGGACCCTGCCTGCTGACACTCGCGGGGCCTTCCAGCGCATCGGCTACAACATCGGCTCGGCGGGCTTCTGCGCCTCGTCCATGTCGCGCCTGGCGCTCGCCGGGGACCTGCCGGGCGCCTGCGCGGCGATCAGCAAATACATCTATAGCCGCCACGTGAAAGACGCGCTGGGCCGCCCGCGGCCGATCGCCGGCCTGATCGAGCGGCGCAAGCGCGAGCGGGCGCAATGCGAGGCCGGGCTGGCGGCTACGCCGCTGCGCCCGGAGATGCTGCGATGAGCGTGCGGGGCATCCTGATCGGGCTCGCCGTCACCGCGGCGATCGGCGCGTCGGTCGACCGCTGCGCGCCGATCGTGGGGGCGAACGCTCAGGCCGAGCGCCTGAAGACCCAGCTCGCGGCGATGGAAGACCGAGCCATCGAATGGGAGCGCGCCGCCCGCGGCTGGAAGCTCACCGCCGGCGATTGGTGGAGGAACGCCGGCGAATGGAAAGTCGCCTACTTCAAGCAGCGGAGCAGCTCGCGGCTGGCCGTCCAGGAGGTCGAGCGGGCGTGCCGGCAAGACCTCGCCGAGGCGCGCCGGTCGGCCGCGGCAATCGAAACCCTCATCGCAAAGGAGCCCGAACGTGATCCGGCAGGCTGCGCTATTCCTGATCTCTACAATCCTCGCGAGCTGCGCGACGCCGTCTGGCCCGCCGAGGTCCCCGGCGGCGGCTGACCGGCCTCCGGCCGACGTCGACCCGAGCCTGTGCACGCCGGTCGAGCGGTTAAGGCCGCCGCCGTCTGTCGCCTCGATCATGCAGGCGATCACGCCGGCGCAGAAGGCCGCCACTGATCGGTGGCTCAACTGGACATCCGAGACAATCCGCGTCGGCAACCGGGCGGTCGTCCGCGCCGAGAAGGGGCGCGACGCGCTCTGTAAGTGAGCCGCTTGCCGCTGAGGCGAGTCGCCCTAGGTTCCCGCTCTGGCGCGTCCCACCCCTTCGCGCCACTAGAGCCGAGCCCGTCGCCCCTCACCGGGCGGCGGGCTTTTCTGCGTTTCAGGGCTCCAGTGCGCGCCGCAGCTGGTCGGCGATGCGCAGCAGCCGCTCGGCGTCTTCGGCCGGCAGCGGGGCGTGGCCGGGCTCTTCGTGGTGGAACACGGCGGCCAGGTCGCGCTTGTCGACCGGCTGCTGGCATACCTCGCAGAGGTAGAAGTGCGCCAGCTCATCCGCGGGCTCGCCGTCCTCGCGGGCGCCGACCTCGTCGCGGAAGTCGCTCAGATGCGCGCCGAGGCGATCGAGAACCTCGCGGGCGCTCAAGGTGCGGGCGCTCATAACGGTGTCCTGGCGCGCGCGCGGCGGCCCAGCCGGGCAGCTTCCCGCGCCTGCCGCGCCCGCTCGTCAGCCTGGCGCTTGTGGTAGCTCCGCACTATGATCGCCAGGACGCGCCTGGCCCACTCGAGCGGCGGCCGGCCGCCGAGCGGGACGACCAGGCGGCCGTAAGGCTGGCACCGCACACAGATGCGCCCGCCCATCATGTGCGTCCACTCCCCTGTGTAGGTGCGTCCGTCGACCTCAGCCTTGATCCGATAAAATCCAGCCACGACGCCTAGATAGGCGAAAGGTTAACGCGGCAAGCGGCGCCGAAAAGAAAATCCTAGGCTGCCTCCGATGCCCAGCGGGATTGCCCCACCAATCGGGCCGAACCGGGGATCCGTAATCTCTTCCGAGATGTCCGGCACCTGCCACAGCGAGAAAAACCCCGCTGGCTGCTCGAAGACAAACGCAGCCTCGTCGGACAGGTGTTCACCGCCGAACATTGCCTTTACGAATCGCTCCCACCCAGGGCTGCGATTTAGGTAGCGCTGCAAGACGAAAGCGCAGGCATCCGAAATCTGGAGGAGTTCTTCTTCGTCCTTGGCAGCGAAGGCGGGTGGCGCTTTGATCCGAGCGATAGGCTCCCATCTGAAATCGGCGGGCATGAACATCCTGAAGAGATCTTCGCGGCTCAGAAGAGCTTGCATGACTCTTAAAGACTGCCGCGCCTCCGGCCGGTCTTCCGCGACGATCATCGCAAACTCGTGTGGAGCGGCGCGCCGCTCCATTAGATATTCGCAAGCGTGCAGACAATATGCGTATGCCATAACGTGAGTGGTGACGCCTCTCTCCTGCCGAACCACCGAATTGGTGGGCTTTCTATCGAAGCCCAGAACTAGCGGTATTTGAAGAATTCGAGGTATTGCTACTAACCGCTCCAACAAACTCCATCGCTCTTCTTTTGGCCAGATCGACCGATGCTTTCCGCCCTGGAATAGGTCCGTCGCGTGGAATATGTAATTGCGCCTTATCTCTGCGGGCACTTCCGCTTTGAGGGCGTTGATCGCCTCGGCAACGATGCGCCACTGACGGTCAGGGTCGAGCATGATGCCCGCTACAGCGGCGACCGACTCCCTGGCTGAATGCCCCGTCTCGTCTAGGTAGATGATACGCATCGGTTAGCTACCGTCTCTAATGTCGATGGCGCGGCGCAAGATCATCCAATTCATTCTCTGGCGAGCGCCGCGCTCCCGCTTTTCATAGTCATGCAGTTCAGCGCTTCGTTCAGAGCGACCCTGCCACATAGCGGGTGCTCAGAGTTGGCCGTCAACGCGCGGGTTCGGCGTCGCCAGAGGCTCGAAGCCGGTCATGCCCGGCGCCTTGGCCCAGAACTCCACGATGCTGTTGCGGCAGGTCGTGCGCCGGCACTTGCTCAGCCGGTTCCAGAGGCTGAAGCCGGGGCCGCGGACGATGGCGATGGTCCGCAGGTCGACTCGCATTTCCAGCTGACAGCCCCGGCAGCGGGACAGCACCTCCCAGCGCTGCTGGGTCATCTGCTGCACCGTCTCGCACTTCGATCGTCGGTAGTGCAGCGGGACGCGGTCGGGGTTGCGGTGACCCATGGCGGCCTCAAGCGTCGATCGCCACGCCACGGCAGTCGGCGTCGAGCTGGACCGCCACGCCCGCGAAGCGCCGCCCGGCGCGGTCATCCTCCGCCAGGCCCGACGTGTCGCGCAGCTTCCCCCAGAGCGCCGGCGACATGGTCAGCCGGTCCGGCTCACAGCCTGCGGCTCGCCGCGCCTCGATCCGGCGACGCAGGTCCGCAGCGGATGGAAATTCCAGGTTCAAACGCATGGCGACCGTATCCATGAGACGACGTGGTAAATCAGAAACGGCGATGTTCGCAATACGTTCTCATAGCTCGAGACGGCCCTATCGGCCCGGCCGGTTCAGCAGATCGCGAACGAGCGCGCCCACAAGGCGATCGGCGGCCGGGGCCTCCGAAGGCGGGAGAAACTCGCCGCCGTGACACCACACGAGCGCCTCGGCCTTGATCCTCAATCCGGCGATCGATCGGCTGCGTGCGGCGACGACGGCGTTGATGATCGGCCGGGCGGAGCGGTAATGCGCCGCCTCGGCGTGAGGGTCTTCATAGTCCAGCCGCTCTGATTGCATCATCAGTGCCCGGACGTCGCGGGCCAGGCGGCGCTCGGCCATCGTCAAGCCGCGCCGCCTATGCAAGCTATCCATGCGCTTCAACCCCAGTGCAGCCCTCGCGGGAACTTCAGGGGTCTTTACCGCCCGCTGTCTAGCCCCGTCGCTTCAATATTCCGGTGGATAAATTCCGCAGGACGCGACGGAATTGTGCACAAGCAAGGTTAATCCTTCCCCTTCGGCGCAGCTTAGGGGTGATGACTTGCCGCCGTCTGTTTACCTAATTGCTCGACAACTGAAATATTGCCCCCTGAGGGCACGCCCTCCGCTGAAACAATGCGGGGTGGCGAGGTAAACGCGCCGAGCAGTTCAATGATCTGTCTATGAATAACCTGAGCCCGTCATGGGATCAGAGGCGGACGCCTGTACTGCGCGGGCTCACCTTTGCAGCTCGCGCCCCATGCCCGCCCCGTCCTCCCTCGCCTCCCCCAGCTATCGCGCCTTCGTCCAGCGCCTGGTGGCGCTGCGCCATCGCCTTGGGCTGACCCAGCGCCAGCTGGCCGAGCGGCTGGGCCGCCACCAGTCCTATGTCGCCAAGACCGAGCGTTACGAGCGCCGCCTAGATCCGGCGGAGTTCCTGGCCTGGACGCGGGCGCTGGAAGCGGATCCCGTGGCCGAGTTTGCGGCCGTGGCGGCGGCGTTGGCAGAAGGCTGAGGCGGATGCGAGCGCCGCTCGCATGGCCGAGGATCCTCACGGCCGGCTAGTGAGCGGGGCCGCTTGGCGTCCTGCTGCGCCCGCGCGGCCCGGGCGTGAGGGCCTCACGCAGAATCTCCGCGAGTTGTGGCGTCAGCCCAAACGTCGCCATGCCTCCGTCCGGCAGTCCAAAGGCGACGGTCACCTGGCCACCCCACGCCTCCCCCACCTCGATCGACTCAGCTGGCCAGATCATCCGCGCTTGTTCCTGTTCAAGGCCCGACGTCTGCGTATAGCGGCCATGCCCGATCAACCACGCCGCCATGTTGCCGCGCTCCTGCTCGGTGCAGCCTTGATGCAAGAGGTGGGCGACTTGAGGGAGCTGCTCGCGCGGAACGCCGAGAGTGACGCGCCGGCCGTCTTCCCCCGCGCCGTTGATCACGAACCATTCCTTTGCAGGTGCGGTGATCGAACTGCCGCCACTGACTTCTGCGCAAAGCAAAGTCTCAGAGCCTCGCTTCTCCGCCCGATAGCGAAGCGTCCAACGATCCGGCCCTGCTGGCTCCATTGCGCAGGAGAAGAACAGGTTATGGCCGCCGGCCACGGCGACGAAGACAGGGCCGAACGCCATTGGCCCGCTACCAACCGCGCTGATCCCGCTGAGGGTCTCATGCGAGCGCATAAATTCAGCGCCCGGTGCGATGTCGGCCCGCCGCACCGTCAGGAACACAGAATGCCGGGTTTCGCCGACGACGAATTGGAAATCCGCTTGGTCCGTAACAAGGGCCTCGCCGACAGCCTGATCGTTTTCTGTGAGCGCTAGCTCGATGTTGGACATAACGACGCCCCTTGTTCGTCGCTGCTTAGCAACTGCGGTAGGCGAAGCCAAATATCGGCACCCGACGCTCGGGATTCGATGTTCGCCGAGGAGATAAGCGGCGCCCGCGCGCGGGAGGGGTGGAAGGTTCCCAGTTATTACCCAGAAACGCGGACAAAAACCGTGAACAAAACGGGGAACCTCGAAAAGCTAAAGCCTTAGTATTCAAGGCTTAGGCCGCAGCCCCCGTCGTTGACATCGAGGGGGTCCCTGGTTCAATCCCAGGCGCGTCCACCATCTCTCATATTGAATGAAGATATTCCGCGCTCGCCCAACCGTGGCGCGCGCCAAGGCGCCTTCAATCC
>Ga0068862_100000439_pt1 | contig 45176 bp, 45 predicted proteins | sample KBSSwiS52_FD_66598 | JGI IMG/M metagenome (GOLD analysis project Ga0068862, IMG submission 66598) | Switchgrass rhizosphere microbial communities from Kellogg Biological Station, Michigan, USA - KBS Switchgrass S5-2 | ecosystem: Host-associated > Plants > Roots > Rhizosphere > Soil ...
GCGGTGTCGAGCACGCCGGCCATGCCGATCACGCGCTCGCGCGGGAAGCCCGTGACTTTCTTTGCGACGTAGCACATCACGTCGAGCGGATTCGACACGACGATGATGATCGCGTTAGGCGACGTACGCGCGATCTGCTCGGAGACCGACTTCACGATGCCGGCGTTCGTGTTCAGCAGATCGTCTCGGGACATGCCGGGCTTGCGCGCGATCCCGGCCGTGATGATGACGATGTCGGATCCCGCCGTCTCGTCATACCCGTTCGTACCGATGATCCGCGAATCGAACCCTTCGATGGGTGCGGACTGCCACTGGTCGAGCCCCTTGCCCTGCGGAATGCCTTCGACGACGTCGACCAAGACGACGCGGCGAGCCAGCTCCTTCTCGGCCACACGCTGAGCCGTAGTCGCGCCGACGTTCCCCGCGCCGACCACCGTGATGAGATTGACCATGTTGTGCGTTGGGGGTGGGTTGGATGCTCCGGTACGGCAAAGTTAGTGAGGCCGTGACCGAGCAACAACGCGGTGCAACTCTGGTGTACTTCGGCGCAGTGTGCGCCGCTCAGCCGCCTACCTGCGACAGCGCCCGGAGTCCGCCGACTTTCATCTGCAGCAGCGCGTGCTCCTTCGGCTTGTTCGCCAGGGCGTCGCGGAACAGCGGATCGAGCGGCTCACCCGCGCGAAGCGCATCGCGAAGCAGCACCTCGTGATCGCCGAACAGACATGTGCGAAGCCGGCCATCGGCCGTGAGGCGCACGCGGTTGCAGGAGGCACAATAGGTGTGCGTCATGGGCGTGATGACGCCAACCGTGCCCTGCCCATCCGATAGCCGATAGTACTGTGCAGGTCCGTTCCCGCGCGGCGGCCCGCTGTCCGGCGCGAGCGATCCCAGCGCCGACACACGCGCGAGGACTTCGTCGCTCGGGACGATGTGCTCCCACGTCAGGCCGCTCATCTCACCAACCGGCATGAGCTCGATGAAACGCACGTGCCACGGATGCTCGACCGTCAGACGCGCAAAGTCCTCGATCTCGTCGTCGTTGATCCCGCGCATCACGACCACGTTGATCTTGATGGGCCCGATCCCCGATTGCTCGGCGGCGAGAGCGGCAGCGACGGGATCGAAGCCGAGGTTGCGTCGTGCGATGGCCGCAATGCGGTCGGGCCGCAGGCTGTCAGCGCTCATGTTGATGCGATCGAGCCCCGCGGCACGAAGACGTGCCGCAAGCTCAGGCAGTCGCGCGCCGTTGGTCGAGAGCGCGATGTCCTCGATCTCAGGCACGGCACGCAGCAGGCGGATCAGCTGCTCGAGGTTTGGCCGGATCGTTGGTTCGCCGCCCGTGATTCGAAGTCGGCGCAGACCAAGCGGGGCGAGCTGACCGACCACCTCGGCGATCTCCTCGTACGAAAGGATCTCGGCCTTCGGCAGCCACGGAAGACCCTCGGCCGGCATGCAGTACAGGCATCGGAAGTTGCACCGATCCGTCACCGAGATGCGCAGATACTCGATGCTGCGACCGAATTGGTCCTTGAGGGTCGTCTGCATCGTCACGAGCCGGGAGTCACGGAATCCTGCGTCAGCGACGCATCACTTTCTTCGAGCGGAATCTCGAACGCTGGTTCGCGGTTCCCGCTGCCCGCTCCGACCCAGTCCCGCGTTCCGTCCCGATAATGCTCCAACTTCCAGATGGGCACACGACGCTTGAGCTCTTCGATTACGTAGCGGTTTGCGTCCAGCGCGGGTGCGCGGTGCGCGTGGGCCGCAACTACCGCAACACTGACGTCGCCGAGACAAAGCGTCCCCAGCCGGTGCTCGACAATGAGGCGCGTCACGCCAAACTTCTCGCTCGCCTCGTTCGCGATCGCTCTCATCTCGCGCTCTGCCATGGTTCTATAGGCCGAGTACTCGATGCCGGTGACTGCGCGCCCGTCATTCACATCGCGCACCGTTCCCAAAAATACCGTGGAGGCGCCGCATGAGTCGTCGCCGGCCTCGGAGAGGAGAGCGGCAACGTCGATCGGTTCGTCGACGAGAGAGACGCGCATCAGCCGCCGGCCACCGGAGGAATCACGGCAACCTCTTCTCCGCCGAGCAGTTCGGTCGCGACATTGGCGTATTCCTCATCGATCGCAACGAGCGGCCGCGGTGGAAGGCGGTCACCACCCGGCAATGCCGCGAGCGTGCTGAGCACGTCGCGCACCGTCGATCCCGGAGGGACCTCCAGCTCCATCGACGACGTGCCCAGTGCGTCGGCGTAAGAGGCGAAGAGCAAAACCGTTACAGTCATCGGCTGCGAAGGAATATAACCCGCGGCGGGATCGCTTCACGACCGAAAAAACAAAAACCCGGCGCGAATGCGCCGGGCGACACGATCGGGTACTCGACGTATCCTAGTCTTCGAATTCCTCAGCGTATTCGGTACCTGCGACCATTGCCCGTAACTCCTTTGATGGCTTGAACACAGGGACTGGACGCGCAGAAACCTCGACCGGCGATCCAGTCCGCGGATTCCTCGCCATGCGCGTCTTGCGCTGCCGGATCTTGAACGTTCCGAATCCGCGCACCTCGATGTTCTTCTGCTGCTGCAACGCTTCCTTGATCGCATCGAGAAACGAATCGACGACGCGGGCGCAGTCCTTCTTGGAGATCATCGGTCCGGCAGTTTGTGAAATCTGCGCAGTGACTCGCTCGACCAGGTCGGCTTTCGTCATTGATGGGCCTCGAGAGAGACGCGTTGCGACGGACGATCAACGGCTCGAAACTAGGCCGTTACCTATTGTGTGTCAAGCGCTTGGCTCACTTGAGGCGGCTCGCGAAAACCGCGGTGGTCTAGCGAATGGGCGCGCAGCCGAGCTCGGTTCGGTCAGCGCTGCCGCGCCGAAGATGGACGCGAGGGCCCGACGTGAGGATACCGATTGCGGGCGATCGAGCGCCGCGGCTGCGGTCAGACGCGTGCCTTGCGCACCGTTTCCATGAACTCCCGGAACAACGGGCGGGCATCATGCGGCCCCGGAGCCGCCTCGGGGTGGTACTGGACCCCGAATATCGCTTGTTCGCGATGCTTGAGACCCTCGAGGGTGCCGTCGTTCAGGTTCACGTGTGTCACTTCCAGCGCTGGCGCACCGAGCACGCCCTGCTCGTCCCCACGCACCGCGAACCCATGGTTCTGCGACGTGATCAACACTCGGCCGGTGGACAGTTCCTTCACCGGATGATTCCCGCCGCGATGGCCGTACGGCATTTTCATCGTGTCGCCGCCAAACGTGATGCCGAGCAGTTGATGACCCAGGCAGATGCCGAAGATCGGCACGCCGGCCGAGGCAATGCTCCTGATCGTTTCGGGCGCGTACGGAATCGCCGCAGGATCCCCCGGGCCGTTGCTGAGGAAGACGCCGTCGGGCGCACGTTCGAGCACCTCGCCCGCAGGGGTCGTGGCGGGCACGACGGTCACTCGACAACCTTCCTCGTCGAACAGGCGGAGAATGTTGCGCTTGATCCCGAAGTCGTAGGCAATGATGTGCGTCGACGCGCGCGGATCGCCCCAGCTGTATTCGCTGCGCGTCGAGACTCGGGTGGCGAGATCGAGCCCCTCCATGCTCGGGCACGCTTCCAACGCTGCGCGCGCCGCTTCATCCGGTGCTTCGCCACGACCGATGACGCCGCGCATGACGCCCACTGAGCGAAGGTGGCGCGTCAGACGACGGGTGTCGACTTCTTCGAGGACCGGGATCTTCGCCGCCGCGAGCCAGCTCCGGAGGTCGCCCGTCGCGCGCCAGTTGGAGTAGCTCCGCGACAGCTCGCGCATCACGACACCCGCGATCTGCGGCTCGCCGGACTCGGGATCTTCGGTGTTGATGCCGTAATTCCCGATCATCGGCGCGGTCATCACGACGATCTGGTCGCGATACGAGGGGTCAGTGAACACCTCCTGGTAGCCCGTCATGTTCGTCGTGAACACGACCTCTGCCACCGCCGGACCTGTCGCCTGATCCACCCGGCCATGAAAAAGGGTCCCGTCCTCGAGGAGGAGGAACCCTGGTACCGTGCGCTCGTCGGTCACCGGCGTGGCGTTACGGCTTTGGCTGCGTCGCCTTGGGGGCCGGCGTCGTGGGAGGGGGCGCGGCAGGCGTCGTCGGCGCAGCACTCTTCGGTGCGGCCTCGAGCGGTACAGCCGTGCCCGCGTTCGGCGTGGCCGGGGCCGTGACGGGGGCCGGCGTGCTCAGCGACTTGTCGAGAACGGACGCCGGGACACGAGTTCTGGTGGACGCGATCTGCAGCACGAATGCGAGGAAGAGAAAGATTCCGCCGCACCACCAGCTGGCGCGCGTGAGGAGGTTCCCTGCCTGGCGCGTCCCGATAAGCGAGTCAGCCGCCGACGTTGCGCCACCAAAGCTGGCGGCGAGACCACCGCCCTTCCCGCTCTGCAGCAGGATCGCGACGACCAGGACGAGGCTGTCGAGGATCAGAAGAATGATGAGGAACGTGTACAGCATTTGGGGCGTCGGTTCGAGGCGATTGAAAATGCAGCCGCGTAATATCGCCGGATGCGGTGTCGCCGGTCAACCCGCGCGAGTCGGGTTTCGAGGCGGCATCTGCTGCCAGGCGACCAATTTAGCGCGTTACGCCCGAACGATTGTCGCCCATCCGTCCGCGTCGAGGCTCGCCCCTCCCACCAGCACCCCGTCGACGTCGGGCGCGGCGACCAGCTCGGCCACATTGCCCCGGCTGACGCTGCCACCGTACAGAACGGGAATGGTCGCCGCGCGGTCACCCGCAAGCTCCTTCAGCACGCGACGCACGACGGCATGCATCGCTGACGCGTCGCCGGGCGACGCAGTCCTGCCCGTCCCAATGGCCCACACGGGCTCGTACGCGACAAGCGCGGTGGCAATCTGCGCCGGCTGCAGGTGCGCGAAGCCGGCGCGCAACTGACGCACCACGACGGCCTCGGCGTCTCCACGCTCCCGCTCTTGGAGCTTCTCGCCGACACACAGCATTGGCGTTAGGCCCGCGCCAGCGACCGCACCGCATTTGAGCCCCGTCTGCTCGTCCGTCTCGCCGAAGACGTGGCGTCGCTCCGAGTGGCCGACCAGTATCAGGCGAGCTCCCGCATCACGCGCGATCGGTGCGGAAAGCTCGCCGGTGAACGCGCCTTTCGGTTCCCAGTGAATGTTCTGCACGCCGACGAGGACGTCGGGCCGCTCGCGCAGCGCATCGGTGACCGCGTGGAGCGTCAACGAGGGCGGGAAGAACGCGACCGTCCGGTCCGCTCGCCGAGCGTAGTGCACGAGAAAGGTCCGAAGGAATGCCTTCGCGTCCGACGGACCGTGATTCATTTTCCAGTTGGCGGCGAATACCGGTTTTCGCAGCATCACCGCCGATCCTCGAGCGCGTCGACGCCCGGAAGCGGTTTGCCCTCGAGAAACTCGAGGGATGCCCCGCCGCCCGTCGACACGTGGCTCATCCGACTCTCGAGCCCGGCTTCCACGACGGCGGCGGCCGAATCGCCGCCACCCACGATCGTCGTCGCGCCCTTCGCGGTCGCGTCCGCCATCGCCTGAGCGACCGCTCTCGTGCCGGCGTCGAAGGGAGATGTCTCGAACACACCCATCGGGCCGTTCCACAGGATGGTGAGGGCCGCAGCGATCGCCCGGCCGTACGAACGAGCCGTATCCGGACCGATATCGTACATAGCCTCGTTAGGCGGAATGCCGTCCCGGCGCACGGCGTGCGCGCTCGACGGCTGTTCGAGCGATGGCGCGACGACCGCATCGTGCGGAAGCGTCAGGCGGTACGCGCCGCGGTCGACGAGCGACTTCGCCAGCTCCACCCGGTCAGGTTCGACGAGCGATTTCCCCGTCTCCAGCCCCATCGCCTTGAAGAACGTGTTGGCCATCGCACCGCCGATCAACAGCCCATCGACCTTCGGCAGCAGCGCCTCGATCACGTCGATCTTGCCGGAGATCTTCGCGCCGCCAAGAATCGCGATGAACGGCCGCTGAGGGTTCGACAGCGCACCGCCGAGGTACTCGAGCTCCTTCTCCATGAGCAGGCCGGCAACGGCGGGACGCAGGTGCGATGCGACGCCGGCAGTCGACGAATGTGCGCGGTGCGCCGCGCCGAACGCGTCGTTCACGTACACGTCGCCCAGCCGGGCGAGCGCGCGCGCGAGTCCGTCGTCGTTCTTCTCCTCTCCGGCGTTGAAGCGGGTGTTCTCGAGCAGCAGGATCTGGCCGTCCGCGAGCGATCGCGTCGCCGCGACTGCGTCATCGCCTTCGAGTGCCGACACGAAACGCACCGGATGCGACGTCAGCTCCGCGAGTCGCTTCGCGACCGGCGAGAGCGAATACTTCGCCTCGGGTTTGCCTTTTGGCCGTCCGAGGTGGGAGAGCAGCACGACGCGAGCGCCGCGGGCGACGAGTGCATCGATCGTCGGCAGCGCGGCGCGAATCCTCGTGTCATCGGAAACGTTCCCGGTGTCGTCGAGCGGCACGTTGAAATCGACACGCACCAGTGCGCGCTTCCCGCGGACCTCGGCGTCCGTGAGATCGCGAATCGTTCGTTTCGCGATCACGACGTCAGTCTCCGAGCCGAGCGCCCATGAAGCGAAGGAGATCGACACATCGGCACGCATAGCCCCACTCGTTGTCGTACCACCCGGACACTTTCACGAGCGTGCCGTCGACCACATTCGTGCTCTTCGCGTCGAGAATGCAGGAGTGGGGGTTGCCGATGTAATCCGACGACACGAGCTCTTCCTCGGTGTACGCCAGGATCCCCTGGAGTGGACCGTTCGCGGCCGCCTTGAACGCAGCGTTCACCTCCTCGATCGTCACGGGGCGCTCGACTTCCGCGGCGAGATCCGTGATTGAGACGTCGGGCGTCGGCACGCGAAGCGAGATCCCGTCGATCTTGCCCTTCACTTCCGGAATAACGAGCGATGTCGCCTTCGCCGCGCCCGTCGTCGTCGGGATGATCGACAGCGCGGCTGCACGCGCGCGCCGCAGATCCTTGTGCGGAAGATCGAGAATCTGCTGATCGTTGGTGTAGCTGTGCACCGTGACCATCGAGCCGTGGCGAAACCCGAACGCATCGCGCACGACCTTCACCATGGGCACGAGACAGTTCGTGGTGCACGACGCATTCGACACGATGTGGTGCTTGGCCGCGTCGTACTTGTCGCTGTTGACGCCCATCACGATCGTGATGTCCTCGCCTTTCGCCGGCGCCGAGATGATCACCTTCTTGGCGCCGCCCGTGATGTGCTTCCGTGCGTCCTCGGCCTTGGTGAATCGTCCGGTGGACTCGAGCACGACGTCGACGCCGAGGTCCTTCCACGGCAGCGCAGCCGGGTCCTTCTCGGCGAACACACGGATCTCGTCGCCATCGACGGTGATGCCGTTGGCGGACGTGGCGACGTCACCGTCATAGGCCCGGTGAATCGAATCGTACTTGAACAGGTGGGCCAGGGTCTTCGTGTCGGTCAGATCGTTGACGGCAACGAAGTCGAGGTCTGCGACGCCCTGCTCTTTGGCCGCGCGAAGCACCTGTCGTCCGATGCGCCCGAAGCCGTTGATGCCAACGCGAATTGCCATAGCTCCATCGTCCTCACGAAAGCGGCCGATCACTCGCGGAGCGAGCACGGCCGAAGGTGACGTAACTGATGATTCGCGCGCCGGCCTGCATGAGCGTCTCGGCGCACGCGTTCAACGTCGCGGCGGTCGTGACCACATCGTCGACGAGCACGAGATGAGCACCACGTATCCGTTTCGACAACGAATGAGAAACATCAAACGCACCGGCCACATTTCGCAAGCGGTCGGTTGGTCGCAGCTTCGTCTGCGTTGTCGTCTCACGCGCTCGCAACATCGCATCGCGCCACACCGGTATGCGCCATCGCGATGCGAGCGCGTGCGCGATGAGTTCGCTCTGATTGAATCCGCGCTCTCGCATACGCCCGGCGGACAGCGGGACAGGCACGAGCGCGGTTCGCTCGTCGACGACGTCGACCGGCCAGGCGAGCCGCGCCATCCGCTCGGCCATCCCATCCGCGGTCGCACGCCACCCTTCGTATTTGAGCGCGTGGACGATCTGGCCGCCTGCACCGCCTGGCACCCAGCACACCGACCGAACGGCACGGACGAACGGCGGAAGGAGCTCGCACCAGCGGCAGGAGTGCCGGATATGCGGGTGCCCGCACCTCGCGCACTGTGGGTACGGGATCGTGTCGAGGCGAGTCCAGCAGAACCCGCAGATGATTCCGCGCTGGGTCGCCGCGAGCGGCCGCTCGCACGCCACGCACACGCGAGGCAGCAGAAGGTCCGCGACACCGGCGAGCGTGCCGCGCAGCGTGTGATATCCCGCGCTCGCGCGAAGGCGGTCGGCCTGCCTGCGGATGCTCCCGAGGTCCAGGCTCATCGAGCCACGGCTGCGCGCATGGCGTCACGGTCGGGCGCGATGCCGAACCAGCGCTCGAAGGCGAGCGCCCCCTGAGCCAGCAGCATTTGGAGACCGTCGGACGCCCGGAGTCCACGCGCGCGGGCGGCGTGCACGAACGGCGTCTCGCTCGGACTGAAAACGAGGTCCAGCACAGCTGCATCGGAGGCCAGGAACCGCACATCGATGGGCTGCGCATGGCCATCGAGACCGATCGGTGTGGCGTTCACGACGAGGGCCGCGCCGCGCACGGCTTCTGCGCCGTTTGGAACGACGACGGCGCGAGCGAAACGCTCGCGGAGCGAGTGCGTCCGTTCCACGCTCCGCGCGTGAACGCGCACCTCGCTGAACCCCTCGTCTTCGAGCGCCGCGAGGACGGCCGCCGCCGCGCCTCCTGCCCCGAGCAGTGCAACCGGCCGCGAGCGGTCGAGGTCCGGGGCGAGGCTCGTCAGGGCGAGGCGAAATCCGCCGACGTCGGTGTTGTCACCAGCGAGCGCGCCATTCTCGACCCAGAACGTATTCACCGCCCCGACTCGCTCGGCGAGCGGCGTTAGGCGCACGCAGCGCGCCGCGACGCGCGCCTTGTGCGGGATCGTTACGTTGCCGGCGGCGCCAGCCTCGATGAGCGACGACAGCGTCGCGTCGAGCTGCGAGGGCTCGACGTCGAGTGGTTCGTAGGTGAGTGGCAACGCGGCGCACCGCAGTGCGGCGTTTTGAAACTTCGGAGAGAGCGAGTGGCTGACCGGGTGCCCGAGAAGTACGAGCCTCCCGGGAAGGCGTGTCATGACGTGCCCGGCGAATGCTCGGCGGCGATGCGATCGAACACGCGGCGAATCTCCCGCTCGAGCTCTTCGTACGTCGCGCGATACACCTCGAGGTCGCCCCCGAACGGGTCGCTCACGGCACGGTCGCTGGATCCGTGCGCCGCGTAGTGCGTCAGCAGGTGGGACTTCCCCTCACCGCCCAGCGCCTCGGCGCGCTCGAGATGATGTGGCCCCATGACCAGGATCACATCCTGGTCCTCGACGATCTCGCGCGTGAGCTGGCGGGCGCGGTGTCCGCTCAGGTCGACCCCGTGCTCGAGGGCCACGAGCAAGCCACCATCCGAGGCGGGCGCACCGTTCCACGCGCTCGTACCGGCGCTCGAGACCTCGAAGTCGATCAGGCCGCGGTCGATCGCCTCGCGACGCGCGATACCCTCGGCGAGGGCGCTGCGGCACGTATTCCCCGTGCAGACGAAGAGGATCTTCATGATCGCGTTCACACGTCTCCGATGAGGTCCGGCGCGCTCTCGCGCAGCGCCGACGCGGGTACCGCGCCCGGACGAATCACGCGAGGCCGATGGCCCGTGCAGTCGATGACTGTCGATGGATTCGATGGCGAGAGGCGTCCGCCATCGAGCACGCGGATCGTGCCGCGCGTGACGGCGTCGCTCCACTGTTGCAAAATCTCGGTCGCCGACATCGCAGGCGGTACCCCTGGCAGATTTGCGCTCGTCGACGTAATCGGGTCGCCGTACGCGCTGATCAGGCGCGTGAGACCGACGTGCGGCGTCCAGCGCACCGCGACGCCACCTTCGGGCCCACGCAGTCGATCGGGTACGCGCCGCTCGCCACCCGGCAGGACGAGCGTCACCGGGCCGGGCCAATGTCGCGCCGCAATGCGGGCCGCCGATCGCGTGAGGTGCAGCCCCAGGCGCGCGATCATCTCGCTGCTGGAGATGAGCAGAAGGAACGGCTTCGCGCTCGGTCGCCGCTTGAGGTTGACCAGTCGCTCGACGGAGTCGAAGTCCACCGCGCTGCCGAATCCGTACACGGTTTCCGTCGGGTAGGCGAGCACACCACCCGACTGAAGGTGAGCGATCGTCGGCCCGATCGCCGCTTCGACTTCTTCGGGCGACCAGAACGGGATGGCGACCGGCTGCGTCCGTGGGCTCATTCGGGCGTCGCGTACAGGGCTTCGGCGCGAGGGAAGTCCTCTTCGTCCGTGATCTTCATGGCGCGCTCGCTGCCCCGTACGACGACGACCGGAAGGCCGAGCCGCTCGAACAGCGCCGCGTCGTCGGTCGTCGACACGTGCTCGACGCGGGCCTGAGCGTGCGCGCGTTCGATGAGATCGCGCGGGAAGCCCTGCGGCGTCTGTGCGCGCCAGAGCCTGGCGCGCTCCACGGTGCGGACCACGCGCCGCGTCTCGTCGACCTCCTTGAGCGTGTCGACCACAGGGAGCGCCGCGACCGCCCCGTGCCCACACCGCGCTTCCGCGACCACGCGGTCGATCATTGCGTCGCTGACGAACGGGCGGGCCGCATCGTGCACCAGCACGATGTTCACTTCGTCAGGCAGGTCCTCCAGGCCATTCGCGACCGACTCCGTTCGCTCGCGGCCCCCGACGGAGATGAGCAGGCGGTCCGTGTCGCACTGAAACAGCCACGGGGGCGGATCGCCGACGAATGCTTTCGGCAACACGCAGACGACCATCGCAACGTCTCGGCGCCGCTGGAACATCTGCACGCTGTGCAGGAGCATCGGCTTTCCGCCCACCCAGCGGAACTGCTTGAGCTCCCCCCCGCCGACGCGACTGCCGCTGCCCGCCGCGACGATGACGACGCCGACGTCCCCGACGCTCTCACCCGAACCGGTAGTGTCCCGCCGCAGCTCCGGAGGCGTCGCATCGCGTGCGAAGTTGCCTGGCGCACGCGCGTCACTGTGATGCGCTTCGTGGTCCGCCTGATCGTGCGTGCTCACGGGAAGAGCGATTGGAACAGGTCGGTTATGGTGCGCACGCCGACCGCGCGAATGCCCGGCGGCGTCCGCCGGGGTAGGCCGCGTTCCGACATATACGCGGTCGTCATTCCCATCTTCGCGCCTTCAGCGAGCCGTCGCTCGGATTGCGATACCGGTCGGATCTCGCCGCCCAGTCCGACCTCGCCCAGGAAGATCGCGTCAGGCGGAAGCGCCCGGTCGAAAACGCTCGATGCGAGCGACGCCGCGACCGCGAGATCGCCCGCGGGCTCCTGCATGCGGATGCCACCGACCACATTGAGGAACACGTCGAGTTGCGCGAACGGAAGCCCGGCGCGCTTGTCGAGGACCGCGAGGAGCAGCGCCAATCGCCGGCCGTCGTATCCGGTTGCCACGCGCTGCGGCGTGCCGAAGCCGGCCTTCGCGGCGAGCGCCTGAATTTCGACCAGCACCGGTCGGGTGCCCTCGAGCAGCGCCGTGACGGCGCTTCCCGATGCCGTGGTGAGACGATCGCCGAGGAACAGCTCGGAGGGGTTGGCCACGGGCGAAAGACCGCTTTCGCTCATGCGGAACACGCCGATCTCGTCGACGCTGCCGAACCGGTTCTTCGTGGCCCTGAGGACGCGATGGTCCAGGGCGCTATCACCCTCGAAGTACAGCACCGTGTCGACGATGTGCTCGAGCGTCTTTGGGCCAGCGATGCCGCCGCCTTTCGTGACGTGGCCGACCACGATCACGGCCGTCCCCGATTCCTTCGCGAACCGCATGAGACGCGCGGCGCATTCGCGCACTTGCCCGACGTTGCCCGGTGCACCCTCGAGATCCGCCGTGAACACCGTTTGTATGGAATCGACGATCATGACGGCCGGGTCGCGACCGCTGGCCGTCGCGAGCACGGTCTCGAGCAGGGTCTCGCTCAGGAGCTCGACCTCTCCGGCACCATCGCCCAGGCGGTCCGCACGAAGCTTGACCTGCAGCGGCGATTCCTCACCGGTGACGTAGAGCGCCGATCCCCCTCGCTCGTTCACCCGCGCGGCGACCTGCAGAAGTATGGTCGACTTGCCGATGCCGGGTTCCCCACCCACGAGGACCATCGATCCGGGCACGATCCCGCCGCCCAGCACGAAGTCGAATTCGTCGATGCCCGTTCTGAGGCGCTGTGCCTCGGAGCCCGCCACCTGACTCAGACGCGTGGTAGCGACCACGGTGCCGCCCGCGCCTAACGACTGGGCGCCGCCCACCCGCCGCGCGCTTCCGCCACCCGTGGACGCTCGGACCTTGGGCGCGGCCATTTCCTCCACGAGCGTGTTCCACTCGCCGCAGACGTCGCACTTGCCGGCCCACTTCGGATGATCGGCGCCGCACTCGGTGCAGCGGTACACCGTCTTGACCTTCGGCGTCACGGCGCGGTCAAGCCCCGCCTTGTCGGGCGGTGTAGTTCTCGAAGCGCGTGTACTGCTTGTGGAAGAACAGGCTCACCGTGCCGATGGGTCCGTTGCGCTGCTTGAGCACGATGATCTCCGCGCGTCCCTCGAGTGAGTTGCCATCCTTGTCGACCGGAGGGCCCTCGTGGCGGCTCTCGGCATAGACCTCGGGCCGGTAGATCGCCATGACGAGGTCGGCGTCCTGTTCAATGGCGCCCGATTCACGAAGGTCAGAAAGCTGCGGCCGCTTGTTCTCACCGGTGCGCTGTTCGGGTGCGCGCGACAGCTGCGAGAGCGCGACGACGGGGACTGAGAGCTCCTTCGCGAGCGCCTTGAGCGACCGGGAGATCTGACTGATCTCCTGCTGGCGGTTCTCGGAGCTTGCAGGCCCCTGAATGAGCTGCAGGTAGTCGACGATGATGAGCCCGAGCCCGGAATCCGCCTTGAGACGCCGGGCTTTGGATCGCATCTCGAGCAGCGTGATGCCGGCGGCGTCGTCGATGTAGACCGGCGCCGAGCTGAGAATGCCGGCCGCGCGTGCCAGTCGCGAATAATCGTCGTCGCGCAGCATGCCTTTGCGCAGGCGCTGCGCGTCGATGCGCGCTTCGCTGGTGAGGAGTCGTTGCACGAGAGACTCCTTACTCATTTCCAGCGAAAAGATCGCAATCGGAACATTGTGCTCGATCGCAGAATGTTGCGCGATGTTGAGCACGAACGCGGTTTTCCCCATCGACGGCCGCGCGGCGATGATCACGAGGTCCGACGGTTGGAAGCCCGACGTCAGCTCGTCGAGATCGTGGAAGCCGCTGGCCACGCCGGTGATGGACTTGCCGCCGCGCTGGAGCGCTTCGATCCGCTCCATCGTCGGCCACATGAGCTCCTTGATGCGCGTGAAGCCACCGGCGCCCTGCTGCTGGCTGACCTGGAAGATCCTCTGCTCGGCCTCATCGAGCAGCTCGGCCGCCTGCGTCCGTCCCTCGAACGCCTCGGTGACGATCTTCGTCGAGACCTCGATGAGATTCCGGAGCAGCGCCTTCTCGCGCACGATGCGCGCGTGAAACTCCACATTGGCCGAGGTCGGAACCGCGTCGACCAGGAACGCGATGTATTCCTTGCCCCCGCTGGCCGGGAGCTCGCCGCGCCGCTCGAGCTCATCCGCAAGGGTCAGCGGATCGGCAATGGCGCCTCGCTCCGTGATCGCGACGAGTGCACGGAAAATCCGGCGATGCCGCTCCGCGTAGAACATCGCGTCGTTGACGTACTCGGCGGCGCGCATGATGGCGTCGCCGTCCATGAGCATGGCGGCGAGCACGGCCTGCTCGGCGTCCTCCGAGTAGGGAGGACGCCGTTCACTGTAGGGGTCACGCCCCTGCGGCGCGATCGAGTACTCGACGGGCGAGCTGGACATCTTCCCAGGTAGGACGCTTCCACGCCGGGTTTCGCAAGAGCGCGGCGGGGTGGTAGGTGACGACGAGCGGAATGCCGTAGTAGCGGTGAATCTGGCCGCGAAGCTTACCGATCGAGAGCTTCGTCTCCAGCAGCGTCTGCGCCGCGAACGTGCCGAACGCGACGATGACCTTTGGTCGAATGAGCTCGAGCTGACGCACCAGGTACGGGCTACACGCTTCGACTTCCTGTGGATTCGGGTTGCGATTCCCGGGAGGTCGATGCTTGAGGACGTTGCAGATGAAGACATCCTCGCGGCTCAAGTTAATGGCGGCGAGAATCTTCGTCAGGAGTTGACCGGCCGCGCCCACGAACGCGAGACCGCTCTTGTCCTCGTTTTCTCCGGGCGCTTCACCGACGCACACGAGCTCCGCGGTTGGGCTGCCCTGGCCGGGCACCGGTTTCGTCGCCGTTTTGTACAGCGGACACCGGGTGCATTTGGCGATGATTTCCGCAAGCTCATCGATGGTGGCGACACCACCGAGCGGAGTGCCGAAGAGCTCGCGGCTCGTGGTCCCCACCACGAGGCCGGGTGCGGGCTCCCCGCTCGGCGGTACGGGAGGCGTCGCGCTCGCTGCTGGTTGCGGCGGTTTCGTTCGCGGCGGCGGCACCGACGGCACGGCGTCCTCGGGCGCATCGGCATCGTCGAACTCCTCAGGCGCCGGCGGGGGCCCAGGTGTTTCGGGAGGCGCATTGTGAGGTGCCGGTGTCGCTACCCTGGGTCCGGACGGTGGCGAAGCAGGCCCTCGCGTCACGTTCGTCGCGCGCGTCGGCTCGCTCCCGGTGGCGCGCAGCAATTCGCGCCAGTCTGACGCCTCCAGTCCGGGAGGTATTGCTGCCGCCGGAGGCGGCACGCGCTGATCGATCGCGCGATCAACCGGGTTGGGCGCGACCGCGCTGTTCTGCGGCGCGCTTCCACCGTCGGCGCCCAGGATGCGCATCACGTCCTCGACCGACATCCCGTCGAGGATCAGCTCTCGCTCGCCCATTTCGCGGCGCTGCTCCAGGTAGCGCCGCAGCTGTTCTCTAGGGTCCATACCTCGACTTCACGTCAGAACTGCATCAACCGCTCGACGCGGTCGAGAATGAGGTCGGCCACGTCACCCTTCGCCATGAGCGGCTGCTCCAGCGTCTGCCCATCACGGTCGATGAATGTCACTCGGTTGGTGTCGACCGAAAAGCCGGCGCCGGGTTCCGTGGCATCGTTCACCACGATGAGATCGAGCTTTTTCGCCGCCAGCTTCCCCCGCCCGTGCTCGACGGCAGAAGTCGTTTCCAACGCGAATCCGACAGTCACGAGTTTACCCGACCGCGCCGCGATGGTCGACGTGAGGATGTCGGGCGTGGGTTCGAGCGAGATGGCCGTGGGTGCCGTTGCCTTCTTGATTTTCTGATCCGCGGGTGATGCCGGACGAAAGTCGGCCGGTGCTGCGGCCATGATGAGAGCGTCCGCGTCTCCGATCGCGCTCTCGACCGCCGCGCGCATCTGCTCGGTGGTCTCCACCGTCGTGACGATGGCGCCCGGTGGCGGCGCGACGGAAAGCGGACCGGCGATCAGCGTGACATGGGCGCCGCGGCGCCATGCGGCGCCGGCAATGGCCACGCCCATTTTTCCGCTGCTTCGGTTCGACAGAAACCTAACGGGATCGACGGGCTCGCGTGTGGGACCGGCGGTCACGACGACGCGTTTGCCACGGAGCGTGCTCGTGGGTTCGATGATCCGCGCGACATGGGCCACAATGGTCTCGGGCTCGGGCATGCGACCGGGTCCACTGCCTTCACCTACCGCGAGCGCGCCCGCGTCCGGATCGAGGACGGTGTACCCGATCGAGCGGAGGTGCGCGATGTTCGCCTGGGTCTGCCCGTGAGCCCACATGCGGTCGTTCATGGCAGGCACGATCAGCACGGGAGCGGTCGCAGCGAGCAGACACGCCGTGAGCAGATCGTCCGCGTGGCCGTGCGCGGCGCGTGCGATGAAATCCGCCGTCGCGGGCGCGACCACGACGGCGTCGGCGGCGCGGGCGAGCTTGATGTGGTCGAGGGCGTGCCCTTCCGCAATGAGCGCGGTGTGGACGGGCCGACCCGTGAGCGCCTCGAACGTGATGGCGCCGATGAACTCCGTAGCCGAGCGCGTGAGCACGACATCGACGGCGGCGTCCGCCTGCGTGAGCAAGCGGGCGATCCACGCCGATTTGTACGCCGCGATCCCGCCGGTGACACCGAGCAGGACGCGGCGGTTATCGAAGGGCCGAGTCACTTCGACCCTCGCGCCCTCCTCACCCCTCGGGTCTCCGCTTCGGCACTACGCGGTACTGAATCTCGCCGCTCGACAGCTCCTCGAGCGAACGGGTCGTCAGCTTCTTCTCGCGCGACGACGAACGGTCGCGCGGGAATTCGTTGAGCACGCGCGCGAACTTTGCGGCGACGAGCACGCCGAGATACTTGTTGCCAGCATGCTTGGCGACTTCCAGCGGGGTGTACACTCGCATGTTCTGCTCAGTCCTGGTTTGAAGAGTATCCGTGAATCTGACGATCGAGTGCGCCAATCAGCTCGGCGACTCGTTCATCCAGCAGCGGCAACCGGCGATGCCGCACTGTCTCGGCGTCGACGATCGACGCCACCTGCTTGTACGCATGTTCGAGGTCGTCGTTCACCACCACGTACTGGTACGCTCCGACCTCGCGCAACTCCTCGCGCGCCGACCGCAGGCGCACGAGCAGCTTTCCGTCGTCTTCGGTCTGCCGCGCGCGCAGCCGTCCGATCAACACGTCGGTGGACGGCGGCAGCAGGAAAACGAGCACCGACTCCGGGAACGCGCGCGCGAACTGCCGCGCGCCCTGAACGTCGATGTCCATGATCACGTGCCGGCCTAACGACAACACCTGCTCGACCTCGCGGCGCAGGGTGCCGTACATGTTGCCATGGACGTTCGCCCACTCCGCGAACTCATCACGCGACCGCCTCGCCGCGAACTCGTCGGTCGACAGGAAGTAATAATCCTTGCCGTCCCGCTCGCCCGGACGCGGCGCCCGCGTCGTGCATGACACCGAATACCCAACGTCCGGCCGTCGCTCGAGCAGCATCCGAGCGATCGTCGTCTTGCCGCCCCCCGAGGGGGACGACAGGATCAATGGAAACGGATTCATTCGAGGTTTTCCACCTGCTCGCGAATCCGTTCCAGCTCCTCCTTGATGGTGACGACGTCCTGCAGCATGACCGCGTCGTTTGCCTTGCTGCCCGTCGTATTCGCTTCGCGAAGCATCTCCTGCAGCAGGAAGCCGAGCCGCTTGCCGACAGGCTCGCCACCCCCCTGCTCGAGCGCACCCTGGAAGGCCGCGATGTGCGACCCAAAGCGCTGCAGCTCTTCGTGCACGTCCAGCCGATCCGCGAGGATCGCAATCTCCTGCGCGATCCGCTGTTCGTCGACGGCCATGCCGTCCGTCAACACACGCACCGACTCGCGAAGGCGGTCTCGCTGCGCCACCACGCGTTCCGGCGCGCGTCCAGCAATCCGCGACAAGGCGCCCTCGACGATCCTGAGCCGCTCGAGCAGATACACGGTCAGCCGCTGCCCTTCCTCGCCGCGCGTCCGCATCAAGGCCTCGATCGCTGCCTCCACGATCGCGATGAGCTCAGCCGCGGTGCCGGTCTCATCATCGCCGCCCGACGCGACCACATCGGGCAGCCGCAGAACCGTCGCGACGTCGATCGCTCCGTCCAGACCGTGACGATCGCGAAGATCGCGAAGCATGGCCGCGTACTGTGCGAACCTCGCCTCGTCGATCACACCGGACAGCGCACCCGATCGTTCGGTCCGCGCGGAAACGGTGACGTGTCCACGCGAGATCCTGCGTCGCAGCGCCTCTCGCACGTCCGGCTCCCAGCGAGACAGCTCACCGGGAAGCTTGATGCTGGGCGAGAAAAACCGATGATTCACGGTTCTCAGCTCCACGCTCACGCGCGATCCGCCCACGTGTCCTTCGGCGGCGCCGAAACCCGTCATGCTTCGGATCATCGATAGTCGTGCAAGTTAGGAGCTGACAACGACTTTGTCAATTGAAGAAGTCCCACCGCACGCCGTAGTAGTTGATCGCCCGTGGCGCGCTGTATCCCGGGACGACGGTATAGATCTCACCCATCACGTTGCGGTACTGCCATGAGAGCACCGCGTCGTACAGGCGAAGCTCGACCAGCGTCGAGATCACCCGATACTGATCCGATGACTGCGGGGGTCCATCCGCGACCGGGAACAGGACCTCGGTGCGGTACTCATGCGCGGCGGACGCCTGTATGTGGAAGTTCCCTGACGGAAATTTCCGCAGCCACGACGTGCTGAAATACAGTTCGCTCCGGACATGGTACTCCGGCACGTAAGCCTCGCCAGCCGGCGCCTTGTTTGCCACGACGTTCACCCCGAACCCTTTCCAGATGGGCCCGTGGAGCGTGGCGAACGTGATCCGCCGCTCGCCGACTTCGACCGGCTGGTACAGGGTGTCGTAAACGAAGGGAGCCGGGACGAGCGTCGTGTCGAGCGACATGATTCCCCCCGTGGCCCAGAGCCGCCCGATGCGAAGGCCCACCTCCCCCCGGTATGCGAGCGATTGCGGGCGATCGTTCCCATCGATCGGGCGCGTTCGACCGACCGAGCCGCCAATGGCGAGAAAGCGCAACGGTCGCAAACGCAAGGAGACGTCACCGCGGAAGGTCGAGTCCGAGACCTGCTGCTCCGCGTACACCGCGAGGGACATGATCCCGCGGTCATAGCCCAGCCGTCCGGACGGCGTGAGAAACCACCAACCGTCGAACACGCGAAGTCGCGCGGTCGCGCTCAGCGACGCGCCAAACAGCTTCGTCCCCCCCGTGGCGATGTACTGGGCGCGAGACGACGTCGTATCGACGGTGTCACCGACGAATGGCGTTTCTGGCGTGGTTGGTGTGGTCGTTGTTGCCGTTTTCTCGTTGGTCTCCGCAAACCGACTGGTCGACGCGATCAGCTGCAGCCAGTACGGACTGTCGACGTTCCCGTAGCCCACGCGAGCGTATGCGTCGGTTCGAGCGCCTTCGAACCCCGGCAGGTTCGCGAGCGCGAGCGAATCGATTCGGAACTGCTCACCACGAGTGCCGCCGGTTCGGAGGAGCGTAACGTCGGTGCTCCAATTCTTCTTCGCCCAACCGAGACGACCTAACAAGCTGAGGTGGTCGCCGTTGCCGCCCGTGCGCTCGTCCTGCGTGCTGTATTGTTGTGCGGCGATCTGCAGGGCCGCGCCGTTCGAGAAGCGCTGCCCGAAGAATCCACGGTAGCTGTTCGTGGACAGATCACCCGTCGACACGTCCACGCGCGAATACGGCGTCGTCTTGTTCACACGCCAGCTGCGGATGTGCACACGGAGCTCTTCGGCTGCGCGCTCGACGACCAGTTCCTCCAGGGTCCAGAGCGGGATTGCGGAGAAGTCGTGCATCGGACCCATGCGGGCGTCGAGCGGATCGAACTCGATGCCGTCGTAAAAGACGCGGATCCGCCGGAAATCGCCTTGGTACGTATTCGTGTGCGGCGACGGAACCCATCCGGACGCGAAACCAGTCACGCCGGGAGTCCGTCCCAACAGCTCGCCTAACGTGAGCGCGCCGCTCGAGAACAGCTCGTCGCGCGCCCAGCGATAGCGCTGGCCAATGTCCGAGTCCGCGGGGAGCTCGGCTGTCGCCAGCGGGGTCTTGATGCTGTCGGCAGCGCGGCGGGCGAGGCGCGCGGCTTTGACGCTATCCGCTCGCAGGCGCGCACGCGCTGAGTCGGCGCCGGCCGAATCCGCAGGCAGGCGCAGGGTGTCGCCACGGACGCGGAGGGTATCGCGGGCCGGAACCTGGGCTGATGCGCTGCCGTGCAAAACAGCCCCGACCAGAAGGGCGAGGCCGATGCGATGCGCGTATCGTGCGACGGTGTGAAACACGTCGGTCAGCCAGCCCTCGCTCGGACGAACTCGATGAAGGTGCCGGTCGGCACACCGGTAGGCCCGCGCGGAATGGCGACGAGATCCGATTCCGAATACGCCGTCCCGGCGATGTCCAGATGGACCCACGGATACTCCTCGGCGAATTCCTTGAGGAACATAGCCGCCGTGATGGCGCCGCCGGCGCGTCCGCCGCTGTTCTTGATGTCGGCGACGTCCGACTTGATCAGCTCCTTGTAGTCGTCCCACAGCGGAAGCTGCCAACCCGGTTCCGCCGCACGCTTCGCCGCGGCGACAACTTCATCGACGAGGTCCTGATCAGTGCCTAACACGCCGGTTGCGACGTGTCCGAGCGCGACCACGCATGCGCCGGTCAGGGTGGCGGCATCGATCACCGCCGCGGGCTTGAACCGCCGCGCGTACGACAGCAGGTCCGCGAGAACCAGCCGCCCTTCGGCGTCGGTGTTGATGATCTCGATGGACTTCCCGAGGTGACTGATCACGACGTCGCCCGGCTTCACCGCGGTGCCCGACGGCATGTTCGTCGTCGCGCCGAACATCCCGACGACGTTCACCTTGAGCTTGAGCCGAGCGATCGCTTCCATCGCTCCGAGCACGCCGGCGGCGCCGCACATGTCAAACTTCATGAGCTCCATCCGATCGGCCGGCTTGATCGAGATGCCGCCGGTGTCGAAGCAGAGCCCCTTCCCCACCAGCACGACCGGCGCGTCACCACGCTTTCCCCTGCGGTATTCCATCGTGACGAGCTTGGGATCCTGCGGCGTCGCCTGCGCGACACAGAGGAACGATCCCATTTTCTGCCGCTCCATCTCGCGGCGTCCCAGCACCGTCACCTTGAGCTTATGTCGCCGGCCGATGTCGGTGGCCGTCTTCGCGAGGACATCCGGCGTGCAGAGATTGCCCGGCATTTGTGCGAGCCGCCGCGCGACTTCGTAGCCCGCCGCGATGCCCTCTCCGCGCCCGAGCGCGTCCCTGGATTCACGGCTCCCTTCGGCCAGAATTGTCGCCCGCGTGAGAGGCTTCTTGCGCTCCGCCTCTGGCGGCGGGGTCTTGAGATCGATGTACTCCCACGCCCCCATGTTCAGGCCGATCGCAACCGCCTCGACGGATTCGGCGTCCGCCCGGGGCGCGAGAACCGCGAGTGCCCCTACCCCCATGCGATGCCCCTGCCGCGCGAGCAGCGCGGCTCCTCGCCGCAAAGCTGCAGCTGCAGGCTCCGTCGGTGCTCCCAACCCGACGAGCAGCACTCGGCCGGCCTTGCTCGACCCGCCGTCGAGATGCAGGGTCTCGTCGCGGGCGCCACGGAAATCGCCACGCGCGAGCGACCGCACGAGCGAGCCGCCAAGCCGTTCATCGAGCGTCCGAAGCTCGCCTGGTAAGTCTGTTCCAGCCTGCAACAGGATGCCGAGCAGCGGAGTGTTTACGTCCGCGGCATCGCCGTCGCGTACGGCAAGTGTGAGGGCCATTGAGTGGGTGTGTGGGCGAAGAGGCCGGTAAGCTAGGGAGGGGCGTATGGAGCGGGCAAGCGGAACGAGCGCCCCGACACGGCCTTCCGTTGCGATTGCCTGCGGGCCAACCGTGGCGACGCTCAGCGCATGAGAGATGTCACGCGACGCGGTCCGGCGGGGCCTGCCCACGAAAGAAGGCATCGAGGTTGCTGAGCACCCGCGCGCCCATCGCGACGCGCGAAGACGTCGTTGCGCTCCCGATGTGCGGCAGCAGCACGACGTTCCTCAGCATCAGCAGCCGCTCCGATACAACCGGCTCGCGCTCGAACACGTCGAGCCCCGCGGCGGCGAGGGCACCGGACTCGAGCGCAGTGGCGAGCGCCCGCTCGTCGATGAGGTCCCCCCTCGCGGTATTCACGAGAATCGCTCCGGGGCGCATCAGGTCAATCCGAGACGCGTCGAGCAGACGGCGTGTATCGGGTCGAGCCGGAGCATGGAGCGAGACGAAGTCGGCCTGAGCGAGCAATGCCTCCAGGGAGTCGCACCGCTCGGCGGCGGCATCGGCGACGGCGCTCGCGTCAGGGTCACTCGGATTCACGAACAGTACGCGCATGCCAAACCCACGGTAGGCTCGACGCGCGACCGCCGCGCCGATGCGACCGAAGCCGACGATGCCGAGCGTGGCACCGTTCACCCGAGTTCCCAGCATGTGCGTGGGGCGCCAGCCCTGCCATTCACCCGCGCGGAGCTCGCGTTCCGCCTCGCTGGCCCTCCGCGCGGCGGCGAGGAGCAGCATCATCGCGAGGTCCGCAGTATCCTCGGTGAGGACGCCCGGCGTGTTGGTGACGACGACGCCCCGCGAACGGGCCGCGTCGAGGGCGATGCGATCGAAGCCGACACCGAAGTTCGCGACGATCCGAACGCGAAGCGGTGCAGCGGCGAAAACGGCAGCGGGCACATCGTCGACGACGGTCGGCACGATGGCATCGAACTCGGACGCCGCCGCGATCAGTCGCTCGAGCGGACAGGTCTCGTCGGTCGGATTCAGCTCGGTGTCGTACCGGGCGGCGAGCTGTGCCTCGGTCGTCGGCGGCAGCCGGCGCACGACGAACACGCGCGGCCTGTCTCCCGCGCGCTGATTGGCGTTCGGCTCATCCACGCGGAGTGGGCCGAGGCTTGTGCTCCGCGTCCAATGTGCTGGTGGCGGTTGCGCTCCTGGTCTGGAGGAAGCTCCCGGTCATGCGCTCATGAGTGGGCCGATGTCGGCACGTGGGGGGCGACAGTCTCCGGTGCTCCACGCGTGACGAGCCACGGTGCGAGCAGGAGACCGATGATCGTCACGGGAATGTATTGAATTGCAGCGATGAGGAAGGCGACAGCCACCGCCGCGTCACGGTCCAGGCCAGCCGACGTGGCGGCGAGTGTGTAGAGCAGCTGGAACACGCCGACGTTTCCCGGGGTCAGCCGCACGAGAAAGCTGGCGTTGACTACCAGCAATGCGAGCAGCGAGGTGGCGGGCGTGCTCGCCAGCGACGCAGCGTGCGCCGCGTAATGAAACGTGGCCCACTGCCCCGCCCATGCTATTGAGGCGAGTGCGAGCGCGGCGGCGATTCGCGGCGGTGTCGAGACGGCCCTGGAGGTCGCAACGAGTCGTCGCCAGTAGTCGCGAACCCGTGTCAGGAGCGCTGGCTCGCGGTCGACGTGCGGATCCCGTGACCCGCGAGGTTCACGCGTGCGCCGCCCAAATACGCCCGCTCCTATCAACACGACCGCGATGAGCAGGCCGACGCCTGGAAGGCGCCACTTCGCCAGCTCCGACGGAAGCGGGAGCAGGAATGCCGAGACTACGAACAGCGCGATATACGTCGCGAGATCGGAGAGACGATCGACCGCCAGCGTCGCCAGGACTACCGCGCTCGACACGTTTGCGCTGCGCGCTACGCCAGCCACGCGCGCCGCGTCCCCGCCGTTGGCGATCAACAGGGTGTTGAGCGCCGCACCGGCGAGCGTCGCGCGAATCGCGAGACCGACTCCCGGAACTCCCGCAGCGCGCAGAAACAGAGACCAGCGAATCGCCTTGATCAGGATCGATGCAAGGTTCGCCACTGTCGCCACCACGATCAGGCCGATATTCGCATGCGCAATTGCCGACCACGTCCGTGCCCACTCGACATTGCGCGCGGCCATCGCGAGCAGCGCGAGGGTCGCGATGCCCAGAATCCAATGAAGCGACGAACGCGCGATGCTATTCGACGCCGTCACGTCGGCCCGAGCGTCGTGAACGAAAACCCTCGTTCGCGCAACCCACGGATGATCATCGGCAGCGCAGCCGCGGTCTGCGTTCGATCGCCCTCGGCATCGTACCCGTCCCCATCATGGAGCAGGATGATCGAGCCACACCCGGCCCCGCGCACGACACGGTCGGCAATGATCGGTGCGCCCGGACGCGCGGTGTCCCACACGCCAAGCGTCCAGCCGACGGTGCGTTGGCCGCCCGCGCGCGCGATGGCCGTCACCCAGGGGTTGCGCTGCCCGTGAGGGGCGCGGAAGAGGGTGGGTCGATCGCACCCGGCGCGGAGGATGGCAGCGGCGCCCGCGGCGATGTCGTCGCGGACGTAGCGCGGACTCTTCCAGAGCAGCTTCTGATGATGGTAGCCGTGGTTGCCCACGACGTGCCCTTCGCGCCGTGCACGAGCGACGAGCGATGGCCAGCGGTCGGCATGGCGGCCCAACACGAAGAACGTCGCGCGCACGCCTTCCGAGCCTAACGTGTCGAGAATCGACGGCGTCGCATGCGCGTTCGGCCCGTCGTCGAAGGTGAGGGCGACCACGGCTTCGCCTCCCGAGAGCCGGCGCTGCACACGTCCAAACAGCGGGCTGTTACGCTCGAATGCGCCCCACGCAAGCGCCGCCGCGGACGCAACGGTCGCGCACGAGACCTCGGCGATCACGCTCCCCTACGCCGCGATGCGGTTGGCGCCGAGAATGCGCGCGTACAGGCCGAGTATCGCGTCGCTCACGCGCGGCCAGCCATAGGCCAGTGCGCGCTGTCTGCCAACCAGTCCGAGGCGCGCACGCAGCGCGTCGTCATCCAGCAACCTGACGAGCGTGTCAGCCAGCGCGTCGGTGTCGCCGCACGGCACGAGCAACGCCTCTCGCTCGTGCGCGACGACATTGCGGAACCCGTTGATGTCAGAGCAGACGATCGGCGTGCCGCAGGCCATGGACTCGAGCAGCGTAATACCGAAGGACGCCTTGGTCGTGGGACAGGCGTAGATCGAACAGTTCGCGTAATAGTTCGGGCGCTCGCCGAGAACTGCGCCGACAAACGTGATGTCGGGGTCTCCGCCGGCAAGGCGACGGTAGTGCGATCGGAGCGGCCCATCGCCGACGACCACCAGCTGCGCAGGACGTCGCGGGCCGCGAATTCTCTTGAACGCGCTGATCAGAGACGCCAGTCCGTTGCGGGGATCGAAGCGGCCGAGGAACAGTACGGATGGCACGTCCGTTCGTATGCTCATCGGCCGCGGGGCGGCGGCAGAAAACAGCTTCGTGTCGACGCCATTCGGGATCTGCGTCCAGTCCGCCGCGAAGTACCGGGAATGCGCGTCCACGACGGTCGGCGAAACGGCAACCGCCGCGGCGAGCCGCGACAAACGGCGCTGAAAGTATGCGGATCCCAGCGCGTAGCCGACCGAGTACTCGAAATACGTGTGGAACGTGCCTACGACCGGACACTGCGCCTCGTCGACGGCCAGGAGCGGGAGTGTCGGGGCGAGCGGTGCATGAACGTGCACGATATCGTACGCGCCGCGGGCGAGCACTTCCCGCATGTCGCGACGGAGACGGCGACCCACCGTGATGCGGGCGAGCGACCCGTTGCTGTATACCGGGAGGCTCTTCCCCACGCGAATCACGTTCGCGACGTCACGCGAGCCCGAGAGATTCGACGTGATGATGTCGACGTGATGGCCGCGGAGCCGAGCTTCACGCGCGAGGAAATGCACGTGCTCGCAGATGCCGCCCAGGTGCGGGTAGTAGTACTCGGTGACCTGCGCAATCCGAAGTCGGTGCATTCCGTACTATCACAGACTGAACCTTAACGCACGGTAGACGCAGCTCCGGGGAGATGCTACAACGGGAGCGTCGTCTGCGAGCCTGCCGTGCCGTCCGGTGGATCCTCATCCATGGTGGTGGACGGCGTCGCCGTGGCGTCGGCCTGCCCCGCCTTCGAGTGGGCGTCCGAGCCGGGCGACTCCGAGCCGTGAGGCACGGATCGGGCCTGATCGTTTGAATCCTCAGGACTCACGAGGGAGACGTCATCAGTGCCGAACCCTTCGGGCGGCTCGGGAATACGCCGAGTCGACGGCTGCTGACGGCGCGCGTCGATGAGGTGGTCGACCGCGCCTTTCGTGACTCCGAGACGCTGGGCGAGTCGCTCGCGCAGCCCGTGATACGGCTTGAAACCGCCCAGCATGTTGTACACGAGCGCGGGCGTGACGCTCTCATCGCGTGCCCAGTCCGTGATCTTCTCGGGCCAGAGCAGGATTTGCACGACGAGCGAGGCCGGCATGGCGGGGAGCTCGGTGTGCACACGATAGAGCGCCTTACGCTCCAGTGCGCTGAGACCGTCGCGGTCGCGCATGGACGGCGGGGGCAGCGGCACCCCGCCGGGCTCACGATCGACTGCCGATGACGTCGATTCCATCCGGTCCATCCGAAGCAGCTGCCTCCGGCGGCCATCGGGCTGGCACCTAACGTCCTAACGAATCCAGCCTCGCCGCCTGTCCCGAAGCTACAACGAACACCTTCGGCGCGCCATCGGGTCCTGTGTTGCTGGGGTTGTTAGGCAGTGCTGTTATTGATCGGGGTGGTAACATACCTCTGTGGAGGTATCATACCCTGCCAACCAACGGGGATGTGCCTCGGCTCCGGCGCGACTAAGCCGCGCCTACGCCCGCCGAAAACCAGCCAGCCAGGAACCGCTTCGGCGAACTCGACCTGGCCGTGCCACACCGCGGCGAGACGTCGAGGTTGGTCGGTGGTCGCCGATCGCCCAGGCCGCGGCAGCCGCCTTGCGCGTTGCCAACGGGGATGCAAACGGGCGTCGACCTCTGGCCGGCGCCCGTTCAGCAACGCGATACGACTCCAGCGATTGTTGGGATACCCGGGACGAGACTCGAACTCGTAAGACCCGAAGGTCGGGGGATTTTGAGTCCCCTGCGTCTACCAATTCCGCCACCCGGGCGCTCAGGCAATGTAGCCGCCTGCCAGGTGCCGCTCAACGCGCGCGACCTTGCTCTCGCGCCGACCGAAGGCGCGGACTACGGCGGCGGCGGCCGCCGAGCGCCCTGCGCACCCGGTCGGCGCTGCTGACGGATCTCCTCGAGCCGGCGGCGCAAGTCATCCTGAATGCCGACGTACTTCGCGCGCTGCACGGGTGTCATGAACGACGCGAGGTCGCGTTGCTCGCGCTCGGTGAGATCCAGCCGCTGACGCTGAATCTTGAGCGCTCGATCCAGAAGCCCGGCAACCGACGCCTGGTCGGCCGAATCACCAGCCAGCACCTCCGCGCGAAGCGCCTGCCTCATCTGACGCTCATCCCGGAGCAGCACCATGCGCTCCCGCTCGTAGCGATTGTTTACCTCGCCGAGCTGCCGCATCTGTGTTTCGTTCAGATTGAGCCGACGCCGAACCACCTCAGCGAGCCGCTCGCGAAACTGACGCTCGAGACCCGCCCTTCCCTGCGCCGGCATACCCGGCTGCGCCTGCAAGCGCTCGGCGCGCTGAGCAGCGACTGGGAAGGCAACGATCGCGAGTGCCACGACCACTCGAAGCGAGCTACCGAGCACGCTCATCGATCGACGTCCTTGATCACGGGCAGCACGGACGATCGATCCGGCTCGGTCGAAGGTGCTACCGGCGCGCGGTCGATCTCGTCGAGGGCACCGAGCAGCGCCTGAATGGACGCATCGTCCAGCTCTCCAACGCCCCCGTTGAACGAGAGCTGCGCGCGCGGAGACGCCGGTCGCATCGACCGGCGAGCCGCGGGCTCGCTACCCGTGTCCGAGCGCGTTCCACCCCCGGCGACCGCACCCGCCGAATCCACCGCGCGTCCACCGGACGGAATCGCCGGCGCGACGGCGACGGAATCGATGGGCACACCGGTGGCGTCGGTGCCGCGCCGTTGGACGATAGCAACGGACAGTCCACCAACCGTGATCATCGTCAGGGCCGCCGCCAGGCGCCAATCGACCCACCGCTTCATCGGAGCGACGGAGGTTATCGCAGCCGGTCCGGTGAGCGGCTTCGGGAGCGCCGCGACGATGCCTCGGGTATCGACGGCCGGAGCGGCGAACGCGCCACGCACCAACCGCAGTGTCTCCAGCTCGGACGCACATTCCGAGCAGGCGATCACGTGCGCGTCGACGCGCGCACGCGCGGAGGCGTCGAGCGACCCGGCAACCAGCTCGGGCAGCAGCTCGCGCATCTCGACGTTCGCGCAATCAAACATAGAGCGACTCCTTCACCGCCCGCAGTGCGTTGTGGTAGTGCACCCGCGCCGCGCCCTCAGTACTACCGACGACCTCGGCGATTTCCTTGTAGGACATCCCTTCGTTCACCCGCAACAGAAACACCTCTCGCTGCAATCGCGACAGCCGCTCGACCGCCAGTCTCACCCGCCCTTCCGCTTCCTCGGCAACAATCCCGTCCAGCGCGTCGAACTCGGTTGCCGCATCGCCTTCCTCGAGCGACGTGTCGTCGCGCCGTCTCCGACCAGCTCGACGGCGATCGAGGATCAGGCGCCGTTCGATCGTAAACAGCCAGGTCCGCAATGCGCTGTCTGCGCGAAACGTGTCGATCGATCCGAAGGCCCTGACGAACGTATCCTGCACGACTTCCTCGACGTCCGACCGCTGGCCCAGGCTGACCGCGAAACGCGCGAGCGCCGGCGCGTGCCGTTCCACGAGGGTCGTGGCAGCTCGCTCGTCGCCGGCTCTCCACCGGGCTATGAGCTCCAGGTCGGTGGGATCCTCGTTCGGCTCATGGTCCTTGGCCATGCGGGTCACGGAATGAGACGCTCGCCGGGCCAGGACGTTAAGGCGCCGTTGACACGATCGCCGACCGTTTCTAGGTTCGCGCGGATCAATGGCTTACGCAAGCAGGCGCGGGACCGTCCCCGCGGAGATCATAGGCCACCGGGGCTCACCTCGCGCATTTCGCGAGAATACGCTCCGGTCCTTTGGGCAGGCGTTCGTGGAAGGTGCCGACGCGGTCGAGCTCGATGTCCACGGCACCTGTGATGGGTGGGTCGTCGTCCACCACGACCCGGTTACGAATTCGCGGCCCGGCGACGCGGGCGTCACCGCGGTAATCGCCGAATCGACGCTCGAGGCCGTGTGCGCCATCGACCTGGCAGGCGTGCGTATACCGTCCCTGAACCAGATGTTGGCCACGGTTCCCGAACACGCCACGGTGTACATCGAGGTCAAAGCTCCGCGGATCGAAGAGGCAGTCGTTGCCGCGATTCGTACCGGCGGACGACGCTGCGCCGTTCACAGCTTCGACCACCGCGTGGCCCTCCGGGTGCACGAGCTCGCGCCCGACCTTCCGGTGGGTGTTCTCCAGACGAGTTACCCGGTCGACCCGGTACGCCCGCTGCGCGATGCTGGCGCACGCGATCTGTGGCAGCAGTGGGAGCTGATCGACGCGGACCTCATCGAGCGCGTTCATGTCGACGGAGGCCGGGTGATCGCATGGACGGTGAACGACGTGTCCGTTGCGAACCGGCTCCACGACTGGGGCATCGACGGCATTTGCACCGACCTTCCCGGCATCATGCGCCAGGCTTCGGAGAGGTGGGCCGAGCGCTGAGCACGCCCTCGCGTCACCGTGTCAGCCGTCCTACCTTCGCTGCCTTAGCCGTATCCCCACCGTTCCGTCACCTTCAGGCTACAACACTTCACCGTCATGCGACATCGATCCGCTGCGCTTGCCGCGGGCGTCACGCTCGCCGGCACGCTCCTCGGCGGTTGCGCGTCCGCGCCCGCCACACAGACCACAAGCCCGCGTCCGGCCTCTCCTCCAGCAACGGCAGCCGCGCGTCCGGATAGCGGTCGGCCCGCCCCAGGCACGGGGGCGGTATCGGCGCCTAACGCCGATCCGTTTCCCAGCACCTACGTCGCGCCGGCGTCACGGGCAACGGTGATTCGCGACGTGACGATCATGACCGCCGCCGGACCGACCATACGAAACGGCAGCGTGCTCCTGCGCGACGGAAAGATCGCCGCCGTGGGCGCGACCGTCAGCGCACCGCAGGATGCGGACGTCATCGACGGGCGCGGCAAGTACCTGACACCGGGCATCATCGATGATCATTCTCACCTCGGTGTCTACGCGGCGCCGGGCGGCGATGCGCTGTCCGACGGCAACGAGATGACGAACCCGGTGACGGCGCAGGTCTGGGCCGAGCATTCCGTGTGGCCGCAGGACCCGCAGTTCCCGCGCGCGCTGGCGGCTGGCGTGACCACCGCGCAGATCCTTCCCGGCTCCGCGAATCTGATCGGGGGCAGGAGCGTCGTGCTGAAAATGGTCCCGTCGCCGACGGTTCAGGGCATGAAGTTCCCGGGGGCCAAATACGGGCTCAAGATGGCCTGCGGTGAGAACCCGAAGCGCGTCTATGCCCAGCGGGGCCCGGCGACGCGAATGGGCAACGTGGCCGGTTACCGCACCGCCTGGATTCAGGCCGAGAGCTACCGCCGCCGCTGGGACAAATGGAACGCGGACCATCAGGGTGACCCCCCGCAACGCGACCTTGGCCTGGAGACGCTCGCCGAGGTGCTTCGCGGTAACATCCTCGTGCAGAACCACTGCTATCGCGCCGACGAGATGGCGCAGATGATCGACATCGCGAAGGAGTTCGGCTACAAGATCCGCTCGTTCCACCACGGCGTGGAGGCGTACAAGGTCGCGGATAGACTCGCGAAGGAAGGGATTTCCGCGTCGCTCTGGTCGGACTGGGGCGGGTTCAAGATGGAGGCGATGGACGGAGTGCGAGCCAATCTCGCGATGGTGAGCGCGGCGGGCGCGCGCACGATCGTACACTCGGACGACCCGTCGGGAATGCAGCGCCTGAATCACGATGCCGCCAAGGCCATGGCCGCGGGCGAACGGATCGGAATCCGCACCACCGAAGACGAAGCGATCAAGTGGCTGACGATCAATCCCGCCTGGGCGATCGGGCTCGATGACAGGATCGGCTCGATCGAAGTCGGCAAGAATGCGGACGTCGTGCTGTGGTCCGGGAATCCGTTCAGCGTGTATTCCCGCGTCGACCGTGTCTGGATCGACGGCGCGGCGGCATATGACCGCGCCAATCCGGCATCGTGGTGGCGGACTGATTTCGAGCTCGGGAACGTGCCCATTCCGAACGGAGGACGATAACAACATGGGAACCGGGAATCGGGAACCGGGAACCGAGCGCGCGATGCGGCGCGGGCGCGTCGGCATCGCTCTGCGCAGTCTGGTCCACGCGGTCGCGATGATCGCGTGCGCTGCTCCGTGGGTGAGCGCACAAACGATCGCGATCACCGGGGGGAAGGTGTACCCGGTGAGTGGGCCCGCGATCGAGAACGGGACAGTGCTCATCCGCGACGGCAAGATCGTGTCCGTCGGCGCCGGGGTTGCGGTGCCTAACGACGCACGGCGCGTTGACGCGACCGGCAAGTGGGTGACGCCCGGACTGATCAACACGCTCACCGGGCTCGGGGTGAGCGAGGTCGGCCAGGTGCAGTCGACCGTGGACCGGGGTGCCCGGGGTGACAATGGCATCGCCGCGTCGTTCCCGGTCTGGGAGGGTATCAACCCCGCCTCGACCCTGCTCGCACCCGCGCGGAACGAGGGAATTACGTCGGTGGTGGTGGTGCCGACCGGCGGGTTGATCGCAGGTCAGGCGGCGCTGATCGACCTCGTCCCGGGTACGGTGAGCGACATGCTGAACAAGGCGCCCGTAGCCATGGTTGCTCAGTTCGGCGACGCCCGCTCGGGCGGAACGAATGCGCGCGGTGAACAGTACGCGCGGCTCAAGGAGCTGCTCGAGGACGTCCGCGTCTACGCCCGGCGTCGCAGCGACTTCGAGCGTGCGCAGACGCGTTCCTTTTCCGCGCGCCGTGCGGATCTCGAGGCGCTCGTGCCGGTGGTCGAAGGCCGCCTCCCGCTCATGGTGAATGCGGACCAGGCAAGCGACATCGATGCCGTCCTTCGTCTCGCGCGCGAGACGAACGTGAAGGTCATCATTGCCGGCGGCGCCGAGTCGTGGATGCTCGCGGACCGGCTGGCACGTGCGGCCGTGCCGGTCGTGGTGGGATCGATGAACAACATCCCGACGTCGTTCGCGACGTTAGGCTCGCGTCAGGAGACCCCGGCGCTGCTGCAGCGTGCTGGCGCGAAGGTCATCCTGATCGCGAATGGGAGCGGCGGCGAGGAGGTCTTCAACGTCCGCAACCTCAAGTACGACGCGGGAGTCGCGGTGGCCTACGGCCTCGCCTGGGACGCCGCACTGCGCGCGATCACCCTATCGCCCGCAGAAATGCTCGGGGTGGCCAATCGGGTAGGCTCCCTGCAGCCGGGTCGCGACGCGAACATCGTCGTGTGGAGTGGCGATCCGTTCGAGTTCGCGACGCGGGCTGAGCACGTGTTCATTCGTGGACGCGAGATCGCGCAGCCGTCGCGGCAGGATGAGCTGATGCAACGGTACAAGACGTACCCGCCCGCGTATCGCAAACCGTGAGGCAAAGGTATCAGCTATCAGCTATCAGCTATCGGCTTTGAACCCTCGGGACGGCCCGTATCGCGAACGGAACATCCCGAGGGTTAAGCTGATAGCCGATGGCTGATGGCTGATAGCTGCCTCAGAACGGCGCCTCGTGTGGTGGCGGCGGCGGGGGTGGTGGCGGCGGTGAGGCGGGAGGAGGCGGCGGCGCCGGCTCGGAGGCCTGCTTTTCGGTTTTCTCGGCCCGTTCCGGCCCCAGGTCGCGCAGTTGCTGCTCGAGGCGCAATGCCTCGGTCTCGTGCGTCGCGAGTGTCGCGCTCAGGCGAGCGTAGCTCTCCGGATCCAGCTCGCTCCCGGATTGCTTTGCGCGATACACGGCGTAACCCAGCGCCTGCGCCGCCTTGTCAGCCAGCTGCCGCGTTCGAAACGCCTCGAGCCGCACTTTCCCCTCATCGAGTGCGTTCTGCGCAGCCTTCCCGGCACGATCGAGCTCGGTCTTGAGCTTGTCCCAGATGGCCATGGGTTCTCACGGGTAGAGTTTGATTCCGTCGCCCTACGACGTCCTCCGACACGATGTTGCACGCTGGGTGCCTCGTCGAGCCCAGCCCGGAAAAACGACGAGGCCCCGCCGTGTGGCAGGGCCTCTCGTTTCGAATCAGAACCGCGTGTTCCCGTCAGGCCGCGGACGTCTCTCGGGCGACTGCCGGATAGACGCTGACCTTGAAGCGGCTCTTGCTCTTGTGCTCGAACTTCACGACGCCTTCGATCAGGGCGAAGATCGTGTAGTCGTTGCCCATGCCGACGTTCGTACCCGGATGCCACTTCGTTCCGCACTGGCGGATGATGATGTTGCCGGGGATCACGCGCTCGCCGCCAAACTTCTTGACGCCGCGGTATTTCGGGTTGCTGTCGCGCCCGTTTCGAGACGAGCCGACGCCTTTCTTATGAGCCATATGGCCGCCTCGCTAACGGAGCGTGATGTCCTTGATGCGGACTTCGGTGAAACCCTGCCGGTGCCCCTGCTTGCGAGCATAGTTCTTCCGGCGCTTGAACTTGAAGACGATGATCTTCTCGCCGCGGCCTTGCTTGACGATCTCGCCGGTCACCTTGGCACCCGACAGAGTCGGAACGCCGGTGTGCACGGAGCTGCCGTCTGAGCCGAGGAGAACGTCATTGAATTCGATGGACGCGCCGGCGTCGCCCAGGAGCGACGGAACTCGAAGCGTCATACCCGGCTCGACACGGAACTGCTTGCCGCCGGTGCGAATGATCGCGTAGGACATAAAATCGGAAACGCAGGTTGGACGTGAGAGCCTAGCAACATATCTGGCAGGCGGTTACGTGTCAACCGACTAGCGAAGCGGGAGTCGGGAGACGGGAGACGGGAGACGGGTGAAACGGCGGACCCTCGGGGTGCCTCTCCGTGCGAGAGCTGCGTCCCGAGGGTTCGTCGTTTCCGCCGCTACCCGCAACCCGTCTCCCGTCTCCCACTTCCCGTCTCCCGCCCTTCAGGCCACTGCGTACTGCTGTGTCACGTCCCTGCCGGCGCCTTTCACGACCAGCTTGAACTCGTCGGGCCGAAGTAGCGGGTCATCACGGAGTTCGAGCGAGAAGCCCACGTTTTTCTCGAGCTTTTTCACGATGTCCGGCTCCTGCTCCAGCACGTACATCGCGACGTCCGGGTGCAGCCGCACGACCAGGTGGTCACGCTTCCCCTCCACCGACATGCGCTTCACCGACCGCTCCATGCGGCGGATGATCGTTTCGGGCGTGAAGACCCGGCCCGTCCCATGGCACGTCTGACAGGGCTCCGTCATGCTCTGCAGGTGGCTTTGACGGACGCGCTGGCGAGTCATTTCGATCAGGCCAAGCTCGCTCACGGAGAACGCCTTGGTCCTCGCCCGATCGCGCCCGAGATGGGTACGGAGCTCCTGGAGCACACGGTCCCGGCTCGCCTTGGTCTCCATGTCGATGAAGTCACAGACGATGATCCCGCCGACGTCCCGCAGACGTAGCTGCCGCGCGACCTCGCGGGCCGCCTCGACGTTCGTCTTGAGGATCGTCTTCTCCGGATCCTTCTTGCCCGTATAGCGCCCGGAGTTCACGTCGATCGAGACGAGGGCCTCCGTTGGCTCGATGATGAGGTACCCGCCAGACGGCAGATCGCACCGACGCTTGAACAGGTCGCGGATTTCCGTCTCGATCTCCGACTTGTCGAAGAGCGGGGTCGGCTCCTCGTACAGCTTGATGCGGTCCACGAGCTCGGGCGCGATCCCCTTCAGGTACTCGATGATCTCGTTGTAGACCTGCTTCGAGTCGACCGTCAGTCCCTCGATCTTCGTGCTGAAGAGGTCGCGGATGATGCCGCGCGTAAGGCTGGTCTCGCGGTGAACGACGGCGGGCGAGCGGAGGAAGTGCGTCTTTTTCTTGATCCGCTTCCACTGACCAATGAGCGTGCTCAGCTCGCGACCGAACGTTTCCTGTGTCACGTCCTCGCCGACGGTGCGGACGATGACGCCGCCCGAGTCCGGCGGCAGCACCGCCTGCACCTGCTCTCGCAGCCGCTGACGCTCGGCGCGTTCGCCGATCTTGCGACTCACGCCGACGCGGCTCGCGAAGGGCATGTAGACCAGGAACCGGCCGGCCATGGAGATCTGTGCCGTGACCCGCGGCCCCTTCGTGGAGATCGGCTCTTTCGAGATCTGGACGAGGATCTCCTGTCCGCGCTTCAGGAGGTCCTGGATGGGCGGCGCCTTTGCCCGCCGACCACGCGGTGGCGTATCCTCGGCGTCTCCAGCGTCCTCGTCCTCCTCGTCGTCGTCGTCGCCGTCCTCGTCGAAGACGAGATCGGACGCATGCAGAAAGGCACTCTTCTCGGTGCCGATGTCGACGAACGCTGCCTGAATGCCCGGAAGAACTGCGTCGACCTTACCGAGGTAGATATCGCCGACCATCCGGCGGGCTTCGGGGCGGTCGACGAGGAGCTCGACGAGCTGGTCGTCCTCGATGATCGCGACCCGCGTTTCGCGCGGGTTCGCATTGATGAGTATTTCTCGCTTCATGTGGATCCGCCGGCAGCTCGAATCGTGGCGACTCCGCGACGACTGCTCGGCAAGGGATGAAAGTGGTGGTGGGACGCTGCACGTGGCGCGGTACGCGCCATGGCCGTCCCGGATGCAAGGTCTTCCGCGAGTGGTGCGTGATCGGACACGCAACGTCCGGCAGGCGTGCGACGCGGTCGGTCGTGTGCGCTGCGAGGTGCAGCCTGGCCGAAGGAGTCGCCGCCGGCAGTGAACGGAGTCGCGTGCGATCGACGATCGCCGTGACGGCACCGCACCGGGCGGAAGTGCCGCGATCGCTCGACGCTCGATGAGAGCGACTGGATCGCGACGGCAACGCAAGGCACGCCGCGAGTCGCGCGACGGCCCGTACGGGGAAACCAGCGAGCAAGTACAGTCGCAGGATCGCGTCGACGAGACCGGATCGCGCGAACAAGGTCGAAGCGGAGGGAAGAGCGAAGCGCATGATCACCAGAGATCGCCTCTCATCCGCAGGACGAGCCAGGCCAGCGCCAGGATAAATCCGAGCGCCGCCTTCCACTCGCCGTGGCGCATGTAGAGCGCCGGACTGAATCGTTCCACTTCGCCCACCATCGGATCGCGCCATGCCGTAGGGCGCGGCACGAAGGCGGGCACGTTCTCGGACCAGCGCGAATACGCCTCCGGAAACCGCGCACTGATCTTCACGCGTTCCTTCTCGATCGTCGGTCCGTAGACGAGCGCGAAGAACGCCACGACGATGAGGAGCAGCGACCAGTGCGCGGCAATGGCGAACCCGGCCGCGATGAGGAAGCTCCCGAAGTACAGGGGGTTGCGCGTGTGGGCGTACGGTCCGGTCGTGGCCAAACGGTCGTTCTTCACGATATGGCCCGCCGCCCAAGCACGGATGGTCAGCCCACCGAGCGCGAGGGCAACGCCGACGCCTAACGTCAGCGGCGACGGGCGCGGGCCGAATGCGAGATACAGCGCGGCCAGGATGAATCCGAGCGGCAGCCGCAGGCGCCTCGCGACCTGCTCGTAGCTCAATCCGCCATCTCCCGGAGGAGGCTTCGCGCGATGACGAGCCGCTGAATCTCGGAGGTCCCCTCCCCGATCTCGCAGATCTTCGCGTCGCGCATCATACGCTCGACCGGATAATCACGCGTGTAGCCGTACCCGCCGTGCACCTGGATGGCCTTGAGCGTCGCGCGCATGGCGAGCTCGGAGCAGAACAGCTTCGCCATCGCCGCTTCCTTCGTGTACGGCTTCCCATGCTGCGCAAGCCAGGCCGCGTGGAACATGAGGTGCTTGCCTGCCTCGATCTCCGTGGCGATGTCCGAGAGCTGGAACTGCACACCCTGGAACTCGAAGATCGGCTTGCCGAACTGCCGCCGGACGGTGGCGTATCGCATCGCCTGCTCGAACGCTCCTTCCGCCAGGCCTAACGAGAGCGCGGCGAGCCCGATCCGTCCGGCGTCGAGCGTCCGCATGAAGTTCACGAACCCCTGCCCTTCCTCGCCGAGCACGTTCTCGGCGGGTACCTCGACATCCTCGAAGATCAGCTCGCAGGTGTCCGACGCACGCCAGCCGAGCTTGTCTTCCTTCTTGCCCGATCGGAACCCGGGCATCGCCGGCAGCGACGGGTCGTGGCCCACACCGAGCGCCTCCGTCTTCTGCAGGTCGGTGGTGGGCTTCGTCATGATGAACGACGTGATGCCTTTCGTGCCCTTCTTCGGGTCGGTGACCGCAGTGACCACGAAGATCTCACCAACGCCGCCGTGAGTGATGAATCGCTTCGATCCATTCACGACGTAGTGACCATTCTTTCGTACAGCGGTCGTGCGCGTCCCACCGGCATCGCTGCCAGCGCTCTCCTCGGTCAATCCGAACCCGCCGAGCACCTTTCCGGTTGCCAGCAGCGGTACGTAGCGCTGCTTCTGCTCGTCGGTGCCGAAGTGCACGATCGGCGATGTGCCGAGCGTCGTATGGGCGGAGATGGTGATGGCATGGGAGGCGTCGACCTTTGCCATCTCGTTGATGCCGATCATGTAGGCGATGTAGTCCAGCCCCGCTCCCCCGTACCGCTCGGACCACGGCATGCCAAGCAGCCCAAGCTCTCCCATTTTCTTGATGTTCTGCCAGGGAAACTCGGCGCGCTCATCGTACTCGGCAGCAACCGGAGCGACTTCCTCTCGGGCGAACGAGCGGACCATCTCGCGGACCGCCAGGTGTTGCTCGGTGAAGTACAGTGAATCGTCCATGTGCTGCCGACTCGTGCGGCTTCGGTGCGTCGTCGAAACGACGGTTCGTGTTCCCAGGTCTTACGCGGCTTCCGTTTCGTCAGCGCCACTGATGGCGGCAAGAAAACGCTCGCCGTATTTGTCCAGCTTCGCCTGCCCCACACCGCGCACGTCGAGCAGTCCTGCCGACGTGCGAGGCTTCCGCGCCGCCAGCTCGGCCAGCGTGCGATCGGTAAACACCACGTAAGGCGGCACCTGCTCCTCTCGCGCGATCGAGGTCCTGAGGGCCTTGAGCGACGCGAAGAGCCGCGCATCGGCGCCGTCCAACACCAGCTCCGAGGCCGGCTCCGACTCGGCTCGTGCGGCTCGTGACCGCGGCGCGCCTGAGCCTCCGGGGACCGGAGCGGCCCGCTCGCGCCGCGTGCGCGCCGAAGCGGACTGGTGTCGTTCCTTACCGGCGTGCAGGCCAAGACAGTTGTCGCAGCCCCCGCAGGTGCCACGGCCCGCCTCGTCACCGAAATATCGAAGGACAAAGGCGCGGCGGCAACCTGTCGTATACGCGTATTTCTGCATGGCATCGAGCTTTGCGAGATCGGCCCGACGCCGCCGATCGATCACGGTCCACTCGATGGGAAACGATGAGAGAGGAGCCTTCGGGTTCGTCAGCCGCATGCCGCCGCCAATCCGTTCCCATGTCAGGAACTGCCGCGACTGCAGCGAGGTCAGGAGCGGCATGGCCGTAGCTGCGCCACTGAATCCGGGCGGCAGACCGTCCAGCGCCACGACGGCACCGTCGTGCAGGCGCGCGCCGACTGCGCGCCACAATGCACGGAGGAGCCCGAGCTCCGGATTGTGCGAGTCGGGGAGCTCGCGCCGAATCCGCTCGGGTGTCGCGAGAAGACGTATCGAGACCGAAGACCCGGACTCGGACTCCCGGCGAACCACGTCCGCGCGCTGCAGGATCCGGAGGACCGAATCGATGTCGCGGCCGCCAACCTTGCCAGGGACGAAGCGAGCGATTTCCTCGGAGCCGAGATCGGTCATGCCGGAGGCATCGACCACGCGCTGCATTGCGGCGTAGACCGCTTCGACCACCGGTCGCTCGGGATACGCGCCCTTGATGAAGAACTCGTGGGTGAAGCGGTCCGGAAACGAATGGAGCAGCACGCACTCGGAATGCAGGCCGTCCCTGCCCGCGCGCCCTGCTTCCTGGTAATACGCCTCGAGCGTGCCGGGCATCGCGTGGTGGACCACCAGTCGCACGTTAGGCTTGTCGATCCCCATGCCGAACGCGTTCGTCGCGACGATCGCCCGGACGTGCTCCTGCATGAAGCTGTCCTGCACTTCGTGACGGTGGGCGTCATCCAGTCCGGCGTGGTATGCCGTGGCCGAGACGCGGGCGCGCTCGAGCACACCGGTGATGCGCTCGACGTTGCGCCGCGTGGACGCGTACACCACCGCGAGCCCGTCGTGCTCCCGGAGCGTCTGGACGAGCGTCTCGTCCTTTTCCTGATCCGTGCGTGTCGGAATGACGTGATAGTGCAGATTCGAGCGATCGAACCCGGTGACGACGATGGTCGGGTTTCTGAGCGCGAGCTGCGCGACGATATCCTTCCGGACTTCCGGTGTCGCCGTTGCCGTGAGCGCCATCGTGGGCGGGGTGCCGAGCCGCTCGCGCACAATGCGCATTCGGAGGTAGCTCGGCCGGAAGTCGTGGCCCCATTCGCTGATGCAGTGGGCTTCGTCGACCGCGAGCAGCGACACCCCGATTGAACGGAGGCGGTCGGCCGTCGCCCCCGCGTCGAAACGCTCCGGCGCGACATAAAGCATCTTGATGTCGCCCCGCGCCGCCTTCGCCAGGCGATCGGACACCTGGGAGCTCGTGAGCGTGCTGTTGATGAATGCTGCCGGCAGAGCGCGGGCACTCAGCGCGTCGACCTGGTCCTTCATGAGCGAGATGAGCGGCGAGACGACCACGGTGAGCCCGGGGGTCATCAATGCCGGGACCTGGTAGCACAGCGACTTGCCGCCGCCTGTGGGCAACACGACTAGCGTGTCGCGCCCGCTCAGGATGGAGGAGATGGCGCGCTCCTGCCCTGGCCTAAAACCCGGATAGCCGAATGATTGGCGCAGGGTTGCTCGCGCTTTCTCCAGCAGCTGCTCGGTGGCTACCTCGTTGGACACGCCGAACAATAACCAAACGTCCGGGTGCGGACCATCACCAATGCACGGCCCGCGGTGTCATTAAACGGCGCGAGCGAAGTGGCCGCGCGTGAACTTGCCTCCGACGAGGTCGCGCACCGTCGACGGCGGTGCCGGCGCACCACCGGCCGCGAGCGCATCAAGCGCCGATCGATAGCCGGCGATGATTTCGCGGACGGGATCACCCGGAACGTTGAACAGCGTCCGGAACCCGCGAATGCCGGACTGCCAGAGCCGTGGCAGGTACTCCGACGCCTCAATTGGACGTGAGTGCAGCAGTCGGTTGCGGCAGGCGGAATCGGTGGCGACTGCGAACGTGTAGCCGGCCGGGTCGGTCAGCTCGACCGTAGGGTGCTTCTGCACACAGAGATCGCGGCACGTCGTAGGCTCGCGGTCGAATGCAGCGGACAGGACGCAGTGCTCGATGGTCATGCCCTCGGGTCGCCCATACACGACCACATCGAAGCCGTCCCCATCCCATGGTGCTGCGACCGCTGCCAGCTCCGCGGTCGTGAGCTCGATCGACAGAACAATGCGCCGAGCGCCAAGACGAAAGATCTCCGCGGCCGTGTGCTGATTGAAGCAATTGACTGCGTAGTCCGCCGTGACGTCGCGACCCGCTCGTGACAGCTCGGCGACGAGCCCGAGATGGCCCGAGAGGATGGGCAGATCGAGCGCCAGCCATTTATCGAGGGCGCGACGCTCCTCAGGCCGAACGATGCTGGGCGTGCGCAGCCGCAACGTAACGCCGCGATCGCGGAGCTCCTCAGCGAGCGCTCTGAGACGTGCCGCTGGCGGCGCCGGGTGGCGAAGGAACGGATCGAACGTGACCTCCGTCGCGCCACCATCGGCGGCCGCTCTCGCGTCCTCGGCGCGGAACACCTCGGCGCTGAGCGCAAACGGCGCCACGACCCCGCCGCTCATGCCCGCGGCGGCTGCGGATGGGGCCACCGTCACGGGCAGACGGGCGATCGCGGTCGCGATAGCGGAATCCCGCTCCGCCTTTTGTGCGGAGGCCGCCCAATCGCGCCTGACCAGCAGCTCGTCAACAACGAGCTGGCGCAGGTGATTGAGCTCGCTGACCGGCAGGAACATGCCGGCGGCCAACCCACCGAGGTCCAGATCGCCTAACGCGAACGGCGTCTCGCCCAATCGCCCGAGCTGTTCGCGCAGACGAGGAACGTCGAGGGCGTGCGCTCGAGCGGGCGACAACGGAATCTCTCCACGCACGCTGACCTGTTCCCCGTCCGCGGCCGCGACGACCTTGAGCGGCGCCCCGGCAGCCCCGAACAGACGAAGGTCGAGTCGTGTCCGGCGCGCGCGGGCTGGCGCAGGCAAATCGGAGAAGCTCGCGCGCGCCCGCTCGAGCAGCGCGGCGTGCGACGTGCGCAGAACCGTCCAGCCTTGCGGGACGGTCGCGCGAGTGGCGACGGCCTGACGAGTCACGCCGGCACGTTCGCTCATCGTGCGAACCGCTGTCACGGCGAAGCCAGTGGGTTGACCGTTCGCCCCCGCCGGTGGCTCGAACCCGAGACCATCGCCCACGTCCACGGCAGCCGTCACATCCACGACGAGCTCGCCGCCTTCACGCCCGACGACGACTCCGATCGCTGCACCGTGGTTGTCCGGATGCGTCCGCGTGATGTAACCACGCCCGGCGCGGCCGGCGAGCATGCCAGGCGTGAAGCCACGGCTGAAGATCTGCACGAGCGGCTGTATATCATCGAACGACGGCGGCGTCACGTTGCCGCGGTCGAGCCGATCGAGAAATTCCCGATAGCCGTGCGTGACGGTGGCGACGTACTCCGGTTTCTTTTTTCGCCCCTCGACTTTCAGGCAGCTGATTCCTGCTTCGGCGAGTCCTGCCAGCTGGTCATGCGCCGCCAGGTCCTTCGCCGAGATGAGATACCCCCGGTCGAGCTCCGCTCCGGTCGCGGTGTCAGCCAGCACGTAGTCCTTGCGACACGACTGGGCGCACGAGCCACGGTTCGCGCTGCGCTCGCTGATCATGCCGGACATGAAGCACTGCCCGGAGTACGAGATGCATAATGCGCCGTGCACGAACGACTCGAGCCCGATGTCGGGGACCGCGCTCCGGATCTGCCGGATGTCGTCGAGCGTGTTCTCGCGTGCGAGCACCACCCGGTCGACGCCGAGCTCGCGCATCACCGCCGCCCCGCTCACGTCGTGGACGGTCAACTGCGTCGATGCGTGAATCTCGAACCCGGGATACACGGCATTGATCAGCCGAATCAGACCGACGTCCTGAACGATCGCTGCGGAGATGCCGCGGTCGATCGCCTCGCCGAGCAACGCCAGCGCGTCCGCGAGCTCGTGCGGCTTCACGAGCGTGTTGAGCGTGAGATAGATGCGAACGCCTCGCGATGCCGCGAGCGCGCACGCACGCTCGAGCTCGTCGAGGGTGAGCTGCGCGCCCTCGTCCCGCGCATTGAATCGCTCTGCGCCCAGGTAGACCGCGTCCGCGCCGTTCGCGACGGCGGCCCGGACGGCATCGAGCGAGCCCGCCGGGGCAAGGAGCTCGGGGACGCGACGAGAGGATTGCATCGGCCGAAAGATAGCGCTTCGGCTCGACTAACGGCCCTACGGCGACTCGTCCGGCTCTCGTTTCTTCAGGAAACGCAGCAGGAAGGCCACGATGACCAAGGCAATGCCGACCCACCGCACCACGCTGTCCTCGCTGCGAACGCCGTACGCGAAGATCCCCACGCCCGCTAGGGCGCAGGCGATCTTGAGCACCATTACGCGTTCCATGCTCGAGCTCCGTTGAAGGAACACGACAGCAGGGCGGTCATGAAGCGACGGGCAGCGCCAGAGAGCGAGCTTCCGCGTCAGGCACGTCCAGCACCATGCGAAGCAGAGCGGTCGAGAACACCTTGCCCTGCGCGTCGGTCTTGAGCGAGAGCGTCCCGCCGCCGTCGAGCGCGCCATGCAGCAGGAAGTTGAGGGCCGCCAGATTCGGCAGCTCGTATCGCTGGACAGCGCCGGTGATGACGCCGCGGAAATGATCCGCAACGCGTCGCTCCGTCAGCTCTCGCGCGATGAGATCGTACCATTCGCGACGCAGGGCAATGACACCGACGTTCGCCGTGTCTCCCTTATCGCCGGAGCGGGCGTGCGCGATGTCCGCGAGACGCACCTTCATGCGATCACCTCCACGGCCGTCTGCACCTCCGTCTTATCGATCAGTGCGGGCCAGTATGCGACGATCTCCTCCACCTTTGGGCGGCCGCCCGCGAAACCCGTGACGCTCGGCGGCCCATTCAGCACGAGTGGCGCGATCTCCCGGGTGAAGCGCTCCACGGCAGCCCGATCCTCGCCGCGAACACCAAACCGCAGCTGCACCTCGGGGAGGTCGCCGTTCGGCAGTCCGGCAAGCGGGCCGTGAGTGGCAGACGCGCCGACGAACTCGGTCATCACCTTGTCGAAACGCAGGCCGAGTCGGTCGAGCCGCTCACGCAGCACGCGGTCGGCCAACTGCGCCTTGTCGAGGGCTTCCGGCCACGAATACACGAGCGTACCGACCGCCTTGAAGCCGGCACGGTAGGCGATCGACACCTTGAGCTTGTCGGTCGGGGGCCTGCCACCGATTCCGAACACGCGGACGCGATCGGGCCCGGCCGACTCGAGCTTAATGGTTGTGAAGTCGGCGACGACGTCCGGTGTGATGTACGCGTGCGGATCACCCATCTCGTACACGAGCTGCTCCGTGACCGACGGCACGGAGATGCGGCCGCCGGTGCCGGGGTGCTTCGAAATCTCGAACGTCCCGTCGGGATTTGCGTTGACGATCGGATACCCGACGTTCGCGAGGTCGGGGATGTCGCGCCAGTCGATGAGACAGTTGCCCCCCGAGCACTGTGCGCCGCACTCAATGATGTGACCGGCAACGATCCCGGCCGCGAGCTTGTCCCAGGCGTCAGCCGCCCAGCCGAACTCGTGGCGCAACGGCGCCATCGTGAGCGCGGTGTCCGTCGAACGGCCAGTCACCACGACCTGGGCTCCGCGCGACAGCGCCTCCACGATCGGCGTCGACCCGATGTACGCGTTCGCGGACAGCACGCGATCGCGGACGGTCTCGAGCGGCTCGCCCGTATCCATGTTCGCGAGAACGTGTCCATGTGTGACGAGCTCGTCGATCCGCGGCAGCAGGTCATCGCCAGTCACGATTCCGATGCGGACTTTACCCCCCGCGCCCTTCGCGGCGGCCAGCTCGCGCACCGCCTGCGCGCACGCGACCGGATTCACACCGCCCGCATTCGCGATGACGCGCACGCCGCGCTCGACGATCGCCGGCAGAACGCTCTCGATCGCCCCCAGGAAGTCGCGCGCGTACCCCATGCGGGGGTCGCGCTCCTTCTGCTTCTGCAGAATCGACATCGTGACTTCGGCGAGATAGTCGAGCATGAGATAGTCGACCGGCCCACCTTCGACCTGACGGCGCGGCGCTTCGAGCCAATCGCCCCAGAAGCCCTGCCCAGCCGCTACGCGTACGACCTGCTTCACTCAAGCCTCGGAGAGGTGCGGTGGAAGAACGAAGGCGCCCAGGTGCGGCCCCGCGTTATGCAACGCGGTGCGAAGCGCCATGGCGAGTACGTCGCGGGTTTCCTCGGGATACACGATCGCATCGATGAAGCCGCGCGCTCCCGCATAACGCGCGTCGAGCTGGTGCTCGTAGTCGGCGCGCATCTCGGCGACGGCTTCGAGAACGTCCGGCGACGGGTCACGACCCGCCTTCTTCGCCGCATCGAGCGCCGGCCCGTGGACCGCCTGCACGGCGGACTCGCCTTCCATCACGCCCATGCGGCCTGTCGGCCAGCTGAAGATGAAATCGGGGTCGAACCCCTGGCCTGCCATCGCGTAGTAGCCGGCGCCCGACGCGTGATTCACGGTCAGCACGATCTTCGGCACGTGCGCCGTCGCCATCGCCTCGACGAATCGGGCGCCCGCTCGAATGATGCCCTCGTGCTCGGCTTCGGATCCGACCATGAAGCCCGATACGTCCTGCACGAAGAGCAGCGGAATACCCTGTCGGTCACAGCGGTCGATGTAGTACGCAACCTTCTCGGCGCTCTCGGTATAGACGATGCCGCCGAACCGCGGCTTTTCTCCCGGCCGCCCCTTGATGAGCCCGCGCTGATTCGCAATGACGCCGACCGGGATACCTTCGATCGCGGCGTCGGCGCAGATCATTTCGCGCGCGAGGTTGCCCTGGAACTCATCCAGCTCGCCGTCGTCGACGATTGCCCTGAGGATGTGGTGCATGTCGTACGACATGCGGTGGTCGGACGGGAGAAGATCGTAGAGTCGGGACGCGGGAGACGGGACGCGGGAAGAGTGAGCCGTCGGCTTCGCGCTGCTCTCAGCACCTTTTCCCGCTTCCCATTTCCCGCTTCCCGTCCGCGGAAGGCGCTCAATCAGGTCACGGAGCTTCACGAGACACGC
>Ga0068862_100000446_pt1 | contig 44846 bp, 60 predicted proteins | sample KBSSwiS52_FD_66598 | JGI IMG/M metagenome (GOLD analysis project Ga0068862, IMG submission 66598) | Switchgrass rhizosphere microbial communities from Kellogg Biological Station, Michigan, USA - KBS Switchgrass S5-2 | ecosystem: Host-associated > Plants > Roots > Rhizosphere > Soil ...
GGGAGGGGGGCCGGGGGGCCGGTCCAGGGGGGCCGGTCCCCCGGCCTGCGCTTTGTGCTGCAAAAGGCCGGAGCACCATGCTAGCATGAGTGCCGTAGCGTGCCGGAGCGAATCCGGCAGAAAGGTAACGGTGAATTCAATGGATTTCGAGGAGATCGCGGCTGCTTTGGGGCCGGATTGGACGGTCGAGGCGGGCGGGTCGGACGATTTTGCGCGCACTAGGCGGATCGTCAATCACAAGCATATGGTGGGCTTCTGGACATGGGGCGTCCCGCGGAATGGGGACAGCAAGGCGGGCGTCGTCCAGTGGCACGCGGACGTTCCCGACGAATTGCGCCGCGAGCGCGCGCAAATCTACTGGCGGGCCGAGGATCCCAAGCGGGTGATCGGGATTCATCAGAGCCGGGAGCCGGGGGCTATCGCGTCCGAGCTCTCGCGGCGGCTTCTGCCGGGGTCACTGATTCTCTTGCGGAAGTGTCTCGAGCTGCGCGAGCAGCGCGAAACCTACAACGGCGCGACTGAGGCGGCGGCGGCGGCGATACCCGAACAGTGGCCGGCGGTGCGGTTCGCGCGGTTCGAGGAAGGCTCGCAAGGCTTCAAAAACGCCTACCTCTACGGGCGGGGCGTGGACGTCGAGATCCAGGGCGAGCAGGCGAATATCAAGCTACGGGTCCGGAGCGTGGACGCGGCGGCGATCGTCCTGGCGGTGAGTCGGTTCCTTCCCGAGTCGGATTAGATCGGTTCGCTCTCGCGGAAGCGCCGGAGCAGTGATCCGGCCTTCCGCCGAGGGCGGCTCGGTAGGGGCGCGTCGTCGCCTTCCGGGGCAGAATCCCCTTCCGGCGGCGTCTCCTGCCCTCCTGGGCCTGTCGGAGCGCCTGCCGGAGCCTTTCTAGCGGCTTTCTCTGCCCTGTTTTTCTGTTTGAGGCGGCGGGAGTAGTTCGCCTGCCGGCTGTGATTGCTCTGCCGGGGGCGGTGCCAGCCGGGGACGTCCATCGGGCGGGAGGCGGGAACCTCGTGTGCCGGAACGGGTTCGAGGAATCCGAGGGCGACGAGGGCCGGAACGTCTACATCGCCGTCCACCTGGAGTTTGTAGGCGATATAGCCGGGGTCGTTCGGAATGAGATTGTCGCAGCGGTTGGCGAGCATCCACAACAGGAGCACGTGCAGCCGTTGGGCGTCGGGCAGTCTCGAGAGGCGGTAATCGTCCAGCCAGCGATCGTGCAGCTTGATCCAGGGCGTGCTCGCGCGGTTGGAGTAGTGGCGCGCGATCTCGAAATTGGGGATGCGGAGATAGGTCGCGGTCACGGCGGGCGCGCGCTTCTTCGCGTTGGCCGGCGTGACGATCTGCTCGTGCGGGTCGAGTTGATCCCGCCCGGGAATGTCGGGCTCGGCCGGCTTACGCAAGGGTCGGGTTCCTCGCTAGGCGCGCGGCCTTCGCCGCCATAGCGCAGAGCATGTCGTCGGCGTGCTTGGTCGTCCGAATGATCCACGGCAGGCTGCCGTTCCAGACGAGGCTCCAATCCTTCTGCTTCTTCGAGACGTTCCGCATGTTGGTCCCGCCCTTCGGGCCGGCCGGCCGCTTGAATTCAGCAAGCTCCGTGACGCCGAGGTAGCCGATCAGCTTGTCCGGGGCTCCGCCGCCGATCGGCAGGTGCACCACGCTCGCGCCCTTCGCGCGGTAGTGCGCCGTCAGCTCGGCGTCGTTGTCGTCGCGGTGATCCCGAGGCGGTCGTTTCATCGGATCCCCCTGGCCGGCCCCTCGCCGCTGTACCAGTCCACGATCAGCTCTCCCGCGACGTAGCTCTTGACGGCGATCCGGGTGCGATGGTCGAAGCGATCCCCGGCCCAATAGGTGGCGCCGCGGTGGTCGGGGTTGATGATCTCGCCGGCGTCGATCCACCTGCCGTCCTGTTCCACCTGAATCGTCGCGTTGAGGGTCGTGTGTTTGCCTTTCGCGCGGATGCGGACGCCGGGGTAATTGGCGAAGAAATCGCCGGTGGTGCCGGTTCCCTGTACGTGGTCGGTGCGCGCGAGGATGTAGCCCTCGGGGATCACGATCGCGTCGTTCTGCAGCCCTGCGTCGGGCGGGTGCGGCGCGTAGGAGAGCCGGTCGAGGCCGGCGTAGGCGGCTCCGAGGGTCGTAGCGATCAGGAGCCCGAGGAGAAGCTTTTTCATTTCAGCCGGCCGGCCTCGAGGATCGGCAGGTTCGCTTCGGTCGGGACGTAGATGGTCGTCGCGGCGTTGCGGTGGTGTTCGAGCATCTTGATCCACTGCCATTTCAGGTAGAGATCGTGCGAGGTCAGCTCGGCCCCGATTGTGGCGATCTGCGCGGCGACGGCCGAGGCTTCGATGATCGCGGCCTGCTTGTTGATCTCGGCGGCGTGTAGCCGGCCGTCAGCCTGGGCCCGCTGAATCATCTGCTCCTTCTGCGCCTCCGCGAGATCCGCCTCGCCGCTCTTGCGTGCGGCCCACACCCCGTAGGTGGGGAAAAGCCACATCGAGAAACCGATCCCGGCGATCAGGAACGCCCCGATCTGAAACAGGTGTCCGAGGATCCAATCCATCATTCCTCCTTCTTCGGCCTGCCGCGCTTGGGCTTTGCGAGCGCCTTCGAGATCGCCTCCGAGGCTCCGCCCGCCTGGACGGTCGGCGTCGGGCCGTCGGGATCCGCCGGCGGCTCGTCTTCCGTGTCGGGGGCCGGGGGCAACTCTCCGGGCAGCGGGAATGACGCGCCGAGGGATTCCGCGCGGTCTTCGGCGTCCTGGGCTGCCGCGAGGTCCGGGGCCCACGGCAGGTACTTCGAGAGGGCCCGGATCGCCGTCTTCATCGCCATAGCGCCGTAGTCCGTCGTCCAGGGCGAGGTCGGGCTGTTGCCGTTCTGAGAGCGGGCGCGCGCGCGTTCGACGTCGTTTCTCGTGATCGGCCACGGCATCGGCGGGATGCGCGGATCGGTGAACACCGCGACGGCGTAGGCGCCGACGATCTCCCCGCGCTTGGTCGCGTCGGGGTTGGGCTTGTGGTGCATCCGGGGGATCGGAGAGACCTCGAAGGTGAACTCGTCGTCGTTCTGATGCACGAGGCCGGGGTAGATCCACGCCACCTTGCCGGCCCGGACGGTCAGTTCGATCAGGCCGCGGTAGCCGGCGACGAACGCCGCCTCGCGCTGTCCCGTTCGCTTGTTTCTGAACGGCACGAGATAGGCGAGCCCGCCCACGCCGGAGACGTCGAGGCCGAGTTGCGCGCCGATCGTGATCCCTCGGAGGATCGAGATCGCGGTGCATTCGAGCAGAAGCGGGTTGCGCTCCATCGCCACGTAGGCGACCGAGAACAGCCGCTCGAGGGAGACCCCCTTTGGGATGATCGCGCGGAACTGGGGCATCGTCCGGTCGAGGACGCCGCGCATCGTTTGGAGTCGGGTCTTCGTCTCGGAGGCCGGGATCACCTTCGGCACCTGGGGCGGCGCGGTGGCCTGCGCCGGCTGCTCCACCTTCGGCCGCTCCGCATCGGGCACGCTTGCCGCAGCGGCCTTCTCCTCGGGCGTGGGTTCATCCTCGCCGGCGATCGCGGCGCGCTCCGCGGCTTCCCAGTCGATCGCGCCCTGCCCGAAATCGTGCGGCGTCTCGGGGCCGTGCTTGGCGAGAACGCACTCGTCGTGCTCGCAACCCTGTATCCCTGGCATCATTCGCCCCCTTCTTCCGGCAGCGGCTTGAACATCGCGCCGGAGCCCTTTAGGACGCGCGAGGGCTTGCGGTTGACCGTATAGGTCGAGCCCTTGACGTCGTACCACTGCACCTTGAAATCCGGGCCGACGATCGCGCCGGCGTCCCCGATCTTCTCGCGGAGCTGATTGCCGACGGCGAGATACTCCTGCTCGACCGCCTTCTTGGCGAGTCGCACGCGCGCGAAGATCGCCGCGAGCTCTGCTTCCTCGGGCGTCGCCTCGCGCGGCGGCTCTTTCACCGTGGGGAACTTCGAGCGGAGGTACTCACTCGCGCCCTGGGACCAGTCGATCGGCGGCGGCTCCTCCGCGAGGACGTAATCGGTCCAGAATTCGCCGGCACGGTCGAGCATCGCCTGTTGCAGCTTCGGGTCGGCGTCCACGCGATAGGTGACGAGCTTGTTGCCGCCGAACAGCACCGGGAGCCAGAGCACCTTCCATTCCGTGACGAGCAGCTCCCACTGCGCCTGGACGCCGTACTTGATGGGTACTTGATCCGTCTCCGGCTCGCCCCACTCGTCGGTCTGGAAGGCGATGTTCTTGCAGTCGCCGCCTTCCTTCTGATTGGTCCCGGCAAGCTGGAAGTCGGGCGTCGCGTAGGCCCACGGCTCGGGCCCGGGCAGCGTCATGTCGAGCCACGTGATCGGCACTCCCCGGTCCCGGCTCCATTTGCGCGCGATTACCTGTTCCAGCTCCTTGCCCCACTCCATGCGTTCGGTGGCCTCCGTGTCGTCCACGAGCTGGCGCTTCTCGCAGTAGACGTCGAATGCCGTCCGCGTCGAGGAGAGCCCGAGCACCGCGGCGACGTCGGAGCTACCGAGCCCCGAGCGCCGCATCGCGAGCCATTCCGCCCTGGCCGTTGCCGTTGCTTCCGCGTCCATGCGAGCCTCCTAAAAATGAAGCCGCCGGCGTCCAACGGGGGAAAGGCAACGGTGAAGAAACCCTACCCCGCCGAACGCCGGCGACGGTCCTATTCTATGTCCGAAATCCTCGGTACGAGGACGATCCGCGTGCGCGTGCGCGCCGCGGCGTACTCCGCGATACGCTCCGCCCCGTCGGGGTCGAACTCAGCCAGGATCGCCATGACGCGGCGCATGCCCGTTATCTCGCGGTCCGGGCTGGCCTTCTTCTTGGCGAGCGCCGTTCGCGCCGGCCCGATTTCGATCTTTTCCGCCACTGTTTGCCTCCAATAGCCTGTCGAGCAATCTCGGCAAGCTGATTCCGTTGCTACCGCGACAGAGCGGGCAGTCGGCCGAAGTCGGCCCCGGCTTCGCCCAGTACACCATTCCGCACCCGCAGAGTTGGGCCTCGGCGACCGGGAACGCTACGACCCAGTCCCGTTTTCTAACCTGGTCAGCCATGCACCAAACCTGTTGACCCGAAGGAACTCGCGGATCGCTCTGCTACGGTCGATGCGCCGGCGCCGCTTGAGACGGTTCAATTGCGCGACGTACCCCGGCGGTAGCCGGATCGTGATCGCTTCGAGATTCGGCTTGTCGAGATCCATGAACACGCAACGTATACCGTGCGTGTACCTGCTGTCAAGCGGGGGCGTTGACCCCGTTATCGCTGAATCCGCGCTTGGTCAGCTCGCGCTGCACGGCCGGATCCTCGGAGGTTGGGCTCACGTTGCGTCCAGGCAGGGACGAGGAGATCAGGTGCCGGTCGATCTTGGCTTCCGCTGCGACGGTTGCCGTCATGTCCTTCAACCGTTTCGTGTTCGCCAGCACGCCGATCAGGGTCAGCTCGATCCCGAGGGAGTAGAGCGCGCTCTGGAATTGCTGCCAGCTCGGCTCGCGCACCACGCCGACGATCTCCGAGCCCATCATCAGCGTCAGCCCGAGGATGCCGTACTTGCCGGCCTTCTGCCCGAGGTCGAGCATCCGGTCGAGTACGGGGATCGGGGCGTGGCCGTTAGGCACCTGGGAGCTTCCCCGCGACCTTTACTTTCTGATGCGCCTTGATTCGGGCCCGCAGCGCCGGCAGCTTGTCTTTCAGCCGGCGCCCGATCCACGCGACACCCTCGTCAGTCGTGGCTATCTTGGCTATGGCCGAAAGGATCTCGACACCGGCGGCGACGGCCACCACAGGGACCGCCATCAGGGCACCGCCGCTTTCTCGAGAGCTTCCGTAGCTTCTCGGACTTGCTTAACTGCCGATGCGGGGATTTGCCCGTCGAGCCCCGCCTCGGCGTCTCGGAGCACGTCGTCAAGGTGGTTGATTGCGGTTCCATATCTCACACACGCGGCGTCGGTAGCATCGCCGCCCTTGCATACCCGGACGTAGCGGGCACGGTGCGTCTCGAACGCGGACGAGCCCGCGTCTATGGTGGCCTGCGTACTGGTGCACGCCGCCGCGAGGACGACGGCGAGCACCAGTGCGAAACGTCTCGTCACCCTTTGGGGAGAACCTGTAGGCACGCGAACAGGGAGAGCAGCATGAGCGGCACCCACACGGGGCACTTCCCCATCGCGACGAGGATCGACGTGACGAGCGCCGACACCGCGAGAATCAGCATCACGGTCAGCATCGGCCTATCCCTGATCGACGCCGAGCGGCGGGAACTTCTCGTGGAAGTACGTCGCCAAAAGATCGGTGATGCCGACGGCGAGCTTCTCCTCGGGAGCGTCGCCGGGGACGAGCTCGCGGGCGTCCTTCGCCGCCTGGGCGAGGATGTCCCCGAACTCGGGCGTGTCGATCTTGCCGTCTTCGAGAGCCTGTTTCACCTTCGCCGCCGTCTTGCCGACGGGGGTCATGATCAGGAACCCGAGGGCCAGCAGCACCCAACTCGGAACCTTCGGCATGCGATCCTCCTCTGTTAGTTTGGGGCTTCCGTCTTCGATTTTACACCGACACCGCGGCCCGCACGTGATCGAGCCGGTTGAGCCAGCCCTTTTGAAACGTCTCCGACTTCAACCCGAGGTAGTACTCGCGCCGCAGCGTCAGGAAAGCCCACAACAGGCAGTCCACCGGGATCGCGCGGACGGCCATGATCGTTTCGGGGCCGAGGATCCCGTCGCTCTCCGTCCAGGCTGCCCGCTGCAGGAGCCGCGTCGCCGGCACCGGCCCGAGGTTCACCGCCGCATCGAACACCGCGAGGTCAACCCGATCCGGGAGCTCCGGCCCGCCGATCGCGTCCCAGTACCACGCCTTGTAGATCGCCGAGGCTTCCTCGAGGGAAAGGCTCTCCACGCTCTCGCGGTCTTCCGCGCGGAGCATCCGCCATTTGTCGAAGACGCGCGACGTGATGCCGTACTTGGTCGGCCCGCCGGGGTCGTGGGGATGGTCGACGAAGCCGCCCTCGCGCCGGAGCACGAAGGACAGCGCCGAGTCCCAGTTGGCGATCACCGGCCTACTGGATGCCGCCGGAGGGGTAGAGAACCTCGAGAGAGATCGCCTTCGCCGTGACGCTGTTCAACGGGTCCGCGACGCCCCACTGGCAGGTCAGGTTGATATGCGTGAATTCCGGCTGCGTCAGGGCGGTCTGCACCTGCAGGCCGGCGTAGGTAACGGCGGTGCCGGCCGTCCAGACGACCACCGTGCACGCCGCGGAATCCCACTCCGACGTATCGAGGACGGTCACGAAATTCAGGTTCATGTTCTCGGCGGCGGCGTTGTTACGGCAGGTCGTCGTGACGTCGGCTGCGAGATCGAGGCCCCCGACTTCGCCAGTCCGGAGGCGGAAGCGGAGCGTCGGCGTGCCGGTGCACGAGTAGCGGACGAGCGCCGCGACGCGGAGCACCGCGCGGGGCGCGTAGAGGCTCGCCGGGGCTTGGTAGTGGTAGAGGTTCGACTCTAGGGCGGTGTCGGCCTGAGTCGAGCCGGTCGCCTGGGACAGGAGGAGGTTGGTCGGCTGCGCGCCGCCGCGGCCGTCACGCGGAACGCGCTGGACCGCGCCCCCGAGCGGGTGAAGGATATAGGACGGTCGGGGGTACATCAGTACTGGGGGCGAAAGGCGTAGTACTCCACCGCGAGAGAGCCGCCGGCGCCGTCGCGGAACACGCGGATCTTTGAGATCGCTTCGCGCCCGTAAACGACCTCATGATCCCCTGCCGGCAAGAGCCTCCCGCCCGAGACGGCCGCAACGACCGCCTGCCCGTCCGTGCGGATCCACGTTCCCACCACTTGGGCGGTGAGCACCGCGACGTAGACGGATTTCCCGATCACGCTCGTCGCTGGGATCGTCAACGCGGTCGAGGTCGCGGCGTCGATATACTGACAGCCGATCGGGGCCCACAGATCCGGGACGGTCGGGAACTGCATCGCCTATCCGCCGGAGATCAGGGGCACCGTCGAGAGCATCACGAAGACGTCCGCGTTGCCCTGCGTCAGGAGGTTCGTGTTGATGTCGCACGTGAGCCTGACGCGCATGCTGGCCGGCGCGGTCGTCGCGATGAAGGTGCCGGGAACGAGGGTCGTGCCGGGGAGCGTCTTGGGCGAGCCGGAGAACACCGAGACCGCGGCAACCCAGTTCGTGGGGCCGCCGGTCGTCCCCATCGAAAGCGTCGCGGTCGCCACGCCGCCGCCGAGGAAGTCCTGGCGGGAGCGGATGAACGCGCCGTGGACGATCGTTCCGCGCGGGACGACGAGGTCGAAATCCCCCGTCACCGCCGCCGCGGCCAGCGTCTTGTAGGTGACGTTGAACTGGAACCACTTCGGCGAGCCGTCCGTCGCGATCATATTGTCGATCGTGCGCGGGTTCTGGCGGAGGAACTGTTGGGGCAGCGGCATCGCGTCCTCGCTTCCTAGTAGCCCCGCGGCGGCGTAACCCAGGAGCGGGGGCCGGCGTCGGGGATATGTTCGCGCCGCTTGACGGCTTCGCCGAGCGGCTGATTGTCCGGATTGATTGGACGGTTGAGCCCGCCGGTATTGCCCCGCGTGATCGGGAGCTGCGTCGCGGCGTCTGGAACCGTCGTCGGGCGAGGCGTCAGGGGCATCTGATTCATTCTACTGCCACGGGCAAGGGACGCATCGCCCGAGCGTCGGCGAGCTGCACGGCACCGAGACGGGCCCCCACTTCGAGTTGCAGCGGCAGTAGTGGACACATGCTCCGCCGCTCGAGGGAGCCGGCGTCGGGGTCGGCACAGGGTCGATCGGCTCGAAGTCCATGTTGTTCGTGATGATCACGTAGGAAAGCTGCGCGCCGGCCTCGCGGCCACGGAAGACGATCTGGTGAGTCCCTTCCGTGAGGTTGAGCCGCCGCTCGATCCCGACGGTGCCGGTGCAGGCCCCGCACGTACCGGTCGAGCGGTCGTTGAGCGGGTTCCAGGATCCCGGCTGCCCCCACAGCGTGGTCGGGTTGCAGGACTGCCCCTGCTCGGGAAAGCAGGGCTGGATCTGGTCGCCAATGTCGAACTTGTGCGGGCACGTCGTGTTGCCGTCCGTGCTGCAGATCGGATCTCCGTCGCCGTCGAGGTTGATGTAGAACGAGTCTTTCGTAGCGTCGGGAGCGTAGGTCCGGACCCACATGCGGTAGGTGCCGGCGCCGCCGGTCGGCACCGTGAACGCGCAGGTGACGCGCCCCTGCTCGGCAACCGTCGTAGCGATGTAGCTGCCCGGGAATTCGCCGACTCCGGTCGTCAGGACCATCGGCGCAGTCACCGTGCACTGGCTCGCGTCGAACGCGAAGGACAGCGGGCCACCGCCGCCGATCGGCGTCGGGGTCAGCGTCGGCGTGTTCGAGGGCGACGGGGTCACGGTCGGGCTCGGCGTGAACGTGAACGTCGGCGTCGGCGGGATCGTCCCGGTCGGGGTGCGCGTCGGCGTGAACGTCTGCGTCGCCGTAAGGCTCGGCGTGAACGTCCGCGTCGCCGTCGGCGTGTTGGTCGCCGTGTTCGTCGGCGTGTTCGAGGGCGTCGGCGTCGGCACTCCCGCCGAGAAATCGCGCTCGACCGAAATCAACACCAAGCGGGGCCCGAGATCGGGAGGCTTCGGCCACGGCGTGCTGCCGTTGGTCGTAAACGCGGGCTGGCGGATCTCGCCGGCCGCGAGCGTCGCCGGCAGGGTCACGGCACACGGCGAGACGTCACAGGTGCACGGATAGGCCGGCCCGCCGGCGCAGGTGCTATTGGTGATCGGCGCCACCGGGACGATCGGGTTGCAGTCCCACGGGTCGGCGCATTGAGCGTTGAAAATCTTGTACTTGGTCCCCACCTTGACGCCGGCGCCGTTCGGGGTCGCGCCCGGAGCCGCCGTGTTGACGAGGTTGATCGAGACGGTGGCCGAGCTGTCCTGATTGTCCACGGTCACGAAGCCCTTGCCCTGGTCGTACTCGTTGGGCGAGTAGAGGATCACGTCGGGGCCGGAGCTCGGGACGGAGGTCAGGCAGGTGTTGACGCCGCCCGTGCACAGGTTCGCGTCGGTCCAGAGCGGAGACGGGCCGCCGGTGCCTGGGAGCGGCGCGGCCATGAACGTATTGCCGGTGATCGTCTGCGTCCCGTACTGCCTGTTTTGCAGAATCGACGGGTCGCCGTCGTTGATGTTGCGGTTATTCGTGTAGGTGAAATTGCAAGTCCCCTTGCTGCCACCGAGGTTGAAGGGAGCCATGCCCGGAGCGGAGCCCTGCACGCCGTAAGTCCAATTGCGATTCCAGACGGTGCCGGTAAGCGTCTTGCTCGAGCCGGTGCCGCCGGCGGAGGCGGGGCAACCCGTCGAGAAGCCGCCGCTCGTGCCGAAATACATGTTCCCGCCGCCCGCGCAACAGCCGGTCGTGGGCCACGTCGAGGTCGGGTAGGACTGGTGGCCGTTCGCGCCGACGAAGTTACCCTCGCCCGTCATATACGAGACGTCGGTCGAGGTCGAGTACATCTGCATCCCGAGGTAGGAGGCGCGCAAGATCATGTTGCGCGTGATGAAGCTGCGATTCTCCTCGCTCTCGGAGCAGTTGTTGTTGGGGACGTCGGGCCAGCATTCGATGTTCTGGTAGTAGCCGCCGTGACCGTAGGAGCGGCCGTTGCCTGTGTTGCCGGAGTACTGGACGAGGTTACCGTAATTGAGTTCCTTGCCGCCGGTGCCGCCGCCCATGAACAGGCCCGTCGTGGCGTCGAAGATGTAGCTGTTGATCATCTTGCCGCCGCGGTTGTCCACGCGGACGGTGTTCTGCGCGGAAATGTCCGTGCCGAAGTCCGTGTCCCCGAAGTGGGTCTCGAAGCCTGGGGCGCCGGAGTTCGCGCCGAGCCAGTTCGTGCGCGCGGTGCATACCGTCGCGCTGGCGCAGTAGGAGATCACGAGCGTCGCCGGCGAGCCGAAGGGGTTGAAGGTGAACGTCTCCGAGGAGAGATCCCCGGGCAGCGTCGCGGCGACGTTGGCCGAGCCGGCGGCGTAGTTCGTGCTCGTCGTCAGTCGCGTCGTCGTCTGCACGCTGTGGACGCCCGAGCTGACGACGTAGCGAACGCCGCCGAGGATAATGTCGTCGTCCGCCCACGTCGCCGCCGAGTCGCAGCCGTTGTCGATGTTGGAGTCCGAGACGTTCGGCACCGCCGCCGTCGCGTTGGTCAACGCGCCCGCGCTCGAGGTCAGGGTCAGGTGCGTCGCGTCCGTCACCGAGGCGACGGTGTACTCGACGTTGTTGAGGTAGATCTTTTTGTTGTTCCAGAAGGTGCCGGTCTTGAACTTGGACGCATCGACCCCGCTTTTCCAGGTCACGGTGAAGGGCGGGCCGACGATGCTATCGACTAGCGGCACCTGCTTGTTGCAGGGGAACGTCGTGCCGGAATTCCAGGTGACGACGTTGGAGCCGTTGGTCACGGCGACGTTGCCGGTCGGGTTGGCGCTGAACTGCCCGGAGCCGTCAACCCAGGTGATCGTCGGCGAGCCGGTGTTGACCACCGCGTGGCCGTGGCCGATGAAGCGCGGGATCGTGCCGGCGGAGTGCGAGAACTTCAGCCCGTAGGTTGTGATCCACTCCCGCGCCTGCAGGCCGGTCGAGACGGCGTTCGTTTGCGTTCCGACGGCGGGCGTCGCCTCCAGGTGGGAGTTGTCGGTTACGGAGGTCACGGTCATTTGCGTCGTGCCGATCCAGAATCGCCGCCCAACCCATGCGCTGCCCGTCGGCCACTGTGAACCGGTCACGAGCGTCACCGTCGAACCGCCGAGGTGATCGACCGTGTTGACCGTCCCGGTCCTGGCCGCGCCGCCGTTCGACCAACAGGTTCCCTTGCCCGTCCCGCTCGGCAGCTCCACCGCGCAGTTGATCTCGACCTCGTCGTCCTGATACCGCCGGAAGGTGATCGGCGCGGCCTCCGTCCCGGTGCACGGCCCGCGGAGCGCGAAGAATCGGGAGAGGGTCGGCGTGTAGGTGCCGCCGAGCAGATAGATTGTGTCTCCGGGCTGCGGGATCTTGCCCGCGTCGGAACAGTCCATGATGTCGCCGAGGCTGCCGGGAGTGCCGAGGGTGTAGGTATCGCCCGAGCCCGTCGGCGAGACGTAGCACGCCGCCGAGGGGCACTGAGCGACAGCCTCCACGGCGCTCGCCAGTAGCAGGAGGCCCAGTACGAGCTTCTTCACCGAGTGATCGTCGGGTCGAAGAAAAAGACGTAATCGTGGAACAGGATGCAATCCTGCGCGGCGTCGCAACCCGTCCCGGCAGCGTGCGCGCCGATCCGATCCTGAACGTAGGTAACTTCGCCAGCGGCTACCGGCAGATCCGCCCCCGTCAGCGGCGAGCAGGACAGCGGCGTCCCGTTGACGAGGTAGGCAACGGAGTTCGCGGCCGCGTTGACTTCGATCCGGATCGTGTACCACGTGGCCGCGTTCCCGACGAGGGTGGAGATCGTCTCCGTGGCCGCGCCGCCCGAGGCGCTCGCCGCGCCACAGCCGAAGTGCGTGTCAACCGTCGTGTCGAGATAGACGTAGAGGCCGTTTGTGGGAGCGCCGGTCGCGGCGGCGGAGTCCCCGAACCCCCACCAAATCTTGAAGACGTCCTGCACGTTGGCGTTGCCGACGCCGGAGAGAAACGGCCAAGCGGTCTGAGACTCGTAGATCTCGCCGCCGTTGATGAGGATCGTGGGAGTGGTCGCCGTCGTGGACCCCGCCATGCCGCCGTTCAGAGCCGCCCAGCCCGTCAGGGATACGCCGGTCGAAAGCCCGAGGACGCCAGGGTGATTACCCGTGTTGTAGAGGCCGAGCGCCGTTGCCGATGAGCCGAGGTTGGCGGCGCCGGAGCCGCTCGAGGCGAACACGGTCATATTCCCGACAGGCGAGTTGACGGCCCCGTTGAGGTTCACCGTCCGCGAGTAGAAGTCCTCGAAGAAACAGGCCGTGTTGCGCGTGGCCGCGCAGGGGCCGGCGGTGGGGCTCACGCCCGCGCCGAGCCATGCGACGGCCCCGGTGCTATCGACGGAAAGGGTCTGCCCTTCGACACCGACCGGGAGCCGCGCCGCGGTGTCCGCGCCGGTGCCTACCGCGAGATCGCCGGCCGCGTCCCAAAAGGTGTTCGACGCGATGCTGGGGATGGTGACGGTGCATTCCGTGGCGAGGTTGCCCGCGTTGTCTACGCACGTGATCGCGGAGCCGAGGAACGTCAGGATCGCCCGCTGCGTCAGGGCGGAGGCTTCGTCCTTGATCGTGGCGTAGCCGGATCCGCCGACGCCGATCGGAGACGGATTCTTCAAGACGACGAACTGCGTCTTGGGGATCACGTATGGGGTCTCCTGGCCGAGACCCGTCGAGGCGATCAGGGCGGCGAGCGCGAGGAGCTTTTTCACTTGTAGAGGATGAGGGTTCCGAAGATGGTCCCGGCGGTCCAGGCCGAGACGCGCAATCGGTATTGGAAGGCGAGCGGCAGGGAGTAGTAGTGGCTCGAAGTCGTGTCTCCGGTGTCCGGGTTGGTGATCGTGAAACAGGGATACCAGGGTGCGGTGTAGTAGCTCCGGCACTCGATCAGGACGGTCGCCGTGCTGCCGGCCGCGCTCCAAATCTGCGCGTCGATGCCGTAGGCGACGATGCCGGAGACGAGGATCGAAGTCGCTGTCGAAGTGACCCCGTTCAGCACGAGCCCATCCGCCGCCGTCGGAGGGGGAGGCATCAGCGCCATAGCGTTGACGCTCGCCCCGAGGATCAACGGGGGGAGCCCTTCGACGCTCTCGGCGAGAGCCGGGGTAACAAACGCGCCCGCGAGCAGAAGCCCGCCGAGCAGCCGTTTCAGGGTTCGCATGCTTCCTCCGTTTGCTGCATATCAGTCTAGGCCCGCTGTCTACAGCGGCCGTTTAGCGTAAATTTCCTCGACCTGTTTGATGATGCGCTCCTGCTCCTCGGGGCTCTTGCCGGCGAGGCGGGCCCGCGCAACCTTTTCCTCGAGGATCGGCCAGAGCTTGCCCTGCTCCTCGGGGCTCGCGTACTTCCAGCCCTTCAAGAGCTGTTCGAGCGATAGCCGGTTTGCGCGGCCCGCGAGACCCTCCCGCTCGCCGGCGCGGACGGCCCGCTTGTAGCGTTCCGAGCCGACAGCCGAGATCTCCTCGTCGGTGATGTTCGCCGGAATGTCCGTCTGCTGGCTCTCGCGGATCTTGCGGCTGATCTGGCCGGCGACTTCGCCGCGCTTCGCCGCCTCGGGGCTCCGTCCTGGCCGGCCCTCGATCTCGCGCGAGAGCGTGCGGGAGAGGTAGTCCTCGAAGTCGGTCGCAAAGTACGTCGGCGAGGCGATCGACATGCCGCCCCAGGACGCCGCGAGCTCCGGCCCGGAGAGCCCGCGTGCGCGCGCCTCCCGAAAGCTCTGATACGAGATCGGCGGGACGAGGAGCACATGCCCGACCTTGTCCACGGTCGCTTTCCACGCCGGCGCCTCGGGGTCGTAGACCCAGTTCCCGTAGAAGTCTTTGTTCTGCCACACGTCGGAGAGGCGCATGACGACAGCCGAGAGGCCGTGCTTCATCGTCGTCACCGGCTTGAGGCCCGTCGCAACCCACGCGCGCGCGTAGGAGGGGACCATCAGCCGCGAGGGTCGCCCGTTGCGATCGACACCGCCCGAGCGGGGCATGACGGCGTCGAGTAGCGGCGTGTCGCTGTTCCAGGGCAGCGTCGGCGTCCCGTCGTGGTGCCACGTGAAAAGCGTCTGCGCGACGGCGGAGGTCAGCGCGGTATACATCGCCACGCCGGCAACCCACGTAATGTCCGCGTCGAGCTTCGGGGCCTTGATCTTCGCGTTGGGGACGCCGCGGAGCCCGCCCTGCTGATACGCCCGAACGATCGGCTGCAGGACGTCCTTGTCGAAGTCGCGGGCCTGCCCGACGACGCCGGTCGTGCCGGCGCGGAGCAGGGCCCGGAGATCGCCCAGGCGCCACGTGACCGACCGAAAGAGGAGCTGTAGGCTCGTCTTCATCGACCGATCCCAAAAGAGGTTGTCGAAGTTCATTTCACCGAAGCGGTCCTCGACTCGATCCCACGAGCGCCGCGCGAGGGTCTTTCTCGAGATCTGTCCGCGCCCGAGTTGGTCCTGGTGCTCGATCAGTGATTGCCCGAAGTCGGCCAGCCACGAGCCGAGCTTCATCTGCGGGATGTAGTGCTCGAAAAGCGGCTGCATCGCGGCCTGCGCGCCGGCGGGGAAGGCGCGGAGCGCGACGCCGATCACGTTGCCCTGATTCCAGTGCCGCTTGATCGTGTCGTAGGCCCGGATCCGGTAACCCTCGGACATGCCGAGGATCGCGCCGCCGGCGAAGAGGTCGTCCACCGTCTTTGCAAGCTGCGGGTGCTTCGCGGCCCACTCCTTGCCGTGGAGGGAGGCGAGAAACTCGTCTTTGTTGCCGAGGTACTGGATCAGATCCTTGCCCTCGCGCCGGTAGCGTTGGGCGGGCCCCGCGCCGAAGAACGCCGCGCCGGTGCCGGAGAGGAGGATCGCTTCGCCAATGTCTTTGAGCCCGCCCTTGAAATCGCCCCGCGCGAGCTTGCGGATGCCGATCGAGGTCGAGGTCGCCATAGCATCGCCGTTGATGAAGAAAAAGTGGAACGGCGACAGGCCCAGCTCTACCGCCGTCGTCATGTTCTTCAACGCGAGCGCGCCGCGGCCGAGCTTGCTCTGCCGCACGAGGTCGTAGCCGAGGTAGTTGTCGATGAGCCGCGCGACGTTCGGTTCCCAAAAGTAGGAGCCGGCGTGCACCATGCCCTGCTCGGTCGGGAAGTAGACCTGGCTGACGCGATCCGCGATCGGACGCCACCCCGGCATCTGCTGTTTCGCGGTCTGCTCTTTGCCGAAGGGGATGAACTTGATCGCGCCCAGCTCTTTCAGGTCGCGGAACATCTGCCGCGCCGAGAGGAACTTCATGTTGTCGGCGAGCCTCAGCTCCATCAGCACGAACGGATTGGTCGAGACCGGGGTTAACCCGTTCTGCATCGCTTCGGTGAGGCTCTCGTAGACCATCTTTTTGTAGAAGTCTTTCGAGCCCTCGAAGGGGCGGTGGGAGCCCATGCGGGCTTCGACGTCGGCGAGGCTGTTGCGAAGCGCGCCCTGGACCGCCGCCGGCGGGCCGTCGTAGATCAGCGCAAGGTGGTGCGCGATGTAGTTGAGGCTTTTCCCGCTCTCCTTCATTTCCTTGTCGAGCATCCCGTACCAGTGATCCTCGAGAGTCCCGATCATGTCGGCCCACGGCTGCATTTCCTTCGGCTGTGGCCGGCCCTGCTTGTAGCGGTCAATGAAGGCGATCTGCTCGGCAACCGGGAGCCGGTCGAATGCGTTGCGCGCCGCGCGGATCCCGACGTTGATCCGATAGAGCGCCAGCTCTTTGTTGCGCGTCCCCATCGCGGCCATGATCGGGTCGAGGAACTCGTCGGAGACCAGTAGCCGCGGCTGCAGCGCGCGCGCGAGCCCGCCGGCGAGTGACTTCGCCGCCTCGTAAACGCTCTTGGCGAAGGGGACCACGTCGTGCCGCACGAACGGGTCGATCAGCGGGATCTTCATGTAGAGATCCGTCGCGCCCGGGGAGCCCTCCTCGGGCCGCATCAGGTCCGGGTCGATCGGGCCCTGCTGCTTCGGTCGTTCGACCGGAGGCCCATCCGCGAATTCTTCGAGGATCTCCGCGTCGGAGTTGATCCGGGCTTCCTCGGGAGCGCCGGCGCGCGCGCGGCCCGTCTCGGTCGCCTGGGGCCCGCCCTCCTCGAAGCGCGGCGTCCGGTCGAGAACGGTCAGGTGCCGCCCGAGCTCGTCCTGCCAGATATGGCCGTCGAAGCCCTGCTGCCGGAGGAAATCGGTCATGGCGGCTTTGACCGCCGCGTCAACCTTGTCGGGCTCGACGCGGAGCGCCTCGACGTTCGCTAGCACGTCGCTCCCCATCTTCCGCATCAGATAGCCGTGGAGCGCCTGATTCTCCTTGTTGAGCACGCCCGAGGGGTCGAACACGTTCTTGAGGTCCGGGACGCTGCCTTCGCGCGTCGCCGCGTCCGGGAATGGCGAGTCGAGGTCGAACGTGCGGCCCTCGACCATCCCGAGCGGGTTGTCGCCGGCGCCGGTGAATCCGCGCTTGGGGAGCCCGGACGGGTGTTCCTCGAGCAACCCGCGCGCGCGGAGATCCCCGAGCACGCGGGCCGCGATGATGTTGTTGTCGTGGGGCAGCTCCTCGTGGAGCCGGCCGGAGAATCGCCGAACCTCGAACATGACCTCGTGCGCCACCTGCCACGGCGGAGCGTTCGGGGGCAGGGTGATCCCGTAAGCCTTCCCGCCGTCGGGGGTCGGGAACTCCTCGGTGCGCGCGACGGCGGCGCTCGGGATCGTGTTGACGATCACCGACTCGGGAATGTCGTAGACCTCCCGGAGTAGGTCGGCGATCTTCTGCGGGTCGCCGCCGGCGGTTGCCCTGGTGAGGAGCGTGTCGAGCGCCGACTGCAGATCCAGCTCCGGGGGATTCAGCGGCTTGACCGGCTCGCCGTCCTTGCCGCCGACAACGACGTCGCTTTCGCCGGTCGGGGCCCGGAACTCGAGATCGGCCGCCGACAGGTCGCCGGTGCCGCCCTCGGCCTCCGCCTGCATCGCCGCCCGCTCCTGGGCTCCGACGGCCTCCTGCGCGATCTGCTCGCGGACCGGCACGAGCTGGATCCCGGTATCCCACCGTTCGAGGAAGTACTGGACGCGGGCGGGGTCCGGCGCCTTCGGCACGTTGCTCGCCCACTGCACGACGTCCTCGTAGAAGCGGGCCTGCTTCGGGCTCAGATCCTCGCCGTTGCGCCCCCGGCTGATGATCGAGAAAATGTCGTCCCAACCGTAGCGGCCCTGCAGGTGTTCCGGCAACGGGCTCTTGATGCCCGCCCATTCCGGCCCGCCGGCCGTGGAGGCGTTATCGGTCGCCGAGCCGAGTCTTACCCTGCCGACGCCTCCCGAGGCTTGTACGGCCTCCATGCGCTCTAGAAGGCCGTCGATCTCGCCCTCGGCCTTGATCTTCGTGAGCATGGACTGGGGAACCTCGGATAGCTCGATCGCGCCGTCCCGGTAGCTGCCCTTACGCTGGATTTCCGCCAGCTCGACCTCGTTCGGCACGAAGCGGAGTAGATCGGTCGGGGTCTGTGGCAGCGGAACATCCTCGAAGTCGATCTCCGGGCCGAACTTCTTCAGCTCCGCGACGGCGGCGTTCTTCCTCGCCTCCTGGGTCTTGACGAGGATCTCCCGCATTTCCTTCTGTTCGAGCATGTCCACCGCGCGCTGATCCGGGGTTGCGACGTCGGTAAACGTCACCTTCCCGGGCTGCGCTACCGGGGCCCCGCTCTTGGAGAAGCGTTCGAGCGCCGCGCCGAGCCCCTCTTTCGCGTGCTTGCCCGCGCCGACGGCCATGCCGAAGGTCGCGCCGGCCTCGGTGATCGCCTGCCCGAAAGCGTTCCAGTCGCCCCGCTGCGCCGCCTCCACGGCGGCGGGGAACTGGTGCATGAAGTTCTTGAACATGTCCACGGTGAACACGCCCGAGAGCGCCGCCGAGACGCCCGAGGGCACCGCGGAGACGCCGAGCATGAGCGCCGCGTTTTCCGGGGTCAGGAGCCCCTCCGCGACGGCAGCGGGGGCTTTCAGAATGCCGCCGATCAGCCCGCCACGGTCGAGCATCGACGGGTCGGTGTCGGTGCCGCCGGCGAGCCGGTGGAGGGCGTCGCTGATCCCCATCGTCTCCATGTCCCGGATCGGCTCGGTGATCGGCTTCAACGGCGGGATCACGTTGCCGAGCGCGCCGGCGGTCTGTCGGATGCCCTTGCCGAGGAATCCCGTCACCGCGCCGATGCCCTCGCCGAGTACCTCCGCGCCGGCGGCGGCGTACTTCTTCGCGCCTTCGAGGACGTCAGGGACTTCCGCGGGAGCGCCGATCTTCTCGCCGGGGTTCTGCAGGAGGGAGCCCACGCGCTGGATCTCCTCCGGAGAGGCGTCGAGCATCGGGGGCTTCGGGGGCCCGTACTGCTGCGGGGCCTCGTCCCACTGGATGCCGCCCGCCTTCTTGGCCGGCGCGGGATCCTCGTCCCACTTGATCTCGGGCACGGCTACTGGGCGACGATGCGACCGCCCTTGACGATCACGCGGGTTCCGTCAGAGGCCGTGCCGGTCTTGCCCTCGGGCATGCCGTTGGCGGCGCCGTAGTCCTTGCCGCCGGCCGTGCCGGTCCTGTCCTTCTTGCTGGACAGCTCCGCTTTGATCGAGGCGATCCGCTCCTTGATTTCCTTCTTGGCCGTCTCGAGCGACTGGCGCTGGCTCGCCATTGGGAATACCCGTTCGAGCTGAGCGGAAGTGTTCTCGGCCTGGGACAACCCCTGCATCAGCTCCGCCTCGGTCGCCGGCAACGTCCCGGAGGTCTTCGCCGCGGTCAGCTCCTCGGACGCCTTGCGGAGTCCCACGAGCGCGAGGTTGGCCGCCGAGGACGCATTCATGGCGTCGATCTGCGCCGGGAGCTTCTGCAGGATCGCCGAGGCTTTCGTGTCCGCGAGCCCCGCCTCGGCGCGCGCCTTTTCCCGCTTCGCGCCTTCGACGCCGCCGAAGGAACCGGAGAGCTTCGCGCGGGCCGCGTCGAGTCGGGCCTCGTCCAGATCGGGGTAAAGGAACTGCATCCGCGCCTTCCAGCGGATGTTGGCCTCGTCGTCGTTGTCCGAGACCCCGAGCGCCTCTTTCCACTCGTCCGCTGCGGCCTTGTTGAAGGTGCGCGTCGAATCGACGTTGAGCTTCTCCTGGCGAGTGCGCGCGTTGAGAGACGACGTCCCCTGCGAGAGGAAGGTCTTCGGATCGACGTAGCCGGTCTGCAGCCCGAGCTCCGCCACGGTCTGCTCGTCAATCGGCTCGCCGCGTTCCGCCCGAAGCTGCACGCCCTGGCGGAACCGCGCTTCGGGGCTCTGCTCGTACATGTCCCGGATCTCGGTCGGCTCGATCCCGAAGGTTTCGAGCGCAGCACCGCCGCGCGGGGAGCCGGCGACGTCCGCGCCGATCTCGCCGCTCTCGCGGATCTTGAGGATCATGTCGAGCACGCCGGCCTCTTTGTTGCGCCGGTAGGCATCGTAGCTGTTGAACGCGGAGAGCGCATCGCCGGCGGAGAACGTCGGCATCTGCCACGGGCGATCCCCGCCCGTGACCCAAACCCCGGTGTTCGGATCGAACGGCATCAGTCCGTCGGGGAGTAGGGCCCGTAATAGTCGTCAGGCCCGCCGTACTCGTTCTGGTTGCCGGGGGGCAGGTAGGGGCCGTAAAACTGATCTCCGCCGCCGTAGGGCGTCTGGTCGTTGTAGCCGTCGGGCTGCTGCGGCCCGATCGGCTCGTCGTACATCTGCCCGCCCGGATCGTTCGTCCGGTTGCCGTAGGGGTTGTAGAAGGGCGAGTTCGGATCGTAGCTGCCGCCCCCGCCGCCCCCGCCTCCGCCCTGCTGCGGCGTCTGACCCTTGTTGCCCCCGAAAAGGTTGTTGAGGATGTTGCCCCAGTTCACGCCGCCGCCGCCGGAGCCCGAGCCGCCGAGGAGCATCGCCAGGATCGGCATGAGCTGATCGGCCGTCGAGTTGCCGTAGTTCGGGTTGGAGCTGCCCGGGTAGCCCGCGTGAAGCTCCTCGAGAGCGAGGCGATCCGGATAGCGGAACTGGTCTTTGTATTCCTGGGTCTGCCGGATCCAGTCGGCGTACTGGGAGTTGTAGTCGTGCTGCTGCAGCTCGCGCGGGAGCGCGCCCATCTGCGAATACTGCCCGTACATCCGCGCGAGCTGATCGGCAGCGTTCATGTCCCCGCGCGCCGCGGCGTCCTGTAGCTGCCGCTCGTTCATGTAGTTCTGGTGGCGCATCGTGCCGATCATGGTGTTGAAGTCGGCGTTGCTGCGGCCGAGGTAGTCCGCCTCCGCGCCGGCGCGCGCGCCCGAGAGGGCGTTGCCGCCCGCGGCCATGGAGGATCCGATCCGCCTCAGAGCGCCGGCGTCCTGATAGGCGCGCGAGGTGTCGAGCCCCTGCTCGATCTGATCCATGTACGGCGAGCCGCCGAGGTAATCGCCCTGCAGGACGTCTCCGTAGTAGCCGCGCGCGCGCTCCGAGGGCCCGCCGCCGTTCTCGCCGTGAATGAAGTCGCTGAAGCCTCCGAGCGCATCCTGCTCGTAAGGCGACATGGGCGCGGTGTACTGCCCCTGATAGCCCTGCAGCCACGGATACGCGCCGCCGCCCATGTTGTAGGCGTCCTGGGGAAATCCGCCGTTACCGCCGCCGCCCCAACCTCCCCCGCCCCCGCCGCCTCCGGGCCAGCCGCCGCCTCCGCCGGGAGGGTTGCCCGTCTGCTCCTGATCGTTCGGCACGTTGCCTCCCATGTTCGCATGCTCGTCCAACGTCTGTTGGCGATAGCGGTGGTCGGTCTGAAAGCGCTGATACTCGTTCCAGCTCGGGAAGTGGATGCCGCTGTCGGGGTCCATGAAATCGCCGGTGGAGGGATCCTGCCAGCGCTGCAGATAGTTCCACCGCCCGCCGGCGCCCCAGTACTCGTCCATGTTGTTGCGGACGTTGCCGAAGGTGCGATTGGTGTTCTGGCCGTAGCCCCACCGCCCCCAGTTCTCCTGAGGATCGCCTTGCTGCATCCCGCCGTACAGGTCTTGCCACGTGCCCTGGGACCACGGCCCCTTGCGTGCCACGAGCCCCTACTTGTCGAGGAGCTTCATGAACTGCGAGAAGCGGTCCGAGCGCCCCTCACCGCCGCCGCCGCGCCCCGGCGCGCGATCGGCGAAGCGCTGAGAAAGCGGGCTGCCGTTGTAGGCCCCCGGCGGCTTGTTCGGGCCGCGCGGCTCTGCCGGCTGCTGCGGCTGCTGCGGGTTCGGGTTGCCGGCTCCGGGCGGCGTGCCGCCTCCCGGCGGGTTGTCGCGGAACTGCGGAAAGCTGTCCCACCAATTCGTTCCCTGCGCGCCGCCCGTGCCTTCCGGGCGAGGCTCGAGGGCGCGGGGCTGATGATCCTGCAGCGTGTTCGGTGGGCCGTTGAGCCCCGGAGGCGATCCCTGCGCCCAGTTCGGATTCGGGTCCGGAGGCGTCGCGCCGCCGCGGTACATGTCGGCGTTCCAGGGGATGAAGCCGCCCTGCCCGCCGCCCGCCGGCGTTGACCACGCGCCGCCGTTGACGCCGACGGCCGTCGGGCCGATCGCGTCGTAGCCGGGACGCCGCGGGCGCATCGGTCGCATCCGCCCTCCAGGCATCGCAGGGCGTCCGAAGGGCTCGTTGCCGCCGCCCATCGGGCCGAGCTCCGGGCCCATCTGCGCGCCGCCCATGCCGCCGGGGAATCCGGGGCCGCCGCCGGGAACCGCGCTCCACGGCATGAAGGATCCGTCGCCGCCGCCCTCGGGCGTGATCCACGCGCCGCCGTTGACGCCGACGGCTCCGTAGCCGCGCTTTCCGCCGTATCCGCACTCGTCACCCTCGGGCTCGCCGTCGTAGCCGCGCCCGCGTGCCGGGGCCGGCTTGCGCCGAGCCTCGCCGCCGCCGCTCTGTCTCGGGCTCTCGTTCGGGGTCATGCTGCGCCCGCCCGGAGTGTTCGGCTTCTCCATCCCCGGCGCACCCTTGCCGCCGCCGCCCATTCCGCCCGGGAACATGCCGCCGAGGGTGTTCCGCGGCCCGACCATCTGCGGGAGCCGCTGGCCGCCGCCTCCGGGCATCCCTCCCGGCGCGCCGCCGCTTCCCGGCATTCCGCCGCCGCCGTAGCCGCCCTGATAGGGATTGAACGCGCCGCGGCCCTGCGGGTTGAACGGCGAGGGTCCGCGGTAGTTCTCCGAGAGGCCGTAGGGGTTGGCGTTCATCTCGAAGATCCGCCGCATCAACATATCCCGGAGGAGGTCGTAGCCGGCCGGCTCCGGCTCGGGCGTCCGTCGAATCTCGGGGCGATCGAAAAAGCCCATACGTGCCTCCGGTTCTACTGATCTGAGTCTAGCGGACCCTGCAAACGAGAACCGTTTGCGCCCCAGGCGCCACGGTGCCGAAGTTCAACGTGATCCCGAGAGTGGTGCGCGCGGACCAATAGACCGTTGTGCTCCAATTCGGAAGCGCCGTCACGATGTAGGTTGCCGCGGCTGCCGGCGTCGTCCAGAGGATCGCCACGTTCCCCGCGCCGCCGCCGACGGCGATCTCTCGCGCCTCGAAGCTCGACTCCAAGAGCTGCACCTGCTGAGAGAGCTTCGTGATGAACGTCCGGATGAATTCCTGCAGCGCCTCGTTATCGGTAGGCGGTATGACGAGCGCCCGCTCTATGTCCTGAACGTGCTTGACGGCCATTACCGCCTCGAATCGTTCTGAACCGGATAGATCGCGGCGCCCACAAGCTCGACAAAGCGGAATCCGAATAGCCGAAGGGCGATGAAGTCGGCGTCGCTCTTGGCTCCGAGGATCTCGCGCGAGTTCCCTAGGCCGAGGTCAGAGTCGAAGGTGCCCTGCTGGCGGGAAATCATCAAGTAGGGGTTGGACCCCTCGAACACTTCCCAGTTGAGATCCGAGGCTGCCGCCGCGGCCCGGAGGAGCGGCTTGAAGCCGCCGAACTGAAAAGTGTCGTAAACGTCGCCGCACGAGACGATCGGGAAGGCGATCTGCCACGAGATTTCCGATACCGCCGTGGAGTCGGGGTCCAATTGCCCGGGCTGCAGGGCGTAGATGTTGTGGTCCGTCACTCGCCAGTAGGCGAGGGTGCTTTGCCGATAGCGCCGCGCGGGGTAGCCGCCGACCGCCGGCGATCCCGGCGAATTGGTGGCGAGCACCGAGGCGAGGCCGCGCGTTTCACCGAGGTCCGACAGGTTGATCTCGAACCAATAGTCGTAGTCCGGTTGGTACATCAGCCCGCGGTTTTGCTTCGCGTCGATCCAGAGCAGGGCGTTGAGCCCCCGGTCGTAGTGCAGCATGAAGCTGCCGTCGTTGCCGGGGAAATTGTAGGTTTCGACCGGCCGCGAGATCGGCTTCGGGCTCATGCCCGCGAGCTGCTCGATCCCTTCCTCCGAGGCGTAGTAGAGCGTGCCGCGCCCAGGCGCCGAGGGTCGCGTATAGGCGACGGTGTTCGAGTCGATCGAGCTGTCCCGCTGCGGATCGCGGATACCGGGGAGCAGCGGCGCCACACAATCGGAGACCTTGTAGACGGTGAATTCGGGGACGACGCCGGTAGCCTGGACGAGATAGATCGCGCTCTCGAAGAACGCAAGCACCTGATCCCCGATCTGCTCGAAGAAAAGGAAGTTGCCGTCGATGTTGATCGCCGAGGTCGATGCCGCCGGCAGATCCGTTGCGCCGAAGCCGGTCGCAAAATTCGTCGGGAATCCCGGCACCGTCCACGAGATCGCGCCGCGCGCCCCGTAGAGCAGATAGCCCTTGAAGTAACAGACGTCCACCGCGCGAGCCTCGACGCCGGTATCCGCGCCGAGCGCATCGACCAGATGCGGCGAGGCGTAGTGCGCCCCGGTCGCCATATCGACCGCCATGAGAGTTCCGACGCCGCCGCCGGTGAGATCCTGATTCGTCGTCGTGCTGCCGGCGTAGTAGCCCATGCGGTTGTTGCCGTTGTAGAGCTGCACGAGCCGGGACCACGAGCCGTAGCCGGTGCGCCAGATCCGATAGGTCAGCCCCGCGCCGCCTGGGCCCGTGTAAGCGGGGAAGATCCGAGCCGCGTTGCCCGCGATCGCGTAGAGGCGGAAGAAACGCGACGTCCCATCAACGATCTCGAGGATGTCGCCGTTGCGCGGATTCGGGAAGTTCGGGTTGTAGGCGTAGGGGCCCGTGAGCACCGCCGCGCCCGCGAAGGCGTTGGCGAGCGTCGCGAGTACGTTCGTCGCGTTGAATGTCGCCGTCAACGTCGAGGCCGCGAAGGTGAACCCCTCTTTCATCGCCCCGTAGCCGTTCGCGGCGGTGGTGGTGTCCGCGTGGCAGATCTCGCCGTTGACGACGATCCCCGCGGAGAGGATCTGATTGTTGTTCGGCGCGGTGTAGCAAAACTGGTTACGGCCTTCGAGGATCGCGTCGTACATACCCCCCGCGAGACCGCCGAGAAGGAGCTGTCGCGGGCCGTTCACTATCTTCGTCGCGCCGGCCATGATCGGCCGGAGCACGTTGCCGTCGGTGTAGAGGTTGCGAATCCCGCCGACGATCAGCCGCCCGTAGCGGTAGGCACCGCCGCGCGCCTCCATGAAGTGCGCGGGGTTCGTCGTGAACATCGAACCTGCCGCCCATAGCGGGAAGTAGGGGGAAGGGTCGCCGGCGATCTGGAATCGGGTGAAGCCCTGGCCGGGACCGCCGGCATGCCCGTAAGCGATCTCTTTCGGGTTACCCACTCCAACCGCCCCAACCCGGGCCCCAGCCCTGGCCCCCGGGGCGAGTCGCAAACTGCGGCTGGCGCTGGCCCGTGACGGCTGAAGCGAGAACCTCGCGCTGCGTGCGCGCGTCGAGATCGTCTCCGATCATCCCCTGCAGCACGAGCTGGAAGCGGCCCTCCCACAGCGAGTAATCCTCCTTCGATTTGAGATAGGAGGCGACCTCGCGGAGCATGGCGAAGAGGGGGACGACCGGATACTCGTCGATGAGCCAGTTCGTAGAGTAGAGGAATGTCTGCGCGCTGGCGACCGTGCTCGGGACCGTCGGCACCGTGATCGTCGTCGGCGTCGGGAACGCGGACCACGCCTCCACGAAATCATCCTTGCTCCCCAGGCCACCGTCGTAACCTGCGGCGCGGACGGAAATCTTGTCGCCGCCCGGGTTCGCCGCGACCGCCCCTCGCGTCGTCAGGTACGGCACCGAGGGCACCGTGACGGTCCCAACCGTCGCCGTAGTGGAGCCGGTCGTTTCGATGATCTGAGGGAGATCCTGATAGAACTCCACGACGAGATCGTAGTTGCCGGAGGAGGGCCCCGCGGCGTCAGGAACGGGGAAAATCTGGATCTGCCGTCCGGGCATCAGCGCCGCGTAGCATGGACGCCCCTGCTGCGGAAGCGGCCCCGCACCAAAGATCGCCCGCGCCTCCTCCTGCTGCACGAGCTCTACCGGCACCTGCCGGCCGGTCACGTCGAGCCAGTACATCTGCTCGATCGTCTGCCAGTTTCCGCCGTTGAGCGTGTAGAGCGCGGTGCCGGCGATCGTCGTGATCGTCGTCGCTTTGAAGTTGCGCTGCCAGCGTTGCGCTTGGCCGATCTCGCGCAAGCACTGGTTGTAGTAGCCCGAGAGGTTGCGGCGGAGCGTTTCGTCTTTGCCGACGGCCGAGCCTACCGACTGGGGGTAGTAACCCTCGACCTTCCGAACGACCTCGATGTAGTCCCGCATGGCTCCTCGCCTGCGAGTTTACGTGCTCGCTCGGAAGACCTGTCGCTTTTTCGTTCGCGCCGCGTCCGGGGTCTCGACCGCGGCCTGGGCGAATTCCGCCTCCGCCTGGGCTTCGGCCTGCAGCGCCTCGATCCCGGCCACGAGCGCGTCGAGTTCCTTCGGGTGACGCCGGCGGAAGTGCGCCATGAGCGCGATCTGATCCTCGCCGCGAAACTCGACACACACCTTGCAGCGGAGCTGATCCGCCGCGAGGATCTGCTCGTCCATCAGCTCGAGAGAGAACTGCACCATTTCGCGCAGTTTGATCGGCACGCCCTTCTTGTCCACGGCATCGACCGGGACTTCGGAGAGCGGGACGACCTTCTGCTTGCCGTGAAAAACCTTGCGGTTCTGGACGTAGTAGTCCAGATAGGGGCCCATGTAGGGGAGCCGCCCGTCGAAGCCCGAGCGCTTGTTGCGCTTGTCCGTCGGGATCACGTAGCCGTTCGGGGCCTTGACCTTCGAGCGATCCGCCCACATCAGATTGGAGTGCTTGTCGAGAAGCCGCTTGTGCTCCGCGAGCATCGCACGGACAGCCCGAGAGCCGTCCGCGGACTCGTCCGGGTTGAAGTGCGGCGGGATCTCGAAGTGTTCGTCCGGCGGAGCCTCGGCCGCGAGGATATCCGCCGGAGTCTCTTTCCGCTCGGCCACGTTAGATCGGGAGTTCCGTGATCGAGATCACGCTCTTGACCCCGTAGTAGAGGTGGATCGGGTTGACGACGCCGGCCGTCGAGGTCGTCGTGACGAGCAGGGACCACTGATCCCCGGCCGCATCCGCCGCCGCGAACGTCCAGGGCGTGAAGGGGACGAAGACCTCGTCCGCTCCGAGCGCCTGAATCGCGAGGGTGGCCGTGCCGCCCGTCGCCGCCGAGACGCCGTTTTTCCGGAGCGTGACGACGGCCGCCGTGACCGTGATCCCGGTCGTGATGATGTAGGAGATCCCGAGGGGAACCCACACCTCCGCCGTCGAGTAGCGCTCGCTGATGAGCTTCGCCTGCAGAAGCGGGCCGGAGAGCCCCGAGGGAACCTTCGCCTTGAGCGTCTCGTTGGCGCCGGTCGTCGTCAACGAGCCGAGGTTCGTCTTCTGCATCCCACGGATTGCCCTGTCTACGAAACCCATGTCGCTCTCCTTCTTCCTGGCTCTCGGTTCTCTGTCGTCTTCTGTCGGCCCCGCCTCAGAGCGAGTCGGCCCTGACCTGGTGCTCCTCGCCGCCGTCGTTGGTGAAGTTCCACACCTGCACGAAGCCCCCGAGATAGAAGTGGGCGAGCCCGCGATCGCGCCCGTAGCCCTGCGGAATCTTCATCCGAAGATGCGGCGCGAGCGCCACAGCCTCGAGGACGTTGTCGGAGCCGAAGTAGTACCCCGGTCCGAAGCCGACGACGTTCGTCCCCGCCGGCGTGGTGATCGCGTTGTTCTCTTCGACGAACCGGACCGAGGCGTACTTGCCGATCTCGTTGTCGAAAAGCTTCTCCGGCGTCGCGTACTTGGCGACGTCGATGAACTCCGTCGTTTCCTTGATCCCGCGCGTGTGGTCCGTGCAGGCCACGCAGAAGTAGTCCCCGTTGGCCATGGCGGGGCACTTCAGCGTTGCGCGCATGTAGTCCGAAATGTCCCGGACGTGCGCCGTCGTCATGAGGGAGCCGGCGACCGCTCCCGGGGTGCCGGTGGTCGAGATCACGCCGGTCGAGGCCGTGATCGGCGTGTAGACCACCTTCCCGAGGGCGTAGGCCGCGAATGCGACCTTGTCGAGCCCCTCGATCTGATCCTGGCGGAGCACCATGCCGACCATCTGCGGCGCGCTCCACTGGGCGAACGTTTCGAACTTCTCGGTCCACTCGACGGCGTTTCCGTACTCCGTCACCACCACGCTCGCCTGAACGAACGGGAATGACGTCGCCGGAATGTCGTCGGTCTCGCCGAGACCCGAGACGTTCATCGGGGTCACGAGACGACCGAGCTTGTCGATGTAGACGCGATCGGCCTTGTGCTTGCCGAAGCTCGACACCGTCACGGTCATCTGGTGGAAGAACGTCGAGGCGGTCGCGCGCTGCCGGATCTCCGAGTCGAGGCTGGCTACCGCCGAATAGCCGCCCTGACCCTGAACTGCCCAGACCTGCATCGAAGTCCTCCTACTTTCCCGCCGCGGCTGCCGCGGCTCGGTCTCTCTTGCGTTTCATCATCGGGCGCACGACTTTCGGGATCCACGACCGCCCGCCCTTGACGTCGAGGTATTCGTTCTTGTCGAGGGCGTACTCGCTCGTGATGTTTTCGAGATCCTTCTGCGCGTTCTCATCGAAGACCTTCGCGCTCTCGGCCTCCGGGCCGTACCACTCCACGAACGGGTTCGGCGGCTTCTCGGCCGCCGGCGCGGCCGGCTTCAACGGTGCCGCCGCTGCCGGAGGCGTCGAGCCTTCGACGTAGGGCGGAGGCGGGGCCGCGGAGTCCGAGGGCTTGAACATGCTGCGGAACTTGCCAACGGTGCGCCGCACGTACTCGCCGGGGCTGACATTCTGGCCCTTCTGGCGGATCTCGTACTCCACCGCCGCTGCCGCCGCGGCCACCTTCTCGGGCGACTCGGCCATGTCCGGGTTGGCCTGATAGGCGCTGTCCATCGCCGCGTCGTATGCCTGGGCCTGCAGGGCGCGGCCGACACGATCACCGATTACGCGCTCACTACGTGCAACCTCGTCGCGCACGCGGAGGCGGGTGCCGTGATCGAGCGCGGCCTTCGTCTCCTCGGGCGTCATTTTCAAACTGTCGTTGGCGAAGCGATCGAAGGGATCTTCGATCGGAACGGGCGGCGCCACGGGCGGGCGGTTGAACGCCGCTGCCGCGGTGCGCTCCACGCCCTCGCGCCGGCCACGCTCTAGCGCGAGATCCTCGCGGAGCTTGGCTTCCGCCTCGGGAACGGCCGCGAGCTCGTTAGGCAACGTGCTTTTCCTCGTTCTGCTTGCGGCGCACGTCGTACAGGGTTTCGACCGTCGAGATTAGCTCCGTCACCATCGACAGCCGGCCCGAGGCGTAACCCTCGCGCGTGCCGGTGGCGACTTCCGCGATCGCCTGATCGAAGGCGTCCTCGAGGGCTTTCTTCACCGGCGTCAGCTCAGCCGGCAGAATGACGGTGACTTTCACTTCTCGTAGTTCCCGTTGGAGCCGCCGACGGGTTTGATCTGCTTGAGGCGGGTGCCGAGGAATTGGAGCTTCTTCGGATCGGTGTAGTCCTGATTCGCCTTGACCGGCCGCGCGGACGGCTGCACCGACGGCTGCTCAGTCGGCAGCGTGACCTCGGTGTAACCGCATTCGAGAGGCTTGTCGGCCATGACCCTCAGGCTTTTCCGTTGCCCGTTCCGGTGTTCGGGTTCTTCGCGTTGACGGTCTCCACCTGGATCTTGTAGCTCTTGCGCGAAGTGCCGTCGTTCCCCATCGAGCCGACGGAATCCTTCACGCCGGCGATCTGCTCGGTGGAAGTCGCGGGACCGGCGGAGGGATAGTCCATCCGCGTATAGCCTTTCTTGCCGACGTCGCCGTCGTCCACTTCGTTCGAGCCCCCGCGCTTGGCGGCGTTCGACTCGGAGAGGGCTTCCAGCGGTCCAGTCTGCTTCATGGCTTGTCTCCCTATTCGCTGTTATCAACCCTAGCACGCGGCGCAAGTGCGTCCGGGGCAAGGGTCTGATCGGCCGTCGTCACGACCGGGACCACACGGTTCTCGGTCTGCATCGAGGAGGGGTGAAGGATGCCGACGGAACCCGCGAGATCCTCCATGCGGAGGCCGTCGGGCGGGGTCCGGTCGAGCTTGATGATCACGCCCAGGACGGGGACGATCGCGTAGCGGCCGTGGAGCTTCTCCCCGCGCGTGCGCCAGAGCAGCGGCGGGGCCATTTTCCGCGCGCCGAGTTCCTCGTAGGCGCGCATGCACCACTGGGCGAGCCAGCCGTACCAGTTCGATTCGTTCCGGCCCGTCCCGATGCCCGTCGCCGCCTTGATCTTGCGGTTGGAGGGGACCGGCTTCGAGGTGTCCAGGTGGATCGCGTAGCTCCATCCGCGGCGAAACTCCCGCGCGTTCATCTGTTGGTCGATCACGAGCCGATCCGGCAGGTACTTGTGGAACGCCGCGGTGCCGAGCGAATCGACACACGCGAGCGCCTTCATGAAATTCCAGCGTTCCTGCACCGAGGAGACGTCATGCACCGCCGGCAGATCGTCGTAGCGGGGCTTCGGTATCGAGTCCATGCCGAGCGCCTTCGCCACTTCCGCGCGGCGCTCCGGGGTCATTTGCCCGCGCTCGTCGTAGTTCGCGCTCACGCCGCCCGTCCCGCCTCGCCGGCGAGCGAAGCCATGCTGTTATGCGGGTTCGTCGCGCTGCCGCCGGGGTTGCCGTCGGGCCCGCCGGTGCCGCCGAACTTCACGCCTCCGGGCGCCGCGGTCGGGCCCGGAGCCATGCCGCCGGTGAGCTGCATAATTTGCATGGCCTGTAGCGCCTGGATCATCGCTTCGCTCTGCGACAGCACCATCCGCTTCGGCTGGCGGAAAAGCTCGAGCATCTGGCGGAGCTGCTCCGGCTTGTTGAGGAACATCGACAACAGCGGATCCGCCGCGACGGTGCGGACAAAGTCGGCCGTCTCCTGCAGCCGCTTCTGGCGGGTGATCTCGTTGGTGATGCCGACGGCCTTGAATTCGGAATCGAGGTAGCACCGTCGCCAGCGTTCCGCCGGCGACATGGCGCTGATCTGCTGGATGAACTGTAGCGCTTCCGGGTCGTCGCCGAAGGCCCGCTGCAGCTCGATCTCGTCGTACTGATCCTCGAACTGGATCATCGTCAGGTAGGTCATTTTCAACAGTGGTCCGATGCCCTGATCCTGCAGATGCACCGCGGCGTCGTTGAAGTTTTCCTGCGCGGCCTGGGACCGGACGCGGGCTTCCTCGGCGGTCTTGCGGTTGTTGGAGAGCTGATTGCCCGTTGCGAATTCCGGCACCGTCGAGCTGATCTGATACCAGTTGACGAGGCGATCGAGGATCGCCAGATCCATCGGCACGACCGGCTGAAAGCCTTCGACGGGGTAGAAAATCTTCTTGTCGGGCCCGGGCTTGCGCCGCCACATCTTCCCGGGCGCGAACTTCGGGCGGCCGCCGGAGGCGATCGACGGGTCTTTCGACGCCTGCTCGTCGTACTCGAGAGTCGGCACCTGCAGCATCGCCTTGTCGAGAATGACGTTCGCCTGCTCGTTGAGCGCGTCCTGCAGCTTGCGGTTCTGATACAGCAACCCGTATCCGTACACCTGATGGGGCAGGAGCTTCGCCTGCAGGATGATGTAGGGCGGCGCACCGTGGAGAAACGGGTTGCGCTGCGGGTAGCGGATGCAGAGCCGCTTATCAACGAACGTCGCAACGATGTTCCGAAAGAGCACCGCGCCGGTCGAGGGGTCCGGGAAATCCCCCCAAAACTCGTAAACGTCCACGGTCTGATCGAAGCCGGCTTGCCCCGCGGGCGTCGCGAGGTCGCGGCGGATCGTCGCCGACTGCATCGTTTGCTTGTCGTCGCGCATGCCCGGACGCACCATCCGGACGTACTTCGGATCGTAGACCGCGCGGCGGATCACCGTGCCGTCCTGCCCTCGGAGGTCTTTCGTCAGCGGCCAGAGGTCCGAGACGTAGCGCGTGGTCTTCTGGATCAGGAATCGGTTCTTCCCCGAGGGGTCGAGCCACAGATCCGTCGGGATCGGGTTCTCGAATTTCACGCGCTTGCGCGTGCGGACGGCGTCGATGAACTTCCAGCGGCCCTGCTCCGCGATGATCGTGTTCGCGAGCCTCAGCCGCGCCGGCTCCCACTGGGTGTCCGTGTAGGGCTCCTGATCGGCCTGGAAGTGGATTTTGACGACGCCGAGGCCGCAAATCAGCGCGTCCTTGATCGCCGCCTTGATCTCCGGCATGCCCTTCGATTTGCGGATCTGCCATTTCGTGGACTTCTTCGCCCACTCGGTGAGCAGGTCGTCGGCGCGGCGGTCCGGGTCAACCTCGAAGAAATCCTCGCTCTCGAAGATCGCCTGGAAGATCCGGCCCGAGGCGACGTCGATTGCCTGCGACGGCAGCGGAATGTTGACGTCGGCCTGCCAGCCTTCCTTCTTCGTGGAGTTGGTCGAGCCGTTGTATTGCGCGTAGGCCGCGAGCATGTCCGGGATGAACGGCTGGCGGTAGTTGTCGCAATAGTCGAACAGCGTCGCGAACTTGTTGGCGATGACCTCGGGGGTGAGAAGGGAGACGTCGCCGGGGGAAAACCACGACGCGCCGATGCCGTGCTCTGCGTCCGCGTCGGCGCCGCGAAGCTGGACGTCGGAGGGTTCCGCCGGCTGGCTAGCGAGTACGCTCACGAGCCTTCAACGCGCGAATGTTCTGCTCCGACTCCGAGAGCTTGCGGATGCCGTAGACCCCAGCCGCGGTACGCGAATGGAGCCGCCACTGATTGAGGTTCGCGCAGAGCATCGCCAGATACCGGTCCCCCTTGCACTTCTCGCAAACGAACCGCGCTACCCATGCGTGCCGTCCCGGGCCGAGGCTCGAGACGTAGGCGAGGAACTGCGCGCCGAAGGAAGGCTCGCCACACTCGGCGCACTCGGGAACGAATCCGACCGGGAAAGGGGTGGACCGCGGCGAGAACCACGTTTCGTCGCTAGCGGTAGGAGTACGCGGCGAAGGTTTCGTCCGCGGCGCTGGCGCTTCCGCTGGCGGTAGCGGTCCCGTAGGTGCCACTGCTGACCATTTCTCCTGCAACCGATTGTGCCATGAAGCGCAAGGCGTCACAGACGTCGTCGTACCCGTTGCCCTTCACCGGCTCTCGGTGCTCGCCCTTCTCGGGGTAGTAGTACATCCCCCGGAGCGCCTCGCGGAGCGTCTCGCACCGCTCGTCCACGAGAAACGCCGACAGCATCTTTCCCTCGTAGGGGACAGGCTTCCGCATCAGCGCGCGGACGACGTCGAGGCCGTTCTCGATCCGGTCCTTCTTCAACCCCTCGAAGTTCGTGCAGAGCCGCTCCTCGGTGTACTCGATCGGGGTAACGCCGGAATCGTCAATTTGCTGGCCCGCGATGTCTCCAAAGTCCCGATAGGCCGACGGGTGCCGGTGAGGAAATTCGGCAGCTTGGAGAGCCAGGACTTGGTCAACGAGCCGATCTCGAGCAACGCGCTTGGGGGTGAGCTCGCGGAGGATGAGCAATCGGCCGTCCCGTGTCCATTGACCCCATAGAACGGCAGGGGATCGGTAACCGAAGTCCCAACCTCGCAGAATCGGCAGACGCGGATCTTCCTCGATGGTCGCATCGTGCAGCTCCGAGTTGTAGCTGTCGCCGTAGACGGGTTGCCCGTCGAGCGAGTAGCCGACTTCCCCGTAAATCATCATCTTGATCCAGCCGGGTTCGTGACGGTGCTCCTCTACCAGTTCCTCGATGTAGCCGGGGCGCAGGTTGTCCTTGTTGTCGTAGCTCTCAAACCGCACGTAGACGTAGTAGGGGTTTTTCGCTCGCGCGCGCGCCTCGGGCCCGTGCTCGACGTTCCAGGCGAGGTCGATGAACTTTTCCTTGAGCCAGTGCTTGCTCTCGATCGGCCGCGCGTCGAACAGGAGCCGATACCAGGGGACGCCGCCCTGCATGCCGGCGGGGTGGCGGAGCCGCTCGGAGAGCACCGAAAAAACGCGGTAGTCCAGCTCTTGGGTCTCTTGGATGTAGGCCGCGACGAGCTGCGTCGAGCCGAAGCGGTCCCACTTATCGCCCGGGACGACCGCGAGGCGGTGATCGTTCTGGAAGTAGAAGCTCTGCTTGGATTCAACCCACGTTGCGACGGGCCCGATGAACTGGCCGAACTCGTCTATCAGCGTCAGATCGGCCTTCGGCATTGACGCGCGCATGGCGAGCGAAGTGCCGCCGGGGGTGCGCAGGCAGATCTCCGCAAGCTCCTGCATGCAGGCCGCGCTCTTGCCGCCGCCGACGCCGCCGATCGCGCCCTTGACGAGCTTGTTGAACGCGCCCCAGCGGGCCACGCGGTGAAAGACGTCCTGCCGCGCGTTGGGGATGTAGGTTTCGTAACCTACCGCCTCGGCCAGATGCCGCTGTTTCACCAGTTAACTTTGGGGGTCGGCATGCCCCGCTGACCCCTTCGTTCGATCGGGCTATCGCCCGCTCTCTCGAAGGGCTCCGCTTCCTCGCTCTCCGGGCTCAGGCTTTCGATCGTCGCCGGCGAAGAAGGCGTCGGTGATGCGGCGGTGAATTTCGGATAAGAGGCGTTGGTGATGGTCGAGGCGTCGATGGATCGCGCCGAGGGCTTCGGCCGAAGGATCGCTGAAAGCTGTGCCGACGGGAGTTGCCGCGGGGCTGCCGATGCGTCGATCACCTTCACCGGCGGTTGGTCGAGCCCCAGGTGGGAGTGGATCTCGTAGCTCGTCTTGCGTTGGTCGATGTTGATCAGCGGCGCCTTCTTCGGGTCGAGCCGCTCCAACAGCTTCATCCCTATATTCCCCCGGACCATCGAATGGTTCAAGGGGTCGAGCACCAAGTCCACCATCGTTTGCATGATCGTCGGCGCGTTCGTGTCGAGGATCGCGTTGACCTTCTCGACCGCCTCCGTCCGCAACGCCTTCCGATCCTTCGCCGACGGCAGCGGCAGCGGCTTTACGGCGCGCGATCTTCCGGGCCTTGCCCCTTTCCGCCGCGCGGCGTCTGACGTGGAGCCAGTCGATGTCGGTGGCACTGGTGCCTATTCTGCCAGAGTCGATCATCCGGACGATATCGCCGTGGAACACGTAGTCGTTGAGCTTGCCGCCGCCTATGGCGATCCGGTAAATCGGCACCTTCGCGATGCGGATCCAGCGGAGCACCGTCACCGGCTGCACCGGAAAGAGATCGTCCAGCTCCGGCAGCGGGATCAGGGTGTCGCGGGCGACCTTGTACCAAAGGTGCGTCTCACGCGGGGTGAGGTTGAAGTACTGGGGAACGTGGCGCACGTAGGCGCGCGCGACGAGCCGCGGCCAGTCGATTCTGACGTTCTTGTGCCAGCCGTCCCAGTACCACGCGCCCTCGATCAGCGCGACTTTTAGGGCCGGATCGGAGACGGGTTTCCCCGTCTTGGGGTGGACGATTTCGACGTCGAAGGCTTCCTCGAAGTCGAACTCGTCCTCGATCCGATCCTTCTTCACGTAGCCAGCGGGCGTGGTCCTACTGGCGCGTCCGAGTCGGGGATCTCCCGCTCGTGGATCAGCACCATCGCCTGCAGGTAGACGACGCCGCCGACGAGCCGGGGGTCAGTGCCAACGACGGCGACGCCCCCGGTCGGCAGGAATCCCTGCTGGCACAGCCCGATCACGCGTTGCTGCAGCTCGGGTGGCGTATTGCCCTGCAGAATCGCGTAGGAGACGGTGCGTTCGACGGCCACGGCGCTTACTTCTTCTTGGGCGGCTGATCGCTGCCGCGCTTGCGGGACACGTGGACGCGATCGGGATCGACGCCGCTTTCCTCGGTCACGGCCTCGCTCGCGGCCTCCTCGGCGGCGGTGTCCTCCGCGGCCGGCGTGTTGCCGTTGTCGCCGAGAGCCGGCGTCGCCGCAGCCTTCGCGGCCTCCTGGGAGACGAAATCCCGGTAGAGCTCCGGCGCCTCGTGGCCCTTCGCGTACTCCGGCGGCGGGGCTCCTTCCGTCGTGCCGTCGGCCTTGACGATCCCGCGATAGCCGCTTCCGCCGACGTGGGCCGGACAGAGCTTCTCGGTCGGGCCGGCAGGGTGATCCGTCATGTTGCCGTGTTCCGCCCCACAGGGGCACCGAAACTCCGCGTGCATCGTACCCATACCTAGCTCCTCTTGCCCTTTTTCAGGGCTTTCAACGCTGCCTCGTTCTTATCGAAGATCGCTTGCAGCCGATCGACCTCCGCGAAATCCGCGTTTGCCCGGGCGCGCGAGATCTCGAGCCAGAGCCGCTGCAAGGTCTGTTCCTCGCTCTCAAATCGTGGGCGGCTTCGCGGTCTCGGCAAGCTCTCTCTCCGCGTCGAGGGTCTTCGCTCGAAGGTTCATCAGGTAGCGGTGCCAGGAGACTTTCGCGCCGAGATACGCGCCGGTCCAGAAGGCCATGCCGTAGCGCCGCCCGTTGGCCTCCCAGTTCGCGTCGATCTTCCTCATGTTGGCGATGAAGTCCTCCTCGAGGAACTTGATCGCGTCTTCGATCATCTGTCGATCGAGCCCCGCGCTCGCCTTCTCGCGGATCGCCAGGAAGAACAGTTCCGCGGAGTCGAGGACGCCGTCGGGGAGATCTGTCGGGCGGGCGCGATCCGGCGCGGAATAGCTTGACTCTTCGGACATGAGAGACGTAGCGTATACCTTGCGTGTACGGAACGTCAAGATGGGCGGGATTCTGGTTCTGGCTCACCGGCTGGCGGAGCCGGCGGCGGATGCGCCGGTTCCTCCGCGAGATGCCCGAGGGCGCGATTCTCTCGGTGGACGTATCGGTCAAGCCGACGGTGGTGATCGCCTCGGTGATCCGGGACGGCTGCGTGCACGTCGTCGGGGAGCTGATCCTGTGAACGGCAAGCGGGCGAAGCGGCTCCGCCGCGAGCTAGAGAAGCTCCTCGACCGCGAGCCGGCGAAGGCGGGGGAGATCGTGCCGCGCTATCCGGGGCAGGGCTCCGGGCTGCAGCGGGTGGAGAAATCCGAATGGCGGACGTACAAGCGGGCGGATCAGATCACGGTACAGAGGCTCGGCCGAGGCGGACGGTCCAGTGCCGCTACTGCCCCGAACAGGTCATCTGGACGCTGACCGAACGCGGGGCGCGGATGCCCGTCGATCCGAACCCCTCGCCGAAGGGCTCGTTTCTGCTCAAGGATCGCAACGGCTTCATCGAGGCCGTCTACATGGGACAGGGCGGGTCCAAGCCGCTCTACATATCCCACTTCGCAACGTGCGCCGGCGCAGATCGCGCCAGGAAGGTTCGCTGATGGACGCCGAGACGCCGCCGCCCGGGAACGTCGAGCACATGTTCGGAGCCGATCCGAAGGTCGTCGCCAAGATCGACGAGATTCTCGACATCTACCGCCGCGGGGGAACCGAGGTCTTCGTCGCTGTGACGGTGAGCCCGGACGGCAAAGCGGACTTCCGCGTGCTCGACGCGCAGGGCGCGGCGGTGCCGGCAATCGCGCGGGGTGTACTCTATTTGCGGATGCTCCTGAGTCAACTCGAAGCGGAGGCGTGGAAGCTTGGCGAACGTCAAAAAATCTGACCTCGAGGGTCGCACGATCTGTCTGCTCGGCGCGGTGGACGCCGTCTCTCTGCTCGCCGGCGCCACCGGCACGACGACGGTGCTCGTCGCGCGCCTCGGGGATATCGCCAATCCCGCGCCGTCGATCGGCGCGGTGGTCTGCTTCGTGACCTTTGAATGGCCCGCCTCGCAAGGTGTCGTCCCGAACAACACCCTTTTCAATATCCAGGGGGGATCATGGAACTCGGGCCTGGACCTGAACGACCTGCCGGCTGGTGGCGGCGCCTTTTTGCCCCAAAACCAAGCTCCGATCTATGCGATCGGGACGGCTTTCACGGTTACGTACTCCAGCGGAGCGGGCTCCCCGATTACCCCGAAGGTCTCCGCCTTCGGGTGGACGGCCTAGACTCGACGCGCGGGCGCATCAAGCGCTCGGCCTACATCGAACTGCTCGCGCGGGTGCTGCACGAGAGCGGCCGGGAAGCCGTCGAGCGGCGGCTGATCTACCGTTCCGATCTGCCGATCCGCCCCTTCGCGGAGTGGAATGAGCTGACCGAGGACGCGCAGGAGGGACGCCGGCTCATGGCGAAGTTCCTGCTCGACTATCCCGGTGTGGTGATCGGAGTACTCGTCAAACCGGTCCAGCCCTAGCGCCGCGGGCGCTGCGTCGTCAGGTGCCAGTAGGTGCATTCCGGGCAGCGATAGACGCCGCTGCGGTGGTTGTAGGTCTTCGAGAAGTGGCGCGCGCCTTCCTCGGCGGTCTCGCGGGTCGGGTAGGGGAGCTTTCGACAGCGAATCGGTTTGAGGTCTACGGGGAGCATGGGACGTCGTTGAACGTCGCCGCTGCACACTTCGGAGGGATGTAGGTCGGGCCGTGGACGAACATCAATCCGAAGACCGCGATCTCCTGGCGGGTCACTGGCCGCGTCGGGCAGTAGTTCCCGTTGCCGCATCCGGCCGTGTAGCCCTCTTTGGAGAACTGATAGATCCAGTCGTCAAACTGGTTGGTCACGGGCCCCGGCGTCGGGGTCGGTGTCGGGGGCTGCTGCGGGGTCCACGTCGGCCGCGGGGGGCTGCACCAATGCGTCCGGTTGGGCGCTTGAATCGGCCAGCCGGCGATCCACTCGGAGGTTCCGGAAATCTTCGCGCTGTACTGCGCCGGCGTCCGCGGGTTGGGGCAGGGCTCGAGCACCGTCCCGGGCGCGGCCTGGGCCGCCCAGTACTCGCACAGTGGGATCCCGTAGTCCGGGATCGTCGGGTTACTCCACGGCGCGGGGAACATTTCCCGCGTCCCGCTCTCATTCCCGCACGCGGAGCCGGAGCAGAGGCCGATGAGCATCCCGCCGAGGTAGACCTGGACGGTGTGTTGCGCGCCGCCCTGCCCCGCGCGTTTGCCGTCGGGCTGCGGGGAGACGTAGGTTCCCGTCGCGTCGTAGCGGAGATACGCTTGCCGGCCGTCCATCGGATCTGTCGCGGTGATGTTCGGCTGGACGACGCTGCAGGGCAGATTCGCCTGATTCGCGCGCCAGTAGCCCGGAGGCGGGTCCGCGATCGCCGGCGAGGCGATGCACACGCCGGAGATCAGCTCGGTATTTTCGGGACAGAGGGTGCCAGAGCTCGGGGTCGGCGTCGGAGTCGGCGCCGCCGCGGCGATCCCCGCGAGCAAAAAGGCGGCTCCGACCGCTCGCATCGGCCGGAGCCGAGAACTCATGGACACCTGGGCGCTATCTTACGCCCAATTTTCCCCACTGGACATTTCCGGCGCGGAGGCGCACGCTCCGCTGCAGCGCTTTGATGCAAATTCTCGAGCAGCACGACGCCCACGTCGGAGCCTTCGTCCGCTACCGCCAGCGGATCCGATGGGATCGCAATACCCCCGTCTGCTTCGACTGCGGAAATGTCCGCATCCTCGGGATGAAGCCAATGACGGCCGAGGAGCTGGATCTACTCGCCCCGCGTCGCCGCCCGACGCCCGCCCCGCTCTGGACGCTGTTCCGCGACGGCTGGGCCTTCCGCGTCTGCCCCGACTGCTACCGCGCGTTTTACGAAAAGGAAACGGCCCGGGGGACCACCGCGGAGGGCGTCAGCCGGCCAAGCGCCGCCCTCCCTCCGAGCCGAGGATCAGGATAGCCGATGCAAGCCCGATTCCCGAATTCCTCCACGCCGACGTCGCGACGGGGTAGCACCGCGTCGTCAGGGAACGCACGGCGTGGACCGGACGGTCTGACCCCGTCCTGGCGCAGCAGGTAAGCGCCGCCCTGGACCACGCGCACGGCAACAACCGTGTCCACAGCGGGGAAGGGAGAGGTAGGAGAGGGATGGGGCGGGACTACCACCAAGAGCCTGTGGAAAACTCTGTGGAAAACCTGTGGAAAACGCGACTGCGGGCTCGGTCAACGCCCTCCTAGAAGCGCGTTTTCCACAGCACAGAGTTTCCCACAGGCCAACTACTACGAGAGGAAGGTGAACCGTGGACCAAAGAATCCCGACGTGGGCGTCGTACCTCCAAAGCAACTATTGCCCCATCTGTCGGCAGAAGACCCCGTGCGGCGGCGCCCCCTGCAACGCGATCCTCACCATCGCCGACGAAATCAGCCAGCACGAGCGCCGCCTCGCCGCCCTCGAGGCCCGCCCCCCGATCGACCAACAGCTCGGGCACACGGAGCCCGCTGCGGCGGGCGCGACGTGGCCGAGCGACGGTGCCCCCGCCCCCGCGAGCGCGGCGAACGAGGAGAAGTGCCCGAATTGCGGCTCCACGGATTACGAATCGGCTCCCGGCGTCACGCTGGTCCGCTGCGCCAATCTCGATTGTCGCACGCTGTGGCACGTCACCCCGCCCGCTGCGGCGGGCGCGACGTGGCAGCAGAAGGCGTGGGCCGAGGACGCCGCGAAGCCCGCCCCCGCGAGCCTTCCCGCGACGACAAGCACGACCTGTTACCAGTCCGCCCCCGCGAGCGGCTGGAAGGCGCGGGAGTGGGGGCTGATCCCTCAGACCGGACCCGACGACAAGCCGAACGGCGTTGCCTGCACGATGCGATCACCGGAGAACCCAACCCCCGTCGTCGAGCGGCACCCGGAGGCGCGGGAGTGGTGGCTGTGCCTCGACTGCCGAGCCTCAGCCTCCGGCGACTTCAAGACGCGCGGCGATCACGCTCACCCGAACGGCCGCGGCTGGGCCCGCGTGCTCGAAATCGGAATCGAGCGCACGCCATGAGACCCCCGCCGCGGTGGTTCCACTGGGGCTGCTTCACGATGCACGCCGGCTTCGCCCTCGGCGCCGTCACCCTCGGCAGCATCACCTTCGCCCTAGTCCAGGCCGCCGCGGCAGCCCTGCAGCTCTTTTGCCTCCGGGAGGAAACATGAGCCGCCTCACACCCTCGCAAGACGCCGCCCTCGAGAAACTCCACTTCGCCGTAGCCGAATGCCTCGACGCCGGCCTGATGCTGCAGGAACTCGTCTCCCAGCTCAAAAACGCCTGGGTCGAAGTCCACCGCGATCGCCTCCACGACGCTGAGGCCGAAGCCCGCCGCGTCACCTGATTTTTAAAAAAAAGATGGGGGATGGAACCGGATGGTGGGTGGAAAGAGCCGTGGCGTACCCTAGACCACCCTCGCCGGGGACGTCGAACCGAGGGGATAACGGAACTCTCACCTAGACCAACACCAATAATTGTGCAGGGTACAGCGTATCGTATTGACCAGTGGCCACTTACACCTATTAGGCGACTTTACTTTATATGCATTATCGGACGCTACTACCGCCTAATTTGCGCCTAGCTCGAGATCCGGGGTCCGGGCGGAACGTGGGGCCGGATCGCCAAACTAGATCAAGCGTTCCACGTGGAACGTACCCGCTGACGGTCGGCGGGGCTGTTCGAGGCTGGCGGGGCGAGGCGAGGTTAGGCGGTCGGCGCTGTCGGCGGCGCGGGGCGTTGTCGATAACTTTACACCTTTACAGGGCGGCGATTTACAGCGTTGACAGGTTTACAAAGCCGAGGCCGTTTCCCTATTGACAGGCGGCGAATAGGGGCGTATTTGGGGAATGGCGGTCCATTCCGGGCCGCTGAAAGGCAACGGTGAAACGGTGAAGGCAGTCGGATCCGATTTCCACTCTGAGGTTGGCGGGCGGTTCGAGGTTCGCGGTTGGGTTCGTGCGGTCCATGCGGGCGAGAGGTCGTCCGGGTGGGGCGTCTATTACCGGCGTCCGGTGTCGCGGATCAAGGGCGGGCTGCCGGTTCCTCGCATGGCGGGGACGCTCTTGCATCTGGGGGATTTCGACACTCCGGGCGAGGCGTCGGATGCGGCGTTCGATCTGGCCGAGTGGGCGGCGCTCGCGGGTCGGATTCGCGAGGAGCGGGAACGGGCGCGGCGGCTGGCTCCTGCGGATGGGCTGGCGGATCTGCGGCGGGCGGTTCTCGCGGGCGCGGCGCATGACGGGGACTGCAACGGGCGGATCGGGATGCCGTGCTCCTGTGGCGCGGCGGCGGGGTGGTTGCTGTGAGGGCGGCGGGAGTCGCGGGTCAGTTCGAGTCCAGGGCGATCGAGATCGCGGATCTGCCGGATGCGGAAAAGCCGGCGGAACGGCTGTACCGGCTCGGGGCTGCGGCGCTCTCGAATTCCGAGCTGCTGGCGCTGATTTGCGCCGGCCGTTCGGGCAAGGGCGGCAGTCTGGATCGGGTAACGCGGGCGGCGGCGGCGGCGGGTTCGCTCTTGGCGATCGCTGCGGCGTGCGAGGGTACGGGGTCGGGGCTGCTGGCGCTCGGGCTCGTGGCAGGCGAGGCGCGCGCGGTGCAGGCGGCGGTAGAGCTCGGGCGGCGGATGCCCTCGGAATCGGTTGCGGGGCGTGATCTGCTCAACGATCCGCGACTGGTGAAAGAGTATCTGCGGGCTACGGTCGGGCCGGATGCGGAAACGCAAGAACGGACCGGCTGTCTCTACCTGAATGCCCGGAATCGGCTGCTGCGGAATGATCCGGCGCTCTACGTCGGGACGTTGGATCGCGCGGTTGTCGAGCCGCGCGAGATCCTGCGGCGGGCGCTGCTGAATAAGGCGGCGGCGGTGATCCTCTACCATAACCATCCCTCGGGTGATCCCACTCCGAGCCGGGAAGATCGGGAGTTCACGCGGCGGCTGTCAACGGCGTCCGAGGCCGTGGGCGTGCGGCTGCTGGATCATATCGTGGTGGGGCGCGAGGGCTGCGTATCCTTCCGCGAGGCGGGGCTACTGTGAGGCGCGCGGCGGCGGTTCCGCTGCGGTCGTCTCCGTGGGGCCGCGTCCAGTCGGAAACGCGGCTGACTAACGGTCTGGTGTTCGTTTCGACGGCGAGTCACGGCGGGTTTTTCGTTCCTGACCGGCTGCTCGGGCGGCTGTCTGCTCGGGCGCGCGCGTATGCGAAACGGTGGAGCGGGTCCGAGTCGTGGTACGAGGAGGACTGCGCGCAAGCGTTCGTCGTGCTCGCGTTTCCGGAGGTCTTCAAGTCCGAGCAGATCGAGGCGGCGCGCGCGGTGGTGCGGTGTCTGGATCGGGGGCTGTGATGCTGAAACCCGATGAAAAACAGGTCCACTCCGGGGAGGCTTCGGTTCCGCTCTACCGCGTCGAAGTCGAGAAAGGGCCACACTGGCAAAGCGCGCGGCGAGTCGAGGACGGGGCCGAGTCGGTCTCGTTCTCGGTCCTGCTGGATGTGCGCGCGGTGCTGTCGATGGTGCGGCAGGCGGCGCGTAACAAGGGCGGCTCATCGCGTGATGGGGCGCTGCGGGTCGTGATAACTCGGCGGGTGAAGCTGTGAGGGCGCGGCGGGCGGTCAATGAGGCGCGGCTCGTGCTGCGGCTGCGGCGGGCGGTGATCCGCTGGCGGTCGGCGCGCGCGCGCGAGGCGTTCGCGCGTGTCCAGCGGCGCGTTGCGCTGCGGGAACTGGATCGAGCCGAGGCGGCGCTGCGGCGGCTGTCTCGTCGGGGTTAGCAGTCGGACGGGGCGCGAGTCGGGCGTAACTCCCGGCTCGCGTTCCGTGGTCTGCCAATACCGGCAGGGGAAAGGCGACGGTGATGCTGTGGATGGTGGATGGTTCGATCCTGAGGCTTTGGAGTCGGAACGGAAAGAGGCCGATTTCGAGCAGGCGGCGCTCGAAGCGTCCGGGCGCTGGCACGCTACGCGGCTACGTGCGGCGCGGTCGGCGCTGCGGCGGGGGGATAAGGAACGGGCGGCGAAGCTCTGCCCGCACGGCTGGCGACAGGAGCTGAAAGGGTCGGGGGGGCGCGACGACGCGCGGCACGGTCAGGAAGGCTTTCGGTGTCTGGACTGCGGTTCGTATCTCGTCGCGGTGCTCGATCCCGAGCAACCGGACCGGCCAACGTGGGCGGCGCGGGAGTTTCGCGTCGTCGTCGCGTGCGAGGCTCCGGCGATCGGGCTGATTCGGGGCGAGGCGTGAGCGCGGCGGGGGTTCGGTATGACCTGGCCGAAACCACTCCGCGGTTCTGTCCTGCGATCGGCTGCGGCAAGCGGATCGTCGGCGGCGGGTGGGAGTGCTTCGACTGTGACCGGCTGTTCTGCGGGCGGGCCTGTCACTCGCTGTATATCGCGGGCGACTGGGTTCCGTCGTCGGCGGGCGTGCTCGCGGATTTCTCCGGGGATGATTACTTCGAGGACGTCATAACGTCGGGGCCGGGGGCGTGCGTGCGGTGCGGTGATCCGCTGCCGTGCGGCGCGGATGGGGGCCGCTGCGACGAGTGCGAGGCGCGCGAGATCGAGTACGAGAATACCCGCGAGGGGCGGCGCTAGGGCAGGCGGCGAGGCCCGGAGGGGGTGCGTATCCTCCGGGCCTCTGGCGTGCTCTACGGGGCGCGGGAAAGGCAAACGGTGAGGCTATGGCGGGATCAGTGAGGCGGCGGCTGTCGCCAGTCGAGCGGGCGGCGCTGGATCGGGAATCGCTGCGGCGGGCGCGCGAGGGTACGTCTGTGGCGAATGATGTGCTCTGCGTGCAGGCGTTCGCGGAGCGGGGTATCCCGGCGTCGGAGATCGAGCCGCGCGTTAACGTCCTGACGTTCAATGCGTGGCGGGCGGTCGGGCGGTTCGTCCGGAAGGGCGAAAAGGCGGTGAAGCTGCCCGTGATAATCCCGGTCGTGGGCGAGGCGGCAGAGGGCGAGGAGCCGGAGATCGGCAAGCGGCGCGGTTGGGCGTATGTGTTTCACGTATCCCAAACCGAAA